>Ga0075421_100011218_pt1 | contig 11095 bp, 5 predicted proteins | sample SoiMetdeltSBSDD5_FD_75292 | JGI IMG/M metagenome (GOLD analysis project Ga0075421, IMG submission 75292) | Bulk soil microbial communities from a Populus tree surrounding site in Tennessee, USA - Soil MetaG P. deltoides SBSDD5 | ecosystem: Environmental > Terrestrial > Soil > Tree plantation...
CTGGGAGCCCGCCCCGGGAACGCTGTTGCTGGACGGGACGCCGATCGCCGCATGGCCGCTGCAGGAGCTGCGCCGTGCGATTGGGTATGTGCCGGAGGATACGTTCCTGTTCGGCGATACCCTGCGGGAGAACATCGTCTTCGGGGCCGCCGACGCCGCGCTGGCCACCATCTCGGAAGCCGCAGACATGGCCGGCCTCTCGACCGACGTGGCCGACTTTCCCGACGGGCTCGAGACCAGGATCGGGGAGCGAGGCGTCACGCTCTCGGGGGGCCAGAAGCAACGCACCGCGCTCGCGCGCGCGCTGATCCGCAATCCACGAATACTGGTGCTGGACGACGCCTTCTCGAGCGTCGACAGCGAAACGGAACAACAGATCCTGCAGCGCCTCGAGCCGTTCACCAGGTCCAGAACGACGGTCATCGTCTCCCATCGAATCGCCAGCGTCCGGCGGGCCGACTGCATCGTCGTGCTCGAGCGCGGCCGCATTGTCGAGCGTGGCACGCACGCGGATCTGGTGGCGCTCGACGGTCGCTACGCCGACCTGCACCGCAAACAACGGCTGGAAGAGGAACTGCAGTGCTCCTGATCACAGGGAAAAACGCGGCGGCGGGCCAGAGCGACCTGCGCCTGCTGCGGCGCCTGTTCCGCTATCTGCGCCCCTACAAGTGGCAGGTCGCGTTCGTGCTGCTGCTGTCGTCACTCGTGACGCTCGAGGCGGTCCCCGCCTATTTGTTCCACGTGGCCATCGATTCGGCGTTGCAGCCCGTGCTTCAAGGCCGGCTGACGGTCGCAGAAGGCATGGCGCGGCTGGACAACGTGGCACTGGTGTATTGCGGGGTCCTGGTCACCATCGCGGGCGTGATCTATTTCCAGGTCAGGCTGACGCAGACGATCGGGCAGCGCGCGATGGCCGACCTGCGGCACGACATCTTTGCTCATCTGCAAGCGCTGCCGATGTCCTTTTACGACAACACGCCGGCCGGCCGCTTGATCACGCGGGCCACGGCGGACGTCGGCGCCTTGACCCAACTGCTGTCGTCGGACGCGGTGGCGATCGTCAACGATGCGGTGCTGCTCGTCGTGTTCGCCTGGGTCATGCTCGACATGAACTGGCGTCTCGCCGTCGTGACGCTCGGGATGGTGCCGGTGAGCACCGCCGTCACCTGGGCGTTTCGCAGAATCATCCGCACGACCGATCGCGCCGTCCGCGCCGCCCTCACCGACCTCAACACGTTTCTTCAGGAACACATCAGCGGCATGACGATCGTGCAGGTCTTCAACCGTGAGGACAGGGTCAAGGAACGGTTCGCCCGGCTGAACGCCGGCTATCTCGGGGCCTCCCTGGATGCGGTGAAGGCGTCGGCGTTCTTCTCCGTCACGATCGACAGTCTCGTGTACGTCGCGGTTGCCGGCTTGTTCTGGTACGGCGGCGGCCTCGTCCTGGCCGGATCGGTCCAAATCGGCGTTCTCGTCGCGTTCATGTTGTACGCGCAGCGGTTCTTCCGGCCGATTCAGGATCTCAGCCAGAAGATCGACGGCCTCCAGGCGGCGCTGGCGAGCCTCGAGGGGATCATGCAGTTGCTCGACGAGCCGGTTCCGGCGCCGCTCCGGGCGGCGCCAGCCCGTCCTCAACGCATCCGCGGAGCCATTGAATTCCGGAACGTCTGGTTCCGCTATCGGGAGACCGATGCGTCCAGCGAAGACGATTGGGTTCTGCGCGACGTCAGTTTCAAGGCGCAGCCCGGCGAGCTGCTCGCCATCGTCGGGCATACCGGCGCCGGCAAGACGACCACCATCCAACTGCTGCTGCGATTCTACGAGGTTCAGCGCGGCCAGATCCTGTTGGACGGGATCGATATTCGAGAGATGGATCCGGTGGAGCTGCGGCGCCACTTCGGCGTCGTGATGCAGGATGCGGCGCTCTTCAGCGGCACCATCGAGTCGAACGTCCGGTTCAACAGAGACGACGCTGAAGACGCGGAGACGGCGTTGCGCGAGGTCGGTCTCGGACCGATGCTCGACGATCTGCCCGAGGGCATTCACACCGCGGTTGCCGAGCGAGGGGCGACGTTTTCCGCCGGCCAGCGCCAGCTCGTCAGCCTGGCGCGCGCGCTCGGCGGCAGGCCCGAAGTCCTCGTCCTCGACGAGGCAACGTCGAGCGTCGACACGACGACGGAGCATCTCCTTCGGGATGCGATCGCCCGGTCGTGCGCGGCGAGGACCGCCATCGTGGTCGCCCACCGCTTCAGCACCATCCAGCGCGCGACGCGCATCCTCGTGTTTCACAAGGGTCGCGTCTGCGAACAGGGAACGCATCGGGAGCTGCTGCAACTCGGGGGACGGTACTCGACCCTCCATAGCCTCCAGCACGCGGACGAACACCCGGCGGCCGCAGCGTCCTGACCTCATAGCGCAAGGAGACGAGCAGATGTGGAGCATCAACCGATATGCGTACGTTCTCGCCGACCCGCTGTTCTACGAGTCGCTGGACCGTTACACGCCGGACGAGGGGCCGTACGCCGCGGTCGTCCGCCGTCTGCTTCCTGACGATTGGCGCATGACAAAAAGCAGCATCTGGTTCAACGCCGCGCCGCCGACCGGCGATCGTCCGCTGCAGGGCTGGAAGATTCACGTGTCGGCGACGATCAGCACCGCGGACGCTGTCCTCAACCTCGTCGTTCCGGTGCTGGTGGCCAACGGCGTGGCGTTCAAGTTCGCCGGGGATCCGACGCTTCATCGGCTGTTGCTCGGGAAACGGTGGCCGCGCGGATCGGCCGGGAAGTTCATCACGATCTATCCACAGTCGCAGCCACAGTTCCTGGAGCTGCTGGACCAGCTCCATGCCGCGACGCAGTCGATCAAGGGACCGTACATCCTTTCAGACCGGCGGTATTCGGACAGCAGCTGCATCTTCTATCGCTACGGCTCGTTCGCGAAGAGGACCGACTTGCGGCTGGCCGGGGATCAGAGCCCCTACATGGTGTCGCCTGACGGCCGGAAGGTGCCGGACGTCCGGAAAGCCTGGTGCGCGATCCCGGAGTGGGTGGCTGACCCGTTCCCTCAGGAACGGAAGCCGAGCTCCGGGCCGAAGTCGATCGGTCACGGACGGTATCTCGTCGACGCGGTGTTGCACTTCTCCAACGCCGGCGGCGTGTACCGGGGCACGGATACCACCACCGGCATGCCGGTGGTCATCAAGGAAGCGCGTCCGGGCGTCACCCTGGACGGATCGGGCACAGAGGCGGTGGAGTCGCTGCAGAAGGAATATCGCATTCTCCAGAAGGTCGCCGCGGCGGACATCGCGCCGCAGCCGATCGAGCTGTTCAAGGAGTGGGAGCACCACTTCCTTGTCGAGGAATACCTGACCGACGGCATGGAGATCCGCCACCACGCGACGTCGCATTCGTTCGCCAGGTATACCTGCCCGACCGAGCAGGAGCCGCGCGACTCTCTGGCCGTGTTCAAGGCCGTCTTCATCTCGCTGACGCACGTGCTGTCGACGCTGCACGCGCACGGGGTCGCGTTCCGGGACCTGTCGCCGAGCAACGTGATGATCATGCCGGGACCGCGGGCCAAGCTGGTGGACTTCGAGGCTGCGTGCGAGGTAGGCGTCGACAAGCCAAGCGAGATCTTCACCCCCGGCTTCGCGGCCGCGGACCAGTTTGCGAGCGAGTTCGCCCGCTTCGAGAGCGACTACTTTGCGCTCGGGGCGCTGATGCTTCTCTATCTGGCGCCGATCCACCCGATGATTGGCCTCGACGGCGACGCGCTGTGCCGGTTTGCCGCGGCGGTCGCGGACGACTACGGCGTGCCCGCCGACATTCGCGACCTCGTCGTGACGCTCCTCAGTCGCAAACCATCCCACCGGCCGGACCCGCCAGCGGTCCTCAGAACGCTGGAGTCGCCTGGTCCAATCCGGCCCCTCCGCATCAATGAGGTGTCCGAGTTCGACGAGGAGGACACCAGGCGATTTCTGACGGCGCTCACCGGCGCCATCATGGACGCGGCGCGGTACGACCGCCAGGATCGGTTGTTCCCGGCGGATCCGAAAGTGTTCGTGACGAATCCTCTGAGCCTCGCCTACGGCGCCTGTGGCGTCGCGTACGCCTTGAAGACCATCAACGGCGAAGCGCCCGACCGCGTGCTCGAATGGATCGATCGACACGAGGTCACCCCGGAGGCCTATCCACCCGGGCTGTACGCCGGCATGGCCGGAATCGCGTGGTCGCTGCTGGAATTGGACCGCCAGGAGAAGGCCGAAGAGATCCTGCTCGCCAGTTACGACCATCCGCTGCTCTTCGAGTCGGCCGACTTCTTCTACGGGATCTCGGGATGGGGGATGGCCAACCTGAAGATGTCTCTCGCGACGGGACGGCCGATCTATCTGGAGAGGGCGCGAGAAGCCGGCGAGTGGATCGTCCGGAACGCGGTGGAGACGGACAAGGGGTTCCGTTGGAACCAGCCCGGCGAGAAATGGCTCGGGCTGGGCCACGGCTCCAGCGGCGTCAGTCTCTTTCTTCTCTACCTCTATCTCGCGACTGGCGAGGCGCGCTTCCTGAGCGTCGGGCGCCGCGGGCTCGACGCCGAGCTGAGTCACGCGGTCCCGTTCTGCGGCGCGCTCTCGTGGCCGGTACAAGACAGGCCGGGGCCCACCATCGTGCCGTACTGGCGCTATGGCAGCGTCGGAGTCGGCGCGGCAGTGCTTCGGTACCTGCACGTGACCGGTGACGAGAGTCTGCGGCCGTATCTCGACGGCATCTCCAGAGACGCCGCGCGGAAGTACGCGATCTTCCCAGGCCGCTTCTTTGGTCTGGCGGGGCTTGGTGACTTCCTGCTCGACGTGGCGGACTTCGAGCCGGACTCCGCGAAGTATGTCGATGGCGCCAAACGAGTCGCGGCGGGTATCCGTCTCTTCGAAATCAAGCGTGAAGGCTGCCGGTGCGGGTTCCCCGGCTTCGACTTGTGGAAGGTCAGTTGCGATTACGGCAGTGGCGGAGCCGGCATCGGCCTCTTCTTCCACCGCCTGCTCACACGCCGCGGGCCGGAGTTCATGGTCGACGAGCTGCTCCGCCGGGCCGACCGGACGCGCGGGCCGTCGCCAGCGCCTGAAGGCAACCAGTACGCACTCTCCTAACCCCCGCTGAGGATTCACGGCGATGAAGTTGTCGGTGTTGAATCAGGTACGGGTGTCGCCTGGAACGGCGGCCTCGACCGCGCTCCGGCAGAGCATCGAACTGGCCCACCTCGCCGAAGAACTGGGCTACGAACGCTATTGGATCGCGGAACACCATGGGTCGCCCACTGCTGCGTGTCCGTGTCCCGAAGTGCTGCTCGGCGCCCTTGGCGCCGAGACGTCGCGGATGCGGATTGGGGCAGGGGGGATTCTGCTGCCGCATTACAGCCCCTTCAAAGTCGCCGAGTGCTTCCGCGCCCTGGATGGACTCTACCCGGACCGCATCGACCTCGGAATCGGACGATCCGCGGGTGCCGGCGCAGAAGAGACCAAGGCGCTGCAGCGCGATCGATCCCCACGGCCGTTTGCCGAAGACTTCGACGACCAGCTCGCCGAGTTGTTGCACTTCCTGAATGGCACATTCCCGGACGACCATCCATTCAGGACGATCCTCGTCTCGCCGCAGGCCCGGGGCGCGATTCCAGTGTGGCTGCTGGGAGCCAGCCACGGGAGCGCCGCGCTGGCGGCGACGCTCGGGCTGCCCTACGCCTTCGCGCAATTCATCTGCCCGCAACAGATGGAAGCGTCCTGCCGGAGATACCAGGCGGAGTGGAGCGGCGGCGCCGGCCGCCAGGAGCGCCGGGTGATCGTCGCCGTCAGCGTTCTGTGCGTGGAAACGCAGGCGGAAGTTCGCGAGCTGGCGGCTGCGGCGAGGCGAGACCGCCCGCCCACGCCGGCCGGACGAACGCCGGTTCCTCCAGTCCGGCGAGGGCGCGAATGGGAGAAGTCCCGCTTCGTCGGCACGCCCGAGCACGTTCGCGCCGAGCTGAGCGCGGCGGCGGCCGCCGCCGGCGTCGACGAGCTCATGGTGCTGGCCCCGCTCGGCGATTACGAGACCTGCGAGCGCTCCTATCGACTTCTGGCCGAAGCGTTCAACCTGACGCGGCGGTGACCGGCGCCCGGTCCTCGCGGCGCGGCGACAGATAACGGAACAAGGAGACGTGCGACATGACTCTGACAACGACACGACCGAAACCACGACGGGTCGAGGCGGACGAAATGGTCAGCCACTACGAATATGAAGCGTACAACCGCCTGCTGGACGAAGACGGCTTCCTGGTCTGGCCGAAGCTGCTTCCGGCACACCTCATCGACGCGCATCTCGCCGGCCTCGAGAACCAGATGCGAAGCGTGGTGGCGGACAATCCGCGCGCGCACCGCGAGATGCCGCCGGAAACCGTCGCCGCAATCAAGCGGGAGCGCGCCCGGCTGCATCGAGAGCACGAACCCACGCTCGAGCTCATCTTCAATCCGCAGCTCATCGCGTTTCTGCACTACCGGTTCGGCGAAACCCCGGTGATGCGGCAGCCCCAGACCGGCTACTACCAGCAGCACACGCCAGACCATACCGAGTCGCTCGATATCAAGCCCCACGACAGCCGGGCCGAGGTTCGGATGTGGTGCGCGCTGGAAGACGTCGATCCCACCGCCGGCGCCGTGTACTACGTTCCGGGAAGTCACGCGACCATCGCCGCGACGCTCGAGGAACGACTCTCGCGCGAGCATCCCGAGTTTCTCGACACCCTGCAGAAGCTGACGCCTCCCACCACGCTCAACGAATACGGCGAGCTTACCGGGCCGTTCTTCAAGGACGTGAAGAACCTGCACCTTCCCCGCCTGGTGGCGCAGCACGGGCTGAAAAGAATTGCGCCGATCCTGGAAAAGGGGGACGTGGTCGTGTTCAGGAGCGACGTGGTGCACGGAACGTCCGCGTGCGACGACGAGGATCGGACACGGAAGTATCTCACCGCATTCTGGGCCTCGCGGAGCACTCGGTGGTATCAGACGCGATCGTATTGGGGACCGAACTGGGACTTTCGCAGCGATGCGAACAGCTTCAGCGCGCCGATCGAGGACCTTCCGCACGGCAGCCGCATCGAGTTCAGCGACTACTACACGGCGTACCGCCAGTCGTTTTCGCGGCCGGTGCGCGCCGCCTGACCCATCCCGCAGCCCCGCGGTTCCACAACACCAGGAGCGGTCTAATGCACGCCGCACAGCTCGCGCAGGTTGAGGCCGCGTCCGAACCGGACGCGCTCGACCTTCCCGTCGAAAGCTGCACGCTGCCGAACGGGCTCAAGGTCGTCCTGCACGTCGACCGGAGACTCCCAATCGTGCACGTCAACAGCTGGTACCACGTCGGTTCGAAGGACGAACGCCCCGGCCGCACCGGGCTGGCCCATCTGTGCGAGCACTTGATGTTCAAAGGCTCCAAGCACGCAAAGGGCCGCTACATGAACCGCATCCAGCAGGCCGGCGCAAACCTGGCGGAAGGCGGCGTCAATGCGACCACGAACAACGACCGAACGAACTTTTTCGCCACCGTTCCCCCCTCGAGCCTCGAGCGCGTGCTGTGGCTCGAGTCGGATCGGCTCGCCAATCTCACCGCCGCGCTGTCGCGGCGGAAGCTGAATCGCGAACGCGACGTGGTCGACAACGAACGGCGCCAACGCGTCGACGCGCGTGCCTACGGCCGCGTCGACCGCTTGCTGGTTCAGAACCTGTTTCCGCCCGCTCACCCGTACTCGCACGACGTCCTGGGAAGCGCCGAGGATCTCGCCGCGATGCGCCTCGACGCCGTCAAGGCGTTTTTCGACACCTACTACGTGCCCAACAACCTATCGCTGGCGATCACCGGCGATATCGACCCTGCGCAGGCGCTTCGCCTCGTGGAGAAGTACTACGGCACGATCCAGCCAGGGCCTCCGCTCGAACGGTTCAGGAGGTGGATCCCGGCGATCGGCGAAGTCCGCGTGTTCGAAACGCGGGACACCGCGCCGCAGGAGCGCACGTATTTTGCCTGGCCGAGCCCGCCACTCTTCGATCGGTACGACGCAGAGCTCGACCTCGCATCGCAGATCCTGGCCCAGGGGAGGGCATCGCGCCTCGCCAGATCGCTGATCCACGACCGGCAACTGTGCTCGGACGTCGGCAGTCTTCAGAAGTCCATGGAGATCGCGGGGATGTTTCTCGTCTGGGCCACGCTGCGGCCGGACGCCTCACTGGTCGACGTCGAGCGCGTGATGGTCGACGAGATCAGCCGGCTGGCTGTCGACGGCCCGGGCGCCGCAGAACTGCGGCGCGCGGTGGTCAACTTCGAGCGGCAGTACATCAGTCATCTCGATCGGATTGGCGGGTTCGGGGGCAAGGCGGATCTCCTGAACATGTACAACACCTACTTGGACCATCCGGCCGGATTTGCCGCCGACCTCACGCGTTACAGAACCGCGACCCCCGAAGGGGTTCGTGATGCCGTCCGGAAATGGGCCGACCCGTCCAGCCGGCTCGTGCTGCGCTTCCGCCCCGACCATGCCGCCCGGTCCGTCATGCCGGAGATCGATCGGGTGAAGGCGCCGGTCATCCGCGCCGAATCCCGCTTCATCCCCCCGCGCGTCGATCGTTCGACGCTTTCGAACGGCATGGACGTCCTGGTCGTCGAGCGGCGGGACTTGCCGCAAGTGGTCGGCGTGCTCGCCACCCGGGCCGGAAGCATTCACGACCCGCCGGGGAAGGAGGGGCTGGCGAGTCTCGCCCTCCACACGATGGCGTGTGGAACGCGCGAGATGAGCGCCCGGGAGATTGACGAGCGCCTCGGATTTGCCGGCGCCACGCTCGATGCAGCGACGCATACCGAACATTCCACGATGCGCTTCGCCGTGGTCCCGGAGCACTTGCCGGCGGCACTCGAGACGCTGGCCGAGCTCGTACGCCACCCGAGCTTCCCGGCTCTCGAGGTCTGCACCGAACAGGGAAAGCGGGTCGACCAGCTCCAGCAGCTCGCCGCGCAATCGTGGGCGATCGCGATGCGTGTCAGCACCAGCCTGTTTTTCGGAGCGGCGCATCCCTACGGACGCCCGCCGCAGGGGAGACCGTCCACCCTCGCCTCAGTCACGCCGGATGATCTCGCAAGGTTTCATGCGGCGCACTGGAGCGCGTCCGGATCCGCGCTGGTGCTGGTTGGCGACATATCTCTGGCGGAAGCCGTGTCGCTCGCGACCGACGGCTTCGGCAGCTGGCCGGGTGTTGCGCGCCCGGACGCGGTCATCGGCGCCCCGCGGACGTGGGCCGGGGGGCGGATTTGCGTCGTGGATCGCCCTGGCGCGACGCAGACGGTGGCGGCGGGGGTCCTGCCGGGACCGGCCCGCAGTGACCCGGACTACTACGCGTTGACGCTGGCGAATGCGGTGTGGGGCGGGTCGGCGACGGGCCGTCTCGTCAAGAACCTGCGGGACCGCAAAGGGTACTCCTACGGCGTCAGATCGTTCGTGATTTCGCACGCGCAGCATGGCGTGTGGAAGTTTGCCGGTCACGTTCAAGGGAACAAGACGATCGCCGCGCTGAACGAAGTGCGCCGTGAACTGAGCTGCATTGCCGGCGACAAGCCGGTGACCGCCGCGGAGCTCGCCGCCGCCAAGCGCCAGTGGATCTCGGGCTACGCGCAGCACTTCGAAGGGTCCTCGCGGATTGCGCAGGAAGTCGCCAAGCTCTGGGCCGCTCGTCTGCCTCTGGCCGAACTTCGCAACGAACCGGACTGCATCCAGGCGGCGACGACGATGGACGTGAATGGCGCAGCCCAGAAGTACGCCACGCCCGGCGCGGCTGGCCTGCTCCTCGTCGGCGATCTGAGGACGATTGAGGCGGAGGCGGGACGGGGGGAACTCGATGATTTCGTGATTCTCGACACGGAAGGCGAGCCGCTCCGGGAACCGGAGACCGTATGAAGATCACTCTTGTCCATCCGCCGCTGGATGATCCGACGCTGCCGTATCACTCGACGGCGTACCTGGCGGGCCACTTGCGCCACAACGGGTTCACCGATGTCACGACCCGCGACCTCAATATCGAATTCGTCGACTATTGCCTCGATCCGCGCGTCGTCTCCGCCTTCTGCGAGGATGCCGAGCTACGCCTGAAGCAGTTTGCCTCGATGCCCCGCCTCGACCTTCCCGGGCAGGAAGAGTTTCTCCGCCTGTGGAAAGCGTCACGAGACGATCCGGAAGCGCCACGGCGAGCCGCCCGCGAGCTTCGCCGGCGCGAACTGTTTCTCGACTACGAGCGATACGTCGAGAACGTCAGAACAGTGGAGCGGTACTGCCGGTTGATTGGATCCCTCTGCTATCCAGCCGAAATCAGGAATTTCCGGCAATACACCATGGGCAATTTTTCGCTCTACTCGTTCGAGGATCTATTCAACGAGGATCTGTCCGCGCGCACGTGTTATCCCCTCGCGCGATACTTCCAGGAACGGCTTCTCGGCGATGGCGATATCAACGGCAGCGAGTGCATCGGGATCAGCATCATCTACGATCACCAGCTTTCCCACGCGCTCTGGCTGGCGCGGGCAATCAAGCGTCGATGGCCGGACAAGTTCCTCGTTCTGGGCGGCACGGCGGTCAGCGCGATCTACAAACACGCGAAAGACAAAGCCGCGCTGCGGCGGTTTTTCGAGCTCTCTGACGCGATTGTCGTCGGCGAGGGGGAAACGGCAATCTGCGAGATTGCCGACAGTGCAGGCGACCCGTCCGGCGCCAGACCCTTTACCAACACACTGACGTACGACCGCCAGCGCGCCGAAGTACGCCTGCCGGACCGGATTCACTACGAAAACGTGCCAAGCCTCGGCGCGCCGCTCTACCAGCATCCGTGGGATCTCTATCTGGCGCCAGCCAGGGGCATCAACTACGCGCCGACCCGCGGCTGCTATTGGAATCGCTGCACCTTCTGCGACTACGGGTTGAACACCGACAAGCCGACCTCGCCATGGCGCGAGCGGCGAGTAGAACAGGTCGTGGCGGACCTGACGCACGTCGTCAAGAGCCAAGCGATCGAATACGTCTATTTTGCCGTGGATGTCATGGC
>Ga0075421_100011219_pt1 | contig 11095 bp, 11 predicted proteins | sample SoiMetdeltSBSDD5_FD_75292 | JGI IMG/M metagenome (GOLD analysis project Ga0075421, IMG submission 75292) | Bulk soil microbial communities from a Populus tree surrounding site in Tennessee, USA - Soil MetaG P. deltoides SBSDD5 | ecosystem: Environmental > Terrestrial > Soil > Tree plantation...
CAGTTCGAGCGCCAGTACGCGAACGTGTTCCAGGGCGACGATGAATGGCGGGCGCTGGAGGTGCCGACCGGCGACCTGTACGCGTGGACCGACGCATCGACCTACGTGAAGAACCCGCCATACTTCGAGGGGATGACGATGGCGCCCCCAGGCGTCCGGCCCATCACCGGGGCTCGAGCGTTAGGCATGTTCGCTGACTCGATCACCACCGACCACATCTCTCCGGCCGGCAACATCGCCGCCGCCAGTCCGGCGGGCAAGTGGCTCATTGCGCATGGCGTAGCGACGAAGGACTTCAACTCCTACGGCGCGCGGCGAGGCAACCACGAGGTGATGATGCGCGGAACGTTCGCGAACATTCGCCTCCGTAACGAGCTCGCCGGCGGCAAGGAAGGCTGGTGGACCGCGACCGAACCCGGCGGCGAGCCGCGTCCGATCTTCGACGTGGCGATGGAGCTCCAGGCGCGCGGCACCCCGCTCGTGGTGATCGCCGGCAAGGAATATGGAACCGGATCATCGCGCGATTGGGCCGCGAAAGGCACCATGCTGCTCGGGATCCGCGCCGTGATCGCCGAGTCGTTCGAGCGCATCCATCGGTCGAATCTCGTGGGCATGGGGGTGCTTCCACTCGAGCTGACGAGCGGCGAGACGCGGCAGTCGCTCGGCCTAACGGGATTCGAGACGTTCGACATCCCCGGCCTCGATGACTCGCTCAAGCCCCGAGCGACGCTCGCCGTCACCGCGAAGGCGGCCGACGGAACGGCAAAGACGTTCAAGGTCGTGGCCCGAATCGACACGCCGGAAGAGCTCAGCTATTACAAGCACGGAGGAATTCTGCCCTACGTGCTCCGCCAGCTCGTCGGCGGCAGGACGTAGGGCCGGGTCGCTCGACGGAATCAAAGGGGGTCAGAGTCGTTTGAAAATCAAACGACTCTGACCCCTTTGATTCGTCCGCTTAGGGCTTGGCGGAATGGTTCCGCTTTCGCGGTGCACGAGCCGCCTTGATCTGATCGACCAGCTGCCGCTCGATCTCATCCGCGTCGAGCGGCCCGAGCATCTCGCGAAGCTCCGGGTCCTCACTGACTTGCTGACCGAGGCGCGTGTACAGACCGGCTACGAGCTGCAGCGTCTTCGTCACCTCTTCTTCCATGCGAAGGACCACCTGCAGACTCACCTCCTCCCGAAGCTCGGCAACGGTCGACTCGCGCGACTGAGCCATCAAAACGAAGATCGACAGAAAGATCGCCTCGAGCGACACGATGAGCGTGAGCAGCCCGAATGGAAATGGATCGAACGGTCGCGTGCCGACTACGCCCGTGTTGAGAAGGATCCAGGCCGCGAACCACACCACATGAAAGACGAGGAACGGTGTGGAGGCGGCCGCACGCGTCAGGGCATCCGCGATTCGCTCGATGGCCGAGCGCTGTCCGGCGTGATGCGCCGCAAGTGACTGCCGGGCTTGGTGCGTACCCGCGCGGCGGGATGGACTTTGCTGGCGTCGGTCGTCGGTTCGCTTGGCGAAATCGCCGTTGACGTCGTGGCTGGTCACGCAGCCTCACAGTGGCGAGAGGCGTGCCCAACACTACTGCGAACGACCGGTACAACGTCAACGCGGCGCTCGGTTTTCTGAGCGCCGCGTTCACATGGACGTGTCCTGCGTACCAAGGTGCTTAGAACGGGATCTTCTTCACGTCCACGTTGTTGCCGATCACTGCGCCGAGCACGCTGCCGGCCACGCCACCCAGGACCGCGCCCTTGAGCTTGTCGCGTGAGGTCACGGCGCCGATTGCCGCACCGGCGACGCCGCCGATGATCGCATCACGCTTTGTGTTCTTCACGACCTGCGTCCCAGTCCGGGCCGTGCCGGCCGACGACGCACCACTCGAGCTGGCGGGCGCGCGGTAGATCCGGCGCTGGGCCACCGGCTGCGGTGCGCTCGGGTAGGCGTAGGCGTTAGGCTGCTGCGCGTACTGACCGTAGCCGTACCCTGCGTAGCCCTGCTCCATCGGCGACACGAACTGCTGCGGCTGGTAGGGCTGCATCGAGGACGCGAGGCTGAGGTCGTTCTTCAGCGCGTCGTCCATCGGCTTTTCGTCTCGCCCACAGGCGGCTGCGAGCACAAGCGGCGGCACTACGAGCAATCTCACATATCTGGTCATCACTTCCTCCTCGTTGAGCCGCGCCGCAATCGCCGCGGCGTTCGGCCCTTCAAAGGCACCATGCGTGCCCCATGTTAGCTCGCGTTTAGGAGGGTTAACGCGGCGAGGTATCCTCCGGAGAGGACAACGGTTGTCCACACAGGCAGACCCGGCCATATCTGTCGACCTCCAGCATTCAAGCCGGTCCGCGTGGCTTGTTCTGGATGCCGGTTCGCCAGTGGCCTCCCCGGTCTTCGGATCCCGTTTCCCTTCCCGATTGAGCGCTCCTGCCACAACTTCCATCCCGTTCCAACCCGGAGATCGACATGGCATCCAGTTTTGCGGCGCGCGCCCGAGTGGCCGCGTTGACGCTAGCAACGGTGCTGAGCTCTGCGGCCGTCGGCGGCGCGCAGCAACCGGCAGCCGCACCAAAGCCCGAGACCGGCCCCAAAGTGGGTGAGAGTGCGCCCGACTTTTCGCTGCCTGGAGCGACTCGTTACGGGCTGCTCCGCGATCCCGTTCAGCTCTCGGCAATGAAGGGCAAGACTGTCGTCCTCGCGTTCTTCATCAAGGCAAGGACACGCGGCTGAACGGTCCAAATGGAGGCGTACCGTGATCAGTACGCCACGCTCTTCAACAACGGACGCAAGGTCGTCGTGGTGGGCATCAGCGTCGACCCGGACACGGCCCTGGCCAGCTGGGCACGAGACTCCGAGTTTCCGATCGTATTCGCCAGCGACGATGGCGGAAAAGTCGGCGCGCTGTATGGCGCGTACGACGAGAAGAACAAGATTGACAACCGCTCGCTCTACGTCATCGACCCCGATGGCAAGATCGCCTATAAGACACAGCCGTTCCGTGTGCTCGCGGCCGACGCGTACACAGAGCTCGCCGCGGTGATCGACAAGCTTTCACCACCGCCAACATCAGACAACAAGTGAGACGACGCCCCGGCTTCGGCCGGGGCGCTTCTGTTTCCGAATGAGCGAACCCGGGTCCCTGGCGGCGCGCGACCTCGCGATCGCCATCCACGCCGCCGCGGTCCAGGGCGTCGATCCGCGATCAGCCACGCGGAGCGCAGTATCAGCCCGCCTAACGTTGGCCGAACCGCCGGTCTGGATCATCGCGCTCGGCAAAGCCGCCGGCGCGATGGCGGAGGCGGCCGTGCAGGTCCTGCGCGAGCATCATCAGGATCCGGCGGGTGGTGTCATCATCGCGCCGGACAACGTGTCGCCGCCACACCCTCGACTGGCCGTCGCCGCGGGCGATCACCCCGTTCCGTCGATCAACTCCCGTCACGCGTCGGATCTGGTCGCGCAAACCGTCGAGCAGATTCGCGGCGCCGGAACCGTGTTCGTGCTGCTTTCCGGAGGAGCCACGAGCCTCGTCGCGGCACCGGTGCCTGGCGTATCGGAACGCGATCTCTCGTGGATGTTCGATGCCCTGCTCGCGTCAGGCGCGGACATCACGGTCATGAACGCCATTCGCAAACGCTTCACGCGATGGGGCGCGGGCAGGCTCGCCCGCGCGCTGGCTCCGGCGCGCGTGTACTGTCTCATCGTCTCGGACGTGGTGGGCGATGACATCCCGTCGATCGCGTCCGGCCCGTGCGCGCCCGATCCACGCACCTCCGCCGATGTCGCGGCGCTCATCGAACGGGATGGCCTCGAACCATTCGTTCCACGTCCGCTCCGCGATTTGCTTCGCTCGCCGTCGGTCGAGAGCGAACCTCCGCGTCCCGACGACCCCGCGTTTCACAGCGTCGAATGCACTGTGATCCTCGGCAATCGTGACGCACTCGACGCCGGGGCCACCGCGGCGCGTTCTATCGGCGCGGCACCCGTGAGAGTCGTCGGTGAGCCGCTGCTCGATGACGCGACGTTTACCGCGCAGCGCCTGGTCGATGAGCTCGTACGGTTTCGCGAAGCGGGAATGCTGGACGCGGCCACTGCCGACAATCCAGACGCGCGCTTTGCGTGTATGCTCTGGGGTGGAGAGACAACGGTTCGACTCGGCGCCGGCGAGCCCGTGGCCGGGGGCCGTTGTCAGGAGCTCGCCTTGGCCGCGGCCGACGCGCTGCAGTCCGAGGGCGACCGCGGTCTCGGCCTCACGCTGCTCGCGGCGGGAACCGACGGCCGCGACGGCAACACCGATGCGGCCGGCGCGGTCGTGGACGCGACGACATGGGACGCTATCGTGACGTCCGGGCGGGACCCGGCCGATGATCTGGCTGAGCATCGCTCGCATGACGCGCTCGATGCGGTAGCCGCGCTGCTCCGAACGGGACTATCGGGAACGAACGTGGGCGATGTCGTCGTCGGCGTTGTCGAGCGATCGACTCGTCAGGCGGACTTGAGGCGCTGATTACCTTTCGCGCATGAGCGCGAGCGAGCCATTCACCGTCGGTTTGATCCAGGAAGCCATCAGTCCCGACGTCTCGAAGAACCTGAACGACGCCATCGCGAAGATCCGGGAAGCACACGCGCGAGGCGCCCAGATCATCTGCCTGCAGGAGCTCTTCAACTGCCAGTATTTCTGCAAGGCGCAGAAGGGCGAACGCTTCGAGCTGGCCGAGCCGATTCCGGGGCCCACCGTCACGACGATGCAGGCGCTGGCGAAGGACCTCGCCGTCGTCCTCATCGTTCCGATCTTCGAGCGTCAGGCTGCCGGTGTGTACCGCAACTCGGCTGCCGTCGTCGACGCTGACGGTTCGCTGCTCGGCGTGTATCGGAAGATGCACATCCCGGATGACCCGCTCTTCAACGAGAAGTACTACTTCACGCCGGGCGATGCGACGCAGGACGAGCGCTACACGCTCAAGGGCGCGGCCAACGGATGGCGCGTCTGGAAAACGCGTTACGCGACCATCGGCGTGCTGATCTGCTGGGACCAGTGGTATCCGGAGGCGGCGCGCATCACGTCGTTGTTAGGCGCGGAGATCCTGTTCTACCCGACGGCGATCGGGTGGCACCCGTCGGAGAAGGCGGAGTTCGGCGAGGACCAGGTGACGGCGTGGCGGACGATCCAGCGCGGCCACGCCATTGCGAATGGCGTGTACGTCGCGAGCCCGAACCGCGTTGGATTCGAGCCGGAGCCGGGAACGAACGGCCTCGAGTTCTTTGGCCATTCGTTCATCAGCGACCCGTTCGGCCGGATCGTTGCGGAGGCCGGCGTGGATCCGGCGGTGCTGGTGACCACGTGCGACCCGCGCGTGATCGAGGAGACGCGGCGGAACTGGCCGTTCCTGCGAGATCGGCGGATCGATGCGTATGGACCAATTCTGAATCGATATCTCGGATGAGCCGAGTGCATCGGGAATCGGGAATCGGGAATCGGGAATCGATGCCTAACGCTGGTCTTCGGCGGGGATGAGCGCAGGCATCGACGGGACCGGAGAGATCGGGCCAGCCGCTTCCCGATTCCCGATTCCCGATTCCCGACTGCGCATGCCAGCGGAATGGGAGTCACACGATTCCACTTGGATCGCCTGGCCACACCACGAGCCCGATTGGCCCGGCAAGCTCGCGCCCATCCCGTGGGTCTATGGCGAGATCGTTCGCGTGCTGCACTGGCACGAGCGCGTCGAGATCCTGTGCCACGACGAGCAGGTGCGCGACGACGCTCGCGCGGTGCTGGAGGCCCATGGCGTCTCACCATCCGGATACCGCCTCCACATCGTACCGAACGACCGGGTCTGGCTGCGTGACTCGGCGCCGACCGTCGTTCACGACGACCGCGGGCGCGCTGCGCTCGTCAACTGGCGCTTCAACGCGTGGGCGAAGTACGACAACTACGCTCGCGACGAGCGCGTCGGCGAGGCGATCGCCAGGCTGACCGGCCTTCCACGCATAACGCCGCTGCGCCCCGACAACGGCCAGCCTGTCGTTCTGGAGGGCGGCGGGATCGAAACCAACGGCGAAGGACTGCTGCTCGTCACCGAGGAGTGGCTCCTGTCCGACGTGCAGGTGCGCAACCCCGGGCTCTCTCGCGAAGACTACGAGCGGGTCTTTCGCGACTACATCGGCGTTAGGCAGACGATCTGGCTTGGCGAGGGCTGCGTGGGCGACGACACGCACGGCCACGTGGACGACATCGCCCGGTTCGTCGCCCCCGACGTCGTCGTCGTGGCGCACGAAGAAGACCCGTCCGACGAGAACCATCGTCGATCGTCGGACAACCTGCATCGCCTCGACCTCGTCACGGGCAGGTCGCTCCGAGTCGTCACGCTGCCCTATCCACGACCCGTGTACATGAATGGGGAGCGGCTGCCGGCGAGCTACGCGAACTTCTATGTCGCGAACGGCGTGGTCATCGTGCCGACGTTCAACGACCGGAACGACCGAGTAGCGCTCAACACGCTCGCGTCCCTCATGCCGGATCGCGAGGTCATCGGCATCCACGCGGTCGACCTCGTCTGGGGGCTCGGCACCCTCCACTGCCTGAGTCAGCAGCAACCGTCTCCGCGTAGCTGAATCGGGGTCGGGTCAGATCCGCACGGCAGATCAGTCGGCATGATGGCTGCTCCCTTGCACTCGTCCGGGCCGGAGGAGGCGACCGTGAAGATCATTCTGCTATCCGACGAATCGATTCGACTCGAGCCAGCGACGGGACAGCTCACGATCGAGGCCGAGTCTGCCAAACAGGAGTACTCCCCGTACCAGATGTTCGCGAGTGGTCTCGCCGTGTGTACGTTCGGCGTGCTGCAATCGTGGGGATCCAACATAGGACTGAGCGCGGATGACCTCGTCATCGAAATCTCCTGGTCGTTCGCCGAGACTCCCCACCGGGTGGGCGCCATCGAGCTCTCGTACGAGTGGCCATCGCTGCCGGCCGACCGAGTGAAGGTCGCGCAACGGGTTGCCGAGCTGTGTCCGCTGCATAAGACCCTCACGCACTCACCGGCGGTGACGATTCGGCAAGCGGCCACGGCCGCAGCCGCAGCATGAGCGCAGTCGGGTCGCTGGAGCCGCGCGTTAGGCGGCCGGCGCGGACGGTGCCGGTCGTGCGCTTCACGGTGAAGGGACAGACGAAGGCCGATGACGAGACGTCGCCGGCGCGCGCGCCGGTCCACGGCTCCCCGACGCGTGCCTATACGGTCGTCTACGACGGCGCGTGTCGCGTCTGCCAGGGCCTCGTTAGGCGCCTCGGCGAGTGGGACAGGCGGGGCATGCTCGAGATCGTCCCGTCGCAGGCCCCGGGGGTGCACGCGCGGTTCCCGTGGATCCCGGTGCGCGCGTACGCGCAGTCGGTTCAGCTGATCCGGCGGGACGGCCGCACCTGGCAGGGTGCCGCCGCCATCGAACAGATCTTCGACCAGCTGCCCAAGGGCAAGCTGGTGACCTGGATCTTCTCCATCCCCTTCGTTCGTCCGCTCGCAGAGCGCTTCTACCGCTGGTTCGCCCGAAACCGATACCGACTCGGCTGCGGCGACCACTGCCAGTTCCGGCAGCTGGATCTCGAATTTGAATAGAGCCGGGGACGGCGGACGGGGGACGGGCGACGGGCGGCTGGCGACGGGAAGAAGGGCGTCATCCCGAGACGACAGGCGAGGGATGACAACCAGGCGGTAATAGCAGCAGCCAGAAGCATGCGGCAGTAGCCCGCAGCCGTCGGCAAACAGCGAGCAGCTCGAAGCTACCGGCCGTCCGCTTCGCGTGCCTCCTCTCGCTGTTCGATGTAAGACCGGCGACTGTCACCTTCGTTAGGCGCCGCGTCCCCCGCCCTCGCCTCCCGCCGCACCTCGCGGTCCGCCTGCCGCTGCGCGACCACGAGACGCTCGAGCCACTCGTTCACCTCGCGTCCCTGGTCGGCATCCAGCCTGGTGAACTCGTGCTCGACGCCACGAGGCGCGCGTCCGCCGCTCTCTTTCACGACGCGCTCCACCGTCTCTCGCCACGTGGCGTTCTGCAACCTCGCTCCGATCGGGTTCATCACGAGCCAGTCCGCCAGATTCGCGGCTCGGTCGTACACCTGCACCTCGAAGCGAGCTTGCTCGCCACGCCGCTCGGCCAGGAACCGCACGGCGCCCGCCAGCGGATGCCCATCGACCGTGCACACCGTCATGCGACGCTCCTCGAGCTCGACAATGCGGATCTGCACGTTGCCGCGCAGCGGCAACGCAATCGTGAGCACGGCACCCAGCTCCGGGACCCGCGGTGTGCCCGGCTCCGCCTGCAGATCCACGTGCCACGGCGTGCAGTCCGCGAAGTGGGATATGAAGTGGCGGAACAACATTTCCGGGCTCATTCGGCTCCCTTCGATATCCGCCCAGAATCGCTTGCGGCGCAGCGCACCGACCCCTTCCTCGGGGAGCAGCTCCGGTTGTGAATCGGCGAGCATCGCGAGTCCCTGATCCAACTTCGTCCCCGCCAGCCCGAACACCGTCGTTAGGGCGTTCCCGCTTGGACTCGTCACGACGTTGCCTTCGCCCAGCATCGTCAGCTGGCCGGTATCGACAGGGAGATCTGCGCCGAGGGCGCTCGCCGCGCGCAGCGCCATCGACACGAGCGGAACAGGTACCGGCAGCCGGATCGGATCGCGCTTGGTGAGCCGCGCCAACCGCTCGACCAGATTGTCGAACGTCGTCTGCTCCGGACCGGCGACTTCGAGAACGCGACCAGCGAGGTCGTCGCGCTCCGCCGCGAGCGCGATCGCGGCGCCCGCGTCGTCGGCCCAGATGGGCTGGAATGGTTGGTCGCCGCCGGCGATTACAGGAACGGCCGGCAGCGTACGGACCATCTTGAGAATGAACGAGATCTGCTCGTCGCCCTGTCCGTAGACGTTCCCCGGACGCACGATGACCCAATTCCCTTCGAACGTCCGAGCGACCTCCTCACCGCGAAGCTTGGAACGGTGATACGGCGACTCCCCGCGATCCGCGCCGAGCGATGACACGTGCACGAGGCGACGGACGCCCGAGCGCTCGGCCTCTCGCACGATATTCCGCGTCCCCGCGACGTTCACTTTCTCGAAGGTGGTCTCCGGAGGAGACTCCGCCACGATCGCGGTGAGGTGAATGACCGCTTCACAGCCGTCCGTGGATCCGCGGACTTCGACCTCGTTGGCCACATCGCCCGGAAACGCTTCCACGCGATGCTTCCACTCCCGAACGTCGTCCTGCGCGTTGCGACTGAACAGCCGCACATCGTGCCCACGTGCGAGCAGGGCGTCTACGGTCGCGCGTCCCACAACGCCTGTGCCCCCTGTCACTAAGACTTTCACCGCACCGCTCCGTCAGTGGCGTGCGACCCAAGTGGCAGATGGCGGGCCACAGAGGCGTGACGGCCTCTTCTTCGCCCTCGTCCTTGGAACGCCTAACCCTCCCTCAGGAGATCGATTGAAAGCTCCGCGGTTGGTTCTCATCGCCTGCGCGCTGGCGGCCTGCGCGCGCGGGGGCGATGGTTCCACATACACGATCGCGTCGGCCTCACCGGCGAACGAGGCGTACGGGTTGATGGCCCGCCAGGGCACGCAGCTCGCGGTCGACGTCGTGAACAAGCGGGGCGGTATCCGGTCGCACCACCTCGCGGTCGTGACCGTGGACGACGAAGGTGCTGGCACCACTGCCGCGGTTGTCGCGCAGCAGCTCGTGGACGCCGATAGCGTGCTCGCCGTCGTGGGACATGCGAACTCGAGCGCGACGGTCGCCGCTGCACGCATCTACGACGGACACCTCGCCTCGGTCTCACCGAGCGCCAGCTCGCCGGAGATCACCGGACTATCGTCGTGGCTGTTTCGCGTCATCCCGAGCGACTCCGCCAATGGCATCGAGCTGGCGCGATTCGCAAAAACGCTCGGACACGCACGGGCCGCGATTCTCTACGAGAACAACAGCTACGGCCGCGGTCTCGCCGATTCGTTCCGGCGAGCGTTCGTCGGTGAGCTCACCTCGCTCGAACCTGTCGCTGTGGACGGTAACGGAGTCGAGCCATATCTCGCGTACATCAAGCTCCACGAGCCCGGCCTCGTTTTCGTGGCCGGAAGCGATGGGTCAGGCCTCGCGATCCTTCGTGAAGCAAGGCGTCAGGGCATCAAGAGCGATTTCCTTGGTGGCGACGGATGGGCCGGCATAACGACTGACACCGCGGCGTCCGAAGGCGTGTACGTGGGCGCGCCGTTCAGCGCCGACGACCCACGGCCGGAGGTGCGCGAATTCGTGCGGGCGTTCCGGGCGCGGTTCGGCCGCGACCCGAACAGCTTCGCCGCGCTCGCGTACGATGCGACGATGGTCGTCGCACAGGCGATCGAGCGTGCCGGGCCGGATCGCACCGCCATTCGCGACTATCTGGAGTCGATGCACGAAAACAACGCCTACAAGGGTGTGACCGGTCAGATCGCCTTTCAGCAAAACGGCGACGTCGTCGCGAAGACGATGGCGATGACGAAAGCGACGCGTGGATCGCTCGTGCTCGAGAGCGGAGGCCGCGAGTGATACGCTGGTTGTCTCTGCGACTCGACAGCATCCGACAACGCCTTCGGGTCGGGTTTGGCGTTCTGACGATTCTACTCATGGCCGGCGGCGTGCTGGGCTACACGGCGCTGTCGAAAATGTCGACCATGATTGGCGGGACGCTCGCCGCTGTACAGGAAGAGGGCCTGCTGACGGCACGCCTGTCGGCGGCCGTCATGCGTGAGCTCTCGGCAGCGTCTGGCTACCTCGATAGCCGGGACACGACGGCGCGGTCGGAATTCCAGCGTCTTAGCTGGGAGACCCATCGCGTCCAGCGCGAGATGATGAAGCGGCAGGGCCAGATTGCGCAGGAAGTAACGCTCATCGCGAGCATCGACGCCAAGCTGTCGGAGATCGAGATCAAGTACGCGACGGCGCACCGGCTTGCGGATCTCGGTCGGGACGCTGCCGCGCGCGATCTCGGCGGGCGGGCACGCGTCTCCGTGACCTCGCTTCTCGGCGATGTGGAGAATCTCAGCACGCTCGAGGCGGCGAAGGTCGCCGCGGC
>Ga0075421_100011224_pt1 | contig 11092 bp, 10 predicted proteins | sample SoiMetdeltSBSDD5_FD_75292 | JGI IMG/M metagenome (GOLD analysis project Ga0075421, IMG submission 75292) | Bulk soil microbial communities from a Populus tree surrounding site in Tennessee, USA - Soil MetaG P. deltoides SBSDD5 | ecosystem: Environmental > Terrestrial > Soil > Tree plantation...
TCGCCGGGTTCTGGATCTTCGAAGTGGCTTCACTCGACGAGGCGATCGCGTGGGTGAAGCGCTGTCCGAACCCGCACCGGGGCAACGCGGAGATCGAGATCCGCCAGATCTTCGAGTCCGAAGACTTCGGCGACGCGCTGACGCCCGAGGTCCGTGCGGCGGAGGAGCGGATGCGGAAGGAGATCGAGCGGAAGGGCTAGGGGCGGAACGCCTCGTTGCGCAGAGGTCGCCAGGGCCGTCCACGACACGCAGGGAGCTAGGAGAGACCCCTCTCTGGCGTGAGGACGACCCTGGACGACTTTGCGCACACGAGCGTTTCAGGGCTCGTCTTCCGAGTGCAATCGCCGCGCCACTATAAGGCGTCGCAAGAGCACTTGGGGAGTCCCGAAATCCACCCGCGTGGACAAGGCGGCCCGGAGGCGTCCTGCCGGCTGGACACCTCTCGATGCAGTCCAGGAAGGCCCCGCCTACTCCGGCGCCGGCGCGGCGGGCACCGAGCCCGGTGACGGCTGGGTGCGCGGCGAGCGCCCCTGCTTCTGCACCTGCTCGTAGCTCTTGCGCGCGCTGGCGATCAGCGGATCGCCGGCCGCAAGCTGTCGCTCGGCGGTGTCCAGCGCGCGGCGGAGCGCCGCCTCCGCGCGGTCGTAGCGACCCGACGCGGCGTAGGCCTTGCCGAGATGATGGAGCGAGACCGCGAGCTCGACCGGCGAGGTCTCGCCGCGGTCGTGGATCCCGACGGCGCGCTCGAGCACGTTCGCTGCCTCCACCGACTGGTTGCTCGCGAGCAGCACCGCGCCGAGCCCGTCGAGCGCGCGTGCGACATCGGGGTGCGTCGAGCCTCTGGCCTTCTCTTGCATCGCCAGCGCGCTCTGGTAGCGGCCGCGCGCCTCGTCGAGCTTGCCGGCCTGCGCGTTCGCCGCGGCCGACGCCTGGAGCAGCTGCGCGACCGCCTCGTGCTCGGACCCGTAGGCGCTGCGCAGCAGCGGGAGCGCCTCGTCGTAGAGCGGCAGCGCCGCCGCGGGACGGCCCTGCGCCGCGCACACCGCGGCGAGATTCGCGAGCAGGGTGCCGCGCAGCCGCGCGTCCTCGCCCGTCACGCCCTTCAGGCGAGCGATGGCCTGCCGGTACAGGGGCTCCGCCTCGGCCAGGCGCCCCCTGCGCACGGCGACGTCGGCGAGCGAGCCCTGCGCGAAGGCGAGCGCGCGCTCTTCCGGCGGCTGCGCCCGCTCGAGCAGCGCGACGGCGCGTCGCAGGTGCTGGTCCGCGCGCTCCGTGCGCTCGAGCTCGAGCTCCACCGTCGCGAGCGCGAGCAGGCTCCGCGCGAGCGCGGGATCCTGCGGGCCGAGGCGCGCCTCCTCCTCCGCGAGGAGCTGCTCGAAGTGGGCGAGCGCCGCGCGCGAGTTGCCCTCACCGGCCAGCGCCCAGGCGCGGTTCTCGCGCGCGCGCGCGATCAGCGGGTCGTCGGCGGAGAGCTCCGCCTCGAAGCCCTGGATGGCCTGATCGTAGAGGGCGGCGGATTCTTGCTGGCGCCGCTGCGCGTGTCGCACCAGCGCGAGGTTGGCCTGCGCCTCGGCGATCGGCAGACGCGTCGGCGGCGGATTCTGCCGCCACAGGTCGAGCGCGTGCAGCAGATGCGCCTCCGCTTCGTCGTAGCGCTCCGCCGAGGCGGCGATCAGGCCGAGCAGCGCGAGCGTGTCGGCCGCGCGCGGATGCTCCGGTCCGAACGCGCGCTGCTTCGCCTGGAGCGCCTGCGAGGCGAACTGGCCCGCCTCCTCGATGTGCCCGGCCTTCACCATCGCCTCGGCCAGGTTGTGGAGCGCCATCGCCGTCTCGGGGTGATCCGGGCCCGCCGTCTCGCGCAGCATGTCGGCCGCGAAGCGCAGCTCGCGCTCCGCCTCCGCCATCTGGCCGCGGTGGCGGTAGAGCACGCCGAGGTTGTTGTGGATCGCGGCGACCTTGCGGTGCTTCGCGCCGAGGTTCTTCTCGCGCACGCGCAGCGCCCGCTGGAAGAGCTCGTCGGCCTGCGGCCACTCGCGCCGCGCCTGGTGCACGAGCGCGAGGTTGTTGACGCTCGACGCCACGGCGAGCGAGTCGTCGCCGAAGGCCTCGCGGCGGATCTCGAGCACGTCGAGGTGCAGCGACTCGGCCTCGTCGAGGCGTCCCTGGTCCGTGTAGACCGCGGCGATCTCGTTCAGGGTGGCGGAGAGCGGCACGCGGTTCTGCGTCTCGTGTGCCAGCAGGATCGCGCGGGCGCGCTCGAGCGACGCGAGCGCCTGGACGGGCCGGCCCGTGGTGCGGAGCAGGCTGCCGTAGTTGGTCAGCACCGTGGAGGTGAAGAGGTCCTTGCGGCCCTCGGCGTCGAGGATCTTCAACGCGCGCAGGTAGAAGTTCTCCGCCTGCTGGTAGTTGCCGCGGTCGTGCTGCATGGCCGCCACGCCGTGCAGGCTCTCGGGCAGGTTCTCGTCGTAGGCGCCCTGGATGTGCGAGCGGATCTCGACGGCGCGCTCGTAGAGCGGTCGCGCGTTCTCGCCCCAACCCTTGGCGTCGTAGCAGGAGGCCAGGCGCTCGAGCGTCTCGGCGAGCGCGAGGTTGTCGCGCTCGTCGTCGCCCTGGCGGATCTCGAGCGCGCGCTCGTAGAACGAGATCGCCTGGTCGAGGTCGCCCTCCACCAGGTGGATGCCCGCGATCGCCTCGAGCCCCTGCGCGTAGTCAGCGTCCTCGATCTCGCTGGAGCCCTGCTCCGCGAGGCCGAGCCAGCGCTCGAGCATCGGCTGCGCCTCGTCGAAGCGACCCGTCTTGATGTAGAGGTTCGCGAGCATGCGCAGGCTCTGTGCCAGGCGCGGGTCGTCCTCGCCCGCAGCCTCCGCCTCGGCGAGCGCCTCGAGCCAGATCAGCTCGGCGTCGCCGTAACGCGCTTCCTGGTAGGCCTCGAGCGCCGCGCTCGCCTGATCGCCGCGCGTTGCACAGCCCTGCCAGGCGAGAAGCGCCAGCAGGAGGGCCGTCCACGCACCGCATTTGCCGAAGTCGAGCCGAGCCATGTTCCCCCCGCGGAATGCCACGACGACTCATCGGCCGAGCGGGGACGGACGTTTAGTGGCGCGTGCTGCACAGGAGCGGTGCGCGGGCGGGCCTTATCGGGCCAGGCGCAGCCCCGAGAACTGCCAGCGGGCGTCCGGATAGAAGAAGTTCCGGTAGGTCGGGCGGATGTGGGAGACCGGCGTGGCGCAGGAGCCCCCGCGCAAGATCATCTGATTGGCCATGAACTTGCCGTTGTACTCGCCGAGCGCCCCGGTCGGGGCGCGGAAGCCGGGGTAGGGCGTATAGGGACTGGCAGTCCACTCCCACACGTCCCCGAAGAGCTGGTCCGGTGCGATCCCGGCGCGGCGCGGGGCCCGTGGATGGAACAGGCCGCTCTCGGCCAGGTTGCCCGCGACCGGCAGCGCGCGCGCCGCCACCTCCCACTCGGCCTCGGTCGGGAGACGCGCCCCTGCGTAGCGCGCGTAGGCGTCCGCCTCGTACCAGCTCACGTGGCAGACGGGGTCTTCGGGTCGCAGAGGCTCGGGACCGGCGAGAGTCTGCACCAGGCAGGCGCCGTCGCGTCGCAGCCAGTAGAGCGGCGCCTCGATCCCGCGCGACTGCACCCACGCGAGGCCGTCCGACGTCCACCACGCCGGGTTGCGGTAGCCCCCCGCGTCGATGAAGGACTGCCACTCGGCGTTCGAGACGGGTCGGCTCGCCAGCTCGAAGGCCGCGAGGAAGACGCGGTGTACAGGGCCTTCGTTGTCGAAGGCGAAGCCCTCTCCCGCGTGGCCGATCTGTCGCAGCCCCTCCGCGTAGCCGACCCACGAGAGCGGGGCGGACGTAGCGGTCGCCGGTGCATCGGCGACGCGATAGGCCGGCAGCAGCGGGTTCTGCGCCAGCAGGTGCTTCGCGTCGGTGAGGATCAGCTCCTGGTGCTGCTGCTCGTGGTGGAGCCCGAGCGTCGTGACGTCGCAGACCGACGCGTCGAGATCCGGCTCCTTCTCGAGCAGCCCCTCCATGCAGCGGTCGACGTGCTCGCGATACGCGCGCACGTCCGCCTGCGACGGCCGCGACAAGAGCCCGCGCTGCGCGCGCGCGTACTGCTCGCCGACGCTCTGGTAGTAGGAGTTGAAGAGCACACGGTAGGCCGGATCGAAGGTGCGGTAGCCCGCGACCTGCGCTTCGAGCACGAACGTCTCGAAGAACCAGCTCGTGTGCGCGAGGTGCCACTTCGTGGGGCTCGCATCCGGCATCGACTGGATCGCCTGGTCTTCTGCCGAGAGCGGCGCCGCGAGCTCTTCGCTGCGGGCGCGCACCGCGCGGTAACGCTCGAGCAGGGAGGCGTGGGGGGCCATCGCGCTATCGTAACGCGCCGTGTCGCCGCGCATCCCGATCGTGGACGTGCCCGCCGAGTACGGCGAGATCGGCGCGGAGATCGAGGCCGCGGTGCTGCGCGTGCTGCGCTCGGGTCGCTACGTGCTAGGACCCGAGACGGAGGCGTTCGAGCGCGAGCTGGCGGGCTTCGTCGGCACGCGCCACGCGGTCGGGGTCGGCTCGGGGACCGAGGCGCTCTGCCTGGCGCTGCGCGCATGCGGCGTCGGTCCGGGCGACGAGGTGATCACGACGTCGCTCTCGTTCTTCGCCACCGCCGAGGCGATCCTCTGGACGGGGGCGACGCCGGTGTACGTCGACGTCGAGCGCGGCGGCTTCCACATGGACCCGGCCGGGCTCGAGGCCGCGCGCTCGCCGCGCACGCGCGCGATCGTGCCGGTGCACCTGTTCGGGCGCTGCGCCGACATGACGCGCATCCGCGGGTTCGCCGACCGCTTCGGCCTGCCCGTCATCGAGGACGCCGCGCAGGCGATCGGCGCGGTCCGCGCCGGGCGCCGCGCCGGTGCGGGCGGCCGCGCGGGCTGCTTCAGCTTCTACCCCTCGAAGGCGCTCGGCGCCGCGGGCGACGGCGGCGCCATCTGCACCGACGACGACGCGCTCGCCGCGTCGCTGCGCAGCCTGCGCCACCACGGGGCAGGCCCCACCGGCCACGAGCGCGTCGGCACGACGTCGCGCCTAGACTCGCTCCAGGCCGCCGTATTGCGCGCGAAGCTGCCGCACCTGCCGCGCTGGCTCGCGCAGCGCGCCGCGCACGTCGCGCGCTACCGCGCGCTGCTCGCGCGGGCGAAGGACGTGCGCATGCCGGGCGCCGGTGCCGATGAGACGCCCGCCTGGAGCCAGTTCGTGATCCGCTCCGAGAAGGCGGAAGGCATCCGGCGCGCGCTCGACCAGGCCGACATCGAGTGGCGTCACCACTATCCGCGCCCGCTCTACTGCGAGCCTGCCTTCGGCGCGGGGCGCCTGTGCCCGGGCACGTGTCCCGAGGCCGAGCGCGCCTGCGCCGAGTCGATCTCGATCCCGTTGCATCCGCAGCTCTCGCCCGCGTCGATCGAGCGCGTCTGTGAGGTGATCCTGGAAGCGGTCGGCGCGTGAACACACGGCGCGCGAGCGCCTGGCTCGCGCTGCTGGCTGTGCTCGCAGGCTGCGCCCCGCAGCGGACGCGCGTGGTGCTCGTCGGCGACTCGATCACCGCCGGCTCGTCGAGCCTGCCGCACGGACCCGGCTTCGCCGCGCTGCTCGTGGATCTGCTCGGCCCGGGCTACGAGATCGTCAACGTCGCCTGCTCCGGCTCGAGCTCGCTCGACTGGCAGCCGCGCACGCACAAGGCGCAGTGCAAGGAAGCGGGAGGCGTCGTGAACCTCTACGAGAGGCGCGCGAGACCGGCACTGCCCGCCGACGTCGCGACGATCCTGCTCGGCACCAACGATCTCATCGGCGGCTTCGAGCTCGCGCCGGTCGAACCCGACGCCTACCGCGACGCGCTGCGCACGCTCGCCGACGCGCTCCACGCGGACGGCGCCCGCGAGGTGGTGCTGATGGCGCCGCCCTTCCAGTACGGCACCGACGCGCGTCTGGCCGGCTATCGCGCGCGCATCCAGTCGCTCTGCCGCGAGCGGCCGTTCCTGCACTGCGGGCCGGACCTCTCGGTCGTGCTCGACCACCAGGACTTCGAGCCGTTGGACGCGCACCCGAACGCGTCGGGGCACGCGAAGATCGCGGCGGCGCTGGCGGAGACCCTGCAGGCGCTGCCCGATACGCCGTCCGACTAACGCGCGGAATCCAGCACGGCGAGCGCGGCGGCGAGGTCGTCGCAGATCCAGGTTGCGCCGGCCTGCTCGAGCTCTGCGCGGTCGCCATAGCCGTAGGTCACACCCACGCATGCCATGCCGTTGGCGCGCGCGCCTTCGACGTCGTGGCGGCGGTCGCCGAGCATGACGGTGCGCTCGGGCGCGAGGCTCTCCTGTGCCAGCACATGAGCGAGCAGCTCGGCCTTGCGCGCGCGCGTGCCGTCGAGCTCGGCGCCGTAGATCGCATCGAGCGACCCGGCGAAGTCGAAGTGGCGTGCGATGCGCGTCGCGAAGACGTGCGGCTTCGAGGTCGCGACGAGCGCTCGCATGCCGCGCTCGCGCAGCGCCGCCAGGAATCCCGGCACGTCCGGATAGACGCGGTTCTCGCGCCAGCCGACGGTTTCGAAGCGCTCGCGGTAGTGCGCGATCGCGGCAGCGACACGCGTGGGCGTCGGGTCGGGCAGCAGCTCCTGGAAGGTGTCCTCGAGCGGCGGCCCGATGCAGCGCGTGAGGCGCGCCTCCGTCGGCGCCGGTACGCCGAGCGCGCCGAAGGCGTGCGCGAGCGAGCGCACGATGCCGTCGCGCGGATCGGTGAGCGTGCCGTCGAGGTCGAGAAGCACGGTGAATCGGGTCACGGCGACGGCGGAGCGTAGCTTGTACCATCGCGCGCCTCGCGAGCGAAGAGGAGAGCGCATGGCCGAGTGGATCGACGTCGAGAAGGCGCGTGACCTGCCGGGGCTGCGGCTGGTGATCACCGCGGGCGCGCCCGGTCCGTGGGGCGAGGCCGCCAAGGGCGTCTTCCGCGTGAAGGGGATTCCGTTCGCGCGCGTGCGTCAGGACGCGGGCGCGCCGAACGACGTGCTGTTCGCCTGGACGGGACACCGCAACGCGCCGATCGCGGTCTACCGCGACGAGGCTCCGCGCACCGGTTGGGTGGAGATCCTGTTTCTCGCGGAGCGGCTCGCGCCGTCGTCGCCTTCGCTGATCCCGGCCGATCCCGCCGCGCGCGCGCTGATGTTCGGGCTCTCGCACGAGCTGATGAGCGAGCAGGGCTTCGGCTGGTGCCGCCGGCTGCTGCTGTTGAAGCAAGGCATGGGCGACGCGGAAGAGCCGCCGGAGGCGCTGCGCCCGATCCTCGGGCGCATGCTCGTGCAGTACGGCTACAGCCGCGCCGCCGCCGAGGCCGCGCTGCCGCGCGTGATCTCGATCCTGCGCCTGCTCTCCGAGCGGCTCCAGGCGTCGAAACGCGCGGGCCACGAGTACCTGATGGGGCCGTCGCTCACGGCGCTCGACATCCACTGGGCCGCGATGGCCGCGATGGTCGCGCCGCTGCCGCACGCGCTCTGCCCGATGAACGACATGATGCGCGCCACCTATGCGGCGATGGACCCGCTGCTCGCCGAGGCGCTCGACCCGGCGCTGCTCGCGCACCGTGATCTGGTCTACGAACGCCACCTCGAGCTGCCCGTCGAGCTGTGAGTGCGGCCTGGCCGTGTCGCGGGTGAGCGCAGGTCTCCTCCTCTACCGCGACGGCGCGCGCGGTCTCGAGGTGCTGCTCGTCCACCCCGGCGGCCCGTTCTTCGCGAAGCGCGACCTCGGTGCGTGGTCGATTCCGAAGGGCGAGGTGCAGGAGGGCGAGGATCAGCTGGCCGCGGCGCGGCGCGAGCTCGTCGAGGAGACGGGCTTCAGCGCCGAGGGCCCCGCGACCGCGCTGGGCGAGATCCGCCAGAAGGGCGGCAAGGTCGTGCACGCGTGGGCGGTGCGCGGCGACGCCGATCCGGATCGGCTGCAGAGCAACCTCTTCGAGCTCGAGTGGCCGAGAGGCTCGGGGCGCACGCGCACGTTTCCCGAGGTGGACCGCGCCGGCTGGTTCACACTCGACGAGGCACGTGAGCGGCTGCTGCCCGCGCAGACGCCCTTCCTCGAGCGCCTGGCGCAGGCGCTTCGCTAGGCGATCCCCAGCTCCTCGACGAGCAGCTGGTACTTCGGGCGGCCCGGCTCGGCGCCCGGCGGGACGCTCATGTGCGCGTGGATCGACGCGAGCTCGCGCGTCGCCTTGCCGTTCAGCGCCTCGATCTCGAAGTCGATCCCGAACGCCTCGCCGATGTCTGCTCGCACGAGTCGGTGGGGAGGAAGGTGGAGGCGTCCATCTGGGGCTCTTGCGGGCGGGTGCGACTTTCAAACACGGTTTTGACGAACGCATGACGTCGCGGGGGCGCTTCGCGGAAGTCATCCTCCTGCCCCGTGCCGCCCGCGAGCCCGCCCGAGACCCGCTTCGCCACCGTCAGCCGCGACCGGGTCGCCTACCAGATCGTGGGCGACGGCCCCCGCGACCTGGTCCACACGATCGGCCTGTGGAGCCAGGTCGACGTCATCCTCGATGACCCCACGACGCAGCGGTATCTGCGGCGGCTCGCCACGACCCACCGCGTGATCCTGTTCGACGCGCGCGGGACGGGCCTCTCCGACGAGCGCCCCGCGGACGGGCGCACCATCGCCGAGCACTGGGCCGAGGATCTGCTCGCCGTTCTCGACGCCGCCGGCTCGCGCGCGCCGTCGATCCTCGGGATCGTCGACGCAGGCCCGCTGCTGCTGCGCTTCCTCGAGCTGCATCCCGAGCGCTGCTCGCGCCTCGTGCTCTTCAGCACCAGCGCGCGCTTTGCCGCGGCGCCCGACTACCCGATCGGGTTCACGCCGGAGCAGCTCGAGCGCTTCTACGACTTCCTGCACACGACCTGGGGACACGAGAAGTTCGTCGAATTCTTCGTGCCGAGCGTGGTGACGAACGAGCCGCTGCGGCGCTGGGTGGCGCGCTGGTGTCGCGCACAGGCGTCGCCCGGCACGGCCGTCGCGAACGTGCGCGAAATCGCGGAGATGGACGGGCGCCCGGGGCTCGCCGCGCTCGGCATCCCCGTGCTCGTCATGTCGCGGCGCGACTACGCGATGATCCCGGCCTCGCACGGGCGCTACCTCGCCGAGCACGTTCCCGGCGCGCGCTTCGTCCTGCTGCCGGGCGCCGACGGGCTGCCGATCTTCGAGACGCCCGAGGCGATCCTCGACCAGATCGAGGAGTTCCTGACGGGCAGCCGCCAGAGCGAGCCCGAGCGCGTGCTCGCGACCGTCCTCTTCACGGACATCGCGGATTCCACGCGTCGCGCCGCCGAGCTCGGCGACGCCGCATGGCGTCAGCTGCTCGATCGCCACGATCGCGTGCTGCGCGAGCAGCTCGGGCTGCATCGCGGACGCCTCGTGGAGAGCGCGGGCGACGGCGCGCTCGCCACCTTCGACCGCCCCGACCAGGCGATCGAGTGCGCGCTGTCGCTGCACCGCGCGCTCGACGCGCTCGGGGTGGCGATCCGCGCAGGTCTCCACACGGGGAGCGTGGAGCTGCGCGAAGACGGACGCGTCGGCGGCATGGCCGTGCACATCGGCGCGCGCGTGGTGGCCGCTGCGCAGCCCGGCGAGGTGCTCGTCTCGCGCACCGTGCGCGACGTCCTGCTCGGCTCGCGCTACGCGTTCGCCGAGCGCGGCGAGCACGAGCTGAAGGGCGTGCCGGAGCGCTTCGCGCTCTACGCGGTAGACGCCGGCTAGGCCGCGGCTAGTCGCCGATCCCCGCGATCGGCGTGCCTTCCGACGAGGCCGGCGCCGCGATGCCGAGCAGGCGCGCCACGGTCGGCGCGACGTCGATCATGCGCACGGCGCCGAGCTTCGTTCCGGCCGGCACGCCGCGCCCCAGCGCGAACAGGATGCCGGCCATGTCGGGATCCTCGGGCGAGTAGCCGTGCATGCCGCGCTGCCACCCGAACGCGCTGCCGAGCGTGCGCAGCACGCGCTCGCCCCAGGGCGACTCGCGCAGCGCCACACCCGGGGCAGCGACGACGACCAGATCGCCCGTGCGCGCCGGAAAGCGCAGCCGCAACGACTCGGGCAGCGACTCGCCGCGGTACACGCTGATGCCCGAGAGCTCGCGCAGCGCCGCCTCGGCGCGCTCGCGCTGCGCCGGGTCGAACAGAAAGAGCTGCGCGACCGAGCCGCCGCCAGCGATGCGCGCGCGCACGCCCGCTCTGGCGAGCGTCTCGCGCAGCGGCACGTCACCCGTGACGGCCGTCATGCCGTGGTCGCTCACGACGATCAAGGTGGTGTCGCGCCAGGCGTCCCGCGCGTCGAGCGCCGCCAGCAGCGCCGCGAGCTCCATGTCCTGCTCGCGCAGCGCCGCGCGTACGCTCGGGTCGTCGGGACCGCGCAGGTGTCCCGCGTGGTCGGCGCCGTGCCACCACGACATGATCAGCCGCGGCCGCTGCGGCGCCGGCAGATCGAGCCAGCCGAGGATGCGCGCGACCTTCTCGCGCTCCGTCACGCGCGCGTCGAACGGCGCCACGCGCTGGTGCACGCCCTGTCCGCGCCAGTCCGTCTCGGAGCCGACCCAGAAGTACACCGCGGCGGGTACCCCCTGGCGCTCGGCTGCGGCCCAGAGCGGCTCGGCCGCGATCCAGCTCGCATCGTTGCCCATGCGGAACTCGCCGCGCGTGCGGTCGAAGAACTGGTTGTCGACGATGCCGTGCCGGTCCGGATACGTGCCCGTCGCCAGTGAGACGTGGCCTGGAAACGTGCTCGACGGGAAGACCGGCACCAGGTGCTGCGCGCGCGCGCCCTCGCGCTGCATGCGCGCGAGCGCGCCGTCCGGGACGCGCTCGGGGTAGTCGTGCCGCACGCCGTCGAAGGAGAGCACGAGGACGGTCGGCTCGGCGCCGGCCGCCAGCGCGAAGAAGAGCCACGCAAGCGCAATGAACGCTCTCATGCGCCGATCCGCGCCGCGGCGAGCAGGATGGCGAGCGCCGTCGGCGCGTGCTCGACGCGCCCCGCGCGCGCGTCGCGCAGCAGCTCGGCGAAGG
>Ga0075421_100011227_pt1 | contig 11091 bp, 17 predicted proteins | sample SoiMetdeltSBSDD5_FD_75292 | JGI IMG/M metagenome (GOLD analysis project Ga0075421, IMG submission 75292) | Bulk soil microbial communities from a Populus tree surrounding site in Tennessee, USA - Soil MetaG P. deltoides SBSDD5 | ecosystem: Environmental > Terrestrial > Soil > Tree plantation...
GTGGGCATCTCTTTGCCGCCCTGCATCACTCATCACGCCGTCATCGTGCCTTCTTATCCAGATCATAGCGCGCCAGGCGACCGCGAAACTTCCTTCGCGCCACACCGGTGCCCGATATGCTGCAGGAAAAACGGAAGATGTTGAGAGTCCGTATGAACTGTTGTATGGGTTTACATACACCGCATCTGACCGAAACACATTACGTCCGCTGATATCCAAAGGCTCTTGGTCGTGCGTCTCTCAATCTTCTGGCGCCTCGTCTTGACCTACCTTGTCATTATCGTCGTGATGGCTGGAGTCAACCTCTACGCGCTGTTTCAGATCCGCGAACTATCGGCTCTGAGTACGGAGATGACGTCACACCACTATCCTGAGATTGAAGCCGCCAAACGGTTACTGTCCTCGTTTTATGATCAAGTTCAGAGTCAAAAGAAATATGTTGCCGTACATGCCGCAACGTTCCTTCAGCATTTCGACCAGGAGACCAAGGAGTTTCAACATGCTCTGGGGCAACTTCACGATCGGGAGGCTTCCCTTCAGGGGCAGCAGCTATTGAAGGAAGTCGAGCGCCTGCAGCAGCAACATATCGCGCTTTTTCACGCACAGCTGTCCCAACCGGCTTCGGACCCCATGAACGCCGAAGAAACGTACGAAATTCAACGAGGAGCGATCACTGATCGCATGACCACAACGCTCAGCAGCTACATCGGTCTTCATCAGGCCCGCATCAGCGTGAGTGTGAATGAATCCCGCGCCAGTTCTGTCCAAGCCGAAGCGGTCACACAACAGCTTGTCCTCGTGGCCCTGCTCATCGGACTCGGCCTCGCGGCCATAGCCAGCTATAATATTCTACGGCCTCTGCGCCGCCTTCAGGCACATATCAAGGAGATCGGACAGGGGCATTTCCATGCGTCCTTACAAGTCAAAGCGCCCAGCGAACTGCGAGAACTGGCCGATACCGTCAACTGGATGGGAAAACAGCTGCAGCAATTGGATGATATCAAGAGTGAATTTCTCGCGCACGTGTCGCATGAACTGAGGACGCCGATGGCGTCCATCCAAGAAGGAACTCACCTGCTGCTTGATGAAATCCCCGGTCCTCTCACCCAAGATCAACGCACCACCTTACGTATTATGGCCGACAGCAGCAGGCGGCTGATGCAGCTTATTTCTACCATTCTGGACCTCTCAAAGATGGAAGCCGGCATGCTGGAGTACCGGTTTACCCCTACGGATCTCAAGAAAGTCGCTGAAATATCAGTGAACAAGATCCGCTTGTTGGCCGACGCAAAACACGTTCAACTGATTGTTGAAGCTCCGCAGGAACGCTACTGGGTCAAAGCGGACAGCTCACGGATTGAGCAGGTCCTCGATAATCTTCTGTCTAATGGCTTGAAATTTAGTCCCGAAGCCGCCATTGTAAAACTGGTGATGATTCCGAAACTGGAGGACGGGTTCATGTTTGTGTCGGTCACTGATTCCGGCCCGGGAATTCCCGCTTCCGAAATTCCCCACATCTTCGACCGCTTCTACCAAGGACGTACAAAAGCAAAACGTGCATCAATGGGAAGCGGTCTAGGGTTGGCGCTTGCCAAAAGAGTGGTCGAAGCTCATGGGGGCCGAATATGGGTGGAAAGCGAAGTAGGGAAAGGAACCACCGTCCGATTGTTCCTCGTCCTGACCCGGTCGGGAGGAGCGTGATGATTTCTCTCGAAAGGATGCTATGGCTCAGCGTTCTTGTTCTGGCTTTACTTGAAGGATGCGCTACGCTTCAGGCGCCAGGCTCCTCTCCCTATTTTTCGTCGGATCAACTGGACGCCAAAGCCTTACAACATTTAATCAGAAAACAAGAGACACAGATCAGCAAATGCAACATGAAGGGGTCCTGTGACCATGCCTACTTTACACGGGCGCTTGCCGCCTTGTACGAAAATCAAGAACTGGCGGTACGCTATTTTGAGAAAGTCATCACCGTGGCACCGAAAAGCCCTCTGTCGATCTCAAGTAAGATCTGGATTCAGTTGCTGCAGCAGGGCAATATCCCCCCCGATCAATCCTGGATGCAAGCTGTCCTGAGGGGACCTGCGATTGCACAAAATGCGATGGCACTCAATCAGGCGACCGAACGTGCGGTCCGCGATCTATTGGACAGGGAGCTTGTCATTCAAGGATTGCGGTCTATGCAGGAGGTAGAGGCGCAGTCGGTCGAAAGTCTGCATCGCGAACTGCAGGAGCAGGAAAAGAAAGTGGAGGCCTTAACGACTAAGCGGGAGCCCTCTAAGGTTCTCGTAGAATCCGGAACCCTGCAATCCTTGCAGCGCCAGGTCAGCGATCGAGACAAAAAGATCGAGGAACTGTCTGGCCAATTGGAAGCCCTCAAACGGATCGACCAAGAAATGAGAGAAAAGATCAGGCCGATCAAACCACCTTCTAACGCGATACCACCGTTGGTACCGGAACCTATCAAACCATAGGGGGACCATGGATCAAGAACGCATTCTCGTGGTCGATGATGATGAAGGTCTATTGCATTTATTGAGAATGCGGCTGTCCGCAATGGGTCTCAACGTCACCCCATGCACAACTGGCCAGGACGCGCTCAATGCCGCCCGACGGGAAACATTCGATATCGCGATCACCGACTTGCGCCTACGAGGTGAAGACGGCTTGGATGTTACCGAGGAACTACTGCGGACCCAGCCAGGCCTCCCCGTTATTATTCTGACCGCCCATGGCAGCATTCCCAATGCCGTAGAAGCAATGCAGCGAGGAGCTTTCGGTTATCTGACCAAACCGTTCGATGATAAAGAGCTAAAGGCTACCATCGACAAAGCTCTCTCTCAACAGCGTATGAGTCGGGAAATTCAAAGACTGAAGTCCTTGGTCAAAGAGCTGTATGGACTGGAGAATGTGATCGCACGAAGCCCGGCGATGCAACGACTCTTTCAGCAGATCGCCCAAGTCGCCGATTCCGATGCCACTATCCTTCTGTGTGGGGAGACCGGCACAGGGAAAGAGGTGTTGGCTCGTGTCATTCATACGAATAGCCGGCGAACCAAGCATCCCTTCGTCGCAATCAACTGTGCTGCAATCCCTGAAACGCTGTTTGAGAGTGAACTGTTCGGACACGTCCGAGGCGCCTTCACAAGCGCCGTTGCGCAGAAGCGAGGATTCTTCCAGAGCGCCAATGGCGGTACCCTTTTTCTGGATGAGATCGCCGAAATGCCTCTCTCAATGCAAGTCAAGTTGCTTCGTGCAGTTCAAGAACGTGAGGTCCGCGAAGTGGGGGCAGATTACACGACGAAAGTAGATGTCCGCATTATCGCCGCCACCAACAAGGACTTGAATGAAGCCGTGAAGGCGGGAGATTTTCGCCACGATCTGTATTATCGTATTTCCGTGGTCCCGTTGACCATTCCGCCGCTTCGAGAACGCAAGGATGATATTCCATTTCTGGCACAGCATTTTGTAAAACAAAGCGCGCATCGATCGAATAAGGATGTCCGAGGGTTTACCCCGTCGGCCATGCATCGACTCATGGTATATCCATGGCCAGGCAATGTACGCGAACTGGAAAATGCCGTGGAGAAAGCCGTCGTCATGTCACGACAAGACATGATTTCACCGGATTTACTTCCGGCGATCGGTGTGGCACCCGACATCGCGATGAAACCGCTCACGGAAGCAAAAGAAGAATTTGAACGAACCTATTTGCGGAACGTGCTGCAGATGACAGGAGGAAATATATCCCGAGCCGCCCAATTTGCCGGGCGATATCGAGCGGACTTCTACAAAATGTTGAAAAAATATGGTCTACATCCGTCTACCCTCAAGGCTAAATCCGAGCCAGAGGTAGAGGAGATTGGGGAGGAAGAGGACTTAAAGGAAGTGTGAGATCGACCTGCCCATCGAACCAGAGTCGCTGTACAACTCTCGAGCAGACAAACCTGATCCCTGAGTCCCACTCATAGTCAGTCTGATGAGCCATCTTCCCGTGGGTACTCGCCTCTGAGGAGTATCTGCAGAAGGTCTGAGGAACGCATGCGGGCCTTGATGTCTACCGATTCACATCGTAGGGAAGAGGAACACGCTTGTCTATCTCCCCAATTATGACAATTCCTTCATTCCAATAGACCGCGTTACCTAATAACACCATTCGCCCATGGACAAATTGTTCCAGGCGTTTTTGTTCTTGGCGAGACGTTTGAATAAACTCGAGCCCTACTTTGAACCCATCGACCCATCGCACGGCAGCGAGGGGAATGTGGAGTGGCGTCTGTAGGTCCGGCAGGAAAATGCGCAACTGCACGTAGTCACCCGTTTTCAATGCTTCGGCTCCTTCCAGCAAACATCCTGGCAGCGACAAATCCAGAATGCGTCCTTCTCCCACGCCATCATCGCCAGCAAACACCACAGAACAAGAAACCGAGACACGCTGGCTGTAACGTGTTTGCATCTTGCCTCCTTTCCAACCCATTGAAAAACACGTGATTCACATCGACAACTGGTGGCATCATAGCGACCACGATGGTCAATTCTGTATTCCCTGAAAAGGTTAATCCAAAGAGGGGGGCAAGGGAGACACACTGCGGGATTCGTCCAACCCCTCGGTTAGAGCCGCTGAAATGGCTCTGAAACGACCGCAAATCACTGGGTTGAGCGCGCCAAATCGATACGTCTCATGCAAAGACAGTTGATGCGTAATGCCCCAAGGCGGCAATAACGAACTCCTTGGTTCGCCATCGCATGTGTGCGTTGTGTGCTTATGCCGGTTCAAAGAAGCACGGTTGGGAAAAGGCTATCCGAAATGAGAGGAACTTCTCTACCTCCTACAAAGGGGGGCTAACGCAAGCAGCTACCCTCTGATCGCACCTTTGCAATTTTATCCGCGACGGTTTACCTTCATCGTATGATTTCATTGGGACATCATGAGGCCTTGGGGCGGTCACCAGGGACATCTGAACCGAGCAGAAATCCAAGTGAGGAAGTCCTGCGGTGGAGCACATTTCCGTCCTGGAAATATTTCGTCTGGCTATACATGTTCTCCGCGATGGCCGGAATTCGTGGTCTCCTCATCCTGCAGTCGGGAACGAGTGGGGGAGAAGTTTGGCTTGGCGGCGCCGCTTTGTTGCTCGCATGCGTGATAGCCCTGCGAAGATGGGCCCAGTATTTCCTGACATCACGTCGGGTGATCGTGAAGAATGGATACACAGGTTTTGAGATTCAGGCCTTACCCCTTGACCAGATCGCCGGCATCTTGATTGAGCAAGGACCGGTCGCCCGTATTCTCAATATTGGAACGGTTGTTCTCAGAACATATACAGGTGATGAGAGCATCACGTTACGCGGCGTTTCTTGACCGGAGATTCTGAGAACACGTGTGGATGCACTCACGACGCATCGCGCTGACCATCGAACAGGCATTTCATCTCCACCACTGTGACACGCCGTCTGCTGAAACCCTCGCCGCAGGATCTGCGGCTCTCGTCACCATTGACACGTCGTGGTACTGACTGTAATGTAAGAGGTGCTGATCTACGCCGCGCCGACTTCCCGCTTGCTCATGCTCATGGAAACAGCTCCTGCTCATCCATACAGTAGTGGCCGCGGAAGGATGCTACCCAGTTCTTATTGACCATAACGCCCGATAATCATAAGGAGTCCATCATGACACCAGAAGAGAAAGTAGCGAAGATGACGAAGGCCATCAATCAGGCGATCAAGGTGATGGGGGATCGGTTCGGGTCGACCGAGGAAGATGTCGCGCGCACTATTCAAGAATTGAAAGCATCCTTGCAGCCTGCGTCCTGATCGACTCCAAGACAGCCGCAGGAACCCTGCCCAAATCTTTCCACAGCGTTCAAGTCGGCACTTCATAAGTCTTCTTCGTTACATATGGTGCACATGTAATGGAGAATCCCTCTCCTAGTTTGTGCGTACCTGCAGGTCTTCTCCGCAGTATTGTTCGGTTGAAGGCGCCTCTTCCATTATGGTCAGAATTGCACAGCCCATGGCAAGGCCATCCCCCTATAATGAGGCTGACTTGGACTGTCATCTCAGAAGATGGGCGAGGTGCCATGACGGTGAGAAGACCCTATGAACGTATCCCGCAGACATCCCCGCCTCTTCCGATTATGAATGCGCCGAGATAACCAGGGACTCTAATTTCCCAGTGCATGGTCACTCCTGCACAAAAACAGTTACGCGACCAGGCCGCGAGTTCTGTTAGGTTCCCAACGAGAAGGAGTAGCACAATGAAGTCCATCATCATTAACGCAGGCTATGGGTCCTTTTGCGTCAGCCACAAGGCGTTTCTTCGGTTGAGAGACCTGGGACAGCCTGAGGCCCTGAGCGAAGTGGATAAAGGTGCATACTGGCCGAAAGCAGCGGCCCCGAACGAGCCCAGCCTGAATCAGTGTGGCAAGCTTATTCCTAGGGACGACGCTAAATTGGTGCAGGTGATAAAAGAACTGGGGAATGAAGCAAATGGTCACGCGACGCAATTAAAGATAATCGAGATTCCAGAAAATGTTCTCTGGGTGATCGAGAAACGGGATGGCATAGAACACGTCAGCGAACAGCATCGGACTTGGGGCGAGGATGAGGCCGCCGCTCGAACACGCCACGGAGGTTGAGATAAGGAATGCCTATTTCACGAGAGGTCATCACCACAGAGTGAGCGGAAGATGGGAACTTTAACCCTCGCCTAAGCTCTTGCGATTCCAAGTGGGGCGCAATCCTATTGTCACCATCCATTCTGTTTGACTCTCTGTGAAGAAGTCGGGGCCAGGGCCTGCTTCCAATTCCGTCCCCAAGTGCTCTTCCGCATTCTCTCGATCAGAAGCTTCGTCTGGCTGAGCTACTTTGACCAGACGACCATGTAGCAATAGGTTATGGTGGAAACACGTTCGAACTGTGAAAAGAGGGGGGGCGATGCCACACCTAGACCTGATCTCGCTGAGCAGTTGGTTTGTTATCGGTGGCGCCTCACTGGCCGTGTTTTATATTGTGTCACTATGGGGGCTTCAGATCTGCAAACGGCGTCCAGGCAGGACGGGAACGGTTGATCTCTCATGAATGGGTCGGTACTTCACTCGCTTATCGCAAGCCAATGGACGGTGGGGCGGATGCGTCTGGATTCCCTCCTCAGATTAATCAATGGCTTGAGTGAAGCTCTGCAACAAGATGTGGAGGCCTTAAGCCAGCTGGATCTATCTTCCCCATCCTGCGAGCAGGAAGCTCGGGAGCGGATCTTCCCGACATTACGCCGTTTCACTTTCGATCAGCGTATACGGGGTGAATGCAGGGCACTTATTCGCTTATTGCAGTTCTGCGGAGAGGACCTTTCGCAATCGCATGGTATCGATACCGCTAGCCAATTGCAGGCGTTGGCATCAATTGACGCTGCCATCGCATCTGCGGAACGCGGGTAAGGTGATACGCGTGGTAGCAGCAGTGACCTTTGTCGAGCTAGATTCGGCTGTTTTCCCTAGAGACACCCGGTGGCGCACTCACCAGGAAGGGAGGTCAGGTGCAAATACGAGGCGAAGACAGCGGCGACACTTTCAAAATTGTCTGTCTATGTAACAAATCGAACGAGCCATCCGGCTTGCCCAACGTGGTCATGCTGCCCTGGTCAGAGTATGGGACACCGGCTCTGCGCATTCACTGTCCAAACTGCAACGAAACAAAGACCTACAAGTTGACCCATCTGCAAGGGTGGCAAGCTCAGGCGTAGCGCAGGTTAATGTAGCGTCATCCATTCTGGGAAGCCTGTTCCTCTCCAGCGCATCTCCAAGGCTTCGTGGCCTTCCCCGGAGCGATTCCAATCATGAAGAATGACGCAGAGCCGCCGGAATTCACCCGGCAGCTCTGCGTCATCCCGATAGCCCGCTCCGCATGACCCATTCTTCCTCAGGATCTACTTGAAATCGAGCTCACATCGTCCTTGGAAAATCTCTGTCGGCCTTCCCACGCTGGGGAATTCCCTTGGTGCTTCGAAAATCATGAGGGCTTTCTGCTGCCTGGAACGGAGAGCATTGCCCTCGCAAGTGATTGAATAACGGTATATTTCTAACAGGCAGATGGCTCTCTCTGATGCAATTCTTATCGACTGAGCAATATTGAGCAGATTCGTTCCCTCCGGATGCCTACCATAACCTCCAGGGTGTAGCCTCATCTGGTGTCGCATTGGGATCATCCGTACGGGGCTCACGAATAATTTCAAGAAGAGGGGGTACAGCCATGAAATTCTCTATCATGGTTGTGACGCCGCGCACATTAACCGCCATCCAACCTACCATAGGCACCACTCTTTCGCAGGGAGGTGCTGTCGGAGAACAGTGAGGACGTCTATGGAACCCACGTCACCATTCATGATCACGTACGAGCGAAACCACGAGGAAATCGGTCCTCAAGTGCCACTCATCTTTATTCGAATCTTGGCACTTTTCGCGATCCTGGTCATGGTCCCGGGGGTGCAGGCTGCGACTGACGACAGTCCCACACAAGCGGTCAAGAGTACGATCACCGAGTTGCTCCACATTCTGAAAGAACAAAACAAGTGGAGTCGCGCTGACGAACGACGCGTTGCAATTGAACAGCTCATCAGACGCCGTGTCAGTTATGCCGAGATGGCGAAACGCTGCCTTGGTGAACCATGGACGGAGCTGAACGACGACGAACGACTGGAGTTTGTCGATTTGTTCGTGCAGGTGCTTCGCGATGCGCTGGCGAACAGAATGGTCGAATATTCCAATGACCGGATTATTTTTCTCTCCGAGCAGCGAGAAAGAGATCGGGCCAAGGTCGTCACGCGTCTATCGGGGAGCAAGGCTGATACCTGGGTCGAATTTCGCCTGACGTATAAGTCCGGGCAATGGTTTCTCTATGATGCAGTGATCGACGGCGCGAGCATGGTCAGCAACTACCGTGCACAGGTTGCTGCCGTTCTTCGTGAGATGTCGTACGCAGGTATGGTGGCAAGGATGAGGCAGCGCACGCTCGTCGTGAAAGTGTTTGAGGAGACCTCTCCATGACGAAACCGGTGGAGGTATGGGGTCATCGGTGTGACACGACATTGCGCAGTCGCGTCTCATTCACGGGGAAGCGGTACTCAACGAGGATCGTTTCGCCGGATCGACTATTCGATGTCTCGGTATCCGATGAGCACAGGAGGTTTCTCTGGTTCGATACAGAACTGAGCGTGTCCTGTCACCTAGCACAGCACGTTGCATATCGCTGAGGTCTGTCAGATAAAGAAATAGTTACCCCATGAACCAAAGGAAGCCAGCCTCGCCGGCCTTCCTACCATCGCGTCGTCAAGGAGGACATAATGAAGAACCTGCCACGGACCTATGTACTCACCATGAATTCGCCATCCCGACAATCTCTCCGGATATGGACGGGAAAGAGCGTGCATGCTCTACGCCACTGCTCAGTTAAGCATATCGAACGGGTGCTGAGTGAAATGCAGGGATACATCGCAGATCTGCAGTCGACCAGGAAAGCCGCGGGCTCCGAGGGATCGTACTCTCTCAATCGTTCGCGATAGCGAAAAGACAGCTTGGGCCATGGTTCGACACGTGAGTTCGCTCAATGTACGACTCACGGCGGGAACGGTCTTCACACATCATCGACGCGACACCTGATCTCGCCTGAGCCAGCTATCAGTTTCACGAGTCCCGACTCCATATAAGGCGGCGTCATCACAGGAGATCACCATTGGGCAAGGACGACCACGGGAAGCACATGAAGACAGCATGGGTCCGCATCCCTGACGGCATCAGGGTAAAGCACCGTCATGAAGGACTTGAAGGAGTCATTGATGGATTGACCGAGATCGTTGTCGGGGCCGATCGGAATCCTGATGGCCGGACGCAGTATCGAATGAATATCGGGGTCGCAACCCGCCGGCTGGTCGTCGAGGACGACCTCTGCATCCTTATCGATGACGAGAACCTCGTCATCATGTTGCGCCACAAGGCTGCCTACCGTCGCTCGGTGACAGAACAGCTTCATGGACTGCTGTCAGACGATCGGTTTATCAAGTCGGCCTAACTATACGTGTGACCGGGATGGTTGCTCGATCCTAGCGCGCGTGACGACCGGATCCCAGCGTCGGACTTCCCGGCAGACGAGCCCGTTCGGCCTCTGGTTCCCGATGGCCTTTCCGATTCGCCTCGATGCCTGAATCCGTTGCCTCCCCGCAGAGTAAGCACCGCCACCCAGAGACGGATTCGCCGCTCATGGTTTCTTTCATCCTTATTGCAACCATCAGTCCAGTGCATCGTCGGCAGTCCATAGTTCTCCCGTCGTTAAAATTCAGGCTGGTCTCTTCGCCATCATGTAAGTGATGAAGAGACGCGAGCCTCGCCCGCTCACCCAATCGAATGATTCATATCGAAAAGTCTGACGAAGGAACGGCGGAGACTACGAGATCGGTCGCGCGGAGATCACGATAAAAGCAGAGACGATTGCGCGAAGGATAGGATAGTACCCGTGGGAACACCATAGCTCATCCTACCACACTTCCCATGTGAAGCACGGGCAGCCTTGCCCGACTGATCGTTGTATTCTTTACAGTGAGCTGTTTTGACCAGTTCGTCGCGCGGCCGAGGTATAGCATGGGTACAAGATGTCATTGGTGTAAACGCACGGCGAGTGACAAAGCAGACAGGTATGACACGCAACGATGTAATTTGAGGGGAGCTGCGACGATGGAGAACACATCAGTCATCGGAACCAAAAATAAAAAAGGACAGGTCTATACCGATACGGCCGTCATGATGAATGAGGCCCCACGTACCTTGTCCTTCTATACTGGGAGCGAGGTCATCAAGGAAGCCATCCGGCGCGCCAGTATCGATGTGATGATTGCGTATCCGATTACGCCTCAGAGTGAAGCGGCTGCCCTGATCGGCGAACTGTTTGCTGAGGGATACATCGGCGACTATTTCCGCGGTGAAAGTGAATTCGCGGTGATGTCGCAGTGTGCCGGCGCGGCATTCGGCGGCGCCCGTGTGTTCACGACGACAGCCGGGCCGGGCACGATGCGGGCCATGGAGAATTTCCCCATGTGGGCCGGCGCCA
>Ga0075421_100011231_pt1 | contig 11090 bp, 12 predicted proteins | sample SoiMetdeltSBSDD5_FD_75292 | JGI IMG/M metagenome (GOLD analysis project Ga0075421, IMG submission 75292) | Bulk soil microbial communities from a Populus tree surrounding site in Tennessee, USA - Soil MetaG P. deltoides SBSDD5 | ecosystem: Environmental > Terrestrial > Soil > Tree plantation...
TCGTCGCGGTAGCCGAGCTCGTCGCGCAGCGCGGCGCGATCGGCAAAATCGGACGGGTCGAAGCCCGTGACGTAGCCGGCGAACGAGAAGTGCTCGCGCGTCCAGTCGCGGATGAACGGAAGCTCCGGCCCGAACGCATCGGGAACGACGTCGTCTTCGTTGCCGACGAACACCGCGCGGTCGCGCACGCGCGGGAAGCGCGCGATGTGCTCGATCATCTCCGCGTTGTAGTCGGCGGTGAGGAAGCCTTCGCGTTCGCCGCCGTCCGGCATCGGCAGCCAGCCGACGAAGTCGGTGAGCCAGACGTAGGCGGCGCGCTTCTGCTCGGGGTTCTCGTGCAGGTAGTAGTCCAGCTCCCACGCCTCGTCGCCGATCCAGACGTCGTAGTCCTCGTCCCGCACGAGATCGTGGAAGACCATGAAGTTGGCGAGCAGGATCTCGTCCATGCGACGGATCGCCTGGAAGCAGTGCAGGTCGTGCTCTGCGGACTCGCTCTCGATGTGGCTCGACTCGTTCGCAAGGTGGAAGCTCGCCGGATGGATGCGCTCGCCACGTGACTCGAGGACGGCGGTAACGGGATGCTGCGCGAGCCAGTCGATCTCCAGGCCCGGGTGGAGCTTGCGCAGCTCGTCGGCGATTGCGACGTCGCGGTTCGCGTGGCCGAGGCCGATTGGAGAGGAGATGTAGAGGGCGCGCTTGGGGCGGCTGAGCGCCCGCGTCCAGCGCCGAACCTTGGGCTCCGGCGGTGCGAGCGAGTCGGTGAACTCGTGGACGAGCCCATTGATCTTCACAGGGTCGCGGGCGTGCGGCCCGTGCCCGGAGTCTTCGAGGAGCACGAGGGCGGCACCAAGCTCCGAGGCGAAGGAGCAAGCGCGCTCGGGCTCGACGAGCTCGTCCGCGGTTCCGTGGATCACGAGAGCCGGGCACCGGACCCGTGCACAGAGCTCGACCGTCGTCTCCGGGTCGAGCTCCTTGGTGTCCCAGCCGCGGAAGCTGACTAGAAGCGTCTCGGCATCCGTCTCGAGCCCCCAGCCGACGCAGTCCTCGATCTGTTTCGTCGAGTGGGGCTCCGTGAACATCTTCGAGATGAAGAACTCGACATAACCGCGCCAGTCGCGCAGCCAGTAATGGCGGTTCTCCTTTGCCCAACCCTCGTCCGTGTCGAGCTCCTCGTCGAACGGAAACTCGGGGACCTCTCGGTCCCCTACCGGGAGCGCCGGCGCGATCAAGACGAGGCCGCTGACCCGCTCGGGGTGCTCGGCGGCAAGGATGAGCGACTCGCCCATGTCGCACCAGGCCACGACTACCGCCCGCTCGACCCGCGCAGCGTCGAGCACCGCCACGGCGTACTCGGCCACCTCGCTCCGCTCGTACGCGGCTGCGTCCCGAGGCCTGTCGGAACGCCCGTTGCCGGGCGGGTCGAACGTGACGACGCGCCCGTGGCGCGCGAAGTAGGGGATCTGCATCTTCCAGCACCGCGAGTGGACGAGCTCCCAAGTCGGCGGGAAGAGGATCGTCGGCTCACCTTGACCGTAGCGCTCCCAGAAGATGCGCACGCCCTCACGCTCGACGAACCCCTCTTCGTCGGGGTAGCGTGCACGCGTCTGCTCCCGAGCCGGCGGAGCGATGATCACGCGACGTACTCCAGGAACTGACGGATGAGCAGGTTCACCCTCACCGGGTCGCGCATGTGCGGCGCGTGGCCCGACCCCTCGAGCACGATGAGCTCGCCACGCGTCTGCTTCGCGAAGGCCGCTCCGCGCGTGATCGAAGTGATCGCGTCCTGGTCGCCGTGGATCACCAGCACCGGGCAGCGAACGCGCCGGCAGAGCGCGCGTGACTCTTCCGGTGTCAACCCGCGCCCGTCCTGCGTGGCGATCATGGTTTGGGCGTCGGTCTCGAGACCCCACGCGACCGCGTCCTCGATCTGCTTCGTCGAATGCGGTTCCGTGAACATCTTCGCCATGAAGAACTCGACCCAGTCGCGATAGTCGCGCAGCCAGTGGAACCGGTTGTGCTTCGCCCAACCCTCCGCCGTGTCGTACTCCGTATCGAAGTCGTAGACGGTTCGCTCCGGTAGCGGCTCGCCGCCGCCGAGGAAGTTCGGCCCGATGAAGACGGCTCCCTCGATGCGCTCTGGACGCTCGGCCGCGAGTAGAAGGCCGCGCTGTCCTCCGAGTGAGAAACCGACGATGACGGCGCTCGCGGTTTGCGTCTCGTTCATGACTGCGAGGGCATCCGCCGCGAACTCCCGCTCGTCGTAGGCCGCGGGGTCCTCTGGCCGGTCGGAGCGGCCGTTGCCTCGGCCGTCGAAGGTGACCACGCGACAGTGGCGGGCGAGGTACGGGATCTGCATCTTCCAGTGGCGGGAGTGGATGATCGACCACGTCGGCAGAAGCAGAACCGTCGGCTCGCCCGAGCCGTAGACCTCGTAGTAGATCCGAACGCCGTCCCGTTCGACATAGCCGGACTCGTCCGGATACCGCGCACGGGTCTGCTCGCGCGGGAGTGCGGTCAGCTCGACAGCCACTGGTCGATCCAGTCGAGGAGCTCCGCATGTCCGGTCTCGATGCCGCCCAAACGCTCGACCATGATGCCGACGTTGAACGTGATCACGAGCGAGACGAGCGCCTCGAGCGGCAGCTCGATCCCGAGCTCGCGGTGCGGCTCTGCCAACGCATCTGTCAGGACGGCGCGCCACTCGGCGTTGACGAGCGCGAGCCGGGCGCGGAGGTCGGCGTTGTTCCACGCCATAGCCTGTAGTTCCAGCCAGACCTTCTCGTACGTCTCGTCCTCGCTCACGAGGTAGCGCATCGCGGTACGCCACTTCTCGACGAACGGCATGTCCGCGGCGTACAGCTCCCGTTGCCGGGCGATCAGCCGCTCGGTGAACCGCTCGAGCGCGCGCACGAGCAGGTTCTCGTTCGAGCCGAAGTAGTAGTGAACGAGGCCGTGGTTGACCCCGGCCTCTTCGGCGAGTCGTCGTGTGGTGATGCCTGCGTAGCCGACGTCGACGAGCAGCCGCTCGGCGGCATCGAGGAGTGCTTCCTCTGCCTGCGAGCGGCTGCTCGTCTTCGTCGCGTGCTGCGTCAACGGCGCCTGAAGCGGGTCAGCAGGCGTCCGAGCTTCGCTCGACCGAGGAGCCCGACTACCGTGACCATCACCGCGCCGGAGCCCGCGAACTGCACGAGGGTCTCCTCGACTGGGGCTCCAGCGATGTGGCCGAGGATCATTGAAAGATCTCCGTCGTGCAGTCACCGCCCTGGAGTCGCACCTCGTGCGTGCGAGCTGGGCCACCCGGCCGATCGGAGAAGTCGACGAAGTAGTCGTGGTCGATCTCCATGCCGCCGTTGGGATCGCAGTTGATCCGCAGAAGCCAGGAGCGCATCTCCGGATAGAACTGATTGTCCCAGGTCGAGTACAGGGAGTTCGTCGCATAGAGCCGGCGGCCGTCGTAGGACAGTTGGAGCATGTTCGGCCCACCGCTGAGCTCGCGCCGCGCGTCCGTCGGCTTCCCGATTACGCCGCCGAGCCAGAGCTGACCCGTCAGCTTCGGATTCGCCCGGTCGGAGACGTCGTACTGCCGGATGTCGCCGTGCAGCCAGTTCGCGAAGTACAGAAAGCGGTCGTCCATCGAGAGCACGAGGTCGGTGATCAGGCCGGGAACGGGGAACGGCCACCCCTCCAGTGGAACGCTCTCGACCGCGATCACCTGGTCGGCCGCGAAGCCGCCGTTGTCACGGTGGAAGTGCCACATCGTGCTCGACAGCGCAGCTCCGACGAACCCCTCGTCCGCGTCGGGATCGTGGAGCCAGCGGGCCTCGAGCGGGACGAGGCCGGTCTCGCCGAGGTTGACCGTCTGTTCGAGTCGCCGTTCCTCGAGGTTCCAGAAGTGGAGCCTGCTGCCGTAGCGTCCGGCGGCGACGTCGTCGGGATTGAAGCCGGGCTCGTAGGCGTTCGGCTCGCCGAACTCGGACGAGATGAGCGCGTTCTTGCGCGGCTGGTACCAGAAGTCGTAGTTGAACGGAGGCGTCTCACCGCCGTTCTCCCAGCGGCCCTTCAGCTCGAATGTCTTCGCGTCGAGCACGGCGAAACCGCCTGCCCCGTTTCCGTCCGCGTCTCCGAGCATCGAGATGACGACGTTGTCGCCGGGCATGCAGTGCACCGTGTGGGGGCGCGTGTAGCCCGTCTCGCGGATCACGTCCTCGGGCTCGACGACCTTCTCGATCCGCGGCCGCCTCGGGTCGTCCGCGACGTTCACGACGTGGATCCGGGACGACCGGAAGCCGGGGACGATCAGGTGCGAGCGGTCGGGGCCGTGGCACGCGGACGAGCAGCGGTTCCAGCCGAAGTGGTGGAGCTCGTCGCCGACGTTCGGCATCGGCAGCTCGTGGACGATGCGGCCCTCTTCAGTGTCGACTACCGCCAGGAAGTCCGGCGCAGCCACGCCCGTCCCTTCGTGAAGACAGGTCAGATAGAGGAACTCCTCGGGCGGTGCCTGCATCGCCTCCTCTGGCGAGCGGTAAAGCGAGGGCGCTGCGTGATGAGCCATGTGTTGACCTCCTTATCTTCCTGAGCAAGTGTCTAAGTCATTTGACTAAAAACACCGGGCTTTGTCAAGACGAGCCCCGGTGCCGGTTTCTTCCGTCGATGATTCCGTCGTCATCCGTAGGTCGATAGGAGGAACAGATGGATCCCCGCATCAATGTCATCACGCTGGCGGTCGACGAACTCGAGCGGGCGCTTGCGTTCTACCGCGACGGCCTGGGCCTCCGTTCGCCCGGCGTAGTCGGCAGCGAGTTCGCAGGTGACGCCGAGAACCCGGCCGGCGCCGTCGCGATGTTCGAGCTCGAGGGCGGGCTCATCCTCGCCGTCTGGCCGCGGACGGAGCTGGCGAAGGACGCACGCATACCGCTCGCAGCCCAGAAGACCGGAGAGTTCAGCATCGGCCAGAGCGTTCAAAGCAGGGACGAGGTAGATGCGGTCGTCGCCCAGGCGAAGGCCGCCGGCGCGACTGTGACCGACGAGCCGCACGACCGCGCTTGGGGCATTTACTCGGGCTACTTCCGCGATCCCGACGGCCACCTCTGGGAGATCATCTGGAACCCACGAAAGGAGCCATGAGATGCAGATTCGCGCCCGCATGAGCATGAGCGCCGACGGCTACGTCACGACTCCGAGCGGGTGGCCGGCCTTGACGGCCGACCCCGCATTCGTGTCGGGACAGAGCCACGGGATTCGCGAGTTCCTCGAAGGCTGCGAAGGGGCGCTGATGGGCCGCACGACGTTCGAACCGGCCCTGACGAACGAGCGTTGGCCCTGGCCGACGCTGAAAGTGTTCGTCCTCGCTTCCCATCGCCCGGCCGGGACGCCGGACCACGTCGTCACCGACAGCGATCCCGAGCGGCTGCTCGAGAAGCTGCGGGTCGCGAACCAAGGCGGCGACGTCCATCTCGTCGGAGGCCCGCGCACGATCGAGACCTACCGCGTGCTCGGCGCGCTCGACAAGCTCGAACTGGTCGTCCTGCCGTTGCTGTTCGGCGGCGGCATGCAGCTGACGCCGTCGCTCAGCACAGATGCCGGGCTGACGTTCGAGCGCGAGCGCGTGCTGCCTGGCGGCTCGGTGGAGATCGTCTACACCGTCAGCACGCGCCCGAGCGACGTGGCGGCACGTGATGCAGACTGGTCGCCGGCATCGCAACGTGTTAGCGAGTAAGCGGCGGGATCGTCCTGCCGTGCGCAGAGTCCTCGATCAACCGCGCTAGACGCTTGGCCTTCGTCTCCTCGCGCTTGGCGCTGACGATCCACCAGATCGCCGCCTTCCTGTATGACGGCGGCTGCGCGTTGAAGAAGTTCCAAGCTCGCGCGTTCGCGCGGAGCTCTCGCTCCTGCGCCGCATTCAGCCTCGCATTGTGGCGCTGCTCGTACGAGTAGATCGCCGATCTGTCGTCGGTCCGCCGCTCGAACGCCGAGCGGCCCGCTGGGTGCATCCGGCCGAGCCGCTCGAGCTCCTTCGCCCGCTGGATGTTGACGGCGCTCCAGGTGCTTCGTCTCTGACGCGGCGTGAAGCGGACGGTGTAGCTCGTCTCGTCGATCCGTGTCCGAACGCCGTCGATCCAGCCGAAGCAGAGCGCTTCGTCGACGGCTTCGGGCCAGGTGATGCTCGGTTTGCCCGAGCCCTTCTTGTGGAAGCCGACGAGAAGCTCCGGGGCGCTGGCGTGGTTCTTCTCGAGCCACGCGCGGAAGGCCGTTGGCTTCGGGAAGAACGCGGGTTTCAAGGCGCGGACGATTCTAGGGCCCCTGCTCCAACGCAGCGCAGATGGCGTGGTCGCCGTTTTGACATTCGGCTCCAGGGGCATTCCGCAGCGTATGAGCGACGACGAGGAAGAAGTCGACGAAAGTCGGAAGCAGGCGGCGGAGAAGAGCCTGCGTCCTGACATTCAGGCCGGAGCACTGCGGATGAAGGAAGGGGACGAGCCTCCGGAAGAGCAGGAGCATCCCTCGTACCGCAAGACGTCCGACGAAGAGAGCGGCGACCGCGGGCATCCCGGCCGCTCTGACGACTCTGAGTGAAGGCGACCGGCTTCAACCACGTCAGCATCTCCGCACGCGACCTCGACGAGTCCGTGCGCTTCTACACCGAACTGTTGGGGATGGAGAAAATCCCGACGTACAACTTTGCCTTCCCTGTTCAGTATCTTCGCCTCGGCGACTTGCAGCTTCACCTGTTCCAGCGGGAGACACCGGCGCCCGAGTTCCACCACATCGGGATCAACGTCGACGACTTCGAGGCGGCGTATCTCAAGGCGAAAGAGCTCGGCATCCAGGACAGCTCGGCGTTCTTCTCGGATATCTACGAGCTGCCGGACGGTTCCGTCCAGATGTACATTCGGGATCCCTCCGGGAATCTCGTCGAGATCGATTGGCCCGACGTCTCGACGTTGGACAGGTCGGTGGTGACCGAGATGAAGAAGCTCGCCGACGACATCCCGCAAGACGGCGAGGCCTCGCGTGCCACGCTCTACCTGTCGCTCCGCGAGGAGCGCGCAGCGCAGTGACAGCCGTCGATTTCGCCTACCACCGGCCCACGACGACTGACGAAACGATCCACCTGCTCGGAGACCTGGCACCGAACGCCGTCCTGCTCGCGGGCGGAGGGAGCCTCGGCATCCTGCTGAACGAGCGTGCCGTCCGTCCGGCGAACGTCATCGATCTGAACGAGGTCGATGATCTGAACGGCATCAGCGTCGAGGGTGATCGCGTCTGGCTCGGCGCGATGACGCGCATCTACGACGTCGAGGCCTCGGAGCTTCTGCTGGAACGGATCCCGCTCCTTGTCGAGTGCGCGCGGACGATCGCGGATCCTTCGCTCCGCCATCGCGTCACGGTTGGCGGCGGCCTTGCGTACGCAGATTCGTCGCAATCGCTGCCGACGGCGCTGCTCGTGCTGGACGCGACGGTCCATATCGCTGGGCCGAGCGGTGAGCGCGAGGTGCCGATCGACGAGCTCTATGTGGGCGGCCACCAAACGTCTCTGTCGCAAGACGAGCTGATCACCGGCGTGAGCATCGGTGTCCCTCGACCGGGAGCCGGCACGGCCTGGCTCGACCTCGACCGACGGCAGCTCTCCTACTCGCTCGTTTCCGCAGCCGCGCTCGTCGTCGCCGCCGACGGTGACGTCGAGATGGCTCGGGTGGCGATGGCGGGAATCGCGCCGACGCCGCGACGCCTGCGTGCGGTCGAGCGCGCGGTCGGGTCTGCCGAAGAGTCGGCTGTGCGTGACGCGGCGCTGCACGCCGTCGAAGATGCCGATCCTCCCGAGGATCTCCACGCGAGCGCCGACTTCCGGCGCCGCATGGCAGTCGAGTACTCCGCCCGCGCTGTGTTACGCGCAATCGAGCGATGCTGATCCAAACCACAGTCAACGGCGAGCCCGTCGAGCGCGACGTCGAACCGCGCCGCAGGCTCGTCGATTTCATCCGCGAGGACCTCGGGTTGGTCGGCGCAAACATCGGCTGCGGTCACGGCGTCTGCGGCGCCTGCACGGTCCTCTTCGACGGGCAGACGGTGAAGTCGTGCGTCATGTTCGCCGTGCAGGCCGACGGACACGAGCTGACCACGATCGAAGGCGTCAGCCCTCCGGAAGGCCTTAATGACATCCAGGCGGCCTTCAAGCGCAACTTCTCGATCCAATGCGGCTTCTGCGCCCCCGGTCTCGTTTTGGCTGTCGAACAGCTGCTCGACCGCTACGAGGATCCTTCCGACGAGGAGATCGCGTTCGGTCTCCTCGGCAACGTCTGCCGTTGCTCCGGCTACATCAACATCTTCAAAGCGGTCCGGGAGCTCGCCGCCGAGCGCACGAAGGTCACGAGCTGATGGGTGCAGAGGACGGGGCAAAAGGCAACGGGACGGCGCGGTACTTCGGCCGCGCTCTCGAACGGCGTGAGGACAATCGGCTCGTCACCGGTCGCGAGCAGTACCTCGACGACCTCGTCGTGCCGGGCGCGCTCGAAGCGGCGCTCGTCCGGAGCCCGTTCGCGCATGCGCGAATCGGGTCGATCGACGTCTCCGCTGCGCTGGCGCTCCCCGGTGTTCGGCTCGTAGTCACCGGTGAGGATCTCGAGCGCGACACCGAGCCAATGAGCCAGATCATCGAGGGGTACAGCCAGTATCCGCTCGCGGTGGGCAAGGTCCGCTACGCAGGGGAGCCGGTCGCGTTCGTCGTGGCGGACGACCGCTACACCGGCGAGGACGGAGCCGATCTCGTCCGCGTCGAGTACGAGCCGCTAGGCGTCGTCGTTGACCGTGACGCCGCCCTTCGGGGCGACGTCCTCGTCGACGAGAGCAAGGACTCGAACGTCGCCTATCACGAGGTCTTCAAGTTCGGCGACATCGACAAGGCGTTCGCGGAGGCCGATCATGTGGTCGAGCGGCAGATCATCTGGCGCAGGAGCTGCGGTGTCCCGCTCGACACGAACGGCGCGATCGCGATCCACGAGGGCGACGGCGCTTACACCATCCACGCGAACACTCAGATCCCGCGGGTCTTCAACGCGATCATCGCGATCTCGCTGCGGACGACTTCGAACAAGCTTCGGATCCTCGTCCCGCGGATGGGCGGGAGCTACGGGACAAAGATGAACAACTACCGCTGGCCGATCGTGTGCGCGTACGCGGCTCGCCGAACCGGCCGTCCCGTCAAGTTCAAGGAAACGATGGTCGAGCAGCTCGAGCAGGGCGAATGCCAGGCGTACGACCGCCGGTACATGGTTCGCGGCGCGTTCACCCGCGACGGACGGATGACGGCGTACGCAGTCAAGCTCGAGGAGGATCTCGGCGGCTACCCAGGGATGCTCGGGCCTGCGATGACGCTCAAGCCCATCGCCTTCATCTCGGGGCCGTTCGACGTGCCGGTCCAGTCGTACGAGGTGCAATCCGTCCTCACGAACAAGTCGCCCCAGACGGCGTACCGCGGCTTCGGCTCGGCGCCCCACAACCTAGCCCTCGCCGCGGTCATGCAACAGGCGGCTCAGGAGCTCGGGCTCGCGCCGGAGGAGATCCAGCGCCGCAACTTCATCCGCCCGGAGTCGTTCCCGTACACGACGGCGTCGGGCAATCAGATCGATTCCGGGAACTACGACGGCGCACTGACGAAGGCGCTCGAGCTCGCCGACATAGAGGCCCTGCGCCGTCGGCAAGCGGAGCTGCGGGACCAAGGACGCCATCTGGGGATCGGGGTGTCGCTCGGGCTGGAGCCGTCGATGTTCGACTACTCGTACTTCGTGCGAGCGAACGAAACGGTGCCGATGAGCGGCGCGCCGGAGTACCTCACCGTCGCCGTCGACAACATGGGCGAGGTCACGGCGTTCGTCGGGACGACCGAGTCGGGCCAGGCGTACGAGACGCTCACCGCCCAGATCGTCGGCGAGGAGCTGGGGATCGATCCCGACCGGATAGCGGTCGTCCTGCAGCAAGCCCAGGAGTCGGACGGCCCGGGCTTCGGGCAGGGCGCGAGCCGGATGACGATGATGCTGCTCGGCGCCGCGCGAGGGGCGTGCGACAAGCTCAGGGCGAAGATGATCAGGATCGCCCAGCACGCGCTCGAGGCCCAAGACGAGATGGCGGTCGACGGCGGCAACGTGTTCGTGAAGGAGCACCCGGAGCGCGCGATGCCGTTCATCGCCGTCGCCGGGATCGCCCATGTCGACACGACAAAGCTTCCGCCGGGTGAAGAGCCGGGATTGAAGGCGACGCACGTCTTCGAGAACCCCGCGGTCGGCATCGCCAGCCATGCGAAGCTCATGGGAACGCGTCTGCCGAGCTACCCGGCGATGTCGTACGCAGGCGTGATCCCCGTTGTCGAGCTCGATCCCGCGGCAGGAAAGGTCGAGCTCCAGGACATCTATCTCTGCTACGACTGCGGGCGCATCCTCAACCCCGCCACTGTTGACGCTCTTCACCACGGCGGGATCGCACAGGCGATCGGCGCAGTCTTCTACGAGGAGTTCACGTACTCGGACGCTGGACAGTTGCTCGCCAACAGCCTCTGGGACTACGGCATCCCGACGTCGCGCGACGTCGCGCCGGTGCACTCGACGCACCAGGAGACGCCGAGCCCGTGGATGCCGCGAGGCGTCAAGGGGGCAGCCGAAGGGGGTTACATTGCGACACCTGCGGCGCTGCTCTGGGCGGTCAACGACGCGCTCGAGCCGTTCGGTGCCCGGATCGACGAGGTGCCGATCACCCCGGAGCGCGTGCTAGCGGCCATCGAAGCCGGGCGGCGGGAGCCCGCGTGAGGCTGCGCGAGACCATCGAGGTCGCACGCCCCCCGGCCGACGTGTACGCGGCGCTTGCGGAGCCGGAGCGCCGCGGAGACGGCCGTGCTTGGCGGGAGATCGGACAAGACGACGGCGCTTACCGCGCAAAGCTCCACCTCTCGGGTTCCATCGACCTCGACTTCGACTGCCGCTTCGAGCTCGAGGAGCAGCCGCCTCAGGCGGTCGTGGTGCGCGGCGTGGGTACGTCACCCCGCCTGGGCTTCACCTTCGTGGGCAGTCTCTCGGTCCGCGGCAGCGGCGACACGTCGGCCG
>Ga0075421_100011232_pt1 | contig 11090 bp, 7 predicted proteins | sample SoiMetdeltSBSDD5_FD_75292 | JGI IMG/M metagenome (GOLD analysis project Ga0075421, IMG submission 75292) | Bulk soil microbial communities from a Populus tree surrounding site in Tennessee, USA - Soil MetaG P. deltoides SBSDD5 | ecosystem: Environmental > Terrestrial > Soil > Tree plantation...
GCTACCCCCCCCGCCCGCTGACTCGACCCACTAGCCACCAGCGCTTCCTCAGCCTATGCGAACGCTATTCTTGGCATTCGTTCCGTCCATACTCCTCGCGCAGGCCCAGCCCGTTCCGCAGACCACCGCGAAGCCAGGCTGGCGATGGACGATCGACAGCGTCTTCACGGTCGTGAACTCCGTGCGCGCGGGTCGGTCGCTGCACCCTGCGGCGTGGCCGAACGGCGCACGTGTCGCCGTCCTCCTATCCTTCGACGTTGACAACGAGACGATCGCGCTCCGATTTGGCGAGCCGAACGCGGGAACCCTGTCGCAAGGCCAATACGGTTCGCGTCAGGGGCTGCGGCGCGTGGTCGAGCTGCTCGACCGCAACCGAATCCCGGCCTCGTTCTTCATCCCCTCGGTCAGTCTGCAGATCGCTCCGGAGATGGCGAACGTCATAAAGAAGAGCGGACGCCACGAGTTTGGCGTGCACGGCTGGATTCACGAGCTCAACACCACGCTCCCGGATTCCGCGGAGCGCGCGCTGTTGACGAAGGCGGTCGACGAGCTCACTCGGCTCACCGGCACGAAGCCGATCGGCTATCGAGCACCGAGCTGGAACTTCAGCCCCAACACGCTGACGATCCTGCGCGACCTCGGGTTCCGCTACGAGAGCTCCCTCATGGCCGACGACAGTCCCTATGAGCTCCTACAGAACGGCCAGCCAACGGGGCTCGTGGAACTACCCGTCGAGTGGATTCTCGACGACGCGCCCCTCTTCAACCCGCAAGGCGAGCGCTACAGCGCGCCGCGCGACGTCGCCCAGGTGTGGATCGACGAGTTCGACAAGGCGTACGACGAAGGGACGATGTTCCTGCTGACGATGCATCCCCACATCGTCGGCCACCGGTCGCGCATCGTCGCTCTCGAGCAGCTGATCGCGCACATCCAGAAGAAAGGCGCGGGGAAAGTCTGGTGGGCCACCCATGCCGACGTCGCCGAGCACGTCCGGCGCGAGGCCAAGCTCGGTGACCCGAAACCGCGTATGGAGTGACGGGGAAATTGGGGTCAGACTCGAATTAGCGTTTCATTGCGCCGGCCGGCGCAATGAAACGCTAATTCGAGTCTGACCCCAATTTCCCAATTACGTCTGGCGGCGGAAGCGGTAGATGATCGCGCCGATCACGAGCGCGATCAGTCCCGCGACGAGATTTCGCAACTCGGCACTCGCGAGGAACGCGAGCGAGAGCACCAGCGCGAGGACCGGAATCGTCGGCCCTCCGGGGAGTCGCACCACGTTCGGCCGATTGCCGAACTTGCGGCGAAGGATCGGCACCGCCGCCGCCGTCCCGATGTAGGTCGTGAGTCGCGCGATGATCGACAGCAGCGCGAGCTGCACGAACGAGCCCGTGAGCGCCAGCGCGAGCGACACCACCGACAGGGTAATGATCGCTACCGCAGGCGTGCGGTACTTCGGGTGGATCGCCGCGAGCGCGCGCGGGCCGTAGCCGTCCGCGGCGAGCGCGAAGAGATACCGCGGACCTACGAGGATGGTGTTCCCTACGTTGCCGCCGATCGAGATCATCGCGCCGATCGTCATCAGGAGAGCCCCCGCGGGACCGAGGAATCCCCCAGCCGCCTCGGCCACCGGCGATTGGGATTGCGCGACGTTCGGCAGCGTCCCGAGGGCGACCAGCTGTGTGCCGGTGTACACGAGCGTCACGATCAGGATCATCGTGAGCAATGCGAATGGCACGTCACGCTGAGGATTTCGGTACTCTCCCGCGGCGGCGGGTGTGTTCTCGAACCCGGCATACGCGAACAGCAGGAGGAGTGACGCTTCACCCAGGACTTCGGGGCGTGGCATCTCCATTGGCGAGAGCGTGGACCAATTCACGTAGAAGATGCCGATCAGGATGAAGATGACGAGCGGTGCCGTCTTTGCGATCGTCAGCACGACCGCGGTGCGCGCCCCCTGCTTCACGCCAACGACGTTGATCCACGTCAGCAGCGCGATGAGGCCGACGATCAAGGCGACGCGTGGCACCCCCGTTGCCGCCGGTGGCCAGAGAAACGCGGTCGCCTGCGCGAATCCGTTCGCGAGTGACGCAATCGACGCGACGCGCGCCAGCCACGTCATCCAGCCCACCTCGAAGCCAATGAAGTTCCCGAACGCTTCGCGCGTGTAGATGTACCCTGCGCCCGGTTCGTCGAAGTAGCTCGCGGCTTCGGCGAAGCAAAGGACCAGCAACGCAACCGCCAACCCCGCGAGAACGACCGCGAGGATGCTCGCGTTGCCGAGCAGCGCAGCCGCGGCGGCCGGCAGCAGGTAGACGCCACTGCCGATTACATCGTTGATCGCCAGGCCGACGATCTGCCAACGGGAGACGGCGCGTACGAGGCCAGGCCGGTGGGTTTCGGCTGCGGTCACGAGGGTGTCGGTTCGAGGGTAATTGGGGAGCGAATCGCCGCGGTGTTCTCGCCGACTGACGCGCGAGCCCCGCGAATCGCATCACTTCGGTGCTGCGGCCACCTGTGCCGGGAACGCGCCCGTCAATATGCGACCAGCTCGCTTGAGTTGCACCCACACGGTGTAGTTCCCCGGTTGGGGAAATGCGTACGGGAAGTACAGCGTATCGGGCCGGGTGGGTGCGACGTGCTGGGTATGGCTCACCGCGGCAGTCGGCTGGCCCCTCGACAGTCGCTGCTGCGCTGCCACCGAGATGGTGCCGAGTGGATGCAGGTGAATGAACACCTTCGCGTCGTCTCGCACGACGACGGCGTGGCCCGCCATGCCGAGGTATGGCTCGAGCGCCGCCGTGTCGCCGGCCGGCGGAGTAACGGCAAAGCGCAGCCCGGCCTCGTCGTTCTCCACGAGCGCCGATCCGTCTCGTACCCACGTGAGCGTAGTTCCATCTTCGAGCACAGTGCGAGTCGCGACGTCGCCCACACCGGCGGTGCCTTCACGCGCCGCTCTGCCGAGTCCCCACGAGTCATCCGGGTCCATCGGGACCGTCGCCAAGCGTGCGGTCGAATCGCGATTCACCTCGAGCGTCGTGGTCATGGTCTGCGTGAGGCCACTCGCGTGCACGATGTCGGCGAACACGTTGTACGTCCCGGGCGGCAGCGGCGGGAATGCCGACTCCAATCGGACCGTGTCGCGCGTCGTGGGGTGAAGGTGCGCGAACGCGCTCCGACCGTCCGTCGACACCACGAAGAGGTGCACGAGCTTCCCGTGGTCCTCGATGATCTCGGTGCGCGGGGTCAACCGCCGCTCGCGCAGCCACCGCACGTCGTTGCGGTTCGTCCAGATGGAATCCGTGATCGTGAGAACGAGCCGTGCGCTGTCGGGACGCGCCACGATCGACATTGGCCTGAAGAGTCGGCGCTCGAACGCCCGATCTTCCGCCCGCCACCAGGCAGTCGTTCCGACGACCGCGATCGCGATGACGACGACCACGCGCGCCATCGCGAACCGCGCGCGCCGCCGGCGCGCCGGATCCGCGTCGTCGCCCGGGGGAAGCACGCCCTCCCGGACCGCAGCCCCGGCCAGCGTCACCAGGCCTAACGCGAGCAGGATCGCCACGACGACCAGGAGCGACGCGAGCGGCAGGTTGAACGTCAGCCGCTTGCCAGCGACGGCCGTGAGCGGAACGACTACGGAGCCCGTTCCCTTCGCCCCGGTGACGGCGACCGTCACGCTGTTCGACCCCGGGGTCATGACCCAGAGGCGAGTGCGATACCATCCCGGGCTCTCCGCGACCGGAGCCGCGACGTCAGGCGGCGGCGTCCCGCCCGTCGCATCGTAGCGGTTCACGAAAGCCGTCACTCGCTCGATCCCCGGCTCCGTCGCCTTCACGTTGACGATCGCGATGCCGGGCACCACGGTGGGGGCCTGTACGTGCACGAGCACCTGGTACGGACCCGCCGCACCGTCGAACCACGCGTCCGGGCTCCCGATGTGCGCCGCCGACACCAGCACGACGCCCGCGAGCAGCGCGATCGAGCCGGCGGTGCGTCGCAACTTCACCATCATCGTTGCACGCGAGACAGCCCTTTCCCGATCCAGAGCCCGAGCCGCGACGTCGCTATGGCCGTGAGCAACGCGATGCCCATCCCCTTCCCAAAGTCCACGACGTTCGTCTCGAAGTCCCAGAACTCGTACTGCCACGGGCCCGGCTTGATGTTGTAGTCCCAGAGATCGGGATTGAGCACGGGATTCCGCGCGAACGGCGACAGCATGAACTCGCCCCACGGCCAGTGAACCGCGAGCATGACACCTACGAACGTAAGCCCAAGGATGACGCCGAACACCCAATCGTTCGCCCGGAATCGGCGCAACAGCAGGTCGAACGCAAACGCCGGCGCCACGAGTAGGAGGGGGAATGGCGGCGGCACCATCTGCGTGACCGGATTGTAGATCGGCGCGAGCATGGGCGTTGCCGGGAACAGCTGCAGTGTCCACATGAGCACGAGGATGATCGCCATGTAGACCGCTGCGGTTGTCGTTGCCGGCCAGCGGAGGCGTGACGGGCGCGCCGTCGCGATGAGAATCGTCGGAATGAGAATGGCCGTTGCCCGGTAGAAGCGCGCCGCGTGCATGTCGTTCGCGAACGCGGCGTACTCCATGATCACCGTCGTGTGCATCGTGAGCAGGATGCCCGCCGAGACCGCGTAGATCATGCTGAGCCGACGCTGCTCGCTGGGCTCTGCCCTGTTCTGCCGGGCGAGCGCCATCAGCATTGCCCCGATCTGAATCGCGATCATGCCCCACGCGAGCACCATGTGGGGCGGACTGATGATCTTCACGTCGAGGCCGTACGCGTTATGCCACCAGTTATCAAACGGGGCCGACGCGATCATGGTGAGCGTACCCCAGATGCACACCCACGCGCCGAGTGGCCCGCGGAAGCCCCAGAAGCGAACGCCTCGGGCCCGCTCCGCCGCGGTGCCGGCAAATGTGGTCTTCAGCACGAGCCAGCCGCAGCTCGAGCCCGCAACCACCGCGGCGAGCTGCTCGAGGACATGCGGCGGCGACCAGAAGGAGTCACGACCAATGGAGCGGTGCCACGAAATGTCCCAGATCAAACCGACGACGATGGAGACCGACGAGAAGAGCACGGCGTACAGCGGCCACGTGGCCTCGGTCGTGGCGGCGACCTGCTCGGGGCTCGCGGTCGCTCGGGGAACGGGAACGGCGTCGATCGTCGTGCTCATGGGTGCCTCACTCGATTCGCCGGCGCAGCGCGCTCTGCGGGTCGGCGCTCGCGCGAATGTCGATCGCCGCGCGCGCACCGATCGTCAGATAGCCCGCGGCGTTGCCCGTCGTCAATGCTTCTGGCCGCGGGTGCAGGAACGCGCCGGTTGCATCCACCGTGTCGATCGCGATGACCGCGGTCAGGTCACCGACTTCGCGCACTCGACCACCCGTGCGGGCGACGGCGTCATCGAAGTTGATCGCCAGATCCGCAATGAACGGCGGAAGGTTGGGCATCACGATCTGCCCTCCACGGACGAGCAGGTCGTAGGCGCCCCCGGTGTTGTACGGCAGGCGCTCGTAGTCGTTCGCGTCCGCGGATTCGTACGCTTTGGTCGCGATCGCATCCAGCGCGCGAACGATCGCCGCGGCATTGAGCCGGCGGAGCTGCTGCTTGTCCGGGTCGTTAGGTAATGCGCCGCTCTCGATCAGCACCGTGCTCGTCCCCCACGCCTGCATCAGGTCGCCGAACGCGCGGGCGTTGAACGCGTCGTCGTACTTCGCCACGCGGCCGGGGATCTGCGTCCCGAGATCCCGCGCGATGCCGGCCGCCACGAGACGAGCGCGGCTCCGAATGGGCCCCCAGGTGCGCTCGTTGTCGGTCGCCGGGGCGAGCAGGGCGATTCCCGCCTGCAGCCCCGAGCGTCCGACGCGCGTCCGCGCGTTCTGGTCGTGCAGGTTGAAGCCGAAATCGGGTTTCAGCTTGTCGCGCAGCGCTTTGAGCGTCCGCCCTTCGGGGGTGGAGAGCCGCCGCGCGTCGCGGTTGATGTCGATGCCGACGGCGTTCTCGCGCTGGAAGCGCTCCGCGCCATCGGGGTTGAGCATCGGCACCATGGTGATCGTGAGATTCGTGGCGAGGCGCGCGCGCACGGGGTCATCGCCCGAGGCCGTCATCCACGCGACGATGTCGGCGAGCGCCATCGTCGCGGTCGCTTCGTCGCCGTGCATCTGCGACCAGAGGAGGACGCTCACGGGGCCGTTGCCGAACGTGATGGAGCGGAGCGGCCGGCCCATCAGTGAGCGTCCGATCTCCTCGACCTTGAGTCGTTGTGAGACCAGCGATGGCTGGAGCGCGCTCCAGTAGTCGGCGTGATTGATACGGCGGCTCGATATGGCGGCCACGCGGTGAGCGTCAGCGATGCGGAGCGCGTCGGCCAACGCTGCCGGGGTGGCGGAGCCGTCACCGGTTCGCGGTTCGGCAGGGGCGGGGGAGGGGGTTGGAGGAACGGCGAGGTTCGAGCTCGAGCGACACGCTGCGGCCGCGAGGGTGATGCCGATGAGAAGAAGTCGGTTCATGACGTGTCAATCTCGCCTGAGGTGCGTCGAGGCGGAAGGAAATTGGCGTCTGACGCCAATTTCGCGGCTCTTCCCGGCCGGCTGACGAGCGGGATCCGGTAGCGCAGGCCCGCGTCCTGCGCAGAGGCGTGCACGGGTGTCAGTTTTCCGCCGCCTCGGCGTCCGGTTCGAGACGCGACGTGATACGCTTCACAACGAGCCATGTCGGGCCCATCCCTGGAACGAGAGGAATATGAAAACCCGCACTCGCATCACGCTGCTCGCGTTAGCCATTTGGTCCACCGTTCCGGCCGCGGCTGCGCTAGCCCAGGGGGTTGATCCGCGACCGCCGAACGGTAGGGATCAGACTCCCGCGTTCGCTGGCCAGACCGATGCGCCCGAGCGCAAATCGAACGTCGAGTTCGATGTGGTGACGGTCGCCGAGGGGCTCGAGAACCCGTGGGGGATGGCGTTTCTGCCTAACGGCAAGATGCTCGTGACCGAGCGGCCGGGGCGCCTTCGCGTCGTGACCGCGGACGGGAAGCTCTCCGAGCCGGTCGCCGGGCTCCCACCGGTGGACGCGCGCGGCCAGGGTGGATTGCTCGACATCGCCCTCGATCCGAATTTCGCGTCCAACGCACTCATCTACTGGAGCTACGCCGAGCCGGGCGATGGCATGAACAACACGGCGGTGGCGCGTGGCAAGTTCGTGGACGGCGCGTCGCCGCGCGTCGAGGACGTCAAGGTCCTCTACCAGCAGCGCCCACAGCTCAACTCCCGCCAGCACTTCGGCAGCCGCCTCGTGTTCGGGCGGGACCGGTCGCTCTTCATCACGCAGGGCGATCGCTCGATCGTCGAAGGCCGCATGCAGTCGCAGCAGTTGAGCGGCTTGTTAGGCAAGATCGTCCGCATCAACCCGGACGGATCCATCCCCAAGGACAACCCGTTCGTGGGGAAACAGGGCGCGCGTCCGGAGATCTGGTCCATTGGCCACCGCAACATCCAGGCGGCGGCGCTTCATCCGACGACGGGCGAGCTGTGGGAGGTCGAGCACGGCACGCGCGGTGGCGATGAAATCAACATCGCGCGAAAGGGCAAGGACTACGGTTGGCCGACGATCGCGTACGGGATCGAGTATCGCGGCGGGGCGATCACTGGCGGGATCACCGCGAAGGAAGGGATGGAGCAGCCGCTGTATTACTGGGACCCGGTCATCGCGCCGAGCGGGATGGCGTTCTATACGGCGAACCTGTTCCCGGCGTGGCGCGGGAACCTGTTCATCGGCGGGCACGGGACGAACGACCTCGTGCGGCTCGAGCTCAATGGAGAGCGCATCGTTGGTGAGGAGCGATTGCTGACGGACTCGAGCCCGCGCATCCGTGTCCGGGACGTTCGGCAGGGCCCGGACGGCGCGATCTATCTGCTGCATGATGCGTCGGATGGGCGCCTCGTGAAGCTGGTGCCGAAGAAGAACTGACCCTCCGTAGCGCCCTAACGCATCGTTGCGGCGCGCGCGGGACGCGTCGGTGGGGCGATAGGCTTCCGAGGGTGATTACAACGATTGAACGGAAACAGCTGGAAGTAGCCGGATACTCTAACTGCCGTTGCCGTATCCGGCCTCTTCCGGTGTTCCCGTTCCAATCGTTGTAATCACCCCTTGAGCCTTGCGGGTCGCGAAGTTGGGCTCGCCGCAACAGCGCGATGGGTTTCGACTCTGACGCCTCAGTCCGGGAGCTCCCCCGCCGCTCGCGCCTGCGCGACCGCCTCGTCGAGCTGTGACGCCGGGCCGGGGTCCATGTGAACACCTGCGATCGTCTTCACCGGTAACCCACTGCGGCGCACCCACTCGGCGAAGTGGAGCGTGGTTGGATTGGCGCTCACCGGATAGATGCGGCCCGCACCGAGGTTCAGCAGGTCGCCCTGGAAGAGAATGCCTTCAGCAGGCAGCCACGCCACGAGCATCTCATTCGCATGAGGGCTCGGGCCGATGTCGATCAGCTCGACCGTGCGCGTTCCATCCGTGAGCACGCGCCGCCTGCCGGTGATCGTCTCGAGGCGCACCGGTTGCGGACGCAGGGCCTGTGGGTCCGGGGCGATGGTGCGTCGGGCCGCGCCCATGCGTTCGAAGTAGGCACGGTTCCCGGGCGTCGTGATGATCGTGACACCCTCGGCGATGAAGTCACGCATGCCACCGGCGTGGTCGTCGTGGTGGTGGGTGGGCGCGACGAAGCGAATCGGTTTCCCCGCCGCCAGCTCCTTCACGCGGGCGATGATCTCCGCGGAGCCGCCCCCGGGCGCCTCCATGACGAACATGTGGTCGCTGAACGCGACGACGAGTGCGTGATACCCCGCGCCGCGAACGTCCCAGACGCCGGGCGCGAGCTCTTTCACCGGTGGCGTCTGTGGAGGTGGCGGCGCTTCGGCGAAGCCCGCAGGCGGCGCGACGAGCGAGTCGGGGATCGCGGCGCCGACGGTCATCTCACCGTAGCGGTATTCGCTCACGACTTCGCCGCCCAGTCGCGACACTCGGCGGCCCGGGATCATCAGCTGGCCGGCGCGGCGGTACTCGGAGAACAGCGTCTCGTTAGGCGCGTCGCCGGCGAGCGGGTCCGCGACCATCGTCGCCATGGCACGGAGCAGCTTCGTCGTGGGGTCGAACCCCAGCGTCATCTGGGCGCCCTGTGGCGTCGCGACGGTGACCGCCTGCAATCGGTCGCCGCCGATCGTCAGATCGCCCAGCCAGCGGAGCGTCGCCGCGTCGTCCAGGATGCTGAGCAGCACGAGGTGCGGGAAGCGGAACAGGACACCGCGTTGCGTCCAGACGCTGCGGTTCGCCACATTCGCGTACGTCCGCTGGCGGAGATTTGCATTGAACCCACGCTGGCCGTCGATCACGGTCCGGTTGGCGTTCCGGAAGCCGCCGGGGAATCCACTGGTCGCCGTCCAGACGAACCGGGACTGACGAAGATCGAGCGCGATGCTGCCCGTCGCCGGCTCGGTGTCATAGGGCGGCTCGACGCGCCGGCTCTGGTTGCGCCAGACGTCGTGCCCTTCCATGCGCTGGGTGAAGCGTGTCGCAGCGCTCAGAGCGTCGAGCCCGCCGTGCGCGACGATCGCGCTGTCCACGAGGGCGCGTGCTCTCGCGTACGACTCAGCAATGCTGGGGGTGGCAGCCCGCTGCGCGAAGGCGGGCAGGGAAGTGATCGAGAGAAGCGCGATCGAAGTCAGAGCGTGACGCATTGGACGTCGGGCGTAAGTGCGGAATAGACTAGCGAGTTCTCCGGAGCGGCATCGCGTTCGATAATGTGGATCAAGCGACCCGGCGCTTGGCAGGACCGTTGGGGTGAGCGGTTTGCGAAAACGTCGGGACTCTGGTCACGCTCGGGTCTTCCTTTGGGTTGAGCCGGCTTGGCGGTGCGACGACCGGGCCGTCCGGGCCGACGGGCGGGCCAAACGCCGGAACTCGCCGTAGCGTCGCCAACTCTACGCCTCCAGGCTGTGTCGAATGACCATGACTTTCGAGACGCTCTTCCAAGACCTCAAATACGCCATTCGCGGCCTGCGCACGAAGCCAGGCTTCACGATCGCGGTGGTGGCGACGCTCGGCCTCGGGATCGGCGCGAACGCGGCGATGTTCGGGATCGTCGACCGGCTCCTGTTCCGGCCACCGGATCTGATGAAGGACCCGGCCACCGTCCACCGCGTGTACCTCCACCAGGTGTTCCGAGGGAAGGAGCGCGCGAGCGGCGGGTACCAGTACGCGCGGTACAAGGATCTGGAGAAGTGGTCCACGAGCTTTGCGCGTACGGCCGGGTATACCGCACGACAGATGGCGGTCGGCGTGGGCGAGGCCGCGCGGGAGATGGAGATCGGGGTCGTCAGCGCGAGCTTCTTCGGATTCTTCGACGCGCCGCCCGCGCTGGGCCGCTTTTTCACCGATGCGGAAGACCAGCCGCCGGCGGGTACTCCCGTTGTCGTCCTGAGCCACGCGATGTGGCAGACCCAGTACGGTGGTCGCCGGGACGTGCTGGGGCAAAGCATCCAGATCGGGCCGACCATCTACACCGTCATCGGGGTCGCCGCGCCGGGCTTCAACGGGCTCTGGGCCGACAAACCGCCAGCGGCGTTCATTCCCATGACGAGCTTCGCCGCCGGCACGGGCTTCAAGCCGAGGACCGGAAACTGGTGGACGACGTATAGCTGGGGATGGATGTCGATGATCGTTCGGCGGAAACCGGGTGTGTCGGTCGCGACTGCCGACGCCGACCTCACCCAGGCCTTCCGGAAGAGCTACGAGGCACAGCGGCTCGAGCAGACGCGGACGACCCCACCCGAGATCTCACGCCCGCGCGCGACCGTCGGCTCGATTCTGCAGGCCCGCGGTCCCAACGCGTCGAGTGTCGCGAAGGTCGCCACGTGGCTCGGAGGCGTGTCGGTGATCGTTCTTCTCATTGCGTGCGCGAACGTCGCGAACCTCCTGCTTGCCCGCGCGCTCAGGCGGCGCCGGGAGATCGCACTGCGACTGGCGTTAGGTGTGAGCCGCGGCCGCCTGCTGTCACAGCTCCTGACGGAAAGC
>Ga0075421_100011235_pt1 | contig 11088 bp, 7 predicted proteins | sample SoiMetdeltSBSDD5_FD_75292 | JGI IMG/M metagenome (GOLD analysis project Ga0075421, IMG submission 75292) | Bulk soil microbial communities from a Populus tree surrounding site in Tennessee, USA - Soil MetaG P. deltoides SBSDD5 | ecosystem: Environmental > Terrestrial > Soil > Tree plantation...
CGCCCGCCGTCCTTCGAGATCGACTTCGACTCGATGATCGAGGTCGTGTCCGGCGCGACGTGGGTCATCTTCGCCCCTGCGTCCTGGTGCATGCCTTCTCCGGCGTACGCGACCGACAGCACCTCGCCGTGGGCCTTCGGCCCGGTCATCACGACCGACGGGTACTTCATCGTCAGCTTCGACCCGATGTTGCCGTCGATCCACTCGACGGTCGCTTCGCGCTCGGCCTTGGCCCGCTTCGTGACCAGGTTGTACACGTTCGGCGACCAGTTCTGGATCGTCGTGTAGCGGATGCGCGCGCCGGGCTTGGCGACGAGCTCTACGACTGCCGAGTGCAGTGAGTCGCCCGTGTAGATCGGCGCCGAGCATCCCTCGACGTAGTGCACCGAAGCGCCCTCGTCGGCGATGATCAGCGTCCGCTCGAACTGGCCCGCGTTCTCCGCGTTGATGCGGAAGTACGCCTGCAGCGGCATCTCGACGTGCACGCCCGGCGGCACGTAGATGAACGAGCCGCCCGACCACACGGTCGAGTTGAGCGCGGCGAACTTGTTGTCGCCCGGCGGGATGACCGTGGCGAAGTGCTCGCGCACGATCTCCGGGTACTCGCGCACCGCGGTGTCCATGTCGGTGAACAGGACACCCTGCTTGGCGAGCTCGTCACGGTTCTTGTGGTAGACGGTCTCGCTCTCGAACTGCGCAGTGACACCGGCGAGGTACTTCCGCTCCGCCTCGGGGATGCCGAGCTTCTCGTACGTCGCCTTCATCGACTCGGGGAGCATGTCCCAGCTGTCGGCGACCTCTCCCTTGTCGGTCGGCTTCAGGTAGTAGTAGATGTCGTCGAAGTCGATGGTCGGCATGTTCTTGGCGAACCACTCGAGCATCGGCTTGCGCTCGAACCGCTTCAACGACTTCAGCCGGAAGTCCCGCATCCAGTCGGGCTCGGACTTCTGTCCGGAGATCTCGCGGACGATCTCCTCGTTCAGACCCTTCTTCGGGATGTAGGCGTAGTCGTCCGTGCTGTCGGCCCAGCCGAGCTTGTACTTGCCGAGGTCGATTCCACTGACAGCCATGCGCCCTCGCCTCCGCTACCGGGTGGCGGTCTCAGGGACCGGAACGCCCCGGGGGACAGGGGTTCCGGGGATTTCCACTACGTAGATAGTAACAATCCGGGGGCCATCCGAACAATTCCCCCTCGATTCCACTCGGTTCCCCGCCCCCGCCGTCGGGGTCAGGGCTCGGCGGCGCCTCTGGCCGCGGTCTGGCGGGCGGGCGCGGTGGTGGTCGTGGTCGACGCCCCGCCCCCACCCCCACCGGCTGCCTGCTGGGCCCGGTTGATGAGATCGCCGACCTGGTTGATCAGCTGCTGGTAGGTACCCAGATCGCCCCCACGCAATGCATCCTGGGCCTGCTGGTATTTCGCGGCTGCCTGGTTCAGCAGGTCCTGCACGTTGCCGCCCGCGGGCGGGGTCGCCGGCGTCGCCGGCGTCGGCGTGCCGCCACCCGGAAGCGGCGTGGACGGTGCCTGGCCGAACAGTTGCGCGAGGCCGTCGTTGACCGTCGAGGCGAGGACGGGGTCTTGTCCCGCGTACGCGACGACGACGAATCGGAACTGCGGATAGCTCGATGATCCGGCCGCCTGCACGTAGAAGGGGCGAATGTAGAGAATCGAGTTGCCGACGGGGATGAGCTGCAGGCTCCCCTGGATCACGGTCGAGCCCTGCTGGTTCAGCAGCGTGAGCTGTTGGGAAACGGCCGGCGTGCTCTTGATCCGGTTGTCGATCTGCACCGGTCCGAGGACCGACTCGCCCTGTGGCATCTCGAACGCCGACAGCTGGCCGTAGTTGCTGGGATCGGAGCTCGCCGTCATGAACGACACGAGGCGAGTCTGTTTGTTCCCCGCCGACACCGGCACGAACGGCTGGAGGATGATGAAGCTCGGATTCTGCTCCCCGGGTTGGTTGATGTAGAGGTAGTAGGGCCGCATGCGCGCGCCGGTCGAGGTCGCACCGCCCCTCCCCCTGGCGGTCGTCGATTCCGGAGTCGGAGCAACCGCCTGCAGCTGTGCTGCCGTCAGCGGGCCCGAGCCGGGGTCGGGGGACAGGAGCCACTTCGCGCTGCCCTGGTAGAAGCGCCGGCTCTCGGTGACGTGGTAGCGGGAGTACAGGTCCGACTGCACCCGGAACAGGTCCTCCGGGTAGCGCAGGTGCGCCTGAAGGTCCTTCGGCATCTTGTTGAAGTCGGTGAACAGGTCGGGGAACGCCTTGCGGTACGACCGGATCAGCGGGTCCTTGGGGTCGATCACGTAGAACTTCACGGTGCCGTCGTAGGCGTCGACCGTCGCCTTCACCGAGTTGCGGACGTAGTTGAAGTTGTGGTTGAGACCCGAGTCGCTCGGTCCGGACGTCATCTGCGAGTACGGATAACGACTCGTCGTGGTGTACGCGTCGAGCACCCACGTCACGCGCCCGCCGCTGACGACCGGGTACGGATCGGCGTCGAAGTCGAGGAACGGGGCGAGCTTCTTCACGCGGTCCTTGATGTCGCGGACGTACAGGACCTTCGTGCCGCCACCGACCTGCCCCGAGATGAGCGGGTTGATGTCGCCGAAGCGCAACGCGAACGCGGCCCGACGGATCGGGTTGTCGAGCTTGACGCCGTCCTTGCCCGTGTAGCGCGTCGTCGCGTCGGCGCGACCCGGGCGCGAATAGTCGAACTCGCGTTGCTGCGCGTTCACGAGCGCATACCCGGGCTGGTGCTCGCCGAAGTACAAGTCGGGCTGGTTGAGTGTGATCGGAGCGTCCTTCGGCACGGGGATCCCACTCAGGAGGAAGTCGGGGTTCCCGTCCTGGGCGGAGACGTTCGTCGGCGACGCGATGATCCCGTAGCCGTGCGTGTACACGAGGTGCTGGTTCACCCACGACTGGCTCGGAAGCTCACCCTGGCTGATCTCGCGCGCTGAGAGCACGACCTGTTGGGTCTGGTTGCCGACCGTGTAGCGGTCGACGTCGACGTCGTTGATCTTGTAGAAGGTCTGGAGGCCCTGGAGCGACTGGTACGTCGACTGGATCACGGTCGGGTCCCACAAGCGCGCATTGTCGATGGATGGCGCGTTCTGACTGACGACCGAGGCGTCGAGGTTCTGCTGATAGTCGAAAGGCTGGTCCTTGACGGAGGCGAGCCCGAACGCGTTCCGCGTCGACGCGATGTTGCGCTCGATGTACCGCTGCTCGTTCTGGAACTCGTTGGGCTCCACCCGGAACTTCTGGACCCCGGCGGGATAGATGGTGCCGATCACGATCGAGACGAAGCCCCAGAGCCCGACGGCGATGATCGGGAGCACCCAGCCCCGCCGCCAGATGTTCCAGATGAACAACCCGGCGGCGACGATCGAGATGAAGATCAACAGGTTCAGCGCCGGGAGCTGGGCTTTCACGTCCGTGTAGCTGGCCCCGGTGACGACACCGCGTTCCGAGAAGTCGAGGTTGAAGCGGTCGAGGTAGTACTGCGCCGTCTTCACGAGCGCCATGACGGCCAGGATCACCGAGAGGTGCGCCTTGACCTGTGGCGTCACCCGCTGGAACGGGCTCTGGAAGCGGATGCCGCCGTTGAGGTAGTGCGCGACCGCGGTCACGAGCAAGACGATGACGAGGCCGGCGAACAGCCAGTTGGCGATGAAGCGCAGGAACGGCAGCTGGAAGACGTAGAAGCCGATGTCCTTGTTGAACTGCGGGTCCTTGACCCCGAAGTCGACCCGGTGCGTGAACAGCACCCAGTCCTGCCATTGCGAGGAGACGCCCACCCCCGCGATCAACGCGAAGAACAGCGCGACGCCGATCCGGATCCGGCCCTGGTAGTCCGACACGAAGCTCTGGTACCGCTCGACGAGCTCGTCCTCGGGCCCCATGGACCGGTACTTCGGGGCGAGGCGATCGGCGATCAGCAGGCTCGTCAGCATGATCACGAAGAACACGACCGTGAAGACGAGCGCCGGCACGACCTTGGCCGAGAGGAGCTCTCGCCAGGTGCCGCCCTGACCGACGGAGTCGAACCACAGGAAGTCGGTGTAGAAGCCCGCCAGCCCCCGCAGGCTGAACAGGAGGATCACCAGGAGGATGACCCCGGCGATGATCCACCCGCGCACGCGAAAGCCGCGCCGGCGACCTTGTGCTGTAGGCACGCGCATCGACTGTTTCTCCTGTCGCCGTCGCAAGCTCCGGCTTTGCGGCGACGGTCGGCAAAGCCGCCGTTCGCCGCCGAAGCCTACTGCCGGGGTATCGAGGTTCTCGGTCGCGCGGTCAGGCGCTCACGCGGAGCCGCGCTGTTCGTCCACGACTGCGAGCAGGCAGCGACAACCGGGATGCGCAGGCGGGAACGGCTGACCGGTTGGGAAGGGCTTCCCGCGCCGTGTGGGCTCGAGCGCGTTGTCGTCGGCGTCCGGGCACTGGCCCTGCTCGGCGGGTACCCAACGCAGCAAAGCGTCTTCCGGCGCCGCGTCGTACGCACCGCGTGCGTACACGGCCGCGAGCAGATCGCGGATGCGGTTGTCGAGCTCCTCTCCCTTCCATTCGCGGTAGCGCGCGCCGATGCGATGGGCGATCACGTCGGGGTTCGCGTCGTCCCCGAGCGTCTCGTCGACGGCCGCGAGCAGGCGGTCGCGCAACGGTGTGACGAGGACCTCGACCATGCCGGACACCATCCGGGGTGGAGCGCCGTTCACCGATTCGCCTTCCGGCCCCGCAGCGGTCCGTGCCGCGACGTACGCCTCGACGATCGCCGGCGCCAGCACTTCCGACCAGGCCGACACCTGTTGCGAGAGCGGCGGCAGCAGCTTCTCGGCGGTCAGGCGACCGCGCCGGCGCCGGAGCGCGTCGAGGATCTCGTTCTGCTCGTTCTGCAACACGCGCTTGCAGTGCCGGACGAGCTCGTGCGCGATCGGCGTGAGGAGGTCGTCGCGCCGCGCCAGCAGCTCGGGGTCCCCGTCGGTTGCCGTGGGACGCGGGTGGGGCGCCGAATCGACGAGGACGGCACCGTCCGCCGCGTTCGCCTCGCGACCTGCCCCGCCACCGTCGTCGGTCGCGCCGACGTCGTCGAAGTCGATGCGGGGCTCCTCGACGGTTTCCCCGCGCATGCCCCGAATACGCTCGAACAGGGCGTCGACTTCGCTGTCGGGCTCGGACGCGGCGGGTGCCACCGGCTCCGGCTCGCGCTCGGCAACCGGTTCGGGTTCGGGCTCGGGCTGGCGTTCGGCGACCGGTTCGGGTTCGGGGGCGGGCGCGGGCTCCGGTTCCGGCCGGCCGGGCAACTCACCCAGACCGATACCGGTCGCGGGCCGCGGCTTCGGGACCGGAGGTTGCGTCGACGGCGGCTCGTGTTCCGGTTTCGACGACTCGCGCTGCACCCAGGGCGGCGGCTCGGGTGCGGACCCGCGTGGCGGCGTCACTCGCGGCGTGAAACTGCTGCGCGCCACGTGATGGTCGGGCGCCGCCTCCGAGTCGGACGGATACGTGATCGGCGGTCCGGCGTCGGCGGTCACCGGCGGGAACGGCCGGCCGGAGCCGAATTGCGAGAGCTTCTCGTTGGCGTCCGCCACCGTGTCGCGCACGACGAGGTACGCCTCGGCGAAGCGATCGCGATCCTCCCGCAGCTGATCGATGTACGCGCGGAGCGTGTCGCGTCTGCGGTTCAGGTCCGACAGGACGCGCTCGCGGAGCGCCCGGGCTTCGGCGACCATCTCTCTTCCCCGCTCGCGGGCGGTCTCGACGATGGCGCGCGAATCCTTGTTCGCCTGGTCGAGCTGCTCGGTGCGCATGCGCGCCGCTTCCTCGTGCGCCGCTCGCTCGACCTTCGACGCCTCCTCACGCGCTCGTTGCGCCACCTTCTCGGCCGACTCCTCGGCCGAACGCAGCGTGCGGGCGACCTCCTGTCCCACCTGCTCGACGAGCTGGTCGCGCGACGGCAGGGGCGGATGGCGAAGCTGACCCTCGAGGTCGGCGAGCCGCCGGTGCATCGCGTCGAACTCGTCGGCCACCACGCGGAGGAAGCCGCGCACCTCCCGCTCGTCGAGGCCCTTCCGCGCTTTCGGGAAGTCCTGCCGCTCGATCTGGGCGGGCGTCAGCCGGGGCGCGTCCGAGCCGGCCGGGCGAGGCTCGAGGGTGGACATCGGCGCAACTGTATTGGGGCTAAGGGCAGGCTGTAGAGGGTGGCGCGGGCGGAAGGCCGGTGTCCTGGCCGCCGAAGTTCTTCAGCTCCCGAAGGGCGTCGTCCAGGGTCCCGATGCCCGCGACCTTCATCCCGCCGGCGCGGCTCCGAGCTTCCTTGACCTCCTCCGTCGGGACGAGGAACAGCTTCGCTCCCGCGCGCCTGGCCGTCACCGCCTTCTGCTGGGCGCCCCCGATGGGCCCCACGCTGCCGTCGGCGCCGATCGTCCCGGTGACCGCCACCTTCTTGCCGCCGGTCAGGTCGCCGGGAGTGAGCTCGTCGAGGATCGTGAGGGTGAACGCGAGCCCGGCCGACGGGCCGCTCACGCGGCCGGTGTCGATCTGGACGTTCACCGGGAAGTCGAACTTCTCGCTGCGGGTCGAGGTCTGGACGCCGACCTGGGCGCGACCCTGGCAGGCGCCTTGCGACGCGGCGCGGCTCACGACCGCCACCATCGTGCTCTTGCCGCCGCGATCCACGGTGAACGTGGCCGGGTCGCCGGGGGGTCGGCTCCGGACGATCGGCCCGAGTTGCTCGGCGAGCGTGACGGGTTGGCCGTCGACCGCGGTGATGACGTCGCCGATCCGGAGCTTGCCGTCGGCCGGGGAGCGCTTCTGCACCGCCGTGACGACGGCGCCGGCCCCGCTCACCGGCACGGTGTAGCCGAGCCGTTCGAGCGCGACCTGCTTGGCGGTCATCTGCGAGTCGGCCATCTCCAGCTTGTTGAGCCGAGCGTCCTCGGCGCGGGAGCGACCCTGGAGCACCTCGTCCTCCGGGACCACGTCGGTGTTGTCGTCCAGCCAGCCCGACAGGACCGCGAACGCGTTGGGACGGTCGCTCGACACGGAGACGGTGAGGAACAGCAGCTGGCCGCGGTGCGCGTACGTCGGCGCGCCCATGACCTTGACGACGCGGTCGACCGAGCTCGCCGTCCCCGGTGCGATCAGCACGTACGGCAGGCGGATCAGAGCTCCGGCGAGGAGCAGTAGCACCGCCACGACGCCGGCGATCGTGCCCGCGGCGACGAGTGGGCGCCGCCGGCGCGGGGGCGGCATGACCGGGGCCGAAGGCGGAAGGGGTTCGCCCCGCTCCTCGTTCATCGCCAGAGCCTGCCATGCACCACCCCGGCCGCCGGTCGCGGGTCCCTATCGTCGAGGCGTGCCCACCCGGGACCGCGCCGAGCGGCGAACGGCGGTCGAGCGAGCCGCGGACGCGGCGGCCCTCGGCCTGCGCGCCCGCCTCCCTGCAGGCGCGCCCGCCGACCTCGAACGTGCCGCCCGGGAAGACCCCGATCCGCGCGTGCGGGCGGCCGCGCTCGGCGCGCTCGCCCGCGCCGGTGGGCGGCGGCGGGCAACCGCGGCGTGGCGGATCGCGCTGGCCGATCCCGAGCCGGCGGTGCGTCGCCGCGCCGCCGACGTCGCCCCCGGGCTCGGCGCGCCCGCCCGTCCCCTGCTCACGCTCCTCGGCGACGACGACGTCACCGTCATCGAAGCGAGCGCGTGGGCACTCGGCGAGCTCGGCCCGACTGCGGTGCACGCCGGCGCCGTCCCCGCGCTCGCCGCCGTCGCCGAGACCCACGACGACCCACTCGCCCGCGAAGCTGCAGTGGCCGCGCTCGGCGCCCTCGGCGACCCTGCCGGCCTTCCCGCCGTCCTCGCCGCGTGCCGGGACAAGCCCGCCGTACGCCGTCGCGCCGTCCTCGCGCTGGCGCCCTTCGACGGCCCCGACGTCGAGCAGGCGCTGCGCGCCGCGCTCGAAGACCGCGACTGGCAAGTGAGACAAGCGGCCGAGGACCTTCTCGCCGAATAAGGGCGACGGCGATAGCGGCGGCGCTGCGCACGCGAGGTTAGGAACGCGGCCGGTCCAGGAACATCTCTTTGAGCCGGTCGAAGCTCTCGAGGCACCGACCGGCGCCGTGCACGACGCACTCGAGGGGGGCGTCCACGAGGTGGACGGGGAGCGCCGTCTCTTTCGAGATGCGCTCGTCCATGCCGCGCAGCATCCCGCCCCCGCCGACGAGGTGGACGCCTTGGAGGATGAGGTCCTGCGCGAGCTCGGGCGGCGTCTGACCCAGGGCCCGCACGATGATCTCGAGGATGGCGCGCACGGGCTCGTCGATCGCCTCGCGCACCTCTTCGGGGCTCAGCACGATGACCTTGGCGGTGCCGGTGGTCAGGTCGCGTCCGCGCACCTCGGCCTTGTAGTCGTCGCCGCTCGGGAAGGCCGAGCCGATCGCAACCTTGATCTCTTCACCCGTGCGCTCGCCGATCGCCATGCCGTACTCGCGCCGCACGTAGGCCTGGATGGCAGCGTCCATGTCGAACCCGCCGACGCGGACCGCTTCGAGCGCGACGACGCCACCCAGCGAGATGACCGCGACCTCGGAGGTCCCGCCGCCGACGTCGACGATCATGTTGCCGAGCGGCTCGTGGATCGGCAGCGACGCGCCGATGGCGGCGGCCATCGGCTGCTCGATCAGGAACGTCTGGGCGGCGCCGGCGCGTCGGGCGGCCTCGAGCACTGCGCGCTGCTCGACGTGCGTGATCGCCGACGGCACGCAGATGAGCACGCGCGTCCGGTAGAAGCGCGAGACGCCGGCGCGCTGGAACAGCATGCGGATGAGACGCTCGGTGATCTCGAAGTCCGTGATCGCGCCGCCGCGCAATGGCCGGACGGCGACGATGTACCCGGGCGTCCGGCCGATCATCTGCCACGCCTCGTGACCGATCGCGAGCACCTCGTTGGTGCGGCTGTTGAGCGCGATGACGGTGGGCTCGTCGACGATGATGCCTTCGCCCCGCGAGTAGACGAGCGTGTTGGCGGTCCCCAGGTCGATGGCGAGATCCCGGGCCAGCGCCGATCACCCGGCCCTGGTCGACGGACGGACCGGGCGGACGGGGCTGGCGTGCTCGGCCCACTCCGAGCCGTCGTCCCAGTGCTCGCGCTTCCAGATGGGCACGGTCTCCTTGAGCGTGTCGATGCCGAACCGGGCCGCCTCGAACGCCTCGGCGCGATGCGGCGCCGAGGCCACCACGATCACGGACGGTTCGGAGAGCGCGAGGTCGCCGACGCGGTGCAGGAGCGCGACGCGCTCGACATCGGGCCAGCGCCGGCGCAGCTCGTCGACGATCTCCGCGAGCCGGCGCGTTGCTTCCTCCTCGTACGCCTCGTAGGTCAGCCCACGAACGCCGGGCCGGCCATCGGAGTTCTCGCGGACGACGCCGAGGAAGGACACCACCGCGCCGCTGCTCGGTGTGGTCGCCCACGCGTTGGCGGCATCGACGGGAAGCGGCAGCGACGTGAGGGCGACCCAGTCGCGTCCGTCAGGGGGCGCGAGCACGAAAATCATCGTACTGCGGCACCTCATTGACGGCCGGGAAGGCGCGGCATCGGCGGCAGTTGCCGCGACCGAAGTCAAGGAACGCGGTCGTACACTTCGACGCCATGCCGGGCAACGAGCCGGAGGACGAGAACTCCGGCGGGCCGCCGCCCGACCCGTCTGATCGGATCTGGGTTCACCCCACCGAGATGACGTCGTTCGTCGCGACGACCCGCCCGCGGGCGTCGCGACGCGGTCGGTGGGTGGCGCTCGCCGCGGGCCTGACCGTGGTGGCGGCCGTGGCGGGTGTGGTCGCTCTGATGACCGTCGACGACTCCAGCGCGCCCACGCAGCGCGTCCGCAGCGGTGCGATCCAACGAATCGTGGCAACCCTGGCGCCGAGTGTGGTCGCGGTGCGGACGGCGCGCGGTGACGAGACGGGACGCGCGTCAGGAGTGTGCGTGCAGGCCGGGCAGATCGTCACGACCGCCCACGCGGTCGACGGCGCGGATGCAGTGGCCGTCGTCACGTCGGACGGGCGCACGCTGCCCGCGGCCGTGGACGCCAGCGACCCCGTCTCCGACCTCGCCGTCCTGACCGTCGACGGGACGAGCATGCAGCCCGCGCAGCTCGGGGCATCGGCCGGCCTCCAGGTCGGTCAACAGGTTGTCGGCGTGGCGGCGTCCGAATCAGCACGGCACCAATGGGTCGACGTCGGCGAGATCGGATCGTTCAACCGCGCGTTCGTATGGGGTGAGGGCGTCTCGGTGCCCGGTCTGATTCAGACCAACATGACCGCGGGCGGCGAGCACTCGGGCGGCGCGCTCCTCGACACCCGGGGCGAGGTCGTCGGGATCCTGGTCGTGCCGCCGGATTCCTCCACCGCGGGGCTGGCGCTCCCGATCGACGAGGCACGCGACGTCACCTCGCAGCTGACTGCGCGCGGGAGCGCGGAGCACGGCTGGCTCGGCGTCTGGGCCACCGACGACACCGACCGGACCGGTGGCGGGGCGCGCGTCCAGGGCGTCGTGCCCGGCAGCCCCGCCGCCGATGCGGGGCTGGTGCAGGGAGACGTGATCGTCGACGTCGGGAAATCGGGTACGACGACCGCGATCTCGAGCGTCTCCCAGCTGATGAGCGAGGTCGGGCGGCGCAAGCCGGGCGAGAAGCTCAACGTCACGCTGTATCGCGACAGCGGGAAACGCCGAGTGGGGCTCGAGCTCGGCGACCAAAAGGATGCGAGCGCAACCGCGGGCACAGCGCCGGCCGAGCCGGGGAGCGCGCCATGATTTGCCGGGTGCGGTGGGCCTCGGCACGATGGAGTACGTGAGCGTGAGCGAAGAACCGCTGCTCGAGGAGCCGCGTGCCGGCGAGTTGCACGTCGACCAACTCGAGGACGCCGATCGCGAGCTGCTGAACGCGGTCCAGTGGGACTTCCCACTCGAGCCGCGTCCGTACGCCGTGCTCGCGGAGCGACTGGGCATCGGAGAAACAGACGTGCGCGCACGTGTCGCACGCGTGAAGGAGCTCGGCGTGCTGCGCCAGCTCTCGGCGATCTTCGACACCCGGGC
>Ga0075421_100011238_pt1 | contig 11085 bp, 9 predicted proteins | sample SoiMetdeltSBSDD5_FD_75292 | JGI IMG/M metagenome (GOLD analysis project Ga0075421, IMG submission 75292) | Bulk soil microbial communities from a Populus tree surrounding site in Tennessee, USA - Soil MetaG P. deltoides SBSDD5 | ecosystem: Environmental > Terrestrial > Soil > Tree plantation...
CGGCGGGCAGGGAGTCCGGCTCACCGCGGCCGTGCAGGCCGAGGCACTGCACCGTCCAGGGGCCGATGTTCGAGAGCTCGAGCAGGCGCCGGTCAGCGGCCGGGTCGGCGGGGTCGCAGCGGCCGGCGACGATCGCCCGGGCAGCGGCGCGCAGGGCGATCGAGCGGCGCCCGGCGAGGTCCATCGACTCGAGCTCGGCGGGCGCGCGGCCGGCGATCACCGCCGCGCCGGGAACGTCACGCAGGGCCTCGCGCCCCTCACCCAGCCGCGGGCCCCAGCGCCGCACGATGCGGCGCTGGATCCGGGCCGCCCGCACCGCCTCGATCAGCTGCGCGGTGACCGCCCAGGCGAGCGCCTCCCACGGCCAGGGCCGCCGACGCGGGCGCAGATGGGAGCGGCGGCGGACCACCGGGCCGACCAGCCGGTCGCTGCGGAAGCGCTGGTAAAAGGCGGTGTAGTCGTCATCCACGCCGAGCGCGAAGCGCATGCGCTCGATCGCGACCTCGAGCTGCTCCCTACCCGCGGGTCGCTCGCAGTCCGGGCCTCCCACGAGCTCGGGCCCGCCGAGCGCGGCGGGGTCGAGCGGCTCGGCGCGGAAGACGACGCGCTTGTCGGCAGGCTGCCAGGCACGCACCAGGACCGGCGCCTCCTGCACGTGGAGGAGGCGGGAGACGACGCCTCCGCGGACCCGCAGCACCCCGTCGCCGCCTCCCTTCGCCGGCAGCCGGTAGGGCCAGGCCGGGCGAACCTCGGCCTCCAGCGGGGAGGCGGAGTGCGGGCCGGCCGTGCGAGGCCGGGTGGGGCTCACCGCCCGAGCAGGTGTACGTCGACCAGGAAGGAGCGGCTGGCGACCACGTTCGCAGGCCGCTCGTTACGCCGCGCGAGGCGGCGCAGGGAGCGCTTGCGGGAGCCGGCGCCGCTGACCGCGCGCACGGCCGCCACGGTGGCGACGCCGGCGAGCGCGCCGCCGGCGGCGGCGATCGCCGCCGTGCGGACCTCGTTGCGGACGACGGGGGCCGCGGACTCATAGCGCTGGGGAAGCGGCCGCACGTCCTCGCCGCCGCCGGTCTCCGCGTCCTCCTCGGCGATCACCTCTGCCTCGAGCTCAGCCTCTCTCACGGGGCCCGACTCTAGCGACGGGCCAGGCCGGTGCCGGAGGGGCGTTATGGAAACCTCGCAATTAGCGGGCCTCCAGGTCCCGCTCGTAGAGGCGGTACCGCTTCACCACCTCTCCCCCCATCCCCTCCATCGCGCGGTTCATCGCCTCGTTCACCTCGAGGATCCAGCCTGTCTCCCCCGACATCACCCCGTCCGGCCTGGTCGTCTCGATGTGCTTGACGTAGAGCGCCGCGGCGACGCCGGTGTGCTGGTAGGCGTGCTTGACCCCGAGCGCGAAGACCCGGACCCGGTCGATCCTGCGCCTGCCGAGCAGGAAGCGTGCCCAGCCGAAGGGGAGCAGCCGCCCATTCATCTTCGCCGTGACCTGGTTGATGTCGGGCAGCGTCAGCGCCGCGCCGATCACCTCCCCCTCGGGGTTCTCGGCCATCATCGCCCACTCCTCGTCCAGCACCGGCTTCAGGTTCTTCGCCTGGAAGGCGACCTCCGCGTCGGTGATCGGCACGAAGCCCCAGTTCTCGCCCCAGGCCTCGTTGTAGACGTCCATGAAGCGGCGCACCTCGGCCTCCATCTCCCGCTTGCGCATATTGCGCAGCGTGATCCCGTGCTCCGTGCGGCTCCTCTCGGCCGCCGCGTGGATCAGCTCGTGGAACTGGGTGCCCTCCTTCAGCTCCCCCATCGCGAGGTTCCACATCAGCAGGTCCATCGCCTTCGAATAGCCCTGCTCCTCGATCCGCCGCTGGTAGTAGGGGGGGTGCCAGGGCTGCAGGATCATCGGCCGCAGCTCGTGTCCCTCGATCAGCACGCCGAGCTCGTCGTTGGTCGTGAAGTCCATCGGCCCGAGGATGCGGCTGCGGCCGCGCTCCGCGACCCACTCCGCGGCGGTGTCGAGCAGCGACGCGGCGACCTCCCGGTCGTCGGCGAACTCGATGAAGCCGAACATGCCGTCGCTGCCGCCCTGGTAGTCGTCCCAGCGGCTGTCCACGTGCGCCGTGATGCGCCCGACCGGCTCCCCGTCGCGCTCGGCGATGAAGAACTCCGCCTCGCCGTGCTCGAACCAGGGATTCTTCGAGCGGTCGAGGAACTGCATGCGCTCGAAGATCAGCGGCGGCACCCACTGCGGGTGGTCTCTGTTGAGCCGGAAGGGGACCTTGACGAAGCGCTTCAGCTGCCGCCTCGTCCGGACCGGGACGATCTTCGTGCTGGGCACGGCGGAGAACCTACAGCGCCCGGGGAAGTGCCACACTCCCGGCGTGACCGAGACCTCCCGCACTCCCGCCGACGTCTTCGAGAAGGCACGCACGCACGACCGGCTCGAGCAGCTCGAGGCGGCGCGGGAGAACGACCTCCTCCCCTACTTCCGCCTGCTCACCTCGCAGGCCGGACCGGTGGTCGAGATGGAGGGGCGGGAGACGATCATGCTCGGCTCCAACAACTACCTCGGCCTGACCGGCGACGAGCGGGTCAAGCAGGCCGCCCGCGAGGCGCTGGAGACCTATGGAACCGGCGTCACCGGCTCACGGCTGCTGAACGGCACCACGCCGCTGCACGTCGAGCTGGAACACGAGCTGGCCGAGTGGATGGGCACCGAGGAGGCGATCGTCTTCACCACCGGCTACCAGTCGAACGTCGGCTGCATCGGCACGATCCTCGAGCCGGGGGACACGGTGATCTGCGACTCCGGCGACCACGCCTCGATCCTCGACGGCTGCCGCCTCTCCGGCGCGAAGCTGCGCCCCTTCAGGCACAACCGCATGGACAAGCTGCAGAAGATGCTCGAGCGGGCAGCCGAGGACGGCGGCGGCACGCTGGTCGTCGTCGACGGCGTCTACTCGATGGAGGGCGACCTCTGCGACCTGCCCGCGATCGTCGACCTCTGCGAGCGCCACGGCGCGAGGCTGATGGTCGACGAGGCGCACGGGGTCGGAGTGCTGGGCGCGCGCGGCGCCGGGGCCTGCGAGCTGTTCGGGCTCGAGGACCGGGTGGACCTGCGCATGGGCACCTTCTCGAAGAGCCTCGCCTCCTGCGGCGGGTTCATCGCCGGTCCCGCCGAGGTGATCGACTACCTGCGCTTCGCCTCCCGCTCCTTCATCTTCAGCGCCTCCGCGGTGCCCGCGGCCGTCGGAGCGGCGCTCGGCGCGCTGCGCATCATCCGCTCCGAGGGGCCGGAGCTGTTCGCGCGGCTGCTCGAGAACGCCCGCTATCTGCGCCAGGGCTTCCGCGAGCTCGGGCTCGTCGTCGTCGAGCCCGGCACCCTCCCCGGCGGCGAGGAGGCGAACACCCCGGTGGTGCCGGTGATCGTCGGCGAGGACTGGCAGGCGGTGCTCCTCTGGAAGGCGCTCTTCGACGCCGGCGTCTACACCAACGTCGCGATCCACCCCGCCGTGCCGCCGGGCGGCGCGCTGCTGCGGACCAGCCTGATGGCGACCCACGAGACCGCCCAGCTCGACCGCGCCCTGGCGATCGTCGAGCGGGTCATCGGCGAGTTCCCGGACCTGCCCCGGGCCTGAATTCCAGCGGGAGGCGAATCCGGCCACCCGTCCTCGTTACGAAAGCCTAAATCTGACGTAACGAGGATGAAACATCCCCTCAACGGGGGAGGTTCGCGCTTGTCCAGATCTGGACAAGGCCCCGCCGCGCCTGAAAAACATGCTCTTAGCGGACGCGGTGACTGGACGAACCTACTTCTGGGTTGACGCTCGGCGCGTGCAGCGCATAGCTTCCGGCCCGCGCCGACTGGCTCCCGGGGCAGGGAGCGGACGGAGAAAGAGAAAAGACTTGATCCGCAGGTCCCCGGCAAGGCCGCCACCGGGCCACGGCGCGAGAGAGAGATAGCCCAGACACGACCTGTCCTTTCCCGAAGGGAGGAGTCTCAGTGGACGCTGCTTCGATCGCCCCTGCACCGGTTTCCGCCCATCCGCTTCCCCAGCACCTGCGAGCTCTCGAACGCGCGAACCGCGTCCGGCTGGCGCGCGCCGAGCTGAAGCGCGCGATCGCGCGCGGCGACGCCGACGCCGCCGAAGTTGTGCGCGATTGCCCCTGGGAGACCGAGAGCATGAGCCTCGCGGAGCTGCTCACGAGCCAGCGCCGCTGGGGCCGCACCCGCGCCCGCAAGTTCCTCTTCTCGCTCGCGCTCAGCGAGAACAAGCGGCTCGGCACGCTCACCCACCGCCAGCGGCTGATGCTCGCGAACGAGCTCTCCGCGAAGACGGGCGAGCGATACGCGCTCGCCGTCTGACTGATCAGCCGCGCAGGCCGCCGATCTTGAAGGACAGCCCCCCGGAGGCGCGGCGGAAGGCGCTGCGCAGCGCCGCGACGGCGGCGAGGAAGACGACGGCGCCGCCGATCAGGCAGAAGAGCAGGATCAGACCCGAGAAGTAGAAGAGCGCCGCGACGGTGATCACGAAGGCCGTGCCCGCGAGCAGGATCGTGTGCGAGCGGTAGCCGGCGAAGTGCTCCCGGGCGGCGAGCTCGAGCCCGCCGAGACAACCGAGCACGAGGCCGACGCCGACCCAGACCACGTTTCCGGTGAAGAATCCGACCCCGAGCATGACCAGGGCGACGAAGACGGTCAGCTCCTGGAGCGGGAAGGAGCCCCAGGGAGCGGGCGGGCGCTGATCGAGCGCGGCGCTGCGCCGCGGGCTCTGGCGCGGCGCCCTCTCCGCCGTCGCCTGGGCCTCGGCGGCGCGAGGCAGCTTCGGCGCGCGGTACTCGGAGGGCGGGCGGCGGCGCCGGCGGCGCTTGCGGCTCTTCGCCATCCTCAGCGGATCCTGGGGCGGCGTCTGCGGGAGCGGCGGGGTCTTGGTCTCGGGACGCCGCGTCGCGGCGCCCCGGTCATAACGGGCAACCGGAGGAGAGCTTGACCCTCCACCAGCCCACCAGCATCCCCAGCAGGCCCCAGCGCGGCCGCGAGTGCCAGTGCTGGCAGCCGGGCTCGCCGATGTCCTCGTTGGAGATCCGCATCCACTTGAAGCGCTCCGGCTCGGCGATCATCCGCTCCAGCAGCTCGCGGTTCTTCGTCTCCACGTAGGCGCGGTCGCCGAGCACCCCGCGGACGTCGGCGATCCGGTTCGCCAGCCCGTCGCGGATCTCCTCCAGCTCACCGATCCCGAGCAGGCGCGGACCGCCCGCCGGCGCCACGTCCCACTCGATCCGCTTGCGCGGGAAGGCCGAGGCGAAGAGCTCCGTCAGCTCGCGCTCGAGGCGGGCGATCTGGCGGCGCATCTCGTTCCGGGCCAGACGCTCGTCGCCGTCGAGCTGGACTGGAACGGCTTCGATGGGGCTGCGCTCGAGCAGGTGCGGCATCGCGGTCCCTCCTGGGAGGCGGACGGTCCTCACATTCTAAACGCCGATCCGGGCAGGCGCGGAACCGATCGCCGCGGCGGCTAGCCTGCGGACATCGCGATCGAGCACGTCCACAGCGCCTCCTCGACGGCGATCTGGGGAACCCCCTTGACCTGCACCGCGGCGACGAGGATCCGCTCGGTGTGCGGCTGCACGCCGCGCCCTGCGGCGGTGGCGCCGAAGAGGAGGCCGAGCGGGCGCTCCTCGTCGGCCACCACCAGGGTGCCGTGGGGAAGCTCGCCGGGGCGCCCCTCCAGCTCCTCGCCCGGCCCGGAGAGACGGATCCCGAGCCGCCCCGCCACCTGCTCGAAATCGAAGGCGCGCAGCGCCACGCCGGTCTCGACGATGGCGATCGTGAGCGCGTCATCGAGGTGGTTGCGGCTCTTGAAGGCGCCGCCCTTCATCCGCTGCAGGGCGAGCTCCTCGACCGGAGTGCGGGTGCGGTCGGGGTCGAGGCCGATCTGGCGGAAGAAGACGCGGTAGGCCCAGGGGATCGGGCGCTCGCGCATGTGCACGGCGTGGCCGCCGTGGAAGCGGTCCGACATCTGGCGCAGTCGCCGCTTCACCGGCTCCGGGCTCTTGCCCGAGGGGCCCTCCACCTCGACCCAGGCAATCGCAATCCCCGGGAACTCCTCCGCGACGCGCGGCGCGACCCAGCCCTGCTCGGGGACGAGCTCGGCCTCCGTCACCGGCTCATCGCCGCCTTGCGCCGGGAGGCGCGCAGCAGCCGGCGTACCTCGCCGTCGAGCTGGGTGACGCTCAGCTCTCCGATCGTCGCGCGCTCCAGCAGCCCGCCCGGGTAGGCGAAGACGAAGGTCGGGCAGCCGCCGACCCGGTAGATGTTGGAGACGGCCCCGTCGTGGTCGTAACCGACCGGCATCCTCCAGCCGCGATCGCGAATCAGGTCCCGCACGGTCCCGCGGTCGTCGCGAACGTCGAGCGAGAGGAAGTTCACGCGGCCACGGTAACGCCCGTAGACCGCGTTGACCACGTCCTGCTGCCCCTCGCAGTCCCCACCGCGGGTGAACCAGAACGAGAGCACCAGGGGCCGGCCGAAGAAGTCACAGACGCGGATCACGCCCGTGCCCCGGACGTGGCAGGCGGGCGTGCGGCGGTCACCCGCCGGGCAGGGCAGCTGCGAGGTCTCGCAGTCGTCCTGGGCGATGTTCGCATCCCCCTCGAGCGAGCTGGCCGCGGCGGGCACGGCGAACTCGGGCAGCGGCAGGTCGGAGCGCTCCTCGTCCAGCCCGAGCGTCCCCGGATTGCGGGTCGTCACCATGTTCACGAAGGCGATGATCACCAGGGCCAGGAAGGCGAGCCCGACGAAGAGGGAGTAGCGGCTGGGCGGCTTCGGCGGCGGGCCGAGGGTTCGCCGGCCGGCAACCGTGCTCTCCTGCTTGTCGGGCGGCCCGTGCTCCTCCATGCCGCGGATGATCCCTCAAGCGCCGCCCGGCGCGGCTCAGGAGGAGGCGGTGCCCACCGGTGTCGCGGCCGCGGCGGCCTCACGGTCGCGCTCCGCGAAGTACTCGTCACCCTCGATCGAGAGCTCCGGCAGCGCCCGGTCAAGCCAGGCCGGCATCCACCAGCCGGCGCGGCCGAGCAGGGACATGATCGCCGGCACCAGCAGGCAGCGAACGACCGTCGCATCGACCGCGACGGCGGCGGCCATGCCGAGCCCGAACTGCTTCACCGTGGGGTCGCCGTTGATCACGAAGGCGCAGAAGACCGAGACCATGATCAATGCCGCCGAGGTGATCACGCGGGCGGTGGTCGCGAGGCCGTGCACGACCGCGTCGTGGGGATCGGAGCTGACCCGCCAGCGCTCGCGGACGTGGGTCATCAGGAAGACCTCGTAGTCCATCGAGAGGCCGAAGAGAATCGCGAACATCAGCAGCGGCACGTAGGAGACGACGGGAATCGTGGTGTCGAGCCCGACCAGCTTCGCCGTCCACTCGTGCTGGAAGACGTAGGTGACGACCCCGAACGCCGCGAGGATCGAGAAGACGTTCATCACCACCGCCTTCAGCGGCACCAGCACGGAGCGGAAGGCAAGCATCAGGAGCACGAACGAGAGCGCGAGCACGAGGCCGATCACGAGCGGCAGCTTGCTGCTGATCTCGCTCGCCAGGTCGATGTAGCCGGCGGTCGTGCCGCCGACGTCGGCGGTCATCTGCTGGCCCTTCGTCGCGGCCGGGATCACGTCGTCGCGCAGATGCTTGACGAGGTCGGTCGTCGCCTCGGAGGAGGGGGCGGTGGTCGGCGTCACGTTCATCACCGCCGCGGTGCCGCTCTTGTTGACGAGCGGGGTGCTCACCGCCGCGACCCCGGGGGTGCCCGCGATCGCCTTCTGCAGCGAGGTGAGGCGCGAGTCGCCCGGGGCGGCGGGCTTGGTCAGGTGGACGGCGACCAGGGCCTGACCGTTGGATCCGACGCCGAAACCGCTCGCCATCTGGTCGTAGGACTGGCGCGACTCCGTGTCCGTGGGGAGCTGGCCGTTGTCGGGCTGGCCCAGGGTGAGCGACAGCGCCGGGATCGCCAGCACGACGAGGATCGCAAGGCCGGACACCAGTCCCGGCCACGGATGGTCGGCGATGAAGCGCGCCCAGCGCGCCCAGCCGTGGGGGCGGTCATCGTGGTGGACGGCAAGGCCGGGCAGCCGCAGCCGGTTGATGCGCGTCCCGAGCAGGGCGAGGATCGAGGGCAGCAGGGTGATCGCCGCCAGCATGGCGACGAGGACGACGATCGCCGCCGTGTAGCCGAGCGTCGTGACCAGCGGGATCCCGGCGGCGAAGAGGCAGATCAGCGCGATCATCACCGTGGTGCCGGCGAAGACGACCGCGGCGCCCGCGGTGGCCGTGGCGCGCGCCACGGACTCCATGGCGTCCATCCCGGCGGCCAGCTGGCTGCGGTGGCGGCTGACGATGAAGAGGGAGTAATCGATCCCCACCCCCAGCCCGATCATCGTCGCCAGTGCCGGTGCCGTGGTCGGCACCTCCGCGACGTGGCTGAGCAGCGTGACGATGCTGAGCCCAATCCCGAGGCCGAGCAGCGCGGTGACGATCGGGATGCCCATCGCCACGGCGGTGCCGAACGTGAGCAAGAGGATCACCACGGCGGCCGCGAGCCCGACGAGCACCGAGAGATCGGTGGACGGCTTCGAGACCTTCTGGCCGAGGTAGCCGCCGGCCGCCGCCTTCAGGCCGGCGTTCTCGAGTGGCTGCTCGAGGTCAACGAGGCGGTTGGCGTCATCGAGGGAAAGGTCGGTGGGACTGGCCGAGAGATAGAGCGCGATGAAGCCGATCCGCCCGGACTTCGAGATCTGGCCCGTGGCCTGCTTGTCGAAGGGGCCGATCGCCTGAGCGACATCGGGGTCCTTTGCGTAGCTCGCCGTCACCTGGTCGATCACGTTGCGATAGCGGGACTGCGACAGCTTCTGCCCGGCCGGCGCCGCGATCGAGATCGGCACCGTGCCGTTCGCCTGCAGTGGGAACTGGTCCGAGAGCAGGTCGGTCGCCTTCTGGCTGTTTGTCCCGGGCAGGGTGAGGTTGTCGTTCGTGTCCTGGCCGGCGCTCTTGGCGGCGGCCACGACCCCGATCGCGATCAGCAGCCACACCGCAATCACGATCAGCGGGTGACGGGTGCAGAATCTTCCGAGTCGGTAGAGCGGGGCCGCCATGCCGGGAGCCGCGATTATCCACGCTGCGGCCCCGGAAGCAAGAGGGCGGAGCTCAGCGGCGGGCCGGACGCGGCCGCAGAGCCGCGAGCCGGCGGGGCAGCGGCACGCCGCGGACCTCGAAGCCCTGCTCGGCCCAGACCAGCGCCGCCGGCAGGACCAGCATCACCCCGGCGAGCGCGACGCCGAGGTCGACGACGGTGACGAAGCCGAAGTCGCGAAGCATGCGGATCTCGCTGGGGATCAACGCGGCGAAGCCGGCGATCGCGGTCGCCCCCGAGGCCAGCACCGCCGCTCCGGTCCGCGCGTAGGCGCGCCGCAGCGCCTCTCCGACCGAGCGCCCGCCGCCGCGCTCCTCGTGGTAGCGGGAGGCGAGGATCACGCTGAACTCGGTGGCGATCGCGATCACCAGCACGCCCAGCGCCGCCGACATCGGGTTGAGCGGGATCCCCATCGCCGCCAGCACCAGGGCGGACCAGCCCGTCGCGAGGACGATCGGGATCAGCGGAACCAGCGCCCGCCCCGCCGAGCGGTAGACGGCGAGCAGCGCAAGAGCGACGGCGAGGAGCCCGGCCAGGGTGAGCCAGTAGCGGCTGTGCGAGAGGTCGGTCGCCGACTCCGCCGCGATGACCGGCAGACCCGCGAGGCGAACGGTGACGCCGGGGGGCGGGCCGCCGCCCGGTCCCGGCGGGTCGATCTCGTCGCGGACGCGGTCGATCAGGTCCTGCTGCGCGGAGAGGGACTGGGCGCGGATGCCGAAGGCGATGTTGGCGGTGTCGCCGTTCAGCACCCCGCGCAGGTCATAGGCCGGGAGCGCCGCGAGCAGGGCCTTGATCCGCTCCCGGGAGACCGGCGCGGCGGCCGCGTCGGGCGCGAAGTCGGTGACCGACGGACCGGGGCAGATCTGCGCGTCCCGGCAGCTCGGGAAGCGGCCCCGGAATCCGTTCTGCTCGAGCACGCGCTGCTTGAACTGGGCCATCCAGCGGAAGGTCGCTGGATCCAGCAGGTCCTGCGACTGCACGGAGACGTCGAGCTCGCCGGAGACACCGGTCACGTCCTGCAGCTCGTTCAGGTCCCGTACCTCGCGCAGGTTCCCGGGGACCAGCTCCCGGAAGTCGGAGACCGTCTCCGTGCGGGTGCCGGCGACCCAGCCGCAGAGCGCCAGGGCCAGGGCGACGGCGAGGACCCGCCCCGGGCTCGTGATCGACACCGCGAGCGCGTTCCGGCCGGCGCTCGCCAGCCTCGCCGCGGCCCGCTCCCGCGCCCCCCGCAGCCGCTGCAGCGCCGGCGCCAGGGGGCCGTGACTCCGCCCGCCGGACCGGGGTGCGCCGGGCCCGCTGCGGCGAAGGGAGAGCGCCGCCAGCCCGGCGGTGAGGGCGAGCAGGAAGGCGATCAGCACTCCGGCCACGAGCAGCAGGCCGAAGCTGCGCACCATCGGGGTCGGCGAGAGCTGCAGCACCAGGAAGCCCGCCGCGGTCGCCAGGCAGGCGGTGCCGATCACCGGAGCCCCGCGCGCGGCCGCCAGGCGGGCGGCCTCGGCGCCGCTCCTCCCCTCGGCGACCGCCTCGTCGAAGCGAGCCTGGAGCTGGATCGCATAGTCGACCGCGAGCCCGATCAGCACCGGCAGCACGGCGATCGAGGCCATCGTCAGCGAGCCCCCGAAGAGGCTGAGAAGGCCGAAGGTGAGCGCTGCCGAGGCGAGCGCGATCAGCAGCGGCAACAGCCGCATGCGGGAGCGGAAGACGACGAGCAGGGTGAGCGCCATCACCGCGATCGCGACGCCGAAGAGGATCACCAGCGCGTGCTGCAGGGTGCCGGCAAGGCCGTCGACGACGACCGGGGCGCCGGAGACCACGTAGCGGCCGCCCTTCAGCGCGAAGCAGGGCTGGGGCTTGCCGGCCGAGCCGCAGGCCGCGCGCGGAGTGGTGTCCTCGACCGCGGAGCGGATCAGG
>Ga0075421_100011239_pt1 | contig 11084 bp, 10 predicted proteins | sample SoiMetdeltSBSDD5_FD_75292 | JGI IMG/M metagenome (GOLD analysis project Ga0075421, IMG submission 75292) | Bulk soil microbial communities from a Populus tree surrounding site in Tennessee, USA - Soil MetaG P. deltoides SBSDD5 | ecosystem: Environmental > Terrestrial > Soil > Tree plantation...
CTTTCACTGTCTTCTCATTATCTTTTCCTTTGTTGAAAATTTTTGTTACGACCTTTGGCTCACGACCCATATGACCATAAGCAGCTGTTTCAGCATAAATTGGATTACGCAATTTTAATCGCTGCTCAATCGCATAAGGACGCATATCAAATATTTTTTCAACCTTTCTTGCTATCTCGCCATCTGTCATGTCAACTTTTGCGGTGCCATAAGTATCGATGAACAAACCACATGGTTTTGCTACACCAATCGCATAAGAAACCTGCACCAATACCTCATCGCAAAGACCGGCTGCCACAAGATTCTTAGCAATATGACGGGTTGCATAAGCAGCACTGCGATCAACTTTGCTTGGATCTTTACCGCTGAATGCCCCACCACCATGAGCACCTTTACCACCATAAGTATCTACAATGATCTTGCGACCTGTTAACCCAGTATCACCATGCGGACCACCGATCACAAACTTTCCTGTTGGATTTATATGATAAGTGATCTTATCATTGAATAATTTTTGAATGGAAGGTTTGCATTGCTTCTTCACTCTTGGAACAACAACATTGATCACATCTTCACGGATCTTATCCAACATTTTTTTGTCGGTATCGAAATCATCATGCTGAGTGGAAACAACAATCGTATCGATACGGATCGGATTATTTTTATCGTCGTATTCGATGGTCACCTGGCTTTTTGCATCAGGGCGCAGGTATTTCATTTCTTTTCCTGCACGACGAGTTTTCGATAACTCCTGCAAAATTTTATGAGCCAGGTCTAACGCTAAGGGCATGTAATTATCAGTCTCACGGGTAGCATAGCCAAACATCATTCCCTGGTCACCCGCACCTTGCGCATCGGCTTTCGCATCAAATGAAAGCTTACTTACTTTTCTGTCGACACCACGATTAATATCTGCACTCTGTTCATGAATGGCGGAAAGAATACCACAGCTATTTGCTTCAAACATGTACTCAGACTTTGTATACCCGATGCTTCGGATCACATCACGCGCAATATCCTGAACATCGAGATAGCTGGTGGATTTTACTTCGCCCGCAAGAACAACCTGTCCTGTTGTCACTAAAGTTTCGCAGGCTACTTTACTTTGCGGATCGTAGGCCAAAAAATTATCAATTAAGGCATCGCTGATCTGGTCAGCTACTTTATCCGGATGTCCTTCGGATACGCTTTCAGATGTAAATAAGTAAGGCATGTCGATTTTAGAATTTAGAGTGTGAGTTAAGTATCATTTTTTTATTAGCCCGGCTTTTGCTTATCCATTAAGCTTCTGTTGCGTCGCACTCTTCTGCGCCCGTCCCGCTATTCAGCATTTGTGATCGGGATATGGTTCGCTACCTTAGCCAAAGAGAAATTCAAAAGCCCCTCTTCAGCATGGGGCTTAACGGGTGCAAAGATAGCACCCTAATAAATTCAACATTTTTATGTTATCCACTAAATTTTGGTATACACAATTCGTAACCGCATACGCTGCGTAGGATGGTTGCCGCCCCCTACCCTTACCCGGCCAAATGCGTATCTTGAGTTTATGATGGCACTGGCCGCGCTGTATGCATTTGCACCTGGTACAAATATCCTTTCAGTGGCACTTCTGTGAGTAAACAACCTGAGATCGTTTACTTTTTCTTTTTGTGTCAGGATGTTTTGTATATACCTGGTCATATTAAATTTCCACACCCTGATCGGATTTCCGCTGCCATCAACTGTATTCTTCCCGTAGCTTCCAAAAGATGGGTCCATAAACGCGGACGCATCTACGGCAAAATCATACGGAACAAATTTATAAGCACCCAGAGCTGAATCGTAAATATCAAGCAGCAATGCCTCAGGTGGCGTGAACTTCATATCCAGAACATCATAAACTTGTTCTACGATCAACTCGGCCCGGTTAATAATGCGATTGCTTAAGGTTCGAAGTCCAGGAATTTTTATTTTAGCAAAGCTTCCTGGCGCATTAATAAGATACACGAGATCGTCCTCGCCCGGAGTTGCCGTTGCAGCCGCTAAAGGAGTACCTGCAAAATCGAAACGATTAATAAAATTATGCTCGGCCGAGGCGTCTGTGAATTGAAAATAACTGACCGCCGTATCAATTTGTCCCCCTTTGGTGTACCGGTAGTAAATCGCAAGTTTTGTTTTTGGATTATTAACAAGGCCAAAAGCCATTAAGGCATTTCCAAATGATGTGCTGGCGTCTATTGCAAATCCTTTTACACGCTCCTTGAATGCCGAATCAGATCCATAGGCATTAGTTGTGTCATAGTCCAAAAGCCTTCTTCCGAAACTATTATTAAGTTTTATTCTAAGCTGACCAGCTGTAGTATCCTGGAAAGAATATACAGAATCATTTAATTGATGAGGAAAAAAATCTTTTGTTCCGAGCAGGCTGCTTCCATATGTAAAATACTGCTGGCGCAGCATGTAACGGGTACCGAAAGTATCAATCTTGAAATCATTAGACGGGTCCATTTCATATACATTTACTCGTTGAGGCGCCATAGTATCACCGTAGGTCGCATTCCATCCCAGCACCATTACGACCGAGTCAAGGTATAAACTGTCTTTGCGATGCACACTTGAAAAATTCCATTTGTAAAACCCGGGTTTGAGTTCAAGAAAGATTTTTGCATTCGTTTTGCCAAAAAAAGGGTCACTGGTGATATTGCCGAGAATATGATCGCTGCTTCTTCCCACTCGTATTGAATCCTGGGTTGCATTGAATATCGAGTCGTACGTTTCTACAGCTAAAGTGGTATCAAAAGTATTGACACCATCCACACCCGGTATGACCCCATCTCCAAGATCGGTGGCTTCGTTTATTTTACTGCAGGAAGAGATTACAAGAACTAACGCGAAGCTAAACAGTATAAATCGGGAAAGTCTAATTGTCACAAATAGTTTTTTTTGGCGATAAATCAGGGTAACAGATATTTATTATTTACCTGCCGCAAGGTCGTTATACAATTGTAAATAGTCTGTTAAATCAGACTCGGCATTATATAGTAATGTTTTTTTACCACGAACCTTGGTGAACTCATCGAGTAATTTCTTTTCTACTTTTTCAGCGCCAAATGTTATCGCATCAGCATATGTAGCACCACCACGATATAGTGCGGTATTTGTAGTCTCTTTGAACGGCTCAAGATCTTTCTCTTTAAGCGAAGGATGTATCAGGGCTTTCTTTAAAAACTGTGAGCCGAGTTTTTCTTTGAATACTGTTGGTCCGATTGTAAATATAATTTTACTATGAGAGAAAACAGGTTCTTTTTTATAAACTGTTTTGAGATAAAGCGGAATAAGTGATGTCATCCAACCGCTGCAATGAATGATGTCCGGAGGCCAACCGAATTTTTTTACGGTTTCCAGGGCACCCTTGCAAAAGAAAACGGTACGAAGATCATTATCCTCATACCACTTGTCATGCTCATCATAGAAAACATACTTTCTTTTGAAGAGATCCTCATTGTCCAGAAAATAAACCTGCAATCTTGCATTTGGAAGTGATGCAACTTTGATCTGCAATGGAAGATCATCGTTATCAACAGATACATTAATTCCCGAAAGCCTTACTACTTCGTGAAGCCGGTGACGACGTTCATTAATTACGCCAAAACGAGGCATGATACATCTTACCTCAAAGCCAGAATCATTTGATTTTATTGCCAGCCTGTTCACTATTTCTGAAAACTCGGTTAACTCCAGGTATGGCGACATTTCGTTGGCAATAAATAATATTCTTTTCTTTGCTGACATCTTGGATCTGTTTAAATAAAGCCCGAAAACTTTGCATCAAAGGCTTTTTCGGGATGGCCGCAAAGGTAGGCCTTTTATTCGGAACTTGATTCATGAAAAGCAACCAGATACAAACACAGTGATATGATTATTATTAAAAAACCCGCTGCCTTGCGTCAATTCCTGGATCGAAAAAGTATTGAAGGAAAAACGATCGGTTTTGTTCCAACGATGGGCGCCCTTCATGCGGGTCATCTCTCGTTAGTGAATGAGGCGAAAAAACAAAACGATATTGTTGTTTCCAGCCTTTTTGTAAATCCTACTCAATTCAACGATCCGGAAGATTTTAAGAAATACCCGGTCTCTATTGAAAAGGATATTTTACTATTTGAAAGCGTTAGCTGTGATGTGTTGTTTCTTCCAACCGTCAATGATATTTATCCCGCCGGTACAAATAACCTGAAACACTATGAACTTGGTTTTTTGGAAACGGTTCTTGAGGGTAAATTCCGTCCCGGTCATTTTCAGGGAGTTTGCCAGGTAATGGATCGCTTGCTTAAAATTGTTTTACCGACTGATTTGTATCTCGGTCAAAAAGATTACCAGCAATGCATGGTGATAAAAAAATTGACAGAGCTGATCGGGCTTGACAAAAAAATAAGAGTAAACATCTGCCCCACGCTTCGTGAGGATGATGGACTTGCCATGAGCAGTCGTAACACACGACTAAACACAGAAGATCGGGTAACAGCGACAACTATTTCTGCTGCGTTACGTTATATAAAAGAGAATATCAGGCAAGGTGATACAAAAAGAGTTAAAGACCAAGCAAAAAAAATGCTTTTGCAAAAAGGGTTTAGAACAGATTATGTCGAGATCGCGAATGCCAACACACTTGAATTGATCGAAGATTGGGATGGAAAACAAAAAATTGTTGCGCTCGCTGCAGCTTTTTTAAATCATGTAAGACTCATAGATAATATGGTTATCAATCCATAACTTTTCCTTTAGCTTCAATCATGTATTTTTGTTTGTATGGAAATTGAAGTATTGAAATCAAAGATCCATCGTGCGGTGATCACGGAAGCGAATCTGAATTATGTGGGAAGCATAACGATCGATGAAGAACTTATTGATGCTGCCAATATCATTGAAAACGAAAAAGTACAGGTAGTGAATGTAAACAACGGCGAAAGATTGGAAACTTATGTTATCCGTGGCAAAAGAGGCTCTGGCATCTGTTGTTTAAATGGGCCAGCAGCAAGAAAAGGAATGGTTGGTGATATTGTAGTTATCATTTCTTATGCTTCAATGGCTTTTGAAGAGGCAAGAAAATTTAAACCATGGATCGTATTTCCAAAAGAAGGCAATAAATTATAGAAGCCCGCATTTTATGAAAGCAAAATTCCTTACGATTTTAAAATATTTTTTCTTTATCGTCCTGGGAGGGTTTTTTGTATGGCTTTCAGTAAGAAATCTTGATCATGATAATTGGGAACAAATAAAACACGCAGTGGCCCGCGGTCGCAAATGGGTCATTTTACCTGTCATACTTTTTTTGCTGATAGCACATTATAGCAGGGCTATCCGATGGAAATTGCTTATGGAGCCAATGGGATACAAGCCTTCTATCTTTAATGCTTTCGCTGCCGTTATGATCGGTTATCTTGTAAATGCGGGAGCACCGCGTTTGGGTGAAGTCTTCAAATGCACTTTATTGGCACGGTATGAAAAATTCAGAGTGGATAAGCTGATCGGTACTATTCTAATCGAAAGGGCGGTTGATCTTGTGTGTCTCATTATAGTTTTTATTTCAGCTTTGATATTACAAGGTGATATTTTCGGACAGATGATGACAAACCTGCTGAAAGAATTTTTTCATGATAAGACAGGACATCTTTCTACTGAAAAATTGAGTATTGCACTCGGAGTTTTTGTTTTAATTCTCTTTCTGTTTTATTTTATATTAAAACGATTTGGACACATCGATATCATTGCCCGTATAAAAAAAGTGATCAAAAATATTTTGCATGGCCTTTCAAGTATCAATAATCTGGAACACAAAGGCTGGTTCATTTTTCATAGCTTATTAATTTGGACAATGTATTGGTTTGCATCAACCGCCGGTTTGTATGCATTACGGGAAACACAGTATCTTGGGTTTCCTGGCGGACTTGCAGCATTAGTCGTCGGTACTGTCGGAATTATCCTCACGCCAAATGGTATCGGCGCATACCCGGTCCTGATCGCACAACTCTTAGGTTTATATGGATTGAATCCCGACACAACGGGTACTGCTTCGGGCTGGCTTATGTGGTCGGCACAAACTGCCATCATACTTATTGGAGGTATGGTTTGTTTTGCATTGATTACGAGACATAACAAAAAAAGAGTTAGTATTTCTTCGCTTACTGATGAAGCCCTGAAACTGGATGCCGAGCCTAAAAATTAATATTTTTCATCGGGGTCACTTCCTTAATTTTATCCATTGTAGAATACCAAGAAAATTTTATGAATCCGGTTAAAAAACATAAGACAATTTTCAGGGACGTAAGCTGGCTATCATTTAATGCAAGGGTGTTACAGGAGGCGGCAGATTCAACAGTTCCATTGAGAGAGCGGATTCGGTTTCTCGGCATTTTTTCAAATAACCTCGATGAATTTTTTCGCGTCCGGGTAGCAACACTTCGCAGAATGGTGAGTGTTGGCGAAAAATCTAAAATGCATTTGGAGGATAATCCACAGGAAATATTGGATGATATTCAAATGACCGTGTTGAACCAGCAAAGTGAATTCAACCGAATATGGGAAAATATTTTTTCGGAATTAAAAAATGAGAAGATCTTTCTGGTAAAAGAAAATGAACTTAATCGTGAGCAGCAGGAATTTGTAACGCAGTATTATGAAAATGAAGTGAGCACTAATATCATTCCACTCATGATAGAAAGTATTCCCAACTTCCCTTCGCTTCGAGACAAGTCAATCTACCTGGCAGTGGTGATGTGGAAGAAGGAAAGTGCTTTGAAAAGAAAATATGCGTTAATAGAAATTCCTTTTGTTTTAAATCGGTTTGTCGTCCTCCCTTCTCCCAGGCCAGATGAGCATCATATCATTCTTTTGGAAGATGTGATCCGTTTTAATCTGCCTGAAATTTTTTCTTTCTTCGGCTATGATCAATACTCATCATATATTTTTAAAGTAACACGAGATGCAGAAATTGATATCGATAATGACATTCATACTTCCATCATTCAGAAACTTGAAAAAGCACTCAAGAATCGTAAGAAAGGAAAACCTGTTAGGTTTGTATATGATCGGGAAATGGACCCGGGCATGCTTGAATACCTGATCCGTCGACTCAATTTATCGAAGAGGGATAACTTAATCCCGGGAGGCCGCATTCATAATTTTCGTGACTTTATGGAATTTCCTGAACAAGTTTTTAAAGTCAAAAGCCAGCGTCGTAAACCATTTGATCATCCTGCTTTGCAGGAAGGCGAAAGAGTTACCGATGTGATCATGAACAAAGATGTGATGCTTCATTTCCCTTATCATTCATTCAGTCCATTAATCGATCTGCTCCGTGAAGCGGCTATTGATCCGGATGTGACCACGATAAAAATTACCGGCTACAGGCTGGCGCCACAGTCAAAGATCATGAATGCATTGGTGAATGCGGTACGCAATGGCAAACAGGTAACAGTAATACTTGAATTAAGGGCAAGATTTGATGAAGAAGCAAATCTCGAATGGAAAGAGAGATTGGAAGATGAAGGTGCAAAAGTGCATATCGGGATACCGGATATGAAAGCACATGCTAAAATTTGCCTGATCAAAAAGAGAGTTCATGATAAAACTATTCAATATGGATTTGTCAGCACGGGAAATTTGAATGAAAGAACCGCTAGAATATATGCTGATCATTGTCTGCTTACCAGTAATAAGGAGATCATGACGGATGTAAACAGGATATTTAATTTTTTAGAGAATCCAAGGCTCGGCGCACAATATCTCAAGGAATGTTCGATTGTATTTCCAAGTCCTGAAATTCTCAGGCAAAAAATCTTTGGCCATATAGATACAGAAATCAAAAATGCAAAAAATGGTAAGCCGGCAGCGATCACGCTTAAAATGAATTCACTTTCTGACGAATCGCTTATTATGAAATTAAATGAAGCTGCGAAAGTTGGTGTTGATCTGAATTTAATTGTTCGTGGGATATTCTGTATGCGTTCTGAAAGTAAAAAATATTTAAAACCAGTAAATGCGATCAGCATTGTAGATGAATACCTGGAGCATGCACGGGTGTGGGTATTTCATAACAATGGTAAAGAGAAAGTTTATATATCTTCGGCCGACTGGATGGTTCGGAATCTTGATCATCGTGTGGAAGCAAGCTGTTTGATAACTGATGAGCAAATAAAACAAGAATTAAAAGATATTCTTGAAATACAGTTAAACGATAATGTAAAAGCAAGAAAGCTTAATAATGAGCTCAGCAACGATTACATCAATACAGGAAGAAAAAAGATCCGTAGCCAGGTAGAAACCTATAAATATCTTTATAAGAAAACCCAAACACCCGTAAACGTTGAGATTGGCAGCAATTGATATTGGAAGTAATGCAGCACGCCTTCTTATTACGGATGTACTAAAAGGTCCCCAGGGAAATACAGAGTTTATTAAAGCAGCCCTTGTCCGTGCACCGCTCCGGCTCGGTTTCGAAGTATTCGACAAGGGCGAGATCCCTCCCAACAAAGTTGAGAAGATCATTAAGACAATGAAGAGCTATAAGCTCCTCCTAGAAGTATACGAAGTAAAACATGTAAAAGCCTGTGCCACTTCAGCGATGAGAGATGCTACCAATGGCCCTGAAATAATTCGTAAAGTAAAAACTGAAACAGGAATAGAGATAAAGATCATTTCCGGGCAAGAAGAAGCCTCGCTTATTTATGAGAATCATATTGCAGAAGGAATGACAAAAGAAGAATCCTACTTATATATAGATGTGGGCGGTGGTAGTACAGAGCTTACTTTTTTCAGCGATGGCAAACTTGTATTTAAGGAATCATTTAACATCGGGACTATCCGGTTGCTTAAAAACCAGGTAAATGAATAGTTATGGGATGAAATGAAAGAATTCATTAAGGAAAGAACAAAAGGATATCATCATGTAACAGCGATCGGTTCCGGCGGAAACATCAATAAAGTATTTTCACTTTCAAAACGTAAAGAAGGCAAGCCATTATCTCTTGATCTCTTGCGTGACTATTTTAAGGAGTTCAGTAATTTATCAGTTAATCAAAGAATGACATTGTATCATTTGCGTGAAGACAGGGCTGATGTAATTGTTCCTGCCCTTCTGATCTATATTAATGTAATGCGTTGGACCGATGCGGAAGAAATTTATATTCCGAAAATAGGCCTGGCCGATGGTCTTATTCATACGCTTTATGAAGAAGTGAAGTTAAAGGAGATTGAAATTTAATTTTGAGCGATTGGGAAAAAGTAAAATTGGGAAATTGGGAAATTTGTAATCTCAACCCTATTTCTTATGACAGAAAAAGAATTAAAAATTAGAACAAGAAAGTTTGCAATTGATATTTTGAATTTTGTAGATAAACTTCCAAACAGACGCAGCGCAAATATCATCGGCAACCAATTGGGCAGAAGTGCTTCGTCGCTCGCAGCGAATTATAGGGCAGCGTGCAGAGGTCGTTCTCATGCTGAATTTGTTTCAAAAATAGGTGTGGTTGAGGAAGAGTCTGATGAATCAGTATTTTGGCTTGATATAACACCGGAGACTAAAAATGCAACTGTTGAAGAAGTTACGCCATTGCTAAAAGAAGCACGGGAGTTAACAGCGATTTTCACTGCAGCATGTAATACCGCTAAACAAAATAAAAATAATTAGGATATGGGAAAAATTTCCCAATTTCCCAATCTCAAAATTTCAAAATCAACAGATGTCAGTAAACAAGGAAGTAAAAAAAGTAACGACGAATACACTTCAGAAGATGAAAACGGCTGGTGAAAAGATCAGCATGTTGACAGCTTATGATTTTTCTTTTGCAAGAATTATTGATAACGCCGGTATTGATATAATTCTTGTTGGCGATTCTGCTTCGAATGTTATGGCGGGACATGAGACTACACTCCCGATCACTATCGATCATATGATCTATCATGCTTCCTCCGTGATTCGTGGAATAAACAGGTGTCTTTGCGTTGTTGATCTTCCATTCGGATCTTATCAATCTAATTCTGACATCGCACTTGCTTCTGCAATCCGGATCATGAAGGAAACAGGTGCTCATTCAATAAAAATGGAAGGAGGAGAAGAAGTGATTGAGTCAGTAAAGAGAATTGTTTCTGCAGGTATACCCGTGATGGGACATTTGGGATTAACACCACAATCGATCTATAAATTCGGAACGTACACTGTGCGTGCAAAAGAAGCGGAAGAAGCAAATAAATTAAGACGTGATGCCAAGATCCTGGAGAAGGCAGGATGTTTTGCAATTGTTCTTGAAAAGATCCCTGCGCAACTTGCAAAAGAAGTAACAGAAAGTTTACACATCCCAACGATCGGCATTGGCGCCGGCATGTATTGCGACGGACAAGTGCTTGTAATGCATGATATGCTCGGCATCAATACAGAGTTCAAACCGCGGTTTCTTCGTCAATATTTGAATCTTAATGAACAAGTGACTGTTGCAGTTCAACAATACATCAGCGATGTGAAAGGAAAGGCTTTTCCAAATGAAAATGAGCAGTATTGATCAAAATGATTTTAATTTTCGTGCAGAGATCCTTTATTGTTTACAGAGTTGACTGAAGGCTATTTTGCTGTATCATATTGATCATTTAATGTTTTTCACACGATTATTTTCTAACAAATTTTCGCTTTGGATCGTATTAGATACCGATATGTCTCTATCTCAGTTCTGATCACCGATCTGTACTTTTGCATTCTAAATAATACACATGGATTTTCTGAAGGTATTACAGATAGAGACGGATAACAATGGTGTAAGTACGGGAAGCAAATGGATTAAATCGAGTGGTCAAAAAATTGACTCCTTCTCCCCAGTCGATGGTAAATTGATCGGGTCTGTTGCGGCTGCCGATAAAAACAGTTATGAAAAAATAATTCAAACTGCCGAAGATGCATTTAAAAAATGGCGAATGGTCCCCGCGCCGCAACGAGGTGAAATAGTAAGACAGATCGGCGAAGCATTGCGTCATCATAAAGAACCACTTGGTAAGCTGGTTTCTTATGAAATGGGAAAAAGTTTACAGGAAGGTTATGGTGAAGTGCAGGAGATGATCGA
>Ga0075421_100011243_pt1 | contig 11083 bp, 7 predicted proteins | sample SoiMetdeltSBSDD5_FD_75292 | JGI IMG/M metagenome (GOLD analysis project Ga0075421, IMG submission 75292) | Bulk soil microbial communities from a Populus tree surrounding site in Tennessee, USA - Soil MetaG P. deltoides SBSDD5 | ecosystem: Environmental > Terrestrial > Soil > Tree plantation...
GCGAGCGGGTCCGGCGTCCGGCGCCCGGCGAACCCCCGATAGTCCGTCGCGGCGGTGAGGAGCAAGACGGCCTCGTTGGCCCCGCGCACTCGCACCGCGCTCTCCCGGACCGATATTTCGCCGCCCCGATTGAGGACCCGCAGGCGCGCGGCATATTTCATTCCCTTGCCGTCCGTGCCGTTATTCAGTTGTCCCGACATGAGCAAACCGCCGTCGCCGTCAGCGGTGGTGGTCGACCGTTCGGGGCGGTCGAGCCTGGCGTCGAAGGAGATTTGCCCGGGCTTGTCGGCCGTGAGCCGCATGATGACGGCCTGATCGGGCGCGCTGATGAAAGCTTCGCGCCGATACTTGACCCCGGCCTGGACGTAGTCGATGCGGGCCAGGGCATCGGCGAGGTCGAGTCCGCGCCGGTAGTGTTGAACCCCGGCGGCGCCCGCCGGGAAAGCGAGCCGCAGATCGCCGAGCACCTGGTAGGAACCGTATTGGGCATCCTTGCCTTGGCCTCTGGCCGAACCGGGGCCGCGGCAACTGAAGTGCGCGTAGACGAGTTTCTCGGCCTCGACGTTCTTCCCTTCGATCAAGAGGCGGCGAATCTCGGGCAAGTGTCGCGCTGCGTCGGGGCGGTCGGCGTCCTGCGGCGAACCGGACCAGAGCGAGCTTTCATTGAGAATCACACGCTCCTCGTCGACGCCCCCGAAGACCATGGCGCCGAGCCGGCCGTTGCCCAATGGTAAAGACTGGGTGAATTGTCGCGCCGGAGTGTCGAACCACATGACGAGATCCGGCGAGCCTCCGGAGACTCCCGCATTCTGCTGCCCGGCGGCGGCAATCAAACAGAGCAAAAAAACCGCGGCGGTTCGGGAGGGTGGCATCGCCTTATCTCCTCTTGGGTCTGATCCGTGCCGATCCGTTAAATCTGCGTCATCCGTGGGCTATCTTTTTGCCCTCACTCCCAGTCCAGCTTCGGGTGCATGGTGTGCCACTTCGTCGCCCGCTCGAAGGCCAGCGCGACCCGCAGCGGCGCGCCCTCATCGTAGAGCCGCCCGGTGAACATGATCGCCTGCGGCAGTTCGCGGGCGAACCCGCAGGGCATGACGACCGCCGGGTGGCCGGTGAGGTTGGTCACGAGCAAGCTCGCGCTCCCCGGCGCGGGCGAGACGAAGACATCCCACCGCTCCATGAACCTGTCCATCTCACGCATGAGCAGCGTCCGCGCCCGCTGCGCGCGCAGGTACTCGACCGCCGGGATGAACCGCGCCATTCGGAAGGTGTTCGGCCAGTCGCCCGGCGCCTGCCCCGACAACTGATCGAGCCCGCCGCCCCGCGTCAGGTCGTCGAAGGCCGTCGCCGCCTCGGCCGTGAGGATGAAACGCAGGCTCTGGGCCGGGAATTTGGGCAGCTCGACCTCTTCGAGCCGCGCGCCGGCCGCGCGCAGCGCCGCGAGCGCCTCGTCGTAGACCGGGCGCTGCTCGGCCCGCGCCCCGTCGAATTCCGACTTGAGATAGCCGACGCGCATCTTCGCGAGCGGCGTCTCGGGCGCCCAGTTGAAGGGCACGTCGCCGACCGTCAGGTCGCGCCCGTCGGGGCCGTAGACCGCGTCGAGGACCGCCGCGCAGTCCTCCACCCCGCGGCAAATCGGCCCGATCTTGTCCATCGTCCAGCTCAGCCCCATCGCCCCATAGCGGCTGACGCGCCCATAGGTCGGCCTCAGCCCCGTCACGCCGCACCGCGACGAGGGCGTGACGATCGAGCCGAGCGTCTCGGTCCCAAGCGAGAAGCCGACGAGCCCGGCCGCGGTCGCCGCCGCCGACCCGGCGCTCGACCCGCTCGACCCGGTCGCCGCCTCCTCGACCTGCCAGGGGTTGCGCGTCATGCCGCCGAACCAGCGCCCGCCCTGCGCCAGCGCCCCCATCGAGAGCTTGGCGACGAGCACTGCCCCCGCCGCGCGCAGTCGCTCGATGACTGTCGCGTCGTAGTCGATGACCTGCTCCCGGTACGGCTCGGCCCCCCACGTCGTCCGGATGCCTTTGGTCGCGAAGAGGTCTTTCGCCCCCCAGGGGATGCCGTGGAGCGGCCCGCGGTAGCGCCCGCGCCGAATCTCGCGCTCCGCCTCCTCGGCCTGCGCCAGCGCCAGCTCCTCGGTGAGCGTCACGACGCAGTTGAGCCGCGGCCCGTAACGCTTGAGCCGCCCGAGGTACATTCGCGTCAGCTCGACCGGTGAGACCTGCTTCGTGCGGACCAGCTCGGCCAGCTGCGCGAGCGTGGCGAAGGCCAGATCCTCGACCGCCCCAAAGCGCGGTGGCTCGGCCTTGCCGAGGCGGAACCTGGCGGCGCGCGTCTCGAACTTCTTGCCCGGCAGCGCGGGGCGGAACGAGATGGCCGGCTCGGTGTCGAGTGGGATCTCGACCCCGCGCAGCGCCTCGTAGCTGCCGAGCTGGCGGTTGACCCCGGGCAGGGCCATCTCTTCCTGCGCCTCAGTGAGGTCAAAGCCGATCAACTGCTCGGCGCATCGCAGGGCCTCTCGCGTCACCCGCTGCGGCGCGGGCGGCGTCTGAGGCTGCTGTCCCAGCCCGGGCGCGCCCAGGCCGGCCGCCGGGAGCAGCTTGACGAATGACCGGCGGCTGAGGCCGCGCCGGCGCTGCGCTCCCTTCTTCATGTCCCTCCTGTCTTGCCTCAAGCTCGGCACATCCAGTATTGTCTCGGCTGGCGGACGTTGAGCCGCATGCTTGAAATACCACAACCGGAGTTAAAGATGAAAAGAGTTCTCGGCCTGGCGCTGCTCGCCGCGCTGATTTCGTCACCCGTGGCGGGGCAGGTCAAAGGCCGGCGGGCGGGCCGGAAGGCGGCCCCGGTCCCGGAGGCGGAGATCAAGAAGCTCGAGCGCGAGTGGTTCGACGCCGTCGTCAAGCAGGACACGGCAGCGCTCGACCGCATCTTCGCGAGCGACTTCGTCGCCATCAACAGCGACGGCGGGCCGATCACCAAGGCGGAGATGATCGCCATGGTCAAATCGGGCGCCGTCAAGCTCGACGAAATCCGGAGCGACGATTTCAAACTCCGGCTCTACGGCACGGCGGCGGTGGTCAACGGGCGCTCGACCTACGTCCGCGGCCAGAAGGCGCTCGGCCAGACGAGCCACACGTCGGTCTGGGTCAAGCGCGCCGGGCGCTGGCAGGCAGTCTCCTGGCAGACCACGCCCTACACCAGGCTGGTCGTCCCGCCCGGGACCGTGACCACGGCCTCGGGGCTCAAGTACCTGGACCTGGTCAGCGGCTCAGGCCCGAGCCCGATGCCCGGGCAGACGGCGGTCGTGCACTACACCGGGACGCTCACGGACGGCACGAAGTTTGACAGCTCGGTCGACCGCGGCCAGCCCTTCGAATTCCAGATCGGCGTCGGCCGCGTGATCAAGGGCTGGGACGAGGGCGTCATGACGATGAAGGTCGGCGGCAAGCGGCAACTCTTCGTCCCGCCCGATCTGGGCTACGGCGCGCGCGGCGCGGGCGGCGTCATCCCGCCCAACGCGACGCTCGTCTTCGAGGTCGAGCTGCTCAACGTGAAGTAGGGGAGAGCCATGGGCGAAGAGAGCCGGATGGATTTAGACAAGATCGCCGCCGGGGTGCGGCTCATCCTCGAGGGCATCGGCGAGGATGTGACCCGGCCCGGGATTCTCGAGACGCCGCGCCGGGTGGCCGAGATGTACGCCGAGGTCTGCGGCGGTCTGCACGAGGACGCGACGGCCGAACTCAAGGTCATCCCCGCCGAGACTCACGACGAGATCGTCATGGTCAAGGACATCTCGCTGGCGAGCATCTGCGAGCACCACCTGCTCCCATTCACCGGCGTCGCCCACATCGCCTACATCCCGAAGGAGGGGCGGATCGTCGGCCTCTCGAAGCTCGCCCGCATCGCTGACATCTTCTCGCGGCGGCCGCAGGTCCAGGAGCGGCTGACGACGCAGATCGCCGAGCTGCTCTACCACGGCGAGCTCCGCCCGAAGGGCGTCATGGTCGTGATCGAGGCCGTCCACCTGTGCATGGCCATGCGCGGGATCAAGAAGGCCGGGGCGACGACCATCACCTCGGCCGTCCGCGGCGTCTTCCGCTCGGACGAGCGGACGCGGATCGAGGCCATGTCGTTTTTAACCGAAAAGAAATAGCCCACGGATTTCTGATCCGTGAGCATCCGTCAAATCCGCGTCATCCGTGGCCTATGTCTTCCCGTCGAGAATCTGCCGCATCTGCCGCGCCACCTCGGCGGGCGAGGCAGCCTCGGCGATGGCCGCGCCGACGATCACCCCGGCGAGCGGGTCCTCGCGCAGCCGCGTCAGCTCGGCCGCGTCGATCCCTCCGGCGAGGTAGACCGGGAGGTCGATCTCCTCGATCAAGGCGAGCAGCCGCCGGTGCGCCTCCTCCTTGTTCTGCTTGTGCTTGCGGAAGCCCCGGCGGTTGATGCAGATCGAGTTGACGCCCAGGCCGCGCAGCTCGCGCGCCCGCCGCGGGATGTCGTCGACGCACAGACTGTCGACCATGACCTCGCCGTCGTAGCGCCGCGCCGAGCGTACCACCCGCTCGATCACTTCGTCCGACGCGCACCCGAGCACCGTCACCACGTTGGCCCCGGCGGCGAAGGCCAGCTCCGCGATCGGCTCCCCCGCGTCCACGACCTTGATGTCGGCCACCACCAGCCGCCCGCGGTAGCGCCGGCGCAGCTCGCGCACCGCGCGAATCCCTTCGCGGATCAAGAGCGGCGTCCCCGCCTCGATCAAATCCACATAGCGCGCCACACTCCCCACCAGCTCCAGCTCGCGCGTCAGATCCGGTCTGTCGAGTGCCAATTGCAGTTTCATCTTTCCGTCGTCGCCCGTCTCTCTGGTTTTCCACAACTTCTGTGGAAAAGTCTGTGGAAAAGGTGGGTACGATTCCGCTCAAGTCCCGAAAAAAGAGTTACTTATAGCAAATTGCACATTTCATCGACAGTTTGCTAACTCATAGTAAAACAATGACATCGGGCTATGATCAAGTGAAATCACGACTTAGCCTTACATGTTGTTAATGTCCAAGATACCCTTCTCTTGATGCCTGTGAAAAATGTTTCGCCGGCCACTGCCGAGAAGGCGGACGGCCTCTGGAGATAAGGGGTTAACCGGGGCGCCCTCACCCTTCCTCTTCATGCATCTGATCCAGGCGATCGAGGAAATCAGCTTTGACCAAAACCTGCCGCGGCTTACTGCCGTCCTCGGGGCCGACGACGCCCTCGCGGTACATCATGTCGATGATCGAGGCGGCGCGGCCGTAGCCGATGCGCAGCCGCCGCTGGAGGACCGAGGTCGAGGCGCGGCCCATCTCGATGACGATGCGGAGCGCCTCGTCGTACTTCTCGTCCTTCTTGAGATCGGCCAGCTCATCGCCCTCGATCTCCTTCTCGCTCATGGTGATCTTGTCGTCGTAGGCGGGGCGGCCCTGGGCGCGGACGAAGTCGGCGATGCGCTTGACCTCCTTCTCGTCGACGTAGGCCCCGTGGACGCGCACCAGCCGCGAGGTGCCGGGCGGGAGGAAGAGCATGTCGCCCTGGCCGAGGAGCGCTTCGGCCCCGTTGGTGTCGATGATCGTCCGCGAGTCGACCTTCGACGAGACGCGGAAGGAGATGCGCGAGGGAAAGTTGGCCTTGATCAGCCCGGTAATCACGTCGACCGAGGGGCGCTGCGTGGCGAGCACCAGGTGGATGCCGACGGCGCGCGCCATCTGGGCCAGCCGCGTGATGCTCTCCTCGACGTCGCGCGCCGAGACCATCATGAGGTCGGCCAGCTCGTCGATGACGACGATGATGTAGGGGAGCGGCTTGGGCAGTTCCTCCGAGTCCTCGGCCAGGTTACGGTCGACCGTCGGACAGACCTCCTGGTTGTACTGGTCAATGTTGCGCACGCCGAAGGCGGCGAGGTGCTTGTAGCGCGTCTCCATCTCCGCGACGGCCCACTTGAGCGAGTAGCTGGCGCGCTTCGGATCGGTGACGATTGGCGTCAGCAGGTGCGGGATGTCGGCGTAGAGCCCGAGCTCGAGCCGCTTCGGGTCGACGAGGATCATTTTGACCTCGTCGGGGGTCGCCTTGTAGAGCAGCGAGACGAGGATCGAGTTGAGCGCCACCGACTTGCCCGCGCCCGTCGCGCCCGCGATCAGGAGGTGCGGCATGCGCGCCAGGTCGGCGACGTAGTTGGCACCGTCGATCGTCTTGCCGAGCGCGAGGGTGAGCTTCGAATCGGAGTCGCGAAACTTCTGCGACTCGACCACCTCGCGCAGCCGGATCACCTCGCGGCGGTCGTTGGGGACCTCGATCCCGACCGTCGACTTGCCCGGGATGCGGTCGATCCGGATCGACTCGGCCTTGAGGCCGAGGCAAAGGTCGTCGACCAGGCTCGTCACCCGGCTGTACTTGACGCCGGGGTCCGGCTTGAACTCGAAGGTCGTCACCACAGGGCCGGGGCTGATCTGCTTGACCTGGCCCGAGACGTTGAACTCGCTGCATTTCTCGGCCAGCTGGTGCGCCCGCTCCATGAGATCGGCGTCGGCCAGTTCGGGGCGCGGCGCGGCCGCCGTGAGCATGTCGGAGGCGGGCAGCTTGTAGTCGGGCGCCGTGCGCAAAACGTTCCTGGGGGCCGGCGCGGGGCGCGGCTTCTCTTCGGCCAGGACGGTGCGCTTAACCGAGGCCGTGGCGAGCATCTCGGCGACGCTCCGCTGCCCGGCGGCGGCCTCGTCGTCGAAGTCGTCCGCGCCCTCGGGCCCGCCGGACAATTCATCCTCTTCGACTACGCGCTCCTCTGCGGGCGGCGGAGCGGGACCGTGGCGGCCGTTGGTCGGCGGGGGCATCGCGGGCGTCGCGGTGCGCGCCGGCGGGGGCGGCGGGGCGGCGACCGATGCGGTCGTGCCGGAGGAGGCCTGGGCGCGCGCCGCGACGGGCTGTTCCGGCGCCTTCTCCGCGGGCTTCTTCGCAGGCTCGGCCGCTCTGACGAGCGGGGTGATCTCGAACTCTTCCCGCGGGGGCGGCGCGGCGGCGGGCGCCGAGAGCGGCTCGAGGTTGCGGGGCTTGCGCATCTGGGGGGCGGCAGGCGGCGTCAGCTTCCTGGCCTCCTCGGCGGCGCGCGGCACGAGCAGCGGCTCGGGCTTCCGGGCGACGGCCGGCGGCGGCTCGCGCCGGGTCGCGATCTCCAGCTGGACGCGCGCGGCGGCCCGCTGCTGCCGCCACTGGCGGAAGCGCTCGCCGAGCGCGGCAGCCACCCCCGCCTCGCGCTCGCGCGGCGTGAGGCGGACGAGCAGGGCGACGAGCGAGAAACGGGTCGTCAGGAGCAGTCCCGTCAGGCCGGCCGTGCCGAGCGCGACGAACGCGCCCACCTTGTTGAGGTAGTGGGCCAGCCCGTACTCGGGGTTGGTGATGACGTAGCCGACGACGCCGCCCCAGTGAAAGGCCCCCGTCGCCGGCTCGGCCAGTGCGAGCAGTCCCGTGAGCGAGAGGAAGAGCAGCAGCAGGCCGAGCGGCTTGAGGCCCGAGGGGCGCATCCGCGGCTCGCGCAGCCAGCTCAGGGCGAGGACAAAGAGCGAGATCGGGACGAGCGGCGCCGCCCAGCCGAGCCACTGGTAGAGGAAGCTCGCCGTGTAGGAGCCGAACTGCCCGAGCCAGTTGTTGACCTCCCCGGCCGGGACCGCCCGCCTCCAGGATGGGTCGCCGGGGTCATAGCTGAAGAGGGCGAGCGCGACCCCGGCGCCGAGGCAGAGCAGGTAGAGCCCCGTAATCTCGGTCAGCAGTTTGCGGCCCTTCGTCGGTCCGCTCAGGCTCGATGTCGTCTTGCGGCGCGCCGCCGTGGCTCTGGGCATAACGAAAAACAGCGGCCAGCTTTCAGCCCCGGGCTGGCTGCTCGCCGCCGACTGCTCTCTTAGCGAGCAGGTACTCCTTGATGAACGGGTCGAGGTCGCCGTCGAGCACGGCGTCGACGTCACTCGTCTCGAACTTGGTGCGCACGTCCTTGGCCAGCCGGTAGGGGTGGAGCACGTAGTTGCGAATCTGGGAGCCGAAGGAGATATCGCGCTTGGCCTCGGCCAGCTTATTGGTCTCGGCCTGCTTCTTCTCCAGCTCCAGCTCGTAGAGCCGCGACCTGAGCACGCGCATGGCCACGTCGCGGTTCTGGTGCTGCGAGCGCTGGTTCTGGCACGTGACGACGATCCCGCTCGGCAGGTGCGTGATCCGCACGGCCGAGTCGGTCGTGTTGATGTGCTGGCCGCCCGCCCCGGTCGAGCGATAGGTGTCGACCCGCAAGTCTTTATCCTGGACCTCGACCTCGATGTCCTCGTCGAATTCAGGGTAGACGAAGACCGAGGCGAAGCTCGTCTCGCGGCTCTGCCCGGCGTTGAAGGGCGACATGCGCACCAGCCGGTGGACGCCCGCCTCGCCCGCGAGCAGCCCGTAGGCGTACTCGCCCTCGACGCGGAAACTCGCCGACTTGATCCCCGCCTCCTCGCCCGGCTGGTAGTCGAACTCCTCGACCTTGAAGCCCTGGCGCTCGGCCCAGCGGAGGTACATGCGGTGGAGCATCTGCGCCCAGTCCTGGGCGTCGGTCCCTCCCGCCCCGGCGTTGATCGAGACGATCGCGTTGCGCCCGTCGTGCAGCCCCCCGAGGAGCATCGCCGTCTCGCTCTCCTCGACCTCGCGCGCGAGCCGCGCCAGGCTCTCGGGCAGCTCGGCGGCCGAGCCCTCGTCTTCGGCCGCGAACTCGAAGAGCACCCCGATGTCGTCCGAGAGCCGCGCCTGGCCCTCCGCGGTCCCGAGCAAGCGCTCGAGCCGCGCGCGCTGCTGCAGCACTTTCTGCGCCCGCTCCTGGTCGCTCCAGAAATCCGGCGCCGCCGCCTGTTGCTCTAGCCGCCCCAGCTCCTCCCGCTTCGCCTCGACGTCAAAGAAACCTCCGCAGCTCGGCCACCCTCCGCTTGAGGTCCTCGTACTGCTCGCGCAGCTCGGCTAAGGTCAGGGAATGGATCATGATAGAACTCCTTCAGTCTTTCCTTTAGTTAGCGGCCCCTAGCTTATCACAAACCTAAATGATTGTAGCCCCTATAATCGTGAGGTCCGGCGACGCGTCGCAACCAGTTTTGAGCCGCGTTCATCGGGCTCGGGGGCAGTCACCGGACGTTTTGCACCTTACTTAATTTTCACCATACTCAAAAGCTTTCGGTGTATTCGCCGAAGACGGCGCGCAGCCGGTCGGAGATCTCGCCGAGCGTGGCGTAGGCCTCGACCGCCCGGAGGATCGGCGGCATGAGGTTCTCGCCCCCGCGCGCCGTCCGCTCAACTCCGTCGAGCGCCGCCCGCCACTCGCCGGCGCTGCGCCCGGCGCGCACCGCGCGAACGCGCTCGACCTGCGCCCGCTCGCCCGCCGGGTCGATTTTGAGGATCGGGATCGGGACCTCTTCGGCGACCTGGAACTGGTTGACGCCGACGACCACCTCGCGCCCCGCCTCGACTGCCTTCTGGTAGTCGTAGGCCGCCGCCTCGATCTCGCGCTGGACGTAGCCCGACTCGATCGCCGCGAGCATTCCGCCGAGGTCGTCAATCTTCGCCAGGTAGTCCCCGGCCCGCCGCTCGATCTCCGAGGTCAGGTACTCGACCGCGTAGGAGCCGGCGAGCGGGTCGGCCGTGTCGGCGACCCCCGACTCGTGGGCGATCACCTGCTGGGTCCGGAGCGCGACGCGGGCCGCCTCCTCGGTCGGCAGGCCGAGCGCCTCGTCGCGCGAGTTGGTGTGCAGGCTCTGCGTCCCGCCGAGGACGGCGGCCAGGGCCTGGATCGTCGTCCGGATGACGTTGACCTCGGGCTGCTGCGCGGTGAGCGTCGAGCCGGCAGTCTGGGTGTGGAAGCGGAGCATCATCGAGCGCGGGTCGCGCGCCCCAAAGCGCTCCTTCATGACGCGCGCCCAGAGCCGCCGCGCCGCGCGGTACTTGGCGACCTCCTCCAGAAAGTTGTTGTGCGCGTTGAAAAAGAAGGCCAGGCGCGGGGCGAAGTCGTCGACCCCGAGGCCGGCCTCGAGCGCCGCCCGGACGTAGGCCGCCCCGTCGGCCAGTGTGAAGGCGACCTCCTGGACGGCAGTCGCGCCGGCCTCGCGGATGTGGTAGCCCGAGATCGAGATCGTGTTCCAGTGCGGGACCTCGCGCGCGCAGTAGGCGAAGATGTCGGTGACCAGGCGCAAAGAAGCCCGCGGCGGGTAGATGTAGGTCCCGCGGGCGATGTACTCCTTGAGGATGTCGTTCTGGACGGTGCCCTGAAGCTCCTCCGGGGGCACCCCCTGCCGGCGCGCGACCGCGAGGTAGAGCGCGAGCAGGACGGCGGCCGTGGCGTTGATCGTCATCGAGGTCGAGACGCGGCCGAGCGGGATGCCCTCGAAGAGTGCCTCCATGTCGGCGAGCGAGTCGATCGCCACCCCGACCCGGCCAACCTCGCCCGCCGCCAGCTCGTGGTCGCTGTCGTAGCCGATCTGCGTCGGCAGGTCGAAGGCCACCGAGAGGCCGGTGGTGCCCTGCGCGAGGAGGTAGCGGTAGCGGCGGTTAGACTCCTCGGCCGTCGAGAAGCCCGCGTACTGGCGCATGGTCCAGAGCCGGCCGCGGTACATCGTCTCGTAGACGCCGCGCGTGAACGGATAGCGCCCCGGCTCGCCCGCTTCGGCGTCGGCCGCCGGGACGTCGGCGGCGGTGAAATATTCCTTGAGCTCGATCCCCGACGAGGTCGCGAATCGCTCCTTGCGCTCCTTGGCGTGCGTGGTCTTCATGGCAGTATTTATGTGATAATCTGCGGGCAAATTCTAACACAGGGAATGGCCCCCGGATGACATGGATGACACGGAATAAACGGATCGACACGGATGGACGAATACCTGAAGAAAATGGTCACCGAGCTGGGCGAGGCGATCAACAGCGCGGTTAACGAGTCGGAGGCGGTCAACGACGCGCTCGACCGGCTGCGCGCCAGCGGCCACGAGGCCTTCCTCGTGCTCGAGGCGACAATCGCGTTCAAAGAGCAGGCTGCGGAGCGCCCGCCCGAGCCGCTCCCGTT
>Ga0075421_100011246_pt1 | contig 11082 bp, 8 predicted proteins | sample SoiMetdeltSBSDD5_FD_75292 | JGI IMG/M metagenome (GOLD analysis project Ga0075421, IMG submission 75292) | Bulk soil microbial communities from a Populus tree surrounding site in Tennessee, USA - Soil MetaG P. deltoides SBSDD5 | ecosystem: Environmental > Terrestrial > Soil > Tree plantation...
CGCACGCGCGCCATGCGCGTCAGCCGGCCGTGGGGTCGTCGCCCTGCCGTTCGGCGTCGGGCCAGTGGCGCAGGAAGCGCCGCACGCGCGGGTTCTGCCGGCAGTACTCGACGAGCAGCGCACGCAGCCGCTCGCGGTCCGCCGGTGACATGTCGACGAACTGCAGCCCGGCGCCCGGGGGAAGCGACTTCGAGTTGAGCGGTGCGCCCTCGGAATGCCACCACGCCACCCGGCAGCTCGCGCGGAACGGGATCTCGGAGCCCGGCCAAGGGACCTGGATCTCGATCGTCTGGTCGACCGCCATCGGCTCGGCACGCTCGATGAACGCGCCGGCCAGGCCGATGTCGATCATGAACACCTCTTCGCTCCGCGAGGAGGTCGCGAGCGTGATACGCCTGACGAAGGGGATTCGCAGCTGCTGGAGCACGCCTTCGGGCGGCATATGGTCCCGCGCGGTCGACGGGGCCGGGGTCATGATCTATCGGCACGCTAGCACCCGCCGCGCCAGGGTGTCAACGCGCGTTGACACCACCGGACGCGTCGTGCTTGAATCCCCGCCGGAGGAGACATCTCCTTGCCCTTCTGTCTCTTGGGAGGTGGATCGCGTGCCCGGTGAGCGGGTTACCGTCCCCACGCTGGTGATGACGGGCGGAGCTCTCGACGGAACCGCCTATCCCATCCCGATGACAGGCCGCGAGGTCGTAATGGGGTCGAGCAAGGACGCGGGCGTCCAGATCATGCTCGGCAACGTCGAGCCGTTCCACGCCAAGCTCATCTTCACCCAGACGGGCCTCGCGATCGCCGATGCCGGCAGCGCGACCGGCACGTTCGTCAACGGCGAGAAGGTCGACGCCGAGCACCCGCTGCAGGCGGGGGATCGCGTCTGCCTCGGCCCTCCCGGCGCCAAGGGCAGCGCCAAGCTGCTGGTGTTCCTGCCGGGGGCCGGCGAGTCGCCGACGCTCGCGACGGGGATGCCCTCGCTCCAGGGCATGGCACCGGCGCCGTCGTTCCACGCCGGAACCCCGGCGCTCGCGTTCGGCGGCGAGGAAGCCGCGGAAGCCGCACCCGCCTTCGATCTCGGCGCCGCGGCGGAGACCGGATACGCGGGCGACGACCCGCTCTTCGCTTCGCCTCTCCCGCCGGCGGCCCCGCCCGAGCCGATGCGCCCGGCGCCGCCGCCGGCACCCGAGCCTCCTCGGCCCGTGTACCAGCCGCCGCCGCCGTCCGCAGCACCTCCCCCTCCGCCGCCGCCCGCGCCGCGCGCGCACGCGCCCGAGCCGTCGAGGCCGGAGTACCACAGCGACATGCCGTCGATCCCGGTGGAGCGCGAGGCCGCGCCCGCGGAGTTCCCGTCGCTGAGGCCCGCGGCGCGTCCGGCAGCCAAGCCGACGGCGGGCAAGGCCAAAGGCAAGAGCAAGCCGAAGTCGCCCAGCTTCTCGATGCCGTCGATCCCGGTGGTTCCGATCCTCGGCGGCGCCGCGGCTCTCGCGCTCGTGGGCGCTCTCGTCTGGTACTTCGTGCTGCGCAAGACGCCGCCCAAGCTCGCTTCGGCCACGCCCACGACCGTGGCGGGCGGCGCGGCCGTGACGCCCGGGGGCAAGAATTCCGGGAAGGACGCCGCGGCCACGACCACCGGCGTATCGCCCGACGTGGTGATGCCGGGGCAGACAGTGCTCGTGCGCGGTGAAGGCCTGCAGGGCCAGAACCTGAGCGCGCTGGTCGCTGGCGTCAACGCGCCGACGGTCGAGGCGGTGGCCGAAGGCGCTCGCGTCACGATCCCGGCGGTGCCGCTGCCCGAGGGCTCGAAGGCGCAGCTGGTGCTCAGCACGGGCAGCGGTCCGGCGCGCACGTTCGACATCTACATCGGCCGCCTGCCGCTGCTCCTCGAGGTCGCTCCGAAGCGCGGCGCGATCGGCGAGCGCGTGGTCCTGAAGGGCCGCGGCTTCATGCCGGAGCCGCTGCAGAACGCGGTGACCTTCGCCGGGCAGCCGGCGCTGGTGCTGAAGGCCAGCCCGACCGAGCTCACCGTGGTCGCCCCGCCGCCGCCGCAGGGCGATCCGCAACCCGAGCTGCCCGTCGTGGTGACGGCCGGCGGGCGGGCGTCGACGAGCGGACCGAGCTTCGCCCCGACCCGCGGCTCGACCGCGGGTTTCGTGCCGCTGTTCTTCGCCGCGCCGGTCACGGAGTTCCCGGGCGCGGGCTACGTCTTCGTGTCGACCGAGGTCGGGCCGATCCTGCTCTTCGGCGGCGCGGGCGGCGCGGCGTCGACCGCCGAGCGCGCCGTCGTGACGGCGTCGGCGCTCAACGCGCTCGTCAACGGCGCGCAGTCGAAGCCGCCCGCCTTCGAGCTGCGCGGCCAGCCGCAGCCCGGCGTGGGCGTGGTGGGCGACGTGCGCACCTTCCTGGTCCCGACGCCGGAGGACGCCGCCGCGTACTCGAAGAACTGGGAGAGCGGCCGGGGCGAGGGGCGCCGCATCGCGCCGCCCGCGCTCGCGCGGCACTGGGCGGCGCTGCTGCAGGACTACTTCAGCCTGTTCCTTTACCGGCAGCGTCCGCTCAAGCTCTCCGAGATCTCGCCGCACGGCAAGGTCTTCACCGAGATCTACGGCGAGGCGAACCGCCGCAACTCCACGGGCCCAGTGCCGACGAGCGTGGTGCAGGCGGCGAGCGTGTCCACGGCGCTCCGGCAGGCAGCGCTCGTGGTCTCGGGCGAGGCGGGCCGGGCGGCCGTGGCGGTCGAGGGCCGCTGGGACGGCACGATGGAGGATCCCGACCTCGGCAAGCGGCTGTTCACGGTCCAGCTGCGCAACGACAAGGGCAAGCTCGCGGGCTCGCTCACGACGTGGCGCGGCTCGGTCGAGTTGCGCTCGCCGCTGCGCGAGATCGGCTTCGAAGCAGGCAACGTGCGCTTCACGGCCAGCCTGCAGGGCACCGCCTTCCGCTTCAAGGGGACGCTCGAGAACAACACCGTGACGGGCTACATCGAGCGCACCGGAAGGGCGCCGGTCCCCTTCACGCTCCAGTTCGTGGAGTAGCGGCGATGCCGCGCGTCGTTGCCGGGCTCGAACGCCTGCTCGAGCGGCCCGAGCCTCTCCGCGGCCTGCGGGTGGGGCTGATCGTCAACCCGGCCTCGATCACGCGCGACTTCGTGCACGCCTCGGTCGCGCTCAACGGCCGGCGCGGCGTGAAGCTGCGCGCGCTCTTCGGGCCCGAGCACGGCATCGCCGCCGACGCGCAGGACCTGATCGAGGTCGGCCACTCGCGCGATCGCGCGACGGGGCTGCCCGTCTTCAGCCTGTACGGCGAGACGCGCATCCCGACCAGCGCGATGCTGGCCGAGCTCGACGCGCTCGTCTTCGACGTACAGGACGTGGGCTCGCGCTACTACACCTTCGTCTACACGATGCTGCACGCGATGCAGGCCTGCGCGCGCGACGGCAAGCGCCTGGTCGTGCTCGACCGCCCCAATCCGATCGGGGGCGACGTCGTCGACGGCAACGTGCTCGACCCGGAGTACCGGTCGTTCGTGGGAATGCACACGCTCGCTGTGCGCCACGGCATGACCACGGGCGAGCTCGCGCTCATGTTCCGCGAGGAGCTGGCGCTCGACGTCGACCTGCGCGTCGTGAAGATGCGCGGCTGGCGCCGTCCGATGCATTTCGAGGACACCGGGCTGCCGTGGGTGATGACCTCGCCCAACATCCCGACCGTCGACACCGCCTTCGTCTATCCCGGCGGCTGCCTGATCGAGGGGACGAACCTGTCGGAGGGGCGCGGCACCACGCGGCCGTTCGAACTGGTGGGGGCGCCCTGGCTCGACGCGGGCGCGCTCGCGCGCGATCTCGAGAAGGAGCGCCTGCCCGGCGTGCGTTTCCGGGCCGCCGCCTTCACGCCGACGTTCCAGAAGCACAAGGACCTGATGTGCCACGGCGTCCAGCTGCACGTCACGGACCGCGGCCGCTTCCCCGCCTTCCTGACCTACCTGCTGCTCATCCACCACGCGCGCCGCCAGGACCCGAGGCGCTTCGCCTGGCGCGATCCCCCCTACGAGTACGAGCACGTGAAGCGGCCGATCGACATCATCAGCGGCACCAGCCGCGTGCGCACGGCGCTCGAGCAGGGCGTCTCGCCGAAGCAGCTCGCGCCCGGCTTCCGGAAGGACTCAGCCGGGTTCCGACGCCGGCGGCGCAAGTACCTGCTGTACTGAGCCGCGGGAATCCTGCTTGAGCCTTTCCCCCTATCTGCGCTTCTCGCGCGACGAGTGGGCGGCGCTGCGGGCCGACACGCCGCTCACGCTCACCGACCAGGACCTCGACCGCATCCGCGGCCTGGTCGAGCGCATCTCGCTGCGCGAGGTGGAGGAGGTGTACCTCCCGCTCTCGCGCCTGCTCAACCTCTACGTCGCGGCGGTCCAGGGCCTCTATCGCGCGACCAGCACCTTCCTCGGCCACGGGGAGCACAAGGTGCCGTTCCTGATCGGCCTCGGGGGCAGCGTCGCCGTGGGCAAGAGCACCACCGCTCGCGTGCTGCGCGAGCTGCTCGCGCGCTGGCCGAACACGCCGCGCGTCGACCTCGTCACGACCGACGGCTTCCTGTTCCCCACCCGCGTGCTCGAGGCGCGCGGGCTGATGCAGCGCAAGGGCTTCCCGGAGAGCTACGACGTGCGCGCGCTCGTCGCCTTCGTGCGCGACCTCAAGGCCGGGAAGGAGCGGGTGACGAGCCCGGTCTACTCGCACCTCGTCTACGACATCGTGCCGGGCGCCGAGATCGCGATCGAGCAGCCGGACATCGTGATCGTGGAGGGCCTGAACGTCCTGCAGACGGGACCCGCCCTGCCGGGCCAGCCGCGGCTCTTCGTCTCGGACTTCTTCGACTTCACGATCTACGTCGACGCCGAGACCGAGGACGTGCGCGGCTGGTACGTCGAGCGCTTCCGGAAGCTGCGCGGAACCGCGTTCAGCGACCCATCTTCCTACTTCCACCGCTACGCCGGGCTGACGGACAATGAGGCCGACGCGACCGCAAGGCGCATCTGGGCCGAGATCAACGAGCCGAACCTGCTGCAGAACATCCTGCCGACGCGCGACCGGGCGGCCCTGGTCCTGCGCAAGGGCAAGGACCACGCGGTCGAGGAAGTGAGGCTCCGGAAGCTATGACCGACGCCACCGCGAGCAGGATCGGCCGCGTGTTCTACGGGCTCGCCGTACTCGGAACCGGGCTCCAGCAGCTGGCGATCGGCCAGTTCGTCAGGATCGTGCCCAGGCCGCCTTACTGGATTCCAGCCCAGCCCGTCCTCGCGCGCCTCGGCGGAGTCCTGCTCGTCGCGATCGGCCTGGCGCTCCTGAGCGGTAAGCTCGCCCGCCTCGCCGCGAGCGTCCTGGCGGCGCTCCTGCTCGCGATCCTGTTTTTCCTCTACGTTCCCGCGATCCCCACGAACCCCTGGGCCGGTTTCATGTACACGAACCCGCTGAAGGTCCTGGCGCTCGTCGGCGGCCTGATGCTGCTGGTCCCGCTCCTGCCAGCCGGCCCGCTCTCAGCCGGCGCCGCGATCCTCGAGCGCTCGAGAGCGCTGGCCTCCTACTTCTTCGCCGCGTTCCTGGTGGTCTGCGGCATCCAGCACTTCTGGTACCTCGAATTCGTGCAGACGCTGATCCCGTCCTACATCGCGGCCCCGCGCCTTTGGGCCCAGTTCGCCGGCGTGTGCCTGCTCGCCGGCGGAATCGGCATCCTCGTCCCGTGGACGTCGAGGCTGGCCGCCCTGCTCTCGGGCCTCATGATCTTCCTCTGGGTCCCGATGCTCCACGTCCCGCGAGCCCTCGCCGACCTGTCCGTCCCCGGCGAAACCTCGGCGATCTTCGAAGCCCTGGCGCTGAGCGGCGTGGCGTTGTTGGTCGCGGGATCCGGCCTCACTCGTGGCGCGGTGCCCACGACGGCTTGGCCAGCTGGCGATTCCACTGCTGCCACAAATCAGTGAGCTCCTTTACCTTGTCCGGACGCTCGGCAGCACGATTCCGCGTCTCGCCGATGTCCTCGACGAGATTGTAGAGACCAGCTTCCGAGAGATCGCGCAGCGCTGACGGATCCACGTCGACGAGGGGGCCGTCGCGAGTCTTCACCAGCTTCCAATCACCCCTGCGAATGGCCATCATGCCGCCGAGGCGCCAATACAGCGCGTCGTGCGGCGCGCCCTTCGCCGTACCCGTCAGATACGGCAAGAGGTTGACACCATCGAGCTCCGCTCCGTTCGTCGCTACGCCCGCGGCGGCAAGCACGGTCGGCAGAACGTCGAGCTGAATGATCGGCCTGTGATCCACGCGCCCCGCGTCGAGGTGCCCTTTCCACGACATCGCAAACGCAACGCGAATGCCGCCTTCCCAGGTCTGCCGCTTCGAGCCACGCAGTGGAGCGTTGCTCGACCCATTGACCGTCGTCGTCGGCATTGTCGGGCCGCCGTTGTCGTTCAGGAAGATCACAAGCGTCTTCTCTTCGAGCTTCTGATCGCGCAGGGTAGCCAGCGTTCTCCCAATGGCATCGTCCATCGCGGACACCATGGCGGCATACGTACGACGCCGTGGGTCTGCGATGTTCGGGAAGCGAGCGAGGTATTTTTCGGTCGCTTCCATCGGGACGTGCGCGGCGTTGAACGCGAGATACATGAAGAACGGTTCTGACGCGTGCTGCTTGATGTAGGCGACGGCCCGATCACCGAGCGTGTCGGTGAGGTACGTTACTGACGAGGCGGGCGTCATGCCGTCCAGCAGCGGGTCCGGCAGGTTCGTACCAACGTCGGTATGGGCAACCGTCACATACGAATGGTCGCCGCCGAGGAATCCATAGAACTGCTCAAAGCCGCGACGCATCGGGTGCAATCGATCCGCCGAACCGAGATGCCATTTGCCCAACAAGACCGTGCGGTATCCGGCCGCCACCAGCCTTTCAGCCATCGTCGCCTCGGTCAGCGGCAACCCGTACTCGGGCGATCCATCCGGGTTGAACTCGTAGCCGAAACGTTGCGGATACCGGCCGGTCATGAGTCCGGCGCGCGACGGGCTGCAATAAGGGCCGCTTACGTACGCATCGGTGAAGAGGACGCCGTCGCGAGCGATCCGATCGATGTTCGGTGTTGGAATATCTCGGCTGCCGTGGACGCCGATGTCTGCGTAGCCCAGGTCGTCGGACACGATCAAGACGACGTTCGGTCGGTGTTTCTGACCGCGTCTCGCTCCGTGAACGACAGCGACGACGGTCAGAAGAATGGCGGTCGCGGCGAGCGCCCGGACCGCTGGTTTCATGTCCCCTCCAGCGTCGTCAGTCGAGCGAGTTCCCCTCCGGCCTCAGTACGATGTCATCTCGTCGGGTCTGGATAACACCCAGATCAGCGGCGGCGCTCCAACTGGCCGGGCGCCGTCCGCTGCATCTGGTTGTTCGGCGGCTCTACTTTCCCTTAGACCGTTGGCTCGGGTCGTCTGCGGGGTTGACGTACGTCAGTACGAACGGACCCGGGCCCTCAACTTGAACGGTGGCTGCGGTCGTCGCCATCGCGAAATGCCGCATCTCAGCAGGCAGCAACGCGTATCCCCCAGCGGGGAGATCCTTCATCGTCGCCTTCTCGAACTTTTCGCCCATGCCGAGGGCAAACGTGCCCGAAACAACCGTCACGTGCTCGTCCGTCGGGTGCCAGTGCGGCGCAATCTTGTAACCTGCAGGCATCTTGAGCCGCACCACGAAGATGCCCGCCTTGCCCGGGTCTCCAGAAACAACCGTGAAGGAAGCGCCCTTCTCAAAGACGGGCGGTGGTTCGCCCCACTTCAACTCAGCGGCGGTCACCAGGACGTGTGACGACGCCTTGGCCTGTTGGGCCACAGCCGCTCCAACCATGGGCACAAGGGCAACGGCAACACCGGCAAGAATCCTTCGCATCGAGCACCTCCCTATTCATGTTCCACGACTCGCCCTGAGTCCGCCGAACACCGGGGATAAGCTGCGAGCGTCCCAGACGCTCAGCGCTCGTCTGCTTCATCCCCTTGTTCGGCGGCCTCGTCGCCCTTGCATGGCCCAGTTCAGACGAAGTTCGTCCCCCACGGCTAACTTGCGCCACCGAAGGAGCATCGCGTCCAAGGCTTTGCCAACTGGTGTCGCAACGCCAGCCCGCCACGCGTTGACGTGAGCGTTGACAACGGCCTCAGCCTCCTCAAGCTGCGTCCGGTGCTCTCGAGTGATCTGTCGGGCGGGCTGAGTCTGCCGACGACCAGGCACGCTCTTGAAGCTACCGCCTCGCGCCAGCACGCCCCAGAAGCCGTGTTCCAGTCGCAATTCTTCCTCCACAACGAACTGACACAGGTCGTGGGGAAGGGTTCGTCCGGAGGCCATCGTTGTGCCAATGAAGCGCCTGCGCTTGGGCGGCGCTGCCGTCCAGCCACATAGCCGTCCTTCGTCAACCTTGTAGAAGGCAACTCGCATACTCAGACCATCGTACGCCATCGGCTTTGCACTACGCCTTCGATCGGGGACGGTGTCGCGATCGTTCCTTGGTCCGCCGAACACCTAGTATGCGGAAGTGACGGCGGAATATCGAAAGCGGGAGATGTGGCAGTTTAGGTGGGATATCCGATAAGAGTGAGCCGAGTGGCTCAGAGTTCGGGTATCAGCGCTTCCTTAGCGTGGTCAGCACCACCGACAGCACGATCAGCGCTCCGCCGACGAGCAGGCCGGGCGTGAGCGACTCACCCAGGATCAGCCAGCCCAGGAAGACCGCGACCACGGGATTGACGTAGGCGTAGGTGCCGACCGTCGTGGCCGGGAGCTCGTTCAGGCAGTAGGCGAAGGCGGTAAAGCCGACGAGCGAGCCGAAGATGATCAGGTAGACGAAGGCGCCCCAGCCACGGGACGACATCGACGACAGGCCGGATGCCTCTTCGGAGAAGAGGCGGGAGAGCAGGAAGAGGGCGATCGAGCCCGCGACCATCTCGATCGCGGCGGCCGAGGCGAGCGGGAGCTTCTGGGGGACCGACTGGGCGTAGAGGGAGCCGAGGGTCCAGGCGAGGCACGCTACTTGAAGGCCGAGCATGGCCAGCCAGTGCCCGGAGCTCACGCCCGCCTCTGGACGAGCGACGAGGGCGACGCCGCCGAGGCCGATCACGGTGCCGAGCCAGACGCGCAGCGTCCACGGGTTGCCGTGGGGGCGCAGGCCGTCGAGCACGAGGATCCAGACCGGGACGGTCGCGACGATCAGGGCCGCGGTTCCGCTGGGTACGGTCCGTTCAGACCACATCACGAGCCCGTTGCCGACGGCCAGCAGCAGGACCCCGACGAGCGAGTAGTCGAACCACTGGTGGCGTGAGGGCCAGCCGTGGCGGCGGTCGACGACGAGCGCGATGGCGCCCATCAGCAGGCCCGCGATCATGAAGCGGGCGGACGCGGCGGTGAGCGGCGGCGCCTCGCGCACGAGCACGCGGATCGCGAGGTAGGTCGAGCCCCAGACCACCCACACGATCGCGAGCGAGATCCAGGGCAGGATGCGGCGCTTCGGCGCGGGCGCCGGCACGGGCGCGGTGTCCTCCGCGGCGGCGGGCGCGGCAGCAGCGGCCATCCCGGCAGTTTATCGCGAGCTGGTGCGCGGGGAGGTCCGCACGCGAAGACCGGTCAGGCGACCGGGCGAGTGCGGAGCGCCGCGAGGCGCTGGCCGGCGCGGGCCACCTCGGTGCGGTCGATCTGGCCGTGCTTCCAGTAGCTCAGGTAGCGCTCGTAGAGCTTGCGCGCCTCGGGCACGCGGCCCTCCTGCTCCTCGAGCGTGGCGAGCAGCGCGAGGCTGCGCACGTAGGGCAGCGGCGTGCTGACCCGCCGCGGCCCTGCGTCGACCACGTAGGCGAGCGCCTTGCGGGCCACCGTCTCGTCGCCCTCTGCGAGCGCGAGCCTACCGAGCGAGTAGTGAATCTCGACGGGCGAAGAGTCCATCGAGATGGAGTCGGGCGGCAGCAGCGAGACCGCCTTCTCGAGCGCCTGGCGCGCCTCTTCGTTGTCGCCGCGCGCGAGCGCGAGCTCGCCCTCGAACTGCAGCCGGTAGGGCTCCCCGATGACGCGCGGGATCGTCTTGATGAACGCGTCGACCGCGGCCCGGCTCTGCTCCGCCTCCTCCTTGCGGCCGAGGTACGTGAGCGATAGCGCCCGCATGCCATGGCCCTCGGCGAGGAGCCTCGGCTCGGCCGGCTTCTCCGCGAGGACCTGGTCGGCCTCGGCGAGCGCCGCCCGGTGGCGGCCGAGGTCGGACTCTAGCCGTGCACGGAAGAGCCGCGCGCCGATCCGCTCGTCGGAGCTGCCGGCGACCTTGACGCCCTCCGCCGCGAGGCGGCGCGCCTCGCCGACGTCGCCGCGATAGAGGCTCGCGATCGCGAGGGTGGCGCCGCCCTTCCAGCGCTCGCGGCCGTCGTCCGAGCGCATGAGCCGCTTGGCGCAGCCCTCGGCTTCGGACCACTCGTCGCGTATCGCGTGCGCGGCGGCACGGCCCATCTCGATCTTCATCATCTCGGAAGGCGCGAGCGCCGCCGCCTTGTCGAACGCCGCGAGCGCCGCGTCGGTCTGGCCAGTGGTGAGCTCGAAGAAGCCCAGGTTCTCGAGCCCGGCGCTGCTGTCAGGGTGCGTCTCCACGTACGACGTCAGCGCGTCGCGCGCCTTGTCGGGCTGGCCGGTCGCGAGGTACGTCTCGGCGAGGCTCATGTAGCTGCCCGGGAACGCCATGCCGCGCCGCCGGAGCTCCTCGAGGTGCACGAGCGCCTCGGGATAGCGGCGCAGGTTGAACAGCGCCTGGGCGAGATTGTTGCGCGCGGCGGTGTGGTCGGGCGCGCTGTCGACGGCCTTCTGGTAGGCGGCCACCGCCTTCTCGGTGGAGGTGGCGTCGAGCGAGTAGTGGCGGCCCTCGATGTAGTAGCGCTCGCCCGGCGGCAGCGACTCCGCCTTCGCGATCGCCTTGGCGGAGTATTCGCGCGCCTTCTCGACGTCGCCGAGGTTGGCGTTCACCACCGACAGCTTGGCGAGCGCCATCGCGAAGCCCGGGTCGGCCTCGACCGCCTTCTCGAAGTAGGCCTT
>Ga0075421_100011248_pt1 | contig 11081 bp, 11 predicted proteins | sample SoiMetdeltSBSDD5_FD_75292 | JGI IMG/M metagenome (GOLD analysis project Ga0075421, IMG submission 75292) | Bulk soil microbial communities from a Populus tree surrounding site in Tennessee, USA - Soil MetaG P. deltoides SBSDD5 | ecosystem: Environmental > Terrestrial > Soil > Tree plantation...
CTCTCGTCATATGTAATTAACCATGACTGTCAAGAAAGTATCCGATAACGTAGAAATGTAGAGGGTCGTCCGAGGAGGGTGCCCGCCGCCAGAGTCATCGGTTCCTGCTGCCGCAGCTCGGCTGCTCTTCCTTGACCATGATGCCATCGTATTCTGCACCATGTCCATTTGCGTATCGGGCTGAAGTGATGTCTGCGATTAAAGGCGACTCTTCGTTATTGACCGGTCAGAAATATGCTCAGATATCGCGGGACCGGTGCGCATGAAGATGCTTTGCGTTTTGTGCCATCGTGTCGTTGGAGGACGGCAATGGGATTTACGCTGTGGTTCACCGGCCTGTCTGGTGCGGGAAAGACGACTCTGGCGACTGCGATCGCCTCGAAGCTAAGAGAGCGAGGCGTTACCGTCGAATGTCTCGATGCGGACGTCCTTCGCAGTTCGATAAGCCCGGATCTCGGATTTAGCAAGGCTGATAGGGATAGAAACGTTCGGACGCTCGGTTATATTGCCAAGGTTCTAGCGAACTACCAGATCGCAGTCGTCGTTGCGGCTATTTCGCCCTACAGAAGCATTCGAGACGAAATGCGTTACCAGCATCTAGAACAAGGGGTTGAGTTTATTGAGATTTTTGTGGATGCGCCGATCGAGGTTGTTATGCGTCGCGACGTTAAGGGACTTTATGGAAGAGCGCTGCGTGGCGAGGTGGCGCATGTTAGCGGGCTATCAGATCCTTACGAATGGCCCTTGTCACCGGAACTGCATGTCAATACGGCGCAGCGGTCTTCAAATCAGTGCGTGGAGGAAATTCTGAGATATTTGCAAAACCGGGGCCTGATCGATTCTAGGCCAGAGCTCAGGTGAGCGCGCCCACCAACGGTAAGGTTCCAGAACACCGCGGAGACGGGTCTTTGTTAGCTGCAGCGTGTAGACCTCATCAAGGTCACTACAGCAACATCACACGGATCGACCGGCATGGCCTGCGCGTGGCGCATCAGTTGTTGCTTGACGATGCGGGTTGCTTAAATAACGTGCGCACCACCTAAATACAACATTTGTGGAAAACAATGCAACTGTGCCGCAAGTATATGTTGCGTTGGAGTAAAAGGCGGCGACTGTCGTGAGCCACAATCTGAGCTTCGTCGCTACTCCCATTCGACGAGTCTATTCACTCGGTAGCGATCTTCACCATTAACCAATACGCAAGGAGGACGGTAATCGTGCCATTCAATAGGGTCGTCCCAGTTAAGAGGGATTCTGGTTTCAGCGTTAGGCCGACAATACTGGGCCGTCACTGCGATACGCAGCTTATCAGACGTATTGTTGGATCCGTGCCATAGTGGTCCGTCAAAAACGGCGAACTCCCCGTCGCGCATTATGATGGCATCGCGCGTGCAGTTGGCTAGTCGTGATTGCGCCGCGGAGAGTGCCTCGCCGTCATCGCGAAGGCGAAGCTCCTGCGGAGTGACATCGATGCCCTGTGACCCACTGATTACGTTGAGCGTTGAGTCGCGGCAAATGTTGCTGATTCCGATGAACGCTGTGACGCCTGGCCATCTTTTATGCTCTACGTCAACATGCCACCGGTGAACCTGTCCCGGCTGACGAATCACAACGGCGACGCCCCATACAATCACGTCCGGACCTAGGATAGACGTGACACGCTTGACAATGGCCGGATGCGCCGCTACGTCACAGAACACGCGCTCATGGGCGTGAAGGCTCTTAAACCACGGATTTAAGTCGAATGCGTCTTGGTTCGCACGATGTGCAATCAGATTGTCACGCAACAAGTTAGGAGCGACTCGCTCATACGCCAGCTGGATCTGTTGTAAACCAAAGGGACTCAGTAAGGCATAAGGGCCAACCCAGCCGACCCGATTGAACTGGGCAATTTCCGCTACAGACAACGTGTCATTGTTAGCAATGGCATCGAAGAGAGCTCGATCACGAATCGTATGTGGCTGGTGTATCGGTGACGTAATGACATGTGCAACCATGTGTGTCCATCCTTTCATCACGCTGGCGCTCGACGCTCAAGTGACGATATGGAACTACAGGCCAGCTAGTCAATATTGGTTATACGCAAAAAGCGCCGTACGATTACGTTACGCGTGAAACGGACGTCGCTAGACTACTGATGATGATGGCTGCTGAGCAGACGGAGTCAGCCTAGTTCTGTGCTGAGTCTGATAGAGGGCACGGTCAGGGATCATGCTTCTCAGGAGCTCCTGATGTGTACCAATGCCGGCAATGTTGCCGCAACTCAACGAGCACGCGATCCATTTGCCTAAGCATTGAACGCGCTTTGATGTGACCCACTTAAGGGCGAAGCCCGTTGTGGACTGGCGAGTTCCACCAGTCACGCCTAGCGAGCTGTTCTTTCAATGCCATGTGACCACACAGGCGGCAACAACACCTGTGTGATGATGGCGTGACCGTCCAAAACGCCTTCGTCAGTAATGTGCTCATTGTCACAGTTCGAGCAGGACGCCAGGACGGCTTTTGTCAGACGCTCGGACATCGAGATGAATTGTAGCGTGTCGCCACTGGCATTCTTGCTCTATCATTTCTACGCATTGTCCAGTTATCCGGTGGCCACGAGCGCTGTTCATCGATCGGTCGCTGCACAGATCGGGCAATCGAGGCGCGGCGGCACCACTCCGCGTTGATCTGGCGCTGTGCCGAATAGATCAGCCGCGATCCAGTTAAATACTTCTGCGTTCTCAGGCCAACCCATGAGTGCGCGATACGCAAAAAAAGATACCTGCGCAGCCGAAGCCAAGCAGCCGGCCATGGTCGCTGACACACACGGCATGCGGCTGTCGAGACGCAAGTTGGGCAACGCGCACCACAGGCAAGCAGCGGTCGGTGCCGCATCCTGCAGGAATGTATGAACGCGCATCGAATCAGCTGACAACATCGAGAAAATCGCGGGGATACGACGCGACCGTGCAAATCGACTGGCGTCGCCTCTGCACTCGTTGTTGTCAACGAGGACAAGGAGAAGGTCGGCGCTCAGCGCAAATGCCGTGGTCGCCTCGGCGAACGGCATCGCCATAGACGTGATTGTGCCCCCAGCAATCATGTGCGGGACGAGATTTTTCGCCAATGCAATTGCTTTAGGGACGCCAACGTCACAGCCAAACATCAATTGGCGATTTGCGTTAGTTCGATCAAAAAAATCGAAGTCGATAATCGTTAGGTTGCGAAGGCCGGTTCGGAGAAGAGACATAGCGGACCAACCGGCCAGTCCGCCTCCTCCAACGACACAAACTTGCGCTGACTCGAATACCTCCTGATTGTGTCCAGGTATATCAGCGTGTCGCGCGAAAAGCTCTGGCTCAGCGGGATGCCGGGGCGGCGGAAAGCCCGGTGCTTCATGGATCTCTATGGCACCGGTTCCGTTGAGTTTTCGTTCAAAGAACTCGGTAGACATGGCGATGCCCTCCGACGCGTCGTACGCCATCGCCGACGAGCTTTACTCGGCAAGTTCCTGACTCTACGGCATCACCCCAGAATCTAACAAAGCCATCGGACACAATGATCGCCGCCACAAGAGAGTCACCGAAGTCACGGATCCAATCTGCGTATTGATCGCGATCGATTTGACTCGGAGCCGTTGCCGTGATTCCCGTGCCAGGATGAGAGTGGACCCAAGCCCCGAGTTGCGCCCCGGACCGTTCGAACGCCATTAATGCGCCCGCCAGCTTTCCTGGGTCTGCTCTTACATGCGCATGGTGAGCTACCCCCGTCACGTCGCAAGCGGCGCCCAGGATCAACCTGCCGTCCAAAACTCTCCTAGCAACGACAGCCATGCGTTCGGCGGGAAAAAGATTCAGCTTCGCATGGTGTAGAAAGTCAGTTGGAATGAGCAGAGTGGATTGCATCGCGGCTTCGACAACTACGGCCAAGTCAGCAAGTGCGGCGTTAAGCGCAATTCGTACCCTTTGCAATTCTTGGTGATGTGATTCGACATCATGGCAGCTCTTGTTCCGAGTACGCGCACCATGAAGATTCAGTGTAATCAATGGAGTGCCTCGCTCAAAACGCGCTCCACGTACAGTAGCGCGTCGTCTACGTTTGTGGCAGGTCTGTGCCAATGCACGCGAAACCATGGTGGGTTTGTCAGTTGAAAGCAGGCCCCCTTTGGATGTCGTTTGATTTGAGCAGGCGGATCGGCGATGTAGGGCGTGATTTGGCCATTCTCTAGAACAATTCGACCGGCGTACGACGCAATAGCGCCTGAACGGCGTCGAACACGGTACGCGCCCTCGTAGATCCTCCGATTGTTCTGCTGGGACTCCAGCCAGCCTTGTTCATCCCAGGCGGCTCGGGCTGGAGGGTCGACAATCGTCGGAGCGTCGGGTCCGATGATTGTCGATCCCTGAACGGTTGACAGTTCTGTGTCTGTTGGTCCGACCAGCACGACCGGGGCGGGGCCGACGACGATCGGAGTGCTGGGTCTGACGGTGAGCATGACCTGTGATGGTCGCGTGAGGTTTGGCTCCAATAATTCGCTAATGGCTCGCACGATCCATTCGATGAGTCGGCGAAAAATGTCCAAGCTAATTTCGAGGAGATAGCACACTATCGACCGGCTTCAACGTCACTTTTTGCTGCGTAGAGTTTTTGGCCATCCGCCACTGCAGCGAATAGGTCGTCGTTGTGACTGAATGCGCCGCCATCCGGTTTTGCGAGCTGGAAACCATCGAGACTTAACTTCCCGAGCACATCGCGAGATTTTGTCCCAGGAAGAATCGACACATCGCGGAACTCGCGTTTCCCGCCGGACCCTGCGACTGCCACCGTAATCTGCTTCGCGTTCATAACGCCTCCTTCTTATTGCTCGTGCGTCAAGCCCGGACAAGAAAAACCGCGCCTTCGTTGTGAAGACGCGGTCGCACTCATTTCTTATTGAGTGCTGCGATGGCTTGCTCGACTTGTTTCTTTTGCTCTTCTAGTTCTCTCATCTCTTGCTTTTTTCCCTCAATTCTCGTGTTGAGTCTCTGCAAAGAGCCTTGCAGGTTCTCAAGTGGACTGCGTGGTTGCCATCGAGCCATTCGTTTCCTCCTTCTAGTTCTTATTGGTAATGCTTTCTAAGTACATGAGTCGGTCAAGTGCCGGTTGGGACGTCGCCGGTACGGGTGTTGATGGGGAGGTGGTGGGGTCTCTGAGGAAACACTTCGTTTCGTACAAGAGTCACTTTGGCGGGTTTTGAAAAACGCTTTATTACTTCGGGAATTGGCATGTCGCACCGAGCAGAGGAAATCGGGGTTTTCCTCGGGGTATTAGTTGGGTGTTGGCGGAGGTGAGCGACGCGTGCGTCGCGGAGAATCCCTCCGCGATTTACCTGTTTGTGTGGCATTCTGCGCGACATCCTGCCGGCAAAGTCGGCAGATGCCGGCCAAAACCGGCTAGGATTGGCCAAGCCCAATCAGGACTAACTGCTACGACCAGAATGGCTTATTGAGAACTGCGGGATTTTTCGCAAGCGTGCGAATTGAATCCCACCCTCTCCGCCAACTTCACTCGCTTACGCTCGCTCGTTGGCGGTTCGGCTGGTTTCTAGGCTTCGTCCGACTCGCTGCGCTCGTCGCCTCGGCACGAATCCCACCCTCTCCGCCATCCTCCTTCGCGCGCCCTCAATTCAGGTGTCCGACCGGGGAATGACGCGCGGCATCGACTCGCGACGCTCGATCCAGTCAGGGGGACCTCATGAAGGTCCCCCCGCCTGGAGTCAGGGGCCGAGTGGTCGGGGTCTTGGCACTACGCAATCTGTCCGGCCTCGGTAATGACGCGCGGGTCGTAGTAGGGGCGGATTTCAGCCAGCAGGCCGTTGACCACGCGGAACCGATCGAACACCTCGATCGAACCGAATGGCGTCCGAAGATCGCATCGCGACGCCACGAACTCGCCCTCAGTGACGTGATCCCGAATCGTAATCTTCTGCACCGCAGGGAGGATGGCTCGCAGTGCGTCCAACACAGCGGCTTGGCCGGTTACGCGGGCCGCCAGCGGGCTCTCAAAACTGACGTCGTCCGCGAAGGGGACGTCGTCCAGATTTCCCGTCTGCAGAGCCTCGAGGTACCGCTCAACGACTGCGATGCCAACATTTGGCGCCATGTAAAATTCCCACGCGATGGCGTCAGGATCTTTGAAGGCGACATAGCGGCGCTGAAGGAGCGGGTCGAATGCGAGTCCGGTGGACGGCACGCCGGCGGACTCCAGGGCGGCGGCCACCCGCTCGAGCTCGTCCTCGTGGTTGCAGCCGAGCGCGACGTGATCCAGGCCGACCCGGAACGGACTGAAGCGATCGCCCTCTGGCGTGAGAGTGTGGGGACCGCGCACCGCGATGGCCGTTGTCCCGGCAAGGGCGACGAAGAGCTCCGGCGTCTCGATCACGATCGGCAGGCCGAGCGTGCCGCCGTAAAACAGCTTGGATCGGTCAAGATCGGTCGAGCGAAGGGTCAAGTGGTGAATACCGGTGGAGCGTGGGGCAATCTTCATGGCGTCCTCCTTAGTGACGCCGGATAATAGGCCGCAGGGAATGCCTCGGTCCTTAACCGGGGCTAAAATTTTTCAAAAACTGATGCCGCCGGGTGTCACGGTCTATCGATTCGGGCGTTTTCGCGTCGATCCGCGCGAACACCTGTTGACGCGTGATGGTCAGGCGATCGCGATCACGCCGAAGGTCTTTCACACGCTGATTGCATTCCTCCAAAGCCCAGGCCGGCTGCTGACGAAAGAAGAATTGCTGGCTGAGGTGTGGCCCGATATCGCGGTGGAGGAAGCGAATCTCACCGTCAATGTCTCGACGCTTCGCCGGATCTTGGCAGACGAAGGGGCTCAGGCGTGTATCGAGACAGTACCTCGCCTCGGATATCGATTCATAGCGCCCGTAGAAATGGAACATGAGACAGCGGGCGCTGTGGCGGAGTCGCCAAGCCGCGATCCAATGAGCGTGCGTGCACGAGAGCTGTATGCGCGAGCCAACCAGTTGGCCGACGAAGCCGATCGCTGGGACACTGCGCGGGATCTCTTTCAGGCGTGCGTCGAGGACGCACCAGATTTCGCGCCTGCCTGGGCGCGGCTGGCACGCTGCCATCGGGTGATCGCCAAATACACCGCCGTACCTGCCGTTCGCGATCATGGACTGGTCCAGGCGCGCGCCGCCTTTGAGCGGGCCCTGGCGCTGGATCCAGCTCTTGCGCTTGCGCACAGTCTTTATGCCCAGCTTGAAGTCGACATCGGTCTGGCTCAGGAGGCCTTCGTTCGGTTACTTCGGCTGGTCGATCGGCAGGGTCCCGATCCAGCGGCGTTCGCGGGGCTTGTGCACGCCCTCCGTTTCTGCGGTTTGCTTGAGCAGTCACGGACGGCGCACAACAGAGCACGCGCGCTCCACCCGACGATTGTCACCAGCGTTGCGCACACATATTGGCTCCTCGGCGATTACGAGTTGGCCCTGCAGGAAACCGCCGGCGACATTGGGTACATGCCCGGCCTCGCTCTGGCATCGATGGGCAGGAAAGTGGATGCAATCGCCGCTCTTCGCTGGCGGGAACGAGACACGCGTGACAACCGGGCACGTGCGTTCCTCGTGTCGCTTCGCGCATTGCTCGAGGGCGACCGGGACGAGAGCCTTGCGGCTTTAGGGCGAGCCGAAGACAGCATCGCCGATCCAGAGGCGCTCTACTACATTGCGCGAACCTACGCGAAGATCGACGAAAGCGACCGGGCGCTCTCGGCGCTTGCACGTGTCGTTGACGGAGGCTACTTCTGTTATCCGGCGTTCACGCGCGATCCTTGGCTCGACCATTTACGGCCGAGTCCGCGTTTCACCGCGGTGCTCGAGGCGGCGCGTGCCCGCCACGAATCGGCCGCACGCGCCTTCTCGGAGGCAGGTGGCGACCGTCTATGATGAGAGCGTCGTGCTGATGAACCTGGCCGTCAAAGTAGCAACGACGCCGCAGTGATCAGCCAGTTGGTTTGAAATGCACTTCACGAATGTCCGTGCCAGGCCTGGGCGTGGGTTGCCTGTGTGGAAGAGAAGGCTTCAGTGAAATGCCGATCGTAGAACTCGGGATCGATATGATGGCACTGCATCCACACGCCTGCGGAATCGATCGCGTGACAATGCGCGGGAAAACGACCGTATGTGTGCCAGATGTAGCGACAGATGGCACGCACGACCTCCACGATTTCGGGCTCGACGTGCGAGGCTTCGCGCGCAAAGGCTGCCGCCGAGGCCGGCTTCATTCCAGGCGCGGCGGTCGCTCCGTCGTGATAGAGACCGTCTGCACCATACTTCTCGGCGAGGATCGCGTCGATCGCAGCGTCGGTATCCTCGAAGTACGGCGGCGCGTAGGACTGTAGCAACCCGTCGAGGCCAACAGGGTTGTCGACCGCTGCGGGGTAGGGTCGCGGCAGCGGGATGCCTTTCGGCTTCTCGAAACGAAACCCGAGGCCAGGCCCAATATCAGGGTAGCCGCCCAGCAGAATGGTTGGCGCGAACGCCGCGTGGATCCAGCCGCCAAGCCCCATGCTCTGCGACACGAGCGCCAGATTCTGAAGGAGCAGCAACGACTCGTACTCGGTTCTCCCCTTTGCGTAGATGCCGAGCGGAATCGGAATGTCCTTGTTCAAGAACTTCGATTTCACCCAGCGCTCGCAGCCGCAGGGCAGGAACAGATTGAAATCGTCGACGAACATCGGCCGCTGCCCCGGCTCCTGCGCCAGGACGTAGAACAAACCGTTGATGTACTGCCGCGTCACTTCGGTGACCGGGACGAACATCGTGCTGCCCCGTACGTTCGACACGTACCGGTTCCCGCTCGCGTAAGTGGGAAACGCGCGCGGAAAATCGACGCGGCCGTCTTTCACTTTCACCTTGCACGTCTCGGCGTGCGCGATAAGCTCGTCGGCCGACATGGTGCGCACATCGGGAAGCGGGCCACCGCCGGCCGGAGGAGTCTTCAACAAGTAGGTCCCCTCGTCGTTCCACATGAAGAAGTGTGTGCTCTGCGCATTGTCCGGACTGCCGGCGGCTCGACCTCGCGACTCGATGAGCGGGGTGCCGAGCAGCGGCTTTCCTTCAGTCGTCTCGTACGGGTTGTCGGCAAAGGCCAGACCCGTGATCCCGGTCGAGGCGATCAGCATCGCCTCCTCCAGCTTCGAGAGCGGCTGCGGCTCGAGCTTCGACTGAAACGAGAACGCTCCGGAGCGAAACGACGCACCAGCGGCGACTCGACGCGACCGCCTGGCAAAGATCGCATCCCACAGCGGGTACTCGCGCGCGGACTTCAGTCCTTCATCTGATCCCACGAAGGCTCCTCATTGGCTTTGGGCGGTCCTCCGGACTTGAGGCGCATCGAAGTTCTCGAACTTGCTCCGGCGCGACCTCTAATGGATCGTGAGCTTCTGTACCCTGAAATTGCCGACTTCGCCGACATAGAGCGTGTTCTCGCCGCGGCAATCGATCGCGTTGACGGTGCCGAACTCCTTCAGCAATTTGCCAGCCCGGCCGAATTTTCCGATCACCGATCCGTCGAGGCGCATCTTGTAGATTTCGCCAGCCGTCTCGAGATCGGTCGGCGGATTGGAGTTCGAGACGTACATATTTCCGCCAGGCGTGATGCACATCGCCTGTGCGTTGCCGACGTTCTTGATTTCGGTCTTGAAGGTGCCGCTATTGTCGAAGACCTGGACGCGCGCGTTCCCACCGTCAGCCGCGTAGACGTTGCCCTGCGCGTCGACGGCGATGCTGTCGACGGTGGCGAACTGGCCTGGTGCGGTGCCCTTCTGGCCCCATGACTTCACGAAGACGCCGTCCTTCGAGAACTTGGCGACCCGCGCGTTGCCGCGGCCGTCGGCGACGAAGATGTTGCCCTGCGCGTCCCACGCGACGTCGGTCGGGCGGTTGAAGACGTCCTGCTGCGCTCCTGCTCCGGGAGCCCCACCCCCTCGGCCGCCTCCGCCTTCGCCGCCCCCGCCAGGCCCGCCCGCGCGTGGCGGGTTCGGAATCGCCTCCGGCTTGCGCCCGAGGAGAAACGCAACGCGGCCCTGCGGATCGAGTTTCATGACCATGGCGGACATCTCGTCGACGACCCAGATGTTGTCCTGGGGATCCACGCGAACCTGCGCGGCAAAGAGAAACCCGTAAAGCCCCTGGCCGATTTCGCGCGTGAACTTCCCATTGCGATCGAACTGAAACAGCCGCGATCCGCCGTGCACGAAGACGCGCGACGTTCCCATCGACATCGTCGGATGGCCGGTGCGTGTGTAGACGAAGATGTCGCCGCGGGAATTCGTGGCGACGCCGCCAACCTCACCGAGATAGATATCGTCGGGCAGCGCCAACGGCGTGGGCGCCGAGTCGAAGTTCAGCACCGGCGCCGTGTTCTGGGCGGAAAGGGGCATCGCCGCGACGATGGTTGCGGTCAACAGTGCGTAGATGGCGCGCTTCATCGACGTGCTCCTGCCGCGGCGGGCGCGGCCGTAGGCTGCAAAATGTATTTCTGCACGCGCCACGATTCGATTTCGCCGAGGATGAGCTCGTTGGGGTTGCGGCAGTCGATCTTGTGGACCACTTGAAAACCGGGGGCGATTTTGCCGGGCTTGCCGAACTTGCCGAGGACGGTACCGTCCAATTCCGCCTTGTAGATCTCGCCGGTGTTTTGCCAGGAGCCCGGCGGATTGCCGTTCGGGTTCGAGTTGGAGAAGAACGCGTACTGATGCGCGCCACCGGAGATGCACAACGTCCATCCCGTCCCGAGATTGGTAATCTCCTTGATCGGTTTCAAATCGTTGTCGAGCTCCTGATAGCGGTTGTTGGTTCGATCGGCCACCCACACGTGACCGCGCCCGTCAACCTGGAGACCGTGCGGCAGGTTGAATTCACCGAGTTCCTTGCCCGCCTTCTCGCTGCCGGCCTGCGCGACGAAGCGGCCGTTCTTGTCGTACTTCACGACGCGATTGTTGCAGTAGCCATCGGAGATGAAGATATTCCCCTGCGGATCGAAGCCGACATCGCTCGGGCGGCACAGGATGTACTTCTGCGCGGGCTGGTTCGGTCCGGCGGGCGC
>Ga0075421_100011249_pt1 | contig 11080 bp, 6 predicted proteins | sample SoiMetdeltSBSDD5_FD_75292 | JGI IMG/M metagenome (GOLD analysis project Ga0075421, IMG submission 75292) | Bulk soil microbial communities from a Populus tree surrounding site in Tennessee, USA - Soil MetaG P. deltoides SBSDD5 | ecosystem: Environmental > Terrestrial > Soil > Tree plantation...
TTACGGACGATCCATGTCTGCCATGCTGCAAATCCAATAAACCCAATCCCGATCAATCGATATACCCAATCAGGAAGTACAGGTGATCCACCTATGAGCTGATCCACCAGCCCAGGTGCAAGCAGCAGAATCACGCCTAACAACCAGTTAAGCAGCATATCACCGAAGATAATGCGGTGTAAGGTGAAGTCTTTAGCCTTCTCAAGCGTCATGACAACTCATTTCCCTGGGATGTGTTCTTACCATCAAATAGAGCGCGAATCTGTTGGAGTTGGCTTGCAGCATCGTGCCGCCACCTATCATCGCCCTGCTCCAGGTAGCTCGAAAAATCGTCCATCGCTGCTTCATAATTTCCGGCTGCTTGATACGCTAGTGCCCGATTAAATAGTGCATCCGGCCAGTTGGGACGGCTGTTCAATGCAAAAGTCAGATCGCGGATCGCATGTGTGGCCCTGCCTAACTCTCGCCACAGGATCGTTCCGCGCTCCAGATAGGCAATATCCAGAGACGGGTTCATTTTCACAGCTTTGCCATAATCCTCAATGGCGCTGACAAACTCATTCCTATCGGCGTGCACAATACCGTAATGGCGATGTATCCTGCCCGACCATAGGTAAAGACGCGCTCGTACGCGCTTTAAGATTGTAGGTTGAGATTTAGACTCCATATCCTTAGAGCCGTTTTCCCCGCAAGGTAAGCCGTCTCATACTGGCAAATATAGCTTAAACGCCTAAAGTGGAGCAAACGGTTATGAATATACCCCGCAGATGCTGCTGGGCCTTGATGAAAAAGAACCTGGTTTGCTCGGCATCTCGACAACCCCCTTCATCATATGTTACAATTTCGCGCTCTCGATTTTTACTGCTGCACTTAGGAGGTGCTGCTTGGCAAACATTAATTCTGCCAAGAAGCGCATCAGGCAAAATGAGAAGGCACGGCTTCGCAATCGCATCCATCGCGGACGCGCGCGCGCGCAAGTAAGGCAGGCCCGTGAGGCTATTGCCACCGGAGATACCGCCGTATCCGCCGAGGCTGTTCGCGAGGCTGTTCGCTGGCTCGATCATGCAGCCAGCAAGGGTGTGATCCATCCGAATAATGCCGCTCGCCGTAAAGGTCGCCTGATGAAGCGTCTGGCTGCGCTCGAAGCGCAGGCTAAATAAACAGGGCGGACACAAAGAGTGCTCTTGCATTCTTGTCCGCCCTGCTCACCTCGAACCAACTGGCCGGCTGAGCGCTCAGCCGATTTTCTATCTCACTTGCTTTGGGAAATCCAATCATTTAGTATAGGTTCTGCACGGCAAACCCGAACGCTACGCGCCGTTGGATAGGTTCGAATTCATTCCGTCGGGATATGGCTCAAAGCGATAGCCAATTCCACGCACTGTTACAATATGAGTTGGCGCGGTAGGGTCTGCCTCAATAGCCTCGCGCACCCAGCGAACGTGTACGTCAAGGGTGCGGGTATCGCCAATATAATCCGTATCCCATACCTGCCGCATAAGAAAGCCCCGATCAAGAATATCGCCGGGATGTTTGAGAAAAACGTGTAACAAATCGGCTGTTTTCGGTGTCAGCCGCATTTCGCGACCGTGTGCCTCAACAATCCGTACACCGGGTACAAGCCGAATGGGACCAACTTCAATAGCGTCTTTCCGCGCCCCTGGTAACAGCCTCTTGACACGGTTAATTAGCTTGCGGGGTGTGAAGGGCATCACCAGCACGACCTCAGCAGGAACTTCCTTCACCTCCGCCTCGGTGACATCCTTCGGCATGATATGTACGATAGGAACGCCGCCCATTCCTTCACGTAGATTCTTGCAGATTCGCACACCACTGCTGCCGAGTGAGGCCGCGTTAAGCACTACGACGGCGGGGCGAGCACGTCCTGCTCGCTTCAGGGCAGAGTGTCCGGTGCTTACCACGTCCACTGCATACCCTTTGCGCTCCAGCGCGGCAGCGAAGGTTGTCTCCTTCTTTCCGCCTCGTTCGATCAGCAGGATGATTTCATCCGTCATAGCACGCGCCATTATAGTCCTTACTATTGACCCTACACAAATGGGATCGCATTGGTCAGCAAGGTTTCACAAAGCGCCTGTTGCCATTAAAATCATTGCTAGCAAGCTAAGTCATCCGCCGAGGAGCATCGTTCAATCGCATGCACACCGAAATCAGAACGTTGGCTTCGCAGCCTGAAATTGCCGCTTTGCTCACTCACTGGCAAGGTGCGGGGGCAGCGCAAGTTCTTGCAGAAACGATCTATCTCCAGCAGATACCTGCGCCTACATTTGAAGAACGCTCCCGCGCGGAGTACGTTCGACGCCGCTTTAGCGAAATTGGGCTGGCAGATATTGAAATTGATGCTCTCAAGAATGTCTATGGGCGCACACCCGGTGTCAAATCGCAGCCTGCGCTAATGGTAAGTGCTCATCTCGATACCGTGTTTCCGCTTGACACAGATTTGACAATCAACACTGATGAGGCTGCGGGTCGTGTCGTTGGGCCGGGAATTGGCGATAATAGTGCCGGGGTAGGTGCTTTGATTCAATTAGCTGAAGCCCTTGCCCAGCGCATGATTCGCCCTACAGTTGACATTTGGTGGGTGGCGACCGTTGGCGAGGAGGGGTTAGGCGATCTGCGAGGCATGCGCCGCGCTTGCGATTACCTTTCCGGTCGTTTCAATACAGCCATTATCCTCGAAGGAATAGGTCTGGGACGCATTTACCACGCCGGGATGGGAGTTCGCCGCTTAAAGATCATCATACGAGGTTCCGGTGGTCATAGCTGGCTTCATGCGGGGCGGCCAAGTGCGATCCACGAACTGCTGCATCTAGGAGCGGCGATTATCGAAGGTGTTCGCCCGCCAAAGCGCCCGCGATCCAGTCTAAATATCGGATTAATCTCTGGCGGAACCTCGATCAACACGCTTGCGCCGATAGCGGAGTGCTTCATCGATCTTCGATCCGTCGATGCCGATGTACTTACCCGCATGGAAGCAGAGGTAAGGGATCATGTGCTTCGCTCAGATGATCAATCCGACCTCACCGCTTCGATTGAAGTAGTTGGCGACCGCCCTAGTGCCTCGCTCCCACTTGAGCATCCACTTGTGCGCGCTTCTCAAAGTATCCTGCGCTACGTCAACATTGGGCCGGGCAGTCGTGAGATCGGCTCGACAGATGCAAACATCCCACTTTCGCTAGGTATTCCGGCTGTATGTGTCGGAGTAACGACGGGGGGTGGAGCGCATACTACAGACGAATTCATTGATATTCCGCCGCTCGGAACAGGGATGCGCCAGCTTACCCTGCTCAGTCTGCTTGCTGCTAAACATTGTGTAGATTGGGGTCGCTGGGGAGCGGCCTCACGCTGACACGTACGCTTCCAAACCTCGAATTTTGTACCCGGTCGTAAGCCTACGCGGTATAATCTGGCTCGATCAGCATCAGTAAGCGGCCTCCGAGCAGGCCGGGTGATCGCGCTTTGGCATTGACAGAGCGAGGAAAGTCCGCGCTCCATAGAGTGCGATGCTAGCTAACAGCTAGGCGGGGTGACCCGACGGAATAGTGCAACAGAGAGGTATATTGCCGACGTACTTGCTACGGCTGGTATTATCGGTGAGGGTGCAACGGTAAGGTAAGAGCTTACCAGCAACTCTGGTGACAGAGTTGGCTGGGCAAACCCCATTGGGAGCAAGGCCAAGCAGGAGTAAGGTGCTGCTCGTACCGTTATAGCTCCGGGTAGGCTGCTTGAGGCACATGGTAACATATGCCCTAGATAGATGATCACCCAGGCGGTAGGTGCTTGCACCTCGCCGCCGGACAGAACGCGGCTTACAGGCCAGCTTGGAGGCCGCTTACTGATGCTGATCGACCGCGCGGACTATTGCTGTGACATTCGAGGCTCGTGTGCGACCACTTGCCATCTCCTTGACACACGGTACAATCTGCGCGGTTTAGTTTCCGGTCATGTGCCGGAATCATAAATTTGTAGATAAAGGATTGACCACCTTGAAACGTTTGCTACCGATTTTTGCCATGATGACGGCTGTAGCGCTGGCGGGCTGTACCTTAGGCCCCTTTGGTGCGCCTCCGCCGACCTACACACCGCTACCGACCTACACACCGTTTCCGACATTTACCGAGGCCCCGACCGCAACGGCCACCTTCCTGCCTTCACCTACACCGATTCCATCTTCGACACCCACACCGGAAGGCGGCGCAACAGCGACTTCGCCAGCTACTCCAACTAGCTCCGAAATGCAAGGTGTTCTTGCTTTCGGTGCAAATCTGAGGACTGGTCCCGGCACGGGATACAAGTCGCTGGGCGAACTTAGCGCGGGTGATGTTCTCGCGATTCTTGGCCGCGATGAGAATGGCTTCTGGCTCAATGTGCGTACTGATCTAGGGACAATTGGCTGGGTTGCTGTACGCCAGTTCCAAGGGCCAATCGACATTCCGCACATCCCATTGGCGTCGAACATTCCAACCCCAAATGCAACAGAAGCAATCCTCTTGACCAAGACACCAGGGACTCCCGTAGTGGGGCCAACCAAGACGGGTACTCCGGCGACGGCTACCCCGACAGGCTCAGGCAGCAGCACACTCACGTTTACCCTGAATCCCGGAAAACCGGCTGTCTGCCAGACAATTACCGCCTCAACCGCCGGGGTGTTCCACGTGGATACCACTACACAGGATATCAAATCTTTCGATGCGGCCAATCCTGGAAGCGTGGTGAATCAACGCGCCTTTAAGCAGGATCGTTCCCAAGTGCCGACCTTTGTAGGCGTCGAAGTTGACGGCCCCATGAAGCCCGCACAGTGCAGCGACTCTGACAAGTCCTGCCATGCCGTGACGATGAAACTCTGCCTAGCCGCAGGCGCTGATGCCCCAACAGGCGGTTCAGACTACAGCGTGAATATCATCTACGGCATTGGTACACAAAGCTATGATCAGTTCTTCGAAGAAACTAAGGCAACCGTTTCGGTCGTAATCCGAGTAGTAGTGCCGTAACGTTCGCATCTTGCTACGCTAAACAGCAGCCGCTCCGAGGAACTGAACGGAGCGGCTGTTCGTTTGATCATGAGACAGAGTCTGCGCGGCGATACAATCGCATACAGCATTAATGAAACTGTAGGTAGTTCAATTTGAGAGCCGACTCGTTGCGCCACTTTCGCACCATCTTATAATTGAGCGTTGATAACTATTTCCCGTCTCGATCAATTATCGGTTGGGCGTCAGAGACCCTCATTATGAGTTTTGATCCCGATGATCCCCACCTGAACGTAATGCTGCCCCACCAGTTGTGGCATCGACTCTTTGCAAATCTCATTTTCGATAGTTTTGTGAAGGACATCGTTCGGGAACACTATCATACCGATCCAGTTCATGTAACCCTACAAATAACACCCAGCGAATCTGTCCTGTACGTTCGCGCGGAGACAGGAGGATCCATTCTCGTTGAGGATGAAGATCTCAAAGATTGGGCATTGCAATTCATCGCTGCTGAAGTATTCAGCGTCAACCCTGACGATGTGGAGATGATCTATCTCGACGGCGATGTCGGTGCGGAGGACGTTTATCTTCACATGGCTGGCAGGGGAATTTATGTTTCCAGTGGCGACTCAAAACGTACAGGAAGGTATCTATGATCTCAGTTTCCCGCCGGAAGATAAGTCGCGCTCGGCGCGCCATGACGGTAATTTTGCTAGCGTCCGTGTTTGCTCTAATCGCGTGCAATGTGCCCGCGTGTGGTCAGAAGCCCGGCCCGAATCCGACACGGACTCAGATTCCGCCAACGGCCAATCTCTCGCAGCTTCCCCCAACTAATCCCCAAATCGTCGCGCAGCAGCCCAACCCCGGCGAGGAAATCCCGTTAGATGGAAGCATTGATCTGTATTTCGACCAGCCAATGAATCAAGGCTCAGTCGAACAATCCGTGCAGGTTGATCCGGGCGTGCAGATGCACTTGACCTGGGTTGATGATTCGACCCTACGACTCACCCCGGAACCGGGGCAGCTTGCCCGCGCGCAGGTCTATACCGTCCGTGTCGCAGACTCGGCGCAGAGCGCGCAAGGGCTAAAGATGGATGCCCCCTACGAAGCGAAAATTCAGACGGTCGGCTTTCTCGCTGTTGGGGAAGTCGTCCCTGCGCCGGACGCTGCTGCTGTCGAGCCGACAAGCGTGATCACCATATTCTTCAATCGTCCTGTAGTGCCTCTTGGTATCGCCGAAGATGCAGCCAATCTGCCGCAGCCTTTGACGATCCAGCCTGGTGTTCCCGGTAAAGGCGAGTGGCTCAACACCAGCATCTATCAGTGGAAGCCTGATCGACCACTCGCAGGCAGTACAACCTATACTGCGACGGTGGATGGCACACTTACCGATCAAACGGGTGGGGTCATGACTGGGCCATATACATGGTCTTTCATCACCTTGCCGCCGAGCATCGTATCTGTCCTTCCTACCTCTGGCATGGTTGATGTAGGGTTGAATACACCAATCGAAGTTGCCTTCAATCAACCGATGGATCATGCCAGCGCAGAGGCTGCGTTCTCCCTTACCGAGACAAATTCCGGTCAAGCGGTGCAGGGCAGCTTCGAATGGAGCGATGATGATTTGTCCTTCAGCTTCAATCCTTCAGGTGGTCTCGCTCTCGATGGACGGTACCAAGCGACCGTTGATGGCAGCGCCCAGAGCGCCTCAGGTGGAGCAGCGCTTGATGTCCCGTTCCAGTGGGATTTCTCGACAGTCCACACACCTGCGGTAATCAACACTGATCCAGTCGATGGTGCGGAGAACGTCCCTGTTTACAATGGGTTCCGCTTTGTGCTTAGCGCACCGATGGACATGGATACACTCACCGAAGAGATGGTTACGTCTGATCCGCCCTTGCCCAAGGATGTATCAGTTTATTATTCCGATTACGATCACAGCTTCAACCTCAGCGCGGAGTTACAACCTTCGACCCCATATACGGTTACACTCCAGCCGGGCGCAGCCGATCCATATGGCAACAAGATAACCGAGCCTTATACATTCCACTTCACAACCGCGCCGCTTGATCCGCTTGTGCAGTTGAATGTGCAAGGATTGTTCGGCCTGTACGATTCGCACAAAGCCACCGAGCTATTTGTGCTGTATCGAAATATCAGCAGCCTCAATTTCCGGCTGGCGCAGATCGATTTCAATAAGTTCGTTGAACTGAACAACTACGATAATCTGTCCAACTACGCTCCGAACTCAAATGACTTGATCCGTGAATGGAGCATTGACTCGCCCGGTGCGCTTAACGAAGCGAACTACGTCAAAGTGCCGCTCATAACCAGTGATGGCAGCAGCCTTGCACCCGGCATCTATCTGCTGATTGCCGATGCTCCCGAAATTCAGGGCGATATTCGCCACTTTGTGGTCGTCACCAATGCCAACCTGACGTACAAAGCTAGCTTCGATACGTCACTGGTCTGGCTCACCGATCTTGACTCAGGCAAGCCCATCGCGGGAGCAGATGTAACTTTCTACGACAACGCGGCGAATCAGATTGCAGAAGAATCAACGGGAGGAGATGGAACGCTAGCCATTAATACTCCTCACACCGATCACTTGTGGGAGCAGCGCTTCGCGCTGGCGCAGGGACCCGACCTGTTTGCCGTCGCATCGAGTCAATGGGGCGACGGAATCAACTCGTATGATTTCGGTCTGCCGTCCAACTACGATTTTCAAGATTTCAGCCTGTATCTCTATACCGATAGGCCACTCTATCGTCCAGGTCAGGACGTGTTTTTCAAAGGGGTATTGCGTACTAAGAATGACGTGACCTATTCCCTGCCAACCGATACAAGCATCCATGTGAAAGTCACCAGTGATCAGGGGGATACCGTCTCGGAGCAGGATATGCCTCTGAGCGACGAGGGTACATTCAACGGAACCTTCTCGCTTGATACCGATGCTTCGCTCGGCTACTACGTTATCACCGCCACGCTCAACGAGCATGAAATTGGCCTCGGTTTTCAAGTTGCCGAGTACGAGAAGCCGGAGTTTCAAGTCTCCGTCACTCCTCAGAAAGATCAGGTTGTAGCGGATGATACCATCCACGTCGATGTCGCGAGTACATTCTTCTTTGGCGGCCCGGTCAGCAACGCCGATGTCACGTGGACCGTGCTGGCCGATCCGTATTACTTCCAATATACAGGCCCCGGAAATTATAGCTTCATCGATTACGACGCCGATGTACCGCAGAATCTCCAGAATTACATCCCCGGCTTCGGGACAGAAATCGCCAACGGAAGTGGCAAAACTGATGCACAGGGGAAGTATTCCTTCTCACTTCCGGCTGAGTTAGAAGATTCGGGAATTAGCCGTCGGCTGACTATCGAAGCAACTGTGACTGATATTAATGATCAGCCCGTCTCGCAGCGCGCCGAAGTAATCGTACACAAGGGCGAAGTCTACGTTGGTGTTGCGCCCGATACTTACGTCGCCAGCGCCGGAGAGAAATTCTCGACAAGTGTGTTGACTGTCGATTGGAACAGTGATCCAGTTCCGAACCAACAGGTCAAAGTGCAATTGATCGAGCGACGATGGAGCAGCGTTCAGGAAGAAGATGAATTCGGGCGAACACAATGGACATGGACTGTTGAAGAAACACCCATTGGTGATCCAGTAACAGTCAAGACGGACGGCAAGGGCAAAGCCTCGGTGGAGCTTACTGCTCCAGAGGGCGGCATCTACAAGATTCAGGCTGCCGTTGCCGATTCGAAAGGCCGCGAGCAAAAGGGTTCCAGCACTATCTGGGTTGCTGGCCCGAACTACATTCCCTGGCGGCAGACAAACAATGATCGGATTGACCTGATTGCCGATAAGAAGAATTACAAACCCGGCGACACCGCCGAAATCCTGATCGCCTCGCCATTTCAAGGCCAGACGACTGCGCTCGTTTCTATTGAGCGCGGCAGTATCATCAGCCATGAAGTCATCACACTGACCTCCAACTCCTACGTGTACAAGCTGCCCATCACAGGCAGCCTCGCGCCAAACGTCTTTCTCTCGGTCGTCATCGTCAAGGGCATTGATGATACAAATCCTGTCCCCGGCTTCAAGATGGGCATGGTGGGCATTAACATTGACCCGGTGGAGCAAACACTGAAAGTCGAAGTTACGCCCAACAAAGATCAAGTTGGGCCCGGTGATGAAGTCACCTACAAGGTGCGAACCACAGACTATCAAGGCAAGCCGCAGGATGCCGAAGTCTCGCTGGCGCTGGTCGATCTGGCGACGCTTTCCCTTGCTGCTCCCAATAGTGGCAAGATAGTCGATAACTTCTACGGATCGCAGCCACTCGGCGTGCAGACTTCGATTCCACTGGTTTACCTTGTGAACCGCCGCAACCAAGAATTGTTCGATCAAGGCAAGGGCGGTGGTGGTGGCGGCAGCGAAGGATTCTTTGATATTCGCGGCGATTTCCGCGATACCGCTTTCTGGTCGGCGCAGGTGCGCACGGGTAAAAGCGGTGAAACCTCGGTCAAGATCAAGCTGCCTGATAACCTCACGACATGGCGCATGGATGCCCGCGCGGTTACGGCGAACACCCTTGTCGGTCAGACACAGATTGATATCATCGCCACCAAATCGCTGCTGATCCGCCCGGTGACGCCGCGCTTCTTTGTGCTCGGCGATCAAGTAACGCTCTCTGCCGTTGTGAATAACAACACTGGAAAGGACATCAGTGGGGAAGTTGCGCTTCAAGCGACTGGTGTTGAGGTTCAGGGAGCTAAGGGTCAGGTAGTGAGCATCCCGGCGCACGGTCGCGTTGAGGTAATCTGGCCCGTCATTGCAAGAAGTGATCAAGAATGGGCTGATCTCGTCTTTAGTGTCAAAGGCGGCCAGCTTCAAGATGCATCGAAGCCACCGCTAGGCGATCCCGATCATGATCGGCAGATTCCGATCCTACGCTTCGAAGTGCCAGAAACGGTCGGTACGGCAGGCCAGTTAGTTGGTGCAGCGCAAAAGACGGAAGGTATCGTCCTGCCGCCTACTTACGATGTGACCGACGGCTATGTGCGAGTCGAAGTCGATCCCTCGCTTGCCGCCAGCACCGTTGACAGCCTCACATGGCTCGAAACGTATCCGTACTCCTGCACAGAGCAAACCGTCAGCCGCTTCCTGCCCAACGCCTTGACATTGAATGCGTTGAGGCAGGCAGGAATTCAGGATGCCGATCTCGAAACGAAGTTGAACACAATGGTCAATATCGCGCTCCAGAGCCTCTATGCCCAGCAGCATGTCGATGGCGGCTGGGGCTGGCAAGTTAATGGGCCTAGTGATGCCCAAGTCTCCGCCTACGTGATTCAGGGCATGACCGCCGTGAAGGAAGCAGGTCTGACGGTCGAGCCACGTGTCTACGAGGCAGGGATCAACTATCTGAGCGCCCAGCTTCGCCCGCTCGATGTTCTCGACGCGCAGTGGAAGCTGAACCGTCAGTCGTACATCTTGTATGTTCTTGCGCGTGCGGGTCAGCCCGATGTAAGCCGCTCGATGCAGATGTTCGATCAGCGTCAGGGCTTGCAGCATTGGGCACATGCACTATTGGCGCAAACCCTTTGGATGATCGATCCGCACGATCTCCGTCTGAACGACATCCAATCTGATCTGCTGAACACCGCCATCCAGAGCGCGACAGGCGCGCATTGGGAAGAAGATTCGGTTGATAGCTGGAACTGGAATACCGATACACGCTCGACGGCGATGATCCTCGATACCTATTCGAGATTGTGGCCGGACAGCGACCTTGCACCGAATATCGTTCGCTGGCTGATGATCACGCGCAAAGACGGCCACTGGGAGACAACTCAAGAAACATCCTGGGCGCTGATCGGCCTGACCGACTGGATGATCACCAGTGGCGATTTGAATCCCAACTATCATTGGGATTTCAGCTTCAACGGCGCGCAGTTGAATAAGGGTGATGCAAACGAACAAACCGTCAAGAATCCTACTGTAATGACCATTCTCGTTTCTGATCTTGTCAAGGATAATGTGAATCGCTTACTTTTCGAGCGCACGGATGGAGCAGGGCGGATGTACT
>Ga0075421_100011251_pt1 | contig 11079 bp, 10 predicted proteins | sample SoiMetdeltSBSDD5_FD_75292 | JGI IMG/M metagenome (GOLD analysis project Ga0075421, IMG submission 75292) | Bulk soil microbial communities from a Populus tree surrounding site in Tennessee, USA - Soil MetaG P. deltoides SBSDD5 | ecosystem: Environmental > Terrestrial > Soil > Tree plantation...
TGCGCGAACTCGCAGAAGAACCGCGCGATCGTTCGTCGACACGTGCTCGGTGCGGTTCGCTGACAGCCGCGCGAGGCAAGGTTATGCTCGCGGCGAGCGATGTCCACGTTGTCAGTGAAGGAGGAAGCAATGCCGTTGAGTAGCGACTTCATCTTCGCCAAGGGCACAACGCAGAGCGAATGGGACTTCCTCGCGATCCCCGGCAACGTGCCAACGACCACGCCGACGTGGGGTTACACCACCAAGACCGAGAGCTTCGATCCTCGCTTCAAGATCGGCGGCGCGTTGCACGGCTGGTTTTACGGCGTCCAGGGCACCGGCGGCCACGCGCTGGACGAGGGACGCAAAGTCGGGCCGGACGTCAATGGCTATTCGGATTTTGCCGGCGTTTTCGGGACGGGAGTGTTCGTCACCGGCGTGGCGGGCACATCCATCTTCGGCCCCGCTGGCGTCTACGGCCAGATGGGCGAAGATCTGAACGCGTCGATTTCGAAGAAGTTGTTGGGGGCCGTTATCGGGGCGTCGAACGAGTGGCCGGCCGTCGTCGGGTGGTCGACCCAGGCGCACGGCGTCTTGGCCTCTTCGCAGGACAGCGTCGGCGTGCAGGGGAGTTCCTTCAACGGCATCGGCGTCTTCGGCAGTTGCCAGAGTGGGGCGCAAAGCGGGGTCGTCGGCAGATGCACCATCCCGCCGATGCAAGGACCGACGCCGTTCGGCCCCTTGCCGACCGCCGGCGTGACGGGCACGTCTGGGGGTCCGGGACCATCGGTGTTGCCCGGCTTCAGCACCATCCCCGGCGTTTTCGGCACGTCTAATGGGAACGCCGGCGTGGTCGGCACATCGGACCAACTCATGGGAGTGTACGGCTTTTCCACCGGCAATGCCGGCGTGGTGGGGCAGAGCGGCAATCCGAATTCGTTCGGCGGGTTCTTCTTCGGCAACGTCATGATCACCGGCAACCTCACGGTCAACGGCCAGCTCCAGACCCCCAACAAGCAAGCCGTGGTGGCGTTTCCCGACGGCACGCAACGCGTGCTGTATTGCATGGAGAGCCCGGAGTACTGGTTCGAGGATTTCGGCGCAGCGAAGCTCAAGCGCGGGCGCGTCGTGGTTAGGCTGGGCGACTTCGGCAATGTCATCAGGCGCGGCGCGTACCACGTGTTCCTCACACCGAGAGGCGATTGCCGCGGCCTCTATGTGCACCGCCAGGCCGGCGCGAGCTTCGAAGTGCGCGAGCTTGCCGGCGGCAAGTCGAGCGTTGCGTTCTCCTATCGCATCGTTGGCCGGCGCAAGGACATCAGGGCTCCGCGCTTCGCCAAGACCGACATCCATCACTCCCTCTCCCTTCCCACCTCCGCGACGCGCGCGTCGCGCAAGGGCGCGCCGAGCACGGAGCTGCGCGCATTCGCCGCCCGCCTGGAGAAGGAAACGCGGGGGCGGAGGTTGAAGGGCGCAAAGCGAAGCAGAAAGTTCCGCGCGCCTCCAAGAGGTATGACGCGGCCGAGTATCCGACCTCAGCTGTAACTCCCGCAGGGCGGAGAAGAAATAAGAAAATCCGCTCGCGTTGGAGCGGATCTGCGATCACTTTCCGCCGCCGCGATAGCGGCTCGCTATCGCGACTCCATCGCGTGTTTCGCATCCTGCGCGCTGACATCCGCACATCGCAGCACTATCCTCGCGGCGGACGACATTCATCTGTTCAACGAGCGGAGGCGCCAATGTCCACCAGCGATGTCTTTCAGGCCTTTGCCCAGTCACTCGAATACACCTTTCTCGCGAACGCAGGCCCCGCTCCCACATGGACGCCGAGATGGGGCTTCGTCACCTACGAGCTGGACTTTGACCCACGCTTCAAGATCGGCGGCCAGTTCGGCGGCTGGTGGTACGGCGTCAGAGCGTACGCGGGCCATGGCGCGGGCAAAGAGGATTTCCACGGCAACACAGAGGCCAAACGAGGGCCGCAGCTTAATGGTTATTCGGAATTCGCCGGCGTGTTGGGCACGGGGGTACACGTCACCGGCGTGGCGGGTACGTCCATCGAGAGCGTTGGTGTCTACGGCCAGGCGGGGGAGACTCCAGTGTCGTTGCTTCGGGCGGACCACGTTGCCGGCGTTATCGGCGTGTCGAACTCCGTCGAGGGCGTCGGCGTCTACGGTCAGAGGGGGGTGGATCCGCGGCCGTCGATTCCAAAATATCTTGCCGGCGTTGTCGGCGTGTCCACCAAGGCGCCCGGGGTCTCGGGGTGGTCGGAGTCGTTAGCTGGCGTCGAGGGTCGATCGGACCAGTACGCCGGCGTTCTCGGCTCGTCGAGCGGGGGCATCGGCGTCTATGGCACGTCGGGCCAGTCACTCGCCGTGGTCGGCGCTTCACAATTCTACACCGGCGTCATGGGCTGGTCGGGCGTGCTCGGGCCGGAAATATTCCCCGGTTTCAGCACCACCCCCGGCGTCTTCGGCACGTCGCGTCGGCAGGCTGGCGTGGTCGGCACGTCGGACCAGCTCATGGGCGTCTACGGCTACTCGACTGGCAACGCTGGCGTCGTCGGCCAGAGTGGCAGCCCAAACTCCTATGGCGGCTATTTCTTCGGCAACGTCAGGGTCACCGGCGCGTTGACGGTCGAGGGTGATTTGGCCCTGTTAGACTCCGCTGTGGCGGCAAAGATCAAGAATGCGGTCGTGCCATTCCCGGATGGCACGCACCGCCTGCTCCATTGCATGGAAAGCCCCGAGCACTGGTTCGAGGATTTCGGCGCGGCGAAGCTCAAGCGCGGGCGCGCCTTGGTCAAGATCGATGCCAACTTCGCCAAGGTGATCAAGCGCGGCGACTATCGCGTCTTCGTCACGCCCGAGGGCGACTGCCGCGGGCTTTACGTGCGCCGCAAGCAAGCGACGAGCTTCGAGGTGCGCGAGTTTGCCCGCGGCAAATCGAGCGTCGCGTTCTCCTATCGCATCGTCGGCCGGCGCAAGGACATCGGGCGCCACACGCGCTTTGCAAAGATCGACACGCGTCTCGATACGCGTCTCACCTTGCCCGCTGCGGCCCGGCGCCCGCGCAAGGGAGCGCCGAGCGCGGCGCGACTGCGCGCATTCGTTGCCCGGCTGAACAAGGAGGCGCGGGAGCACAGAGCAAAACGCGGACGATCGCGCGCGCGTCCAAAGCAGCCTCCTGCCCCGCTCTACGTCCGGCGCCCGCAGCCGCCGAAAAACATCCGCCGGCGAGCGCCGAACCCGCACGTGTTGTGAGCGCGCGATAGCGGCTTGCTATCTGGAATGCGTGTTCGGCCCCCGTGCGCCAATATCGGCGTCGATCGCACCGATCCTCTTCGACGCTATCGACGCTACTCAGAGATCGAGCAGCGGCTATTCGGTAACCTCTTCCGTTTAACGGCCTGCGGTTGTGAGGACGATCACACATTTTTTCAATGCAAGCGTGTACCTTGGGGTCGCATCTTCGTGCGCAGGAGGCTTGCATGGGTACGTTCGACAATTTTTTCTCGGCGGAGCCCGACCGTGACCTGAGTCTTGCTTTCGCAAACAGATCCCAGGGCGACGGCCAGCTTCCCCGATACAGATTCGGTGTGCTTGGATATGGCAGCGCCGGCGGCCTCGTGGGGTGCGGCGGGGTCGCCATGACTCGCTTGCTTGGCCCTTACTCGACCTTCGCCGGCGCGCACGGCACGGCGCGCGATTTCACCGGTGTCGCCGGCACATCGGTCAACCACGTCGGCGTTTACGGCCAGCTCGAAGCTGGCATATTCGTTCCGAGCGTGCTCCATGCCGGCGTGAGCGGCCGCACGGCCAGCTTCACTTCAAGCGGCGTCACCGGCGTTGCCGGCATCGAGGGGCCGCCGCCCGGCATGGGCATCACGGCCGCCGCCGGCGTTCTCGGCACGGCCAGCGACGCGCTCGGCGTGATCGGGACCTCGAACGCGCGCATCGGCGTCTACGGCTTCTCCACCGCCAACGCCGGCGTCGTCGGGGAGAGCGTCAATTCCTTCGCCGGCTTTTTCGCGGGCAACGTCATGGTCACCGGCGCGCTCACCGCCGGCGTGAAGAACGCCGCGGTGAAGTTTCCCGACGGTTCGCAGCGCGTGCTCCATTGCATGGAGAGCCCCGAGCATTGGTTCGAGGACTTCGGCGCGGCGAAACTCGCACGCGGACGCGCGACCGTGAAGCTCGATGCCGACTTCGCCAAGGTGATCAAGCGCGGCGACTATCATGTCTTCCTTACGCCGCGCGGCGACTGCCGCGGGCTCTACGTGCGTAGCCAAGGCGGCGCGAGCTTCGAGGTACGCGAGCTCGGCGGCGGCAAATCGAGCGTCGCGTTTTCCTATCGCATCGTCGGCCGCCGCAAGGACATCAACCGTCACAAGCGCTTCGCCAAGATCGACACGCGCCTGGCGCTGCCGCCCGTGCGCGGGCGGCGGCCGGCGCCCACGCTGCGTGCGTTCATCGCCGACATCGAGAAGGAGGCGCGCGCCAAGGCGACGCCGGCCATGCGCAAAAGCGATCAGGAGGTCGCGGCCCTGCCTCCCCCCGAAGACGTGCCGTTCTAAAGGCATGCTGCAGGGTTACCCTCAGGCACCATCATTGCACGGGCGGCAAGTCGAGCGTCGCGTTCTCTTACCGCATCGTCGGCCGGTGCAAGAACGTGCGCGAGCAGCGGCGCTTCGCCAGGGTCGATACGCGCCTCGAGCTGCCTGCCGCGGCGACGCGCGCAAAGCGCAAGGCGCCGCCGAGCGCGGCAGAGCTGCGCGCATTCGTTGCCAGCGTGGAGAAGGAGATGCGGGAGGGCGCGCCGAAACCAAAAAAATCGCCCCCGCTACCGAAGGGCCTGACCCGGCCGCAGATGCGGCCGCCCCTCCCCGGACACGGAGCAGACATAAGCGTACGCCCGGCGGCTTGCCGGTGGGGCAAGCGGAGCCTGTCCTCGCCGCGGCGCTCAAACGAACCGTCTTGCGCCGCGATAGCGTCGCGCTATCGCGAACTCATCATGCGTTCGGCGCCGTGCGCTGACATGCGGACAGCGCAGAATTATGCTCGCGGCGACGTGCACCTTCTCGGACGGAGGAGGAGCGAATGGCGTCCAGTGCCCACGTGTTTATCCAGAACTGCGCCATGTCGATCAGTTTCATCTTAGTAGTCATGTCGGCAGTCCGCTCCGCCAGTCGGAGATACGTCATCGCCGCGTCCAGACAATCGCTTTTGCTGTTCGCCACGGTTGCCCCCGCCGCGACCGGCCTGAACCGTCACAGCCCCGGGTCCGCGAGTCCTCCGGGGCTGTCGACGAGCGCCCTCGGCCAGGACTTAGGATTTGCCCGAAAGCGCCCACTGTCCCAATGCTGGATAGAGGCCCCGGTTCCGTATGTAGAAATACGTAGCTGTCCCAATTCAAACGGAGGCACGACCGAGGCGGACTGATCGAACCAAGCATCACAGTCGAGAGAGAGCAAGCCGCAATCTATTCCGGGGTACTTGTTTGCGCCGGATGCGGAAGCGGCCCTTCGTGATCGAAGACTTGACCGAGGTCGCGGGAATCGACCCACGCGCCGCACGCCGGGCATCGGTAAAAATACATAGCTTCCTCTGGCGGTGGCCCGTTCTTTCCGCGCGAAACGTCGTTCATGGACGGCAGAACCCGCGAACGAACGCGGAGGTTTCAATTGCACGAATGCGGGCAGCGCAGAGCAACGCGTCAAAAACGCCGTGCGTTGCACTCTTTCAAGACGATTTCACACAAGACGTCGGGATTGCGCTCGCCGGCCTGGGAAACCCGACTTGCGTGTGCATGACCAAGGCGACGGCTACTGCACGAGGTCGTAGAGCTTGACCTCGGCCTTGGCGCCTTTGAGCGCGCGGGCGTGGCGCACGATCTCCTTGTGCGCCTCGCTGTTGCGATAGGCCTCGATCGCAGCCTCGGATTCCCATTCCGAATAGGAGATGAATTCGGGCGCATCCTTGCAGCGCAACAGCTTTTCCGACATGCAGCCGTTCTGCTGGATCATGAGCGGTGCGCATTCCGCTTTCCAGACGAGCACGGCGTTTTCGGTCTCGGACGGATCGATCCTGATATGGATGAGGCGGATGATCGACATGGGCGTTCTCCCGGCGGCACGACTGCTGACGCCACGATAACGCACAATGTCATGGTTAGGCAGCGGCCTGGTCTCGATTGGCAGACACCATTCGCTGGAATTGCCGTTTGGCACCTGGGCGCGAATTGACCTATGACCACCGATCCACGATGATTGTGGACCAAGCTTTCAGGCCGCGATGCATGATTACGCTACCCGAGCTGGCGGCAGGAGCCCTGGGCTCCTTCCTTGCCGCCGATATGAAGGATCGGTTCGGGTCTTCGCATGCGCGCTTGGCGGAACTCATCCCGTTCGCCGCCCGGCTGACGCTTGAATGCATCGGCAATAGTGATGCCCTCTACCACAACGTCGAGCATACGATGCTCGTTACTCTGGCCGGCCACGACATCTTCAAAGGTCGCGCACTATTGAAGCCTTCGACGCCCGCCGATTATTCGAACTTTATCGTCGCCTGCCTGGCGCATGATATCGGATACGTCCGTGGCATCGTCAAAGGGGACGGCGAAGATAGCTACGTTGTCGATGCTACCGGCCGCAAGGTTTCATTGCCGCGCGGATCGTCCGATGCCGCGCTTGCGCCGTATCACGTCGAACGATCGATGCTGTTCGTGCTGGATCGTGTTGCGGGAGTCGAGGAACTCGACGGCGCAAGGATCGCACGTGCAATCGGATTCACGCGATTCCCATATTCATCGTCGACCGACGAGGAGGACGTTGACGAAGAAGGGGCACTCTTACGAGCCGCAGATCTCATCGGCCAGCTTGGCGATCCCAACTATTTGCGAAAAGCCAATGCGCTCTACTGCGAATTTGAAGAAATTGGTCTGAACAAGCAGCTCGGCTATGAATCGCCAGCAGACATCGTCGATAAATATCCGCAATTTTATTGGAACCGGATCTCGCCGCACATCCAGACCGCGATCGGTTATCTCAATGTGACCGCGAGCGGACGCCAGTGGATTGCCGGCCTGTACAGCAACGTGTTTCGTGCCGAGCGCGAGCTGCGCCATTCGGGGCCGCAGCCGTAGCAGGGTCTAGCAGGATGGCCACGCGGGATGCTCCGCAGCCGCCGGTGATCGGAGAGTGCGCGTTCGCCGCGTAAGCTTTACGGAAGAGATCAAGCCGACGAACCCCCGCAACGTTTCAACGAGCGATGGCGCGAGCTTCTTGGAAACCGCCAACTCGAGGCGACCTTTACTCACTCACTTGGCGCAGTCGATCCGCAGCGTCGAATAGGGCACCGGCGAGATACGTTTCGCGCACGGATATTTCATGCACCTCGGAACAGTGAGGACAGGTCACTTTCAGGGTTGTCCTCCAGGCCGCCCCGAGACTTTGCACGTCAGTCTCAATGCCGGTCGGTGCTTGCTGATTGGTTTTCGGACAGAGGAAGAGAAGCGGAGGAGCCATTGGGTTACCCCCTAGTTCCCAGGCCACCGACGGTTTGAATCACGCCCGTCGGGCATGGTGGAAATATACCACTAAAATATTCCCCCGTAGCTTGGAATCTGCAAAGTCCGGAAATGTACGTACGAGTGAGGGCCGCTGCGCACGACCAACGTAAGGAGCGGACGCTGATCGCCGATCCTCAGCACACAAGCAGTAAGGAAACTCTGTCGCGCTCAGGTGTTGCCTGGCCGAAGCCCCGCTCAACCCCCAACCAAGGCCTCCCGAGACCTCGCCCCTTATCCCTTTCGGGGTTTTCGTTTTGGCGAATGGCACGAAAATTGGGTCCGTCTATTTCTCCGAATCCGTCACATCAGAAATGCTGTAAGGCTCGCATCTTTTCGCCAGCGTGATCCACGCATCTCGCAAGCGTGTGTAATGTTCCCGCTCTTGGGGTTGTCTGATTCCTGCGCCAGTGTTGCGCACCTGGCGGCCGTTTCCCATGCGGTTTGGCTCTTGGATCGCATCTGGTTTCCCCATTTCGACTATCACAGCCTCACAAGCTGTATAGTGCGATCACCGCGAACTGCGAGCCGGGGTCTCTCACTTTTTCTTGCGGAAGAAAAGATCGTGGAAGCAGGCAATAGGCTTGCTCCGGCGCCGGCATTATGTTGCGGCGGGGGTACCGAGATGTTGCGGCGGGGGTAGCGAGGATAGCCGACCGGACGACGGCTTATCTGAAACGCAGACCGCTCGGCACACCGCTGGGCAGCCTTTTGTTTATTCGGCGCCGGGGATGCGGAGGCCGCTATGACAGCGATTCGCCTCGACGGCGTGAAACGAGTTTGCCTAGCTGATCAAGCTCGCGGCTGCGAGGACGATGCCCGTGACGAATGCAGCGAGGCAGCAATACAGCAAGACTTCATTAAGGACTTGGGCCATGACAGTTTCCACTCTCGTACACCTTGACCAAAAGGTGACCGCAAAGTGTTAGGAAGTGGATAACAAGGGTGGATAACAAAATGTGCCTTACTTCATGTCCGCGTGTGGCGGGGATGCAACAGCAAATTAAGAGTTTCTTTAGCTTATTAGAGCCTGCATCGGTGCGGCCCGCTCATTCCTCAATGGAGCACGATTTTCATGCGCGTGCACATTCATTGGCTCGACTACGACGTGGCCGCATTGGCGTTTTTGATCGTCGGGATAGCAGCGGTGGGATTACTCGCAATAATGATCTGACTCGTGTTCGTGCACCTCACACAGTCGGCTTAAACCGACGCAGTCTGGCCATCCTCCATTTCATCCGCCATCGCTAGAGCCTCTTCAAGATGGCGGATTAGGTGGCCACGGTTTTCGGCCTCATCTGTCATAGCGCGAGTCTCCCTATGTCCGCTTTCGGGGCAGTCCGGACATGAGCCGCTGTATCATCCGATCATCTTCGACGCGAATGACCCAAAGCAGACATTAGCAGGGTCGAAATCCCGCAGCGCAGCAGTCTTCTGCCGCATCGTGTGTGCTATCGTGTGGATGGCAGTACGGGAAGGGGCCGGCAGCACCCCACCTTGATTCAGGACATTTCAGGTCTGCCCCAAGGACTTGCCCGCGCTTCTGCAGCAGGTTGAGCCTGCGGTAGACCGACCGGCGGCCGCCAAGACGGGAGGAAGCCCGATGTTCGACATGAGGCGTCGGGACTTCGTCGCCCTCCTTGGCGGTGCAGCGGCGTCGTTGCCGCTCGCGGCGCGCGCGCAGCAGGGCGAGGGGATGCGGCGCATCGGCGTGCTGATGGCCTCGGCCGCGGATGATTCGGAAAATCAGGCCCGCATGGCGGCGTTCCTGCAGGGCTTGGCGCAATTGGGATGGACCGACGGCCGCAACGTGCGGATCGACATCCGCTGGGCCACGACCAATGCCGACGACCTTCGCAGACACGCGGCCGAATTGGCCGCGCTGGCGCCGGACGTCCTCGTGGCTGCTAGTGGCACCGCAACCGTGGCGCCGTTGCTGCAAGCGACCCGCACCGTGCCGATCGTGTTCGTGGTTGTCGTCGACCCGGTCGGCGCCGGTTTCGTCGCGAGCCTGGCGCGGCCGGGCGGCAACGCGACTGGGTTCACGATGTTCGAATACGGCCTGAGCGGAAAATGGCTGGAACTGCTTAAACAGATCGCGCCCAGCACGACGCGAGCGGCGGTCCTGCGGGATCCGGCCGTCGCCTCCGGGATCGGGCAGTTCGCCGCCGTCCAGGCGGTGGCGCCGTCCTTGGGAGTGGAGTTGAGTCCGGTCGACGCGCGCGATGCGCCCGAAATCGAGCGCGCCGTCACGGCTTTCGCGCGGTCCGGCAATGCCGGCCTGATCGTGACGCCGAGCCCGGTGGCGAACCGTCATCGCGATCTGATCGTCACGCTGGCGGCCCAGCACCGTCTGCCCGCGGTGTACGCCTGGCGCTACTACGTCACCGCCGGTGGCCTGATCTCCTACGGGCCTGATTCGATCGACCAGTACCGGCGCGCGGCCGGCTATGTCGATCGCATCCTTAAGGGCGAAAAGCCAGCTGACCTGCCGGTGCAGGCACCGACCAAGTATGAACTGGTCATCAATCTCAAAACCGCGAAGGCACTCGACCTCGCCGTACCCTCGGCTTTGCTGGCCCGCGCCGACGAGGTGATCGAATGATCGGGCGCCGCGAGTTCATCACGCTTGTCGGCGGCGCAACTGCAGCGTGGCCGCTGCCGGCGCGGGCGCAGCAGCCGGCGATGCCGGGGATTGGATTCCTCCACAGCAGTTCGCCCGGCGGGTATGCGTCAAGGGTGGCGGCATTCCGACAAGGCGTAAACGAAGCCGGGTACATTGAGGGTCGAAACGTCACAATTGAATATCGCTGGGCCATCCCGCTGCTCCTGTCCGGCCGCGCCGACGAGTTGATCGAATGAATGCCAATTTGCTGCGCTGCGGACATGAGTGTGGGTCGCCCCGGATAACTTCCGGCGCGAATGATCCAACTCGGACATCGGCCCCGCTGACCGGTTGCAAGCCTTAAAGGAAGCCGCCGAGGTGGTGGAAGAGAGCGCGGCCATTGATTGATAGCACAGCCGGCTGACGAGGTGATCGAGTGACGGTTTGCCATGCCTGCGGAAACGACGGCGGCTGGCGTCGCGCCGATCGATGCCCTCGTGGGCCCCCTGTTCGACACCAGCCTGCATGAATTCGCCCACGCCCTGTTCGAGATGCTGCGGCTGCCGGTGTTGGGACGCGAGGAAGACGCCGCCGATCAGGTATCGGCCTACATCATGCTGCAGCTCGGCAAGGTCGAGGCGCGCAGGCTGATCGGAGGCGTTGCCTACGCGTATAAGACCGAGGCGGAGGCGGCAACAAAGCCACCCACGATGACGCACTTCGCCGACGTGCACGGCACGCCCGCGCAACGCTTCTACAATGTGCTGTGCATTGCCTACGGCGCCGATAAGCACCTGTTCGGCGACGACATCGTCGAGAAGGGATATTTGCCGAAGGACCGGGCCGAGGACTGCGAAAACGAATACCGGCAGGCTGCCTATGCGTACGAAAAACTGATCGGCCCGCATGTCGACCGTGGCCGTGCAAAA
>Ga0075421_100011254_pt1 | contig 11077 bp, 8 predicted proteins | sample SoiMetdeltSBSDD5_FD_75292 | JGI IMG/M metagenome (GOLD analysis project Ga0075421, IMG submission 75292) | Bulk soil microbial communities from a Populus tree surrounding site in Tennessee, USA - Soil MetaG P. deltoides SBSDD5 | ecosystem: Environmental > Terrestrial > Soil > Tree plantation...
GTCTTGTCGAAGGCCTCGCCCGCCGCGTCGTCCAGCGTGTTGCCAAGGATCTCGTACCGGCCCAGGCCAGCCACCCTCGCGAGCAGGGTGTGGCCGCCGGATACCAGCAGTGCCACGAACGGGAACGCGGGTGGATCGGGCTCCAGCAAGGGGGCGAGCAGGTGGCCCTCCATGTGATGCACGCCCAGGCAGGGTACGGTCAAGGCGTACGCGAGACTTCGGGCGACCGCCGCCCCGACCAGCAGCGCGCCCACGAGTCCGGGCCCGCTTGTATAGGCGATCCCCGACAGCGCCTCTGCCCCGCCCTGCTCGTCGGTCAGTTTCCTGAGCAGCGGCAATAGCTTACGCAGGTGGTCGCGGGACGCGAGCTCCGGGACGACGCCGCCATAGGGGGCGTGCAGATCAACTTGGCTATAGATCTCGTGCGCGAGCAGGCCGCCGCCTAAGTCGTAGAGCGCGACCGCGGTCTCGTCACATGAAGTCTCGATTCCCAGCACCCGCAACTTTGCAATTCCTCACCGGCCTCACTAAAATTCGCGACCCGTTTTTCCCGGCGGCGGTGCGGCCAGGCTGCCGACCGCCCTAGCAGTCCGACGAGGTCTAGATGCCCAGCGTCCGCGTGCGTGAGAACGAGTACTTCGATGCCGCCCTGCGCCGGTTCAAGCGCGCCTGCGAAAAGGCCGGCGTGCTGACCGAGCTGCGACGCCGGGAATTCTACGAGAAGCCCACGCAGGAGCGGAAACGCAAGAAGGCCGCCGCCGTCAAGCGGCATCAGAAGCGCAGCACCCGGGACATGACGTCGGCTCCCCGCGCACGCACCTACTGAGCCTCGGTTCGTGACGCTCAAGGAGCGCATCACGGAGGACATGAAGGCGGCCATGCGGGCTTCCGAGAAGGAACGTCTCTCGACCATCCGCCTGGTTCAGGCCGCGATCAAGCAGCGTGAAGTCGACGAGCGCATCACGCTCGACGACGCACAGGTCCTCGCCGTCCTCGAGAAGATGGTCAAGCAACGCAAGGAATCGATTGCGCAGTTCGAACAGGGCGGCCGCAAGGATCTTGCCGACAAGGAACGCCGGGAGATCGAGCTGCTGCAGGGCTACCTTCCGGCGCAGATGTCCGCCGCCGAAATCGACGCGCTGATCCGCGATGCGGTCGCCGCCACCGGCGCCGCCTCGATCAGGGACATGGGCAAGGTGATGAGCGTCGTGAAGGCGAAGGCGGCGGGTCGCGCGGACATGGCCGCTGTCGGCGCCCGCGTCAAGGCCGCGCTCGGCGGCTGACAGCCGGCGGCTGAAGGGCTGAAGGGGACGCCCCTTTTTCGCCTGCGAAAGCCGTCTCCGGAAAGGAAAAAAGGGGAGCGTCCCCCTGGGGTTCGCATGGCCGGCCGCATCCCACAGCACTTCATCGACGAGCTGGTCGCACGGACCGACATCATCGAGGTGATCGGGAGCCGTGTGCAGCTCAAGCGCGCCGGACGCGAGTACAAGGCCTGCTGCCCGTTCCACGACGAGAAGACACCGTCGTTCACGGTGAGCCCGGACAAGCAGTTCTATCACTGCTTCGGTTGCGGGGCGCATGGCACGGCGCTGGGCTTTGTCATGGAGTTCGACCATCTCGGCTTCGTCGAGGCGGTCGAGGAGCTCGCAGCGCGCGCCGGGCTCGAGGTCCCGCGCGAGGGCGGCGATGCGGCGGCCGCACGGCCAAACGAGGACCTGTACGTCGCGCTCGAGCGAGCGGCGCTGTTCTTCCGCCAGTCACTTTCCGGCGAGCAGCGCGCCCGCGACTACCTGGCCGGTCGCGGCCTGACCGCCGACAGTCTCACGCGTTTCGGCATCGGGTACGCGCCGTCGCGCTGGGATGCGCTGATCGAGCGCTACGGAAGCACGCCGGGCGAGCGGCAGACACTCGCGCGCGCCGGGATGGTCGTCGAGCGCGTCGAGGGCGGCACCGGTCACTACGACAGATTTCGCGACCGCGTGATGTTTCCGATCCGCGACGTGCGCGGCCGGACCATCGGTTTCGGCGGACGTGTGATCGACAAGGGCGAGCCGAAATACCTGAACTCGCCGGAGACCGAGCTCTTCCATAAGGGTCGCGAGCTCTACGGCCTGTACGAGGCGCGACAGGCGACGCGCAATCTCGCGCGGCTGCTCGTCGTCGAGGGGTACATGGACGTGGTGCGGCTGCACCAGGCGGGAGTGACCTACGCGGTCGCGACGCTCGGCACCGCGACCACGCCCGAGCATCTGCAGCGCATCTTCCGGCTGGTGGGCGAGGTCGTGTTCTGCTTCGACGGCGACCGGGCCGGGCGCGCCGCCGCATGGCGCGCGCTCGAGAATGCCGTGAGCGAGGTCAAAAAGGGTCGCCAGCTGCGATTCCTGTTTCTCCCCGAGGGTCACGATCCGGACACGCTCGTGGGCGAGGAAGGTGCCCAGGCGTTCGAAACCCGTATCGGCGATGCGGTCCCGCTCTCGGACTACCTGATCGGCGAGCTTGCGTCCCGCTGCGACGTGGCGAGCGTCGACGGCCGGGCGAAACTCGTCGAGCTTGCGCGTCCGCTCATCCAGCGGATCCCGTCCGAGGTGTACCGGGAGCTCCTGACCGCGCAGCTGGCGTCGGTGGTCGGCATGCCGGCGTCACGGCTCAACGAGCTGATCGCCGCGTCGGGGAACGCCGCTGCGTCTCCCCCGTCCGACGGTAGCCGGCGGAGCATGCCGCGGCGGCCGTCCTCCGGACCGGGCCTGGCGGGACGCGCCAACCTGGTCCGGCAGGCGGTGAGCCTGCTGGTGCATCACCCCGCCGCGGCGAGCGCACCGGTCGATCTGGAGGCGTTGTCCATGGTCGAGCGGCCGGGGGTCTCCTTGCTCCTCGAGCTTCTGACCCAACTTCGGGAGGACCCTGCCGCCAACCAGGCGGTGCTCCTCGAGCGATGGCGGGAGCGCCCCGAGCATGTGTCGCTATCCAAGCTGGCCATGACCGAATGCCTGGTTTCCGACGCGGCCGCGGCCGCGGCCGAGCTCGGCGCGGCGATCGCCCGGCTCATCGCCGAGGACACCCCGTCGCGGCGTCTGGACCAGCTCCTGGCCCGAGCCCGTGAGACCGAGCTCTCGGACCCGGAAAAGCAGGAACTTCAGGCACTTCTGCGAGCCCGGGGCGGTGCCGGGCAACCGGCGAAGTAATAACGGGTTCTGACTGGTCAAATGGTATACTTCCGCTCTTTTTTATCACCCCTTTCCCCATGAGGCGCCAATCTTGAGCAAGACGGTACGCAAGCAGGTCCGGAAAACAGCAGCTCGCAAGCCCGCCGCCGCGGCGCCGCGCAGGGCCAGCGCCGGCAAGCCGGCGCATGCGCGGACGGCTCGTCCGCCGGCGCGCGCAAAGGCGGCGCCGGCGCGGAAGGCTGCTGTCACCGCACGGCCCGTGGCGCGACCGGCCGCAAAGCCCGGCGCCCGCCCCGCCACTCCTGCACGTGCCACCGCCAAGGCGCCTGCCCCGGCCAAGACCGGGATCCCGTCCAAGGTCGCGGCGGCCGCCACCGCCGGCGACCCGAAGATGAATTCCGTTGCACCCGGCCGCAAGGCGGGCAAGCAGGTGAAGCCGGGCGCCGAGAAGCTCGAGATCCGGCTGCCGCCTACCACGCCGGAGGATCGCCAGTCGCAGCTGAAGCTCCTGATCGCGCGCGGCAAGGAGCAGGGCTTCCTGACCTACGCTGAAGTCAACGATCACCTGCCGTCCGAGATCGTCGATCCGGAGCAGATCGAAGACATCGTGCAGATGATCAACGACATGGGCATTCCGGTGTACGAGAAGGCGCCGGATGCGGAAGCCTTGCTGCTGCGCGAGCCGGTGGTCGCCGACGAGGAAGCGGCCGAGGAAGCCGCCGCGGCCCTGGCGACCACGGTCGATGCCGAGTTCGGCCGCACCACCGACCCCGTGCGCATGTACATGCGCGAGATGGGGACGGTGGAACTGCTCACCCGCGAAGGCGAGATCGCGATCGCGAAGCGCATCGAGGAAGGTCTCGACTCCGTGCGTCGTGCGCTCTCCTCCTATCCGCCGACCTATGAGCACGTCCTTCGCACCTACGAGCCCGTCAAGTCCGGCCAGGGGCGGCTGATCGACATCATCGTCGGCTTCCACGACCCCAACGCGCCCGACGTGATCGCGGAGCCCATCAACCCCAAGCTAGCGGCCAAGGTCCCGGTCGAGGAGGAGCTCGAGGATAGCGACGAGGAAGCCGCCGAGGACGAGGAGCAGATCGAAACCGGTCCGGATCCGGAGGAAGCGGCGCGGCGGTTTGCGTCGCTCGCCAGGCTCCAGGTCCAGGTCATCAAGGCGCTGGACGAAAAGGGTGCGCGCGAGCCGAAGACCGCGCGCGTGCGCAAGCGCCTCGCCGATGAGTTCATGGAGCTCCGGCTCTCGCCGCGCATGTTCGACGCGCTCATCGTTCAGCTGCGCGAGCACCTGAACGAGATCCGCGGCATCGAGAAGGCCGTGATGCAGCACTGCGTGCGCGACGCCGGCATGCCGCGGGGGGACTTCATCGAGACCTTCCCGCGCAACGAGACCAACCTGCGCTGGCTCGACAAGCACATCCGTGCCAAGCGCAAGCACTCGGGCCCGCTGGCCCGGCTGCGCGAGCAGATCGAGAAGCAGCAGCTGCGCCTCAAGGACATCGAAGCCCGCTCGCACCTCTCGATCGCCGAGATCAAGGAGATCAACCGCGAGGTCGCCGTCGGCGAGGCGCAGGCGCGCCGCGCGAAGAAGGAGATGGTCGAGGCCAACCTGCGCCTCGTGATCTCGATCGCCAAGAAGTACACCAACCGCGGGCTGCAGTTCCTGGACCTGATCCAGGAAGGCAACATCGGCCTGATGAAGGCAGTGGACAAGTTCGAATACCGTCGCGGCTACAAGTTCTCGACCTATGCCACCTGGTGGATCCGGCAGGCGATCACCCGCTCGATCGCCGACCAGGCACGCACCATCCGCATTCCGGTGCACATGATCGAGACGATCAACAAGCTGAACCGCATCTCGCGGCAGATGCTGCAGGAGATGGGTCGCGAGCCGACGCCAGAGGAGCTCGCCGTGCGCATGGAGATGCCTGAGGACAAGGTCCGCAAGGTGCTCAAGATCGCCAAGGAGCCGATCTCGATGGAGACGCCGATCGGCGACGACGAGGATTCGCATCTTGGCGACTTCATCGAGGACACCTCGGTCGAATCGCCGATCGACTCCGCCACGACCGAGTCGCTGCGCGAGACGACGCACTCGGTGCTGGCCGGCCTTACACCTCGCGAGGCCAAGGTGCTGCGGATGCGCTTCGGCATCGACATGAACACCGACCACACGCTCGAGGAAGTCGGCAAGCAGTTCGATGTCACCCGCGAGCGCATCCGGCAGATCGAGGCCAAGGCGCTGCGGAAGCTCAGGCACCCGAGCCGCAGCGAGCAATTGCGGTCGTTCCTCGAAGACTGAGCCGTTCCGACCGATGGTCGAATCAGAAGGGCCCGCGAGGGGCCCTTCTTCACTGATGCTCGGTACCAGCTCAGAGCAATCTTCGGGTGCGGAACGATGAGGGCGTGATCCCCACCTCCCGACGGAAGAATCGCGCGAAGTACGCCGGGTCCTCGAACCCGAGGCGATCGGCGACCTGCCCGGCGGTGAGATCGCTGTACAGGAGCAGCCGCCTCGCTTCGAGCGCGATACGCTCGCGGATCAGCCTGCTCGCGCTCGTCCGCAGTCGCCGGCGACAGAGCGCGTTCAGGTGTCCGGGGCTGATTCTCAAGCTGGCGGCGTAATCGGACACTCGATGCCGGCGCGCGAAGCGCCGCTGGACGAGCCCGACGTAGCGCTCCACGACGTCGCCTGGCGGCGCGGTCGCGACCTCGCCGTACTCCTCGGTATAGCAGCGGTTGAGCAGGACGAGGATCTCGTAGAGCTGCGCGCGCACGGCGTCGGCGACATCGCTTCGCAGCCGGGCGATCTCGCGGCGCATCGAGGCGAACCGTGCCAGGAACTGCCGCCGCGCCGCCGGCTGCAACATGAGCGACGCGGCGGGTCTGCGCCAGGAAAAGAACGGGAAGCGGTCGAGAAAGCGCGGATCGCTGAACACGTCGGCGGTCAGCTCGCGCGTGAAGAACAGGCACGCGCCCTCGAGACCGCCGTCGAGCCGCCACTGCCGCAGCTGTCCGGGCGTCGTGAAGAGCGCGACGCCGGGTGCTACTGCGTTCGACTCACCATCGAGAACGAAGCGTCCGGATCCGGCGGTCACCAGCAGGATGTCGTGGAAATCGAGCACGTGCGGCACGCCGTTTGCCCGTATGAAACCAGGCATCTCCCGCAGGTAGGCCGCGTCGAGGAGCAGCTCACGGCCATACTTGGTGCGGTGAAATGCCACGCGTCGCATCATCGAAAAGTACCAACGCCGCTGCGATGCGTCCATTCCGCCATTGCGCCGCTCACGCTAGCTTGCGCGCCGTGCATTTGCCGACCGTACTTCAGGCTGCCGGCGCCTTCCTGCTGTTCGCGATCTCTGCGCAGGCGGAGACACCGCCATGGCGCGACGAGACCGCCCGCATGCAGCAGCTTGCGGAGGGTGTCTTCGTCATCCTCCATGACGACGCCACCGACGAGTGGCCGCACGGGAACACCGGTATCGTCGTCGGCGACGAGGGAGTGCTGGTGGTGGACTCCTGCTATCTCCCGTCGCGCGCCAGGGCGGACATCGCACTCATCCGCCAGGTAACCGACAAGCCGGTCCGATACCTGGCGATCACGCACTGGCACTTCGATCACAACAACGGGACGGTGGCCTACAAGGAGGCGTATCCCGCGCTCACGGTCGTGAGCGAACGGGAAACCGCACGCTTCATCGATCTCAACGGCACCTGGTGGTCACGGATGAATGCCGCGAGCGGCTCGGAAAAGCGCAGTAGCCTGGCGGACAAGGAGACGGAGCTCGCGACGGCGAAGGATGATCCGGTGGCCCGGCGCTCGCTCGAGACGCTGATCCGCCGGCGCCGTGGCGAACTCGAGGAGCTCACTGCACTCCGTGTGGTGCCGCCCGATTTACTCTTCGAGCGCGAGCTGAACCTGGATCTCGGTGGCCGCCGCGTCGAGCTGCGCGACTGGGGACGCGCGAACAGCCCGCACGACGTGACTGTCTACCTTCCTGATCAACGGATCCTGTTCACGGGCGACATCGTCGTGCAGTCTCCGCTCCCGTACAGCGGTGCGTCGTGGCCGGTGCCGTGGATCGAGGTGCTGCGAGACCTGGAGGCGATGCCCGTCGCTGCACTCGTCCCGGGTCACGGCCCCGTGCAGCCGGGCCACGACTACACCCGCCAGGTCCGCGAGCTGCTCGAGCGCGTGACCTCCCGGGTAGAAGCGATGGCTCGCGAGGGAAAGACGCTCGAGCAGATCCAGGCGAGCTTCGAGGCGAACGATCTACGCAAGGGTGTCTGGGCGGACCCGGCGCTGGATGAGGACTGGAAAGTCACAATGACGACCCTGATCGAGCGCGCCTGGCGAGGTGTGCGCGGTCAAGGCGGCTAGGACGCCGGGCCAGTCGATTGCGTTCCCGGCCGCTCCGGCACGAGACCTTCGCGGCGAAGGCGCTCGAGCTCGTTGCGCTGCTGCGCGATTTGCGCGCGAATCTTACGGCGCAGGCCCTCGAATCTTGGGTCTTGCCGCAGCGTGTCGAAGGCGGGTTCGTGTTCGACGAAGCACCACCACTGGCTGGCCGCTATTCCGGTGGCAAAGGACCGCTCTAGCATCGCGATCGACGCGTCGCGCTCGCCGGCGAGGGCAAGCGCCACCGGATGCCAGCGCAGGTGCCAGAACTCCGACCGCCCCTCGACCTGCACCTCGCGCCGCATCGTCGTGATGATTTCGGCCAGGAGTGCCCGTCCGCGGTCGACCTCCCCCGCCTGGAGCAGCATATCGGCGAGCGCGATGGACCCATCACGCATCCCTGACCTGTCCCGCATCGACAGGGTTGGCTTCCCGGCCTCGTCCCAGGAAACGCCTGAATACGTTTCGATCGCCTCGATTGCGCGGGCGTAGTCCCCGCTGGCGCGAGCGTAAGAGCGGATGGCGGCGAATATCGTCGCGACGTTGTTCGGCGCGGTTGTGCGGTTTGCCAGTGCTTCGTACGAAGCTTCGCCGGCAGGTTCCCAGTCTTCCCTGTACAAGCCGATCAATGCGCGGGGCACCGCCGTGTCGCCACGCGTGGCCTCTGCGAGCTGCTGCGCCGCGGTAAGGTCCTCTACATCGAGATACGCCTTGATGAGAAGCCGCCGTGCTTCCTCGAGCAGCGGGTCTACCGCGAGCGCCTGTTCGCAGTGCTGGATCGCCGCTGCGTGCTTACCCAGCAGCATCGTTTCGAGCTCGCAGAGCCGGACCAGCGCCGGCGAATACCTGGGATGCTGCTCGAGCACTTCGTGCAGCAGCTTCGCCGCGGCCTTGGGATCGCTCCGCTCGTAGGACAGGAACACGGACTTGGTGACGTCGTAGGCCGGCTCGAGCGGGTCGATCTTCCGCGCCTTCTCGAGCAGAACGAGCACCTCGCCGCGCCGGGCGGGGTCCTCATAAAGGACCGTGGCGAGCCCCGAATAGCCCTCCGCGGAATTGGGGCTCAGCTCCAACCCGCGACGGTAGTCTGCCTCTGCGGCTGACAGGTCGTCGTAGTACCTCAAATGCCCGCGCTGCAGGTAGGCATCGCCGTTCTCCGGATCGAGCGCGAGCGCCCGCTCGACCAGCTCACGACCTTCGTCGAGCGCGGTCTCGAACCGCACCGTGCGGTCGTCGGTAACCTCGTACTCAGCGACAAAGAGCTTGGCGGCGGCCAGCCTGACGTAGGCTTCGGCAAACTTCGGGTCGATGCGTATCGCGCGCTCGAAGTGGCCGATCGCGTCCCGGGTGTCCACGACGCGATCGTTGGCCTGCAGGCGGCGCCCCTGCAGGAAGGCGAGGTAGGCGTCCAAGTTCTCGGTCCCCTGGCCGGTCAGGCGGTCCCGCTCCTTCGCGTCGAGGCTCAGCTCGAGGGCTTGAGTCACCTGGAGCGCAATCTCGTCCTGGACCTCGAATATGTCGCCCGGCCGGCGATCGAAGCGCATCGACCAGACGTCGGCGCCGGTCTCGGCGTCGATGAGCTGCGTCGTGACCCTCATCCGTGTCCGGTCGCTCTGCACGCTGCCCTCGAGCAGGTAGCGCGCGCCGAGCTGGCGGCCTATCTCGCGCGCGTCCTGCTTGCGGCCGCCCAGCGCGAATGACGAAGTCCGCGATATCACGTCGAGTCTCTGCAGGTTCGCGAGCTGATGCAGCACCGATTCGGCAATGCCCAGCGCAAGTACCTCCCCGTCGGCGGCCGTGCTGAGGTTCTCGAACGGAAGCACGGCGATGGCGCGACCACCGGCGCGGTCCAGACCGGATTGACGCACCAGCAGCACTGCCACGGCCACGAGCAGCACCCCGATGATCGCCACGTCCGCATGACGTCGTAGGCCGTGCACCGTCGGCCTGGGGACGCCTTCTGCCGCGGTATCGCGCGATATCCCCGAATCGCCCGCCTCATAGAACCAGGCGAGCCCTACGGCCACCGGAAATCCCAGTACGGCTGCGACGATCAGGGAGACCATCACCCAGCGGGGGACGCCCAGCGGCTCGAAGGTGACGTCTGCGATCTGCAGCAGCAGCCATGTGATGACTGCATAGCTCGCTGCGACGCGGATCACCCCGCGCTCGCGCAGGCGCTGACCCCAACCGCTGCTGCCCCGGCTCCCCATCTCCAGCGTGAGCTTACGTGCCCGTGCTCGTTGTGCGCCATTCCGGGTCGGGCAGCTGCTGTCAGGTCAGGGTGGCGGCGATTCGCTCCTGTGACTGCGGTCGGGCACGAGTCCCTACGCTCGCAGCCGATCGAGCTCGCGGCGCTGCTTCTCGATGCGCACTCTGGTGGTCTGTACGACTGCCTGGAACCTCGGCTCGGCACTCAAGGCCGCGTACGCCGGATCGGTCAGACGAAACAGTGCCCTGACCATCAACCGATCGTGCGCGACGCCGCGTTCGAGCATCGCGAGCGCAGCCTCGCGGTCACCGTATAAGGCGAGCGCGATTGGATGGTCACCCAGGTACCAGAGCTCCGGCCGCTTGAGTACGCCCACCTCGTGTCGCCAGCGCCCGATGATCGTGGCGAGCAGCCTGCGCGCTCTCTTCTCCTGATCCCCGGCAATCAGGACGTCCGCGAGGGCTATTGCGGCATCACGCGGGGGACGCCCAGCGGCTCGAAGGTGACGTCTGCGATCTGCAGCAGCAGCCATGTGATGACTGCATAGCTCGCTGCGACGCGGATTACCCCGCGCTCGCGCAGACGCTGCAGCCAGGCGGTGCCGGCGCTATTACTCACGTCTAATCTGCAGCTTACGGACTACCTGTCGCGTCGCCCGGCGCGCCGCGATGGTGTCCCGCGCAGGAAATGAACGGTCGAGCGGCCGCCATCTACCAACCTTTCGGCTCGCCGGCGGTACTACATATGCTGCAAAACCGATGGAATTCTCGAAAAGTATCAGGGTTCGATGTTGCGTGTGATTCGAGACCGGGAGTACTCTACCTTGGCCAAGAATCTAAATTTTAGAGGGGTTATGCATCCCAAAGTGCTGATTCTCGCGGCTGCGGGGCTTTTCGCCGCGACGGCCGCACAGGCCTGCCCGGCCTGCGGAGACAAGCTCTCGCTGGTGGGCGGTGGCGTCAGTTTCGAACGCGTGAGCCAGGCTGGCCCACCGGGGCGCATCGTCGTGCTCGCCGAGCCGGGCTCCGTGGTGCAGACCGCAGACAGCGACCTCGGCCTGGTGGCCGAGTTCAAGCGCGCTGGTCACGATGTCAAGGTCGTCTCCGATGCGGGCGAGCTCGATCGCGTCGTCCGCGATCAGGGTGCCGACGTCGTCATTGCGCACTGGTCCGAGGCGGCCGCAACGGCCGGGCGACTTGGCAAGGGAACCGGCACACCGACGGTCGTGCCAGTCTCATACAAGTCCCGCGACGCCGCCGAGGCGATGGCTGCCGGAGCGGGGCGGTG
>Ga0075421_100011262_pt1 | contig 11073 bp, 9 predicted proteins | sample SoiMetdeltSBSDD5_FD_75292 | JGI IMG/M metagenome (GOLD analysis project Ga0075421, IMG submission 75292) | Bulk soil microbial communities from a Populus tree surrounding site in Tennessee, USA - Soil MetaG P. deltoides SBSDD5 | ecosystem: Environmental > Terrestrial > Soil > Tree plantation...
GCGTCAATGTTCAGGCGCTGGAATCGGGCCAGCCCCGCGGCGGTCCGAATCGCGGCGCGCGGCGGCAGCGGGTCGAGCACCACGCCGCCGCCGATCGTCGCGACCGGCGAGTACGACCGCAGGATGAACCGATCGCCGCGGGTCAGGACGATCGGCGCCTCGAGCCGGATGCGCGCGTAGATCGCGCCGGACGCCGCCTCGCGCTGCGGCACCGCCACGGCGACTCGGCCCAGCACTTCGGCCGTCCCGCAATGAAATCGAACGCGCGTGCCGTGCTTCATCGGCGCCGCCTCCGGCAGCACATCCACCGCCGCGTCGAGCCGGCGGACCGCCTCGAACGCGCCCGGCTCGCACAACACGTCGCCGCGTGAGAGGTCCGCGGTGTCGACGCCGCCGAGATTCACCGCGACGCGCCGGCCCGCGCCGGCGCGCGGCTCACGCTGCCCGTGCACCTGCACGCCTCGCACCTTGACGGCGCGCTCGCGTGGGAGCGCGACCAGCGCCTGCTCCTCGGCGATGGTTCCCGACACGAGCGTTCCGGTGGCCACCGTGCCGAACCCTTTGATCGAGAACACGCGATCGATCGGCAGGCGCGCGGCCCCGTCCACCCGTCGCGGGCGCGCGACGCTCGCGCTCGCCACGATCGTCTCGAGCAGTGTGTCGAGCCCCTGCCCCGTCCGTGCCGACACCGCCACGACGGGCGCGTTCGCGAGAAACGATCCGTTGACGAGTTCGCGCGTTTCGAGGGCCACCAGCTGGATCGTCTCGGCGTCGACGAGGTCCGCTTTCGTGAGAGCGATCACGCCGGCGGGAATCTGCAGCAACCGGCAGATCTGGAAGTGCTCGCGCGTCTGCGGCATCACCGACTCGTCGGCCGCCACCACCAGCAGCACCAGGTCGACGCCCCCGGCGCCGGCCAGCATGTTCTTGACGAAGCGCTCGTGGCCGGGTACGTCGACGAACGACAGGCTGTCGCCGTCACGTTCGAGATGGGCGAAGCCCAAGTCGATGGTGATGCCTCGCGCCTGCTCTTCCTTGAGCCGGTCGAGCCCCGGCGCTTTCCCCGGATCGCGACCGGCCCCGGTCAGCGCGCGCACCAGCGCGCTCTTTCCATGATCGATGTGACCCGCGGTGCCGATGACGATCGATCGCACGGCCGCGTCAGCGTTTCTTGCGCGTGGCCCGCTCGCGCTTGCCGGGCCGTTGGGTGCGTTTGCCGGCGCCGCCGCGTCCGGCCTGCGGCTGCGCTTTCGAGGTCCGAGGGCCGCGATTCCGCTCCGAGACGCGGACCGCGTCGAGGATCTCCACCAGACCGAGGTCGACCTGGCGGCGTTCCATGTCGACCTTGACGACCTGCACCTTCACGCGATCGCCGAGCCGGTACAGCCGGCCCTTGTTCTCGCCGCGCAGAATGTGCGCGCGTTCGACGAAACGATAGTAGTCGTCGGCCATCGTCGACACGTGGACCAGGCCCTCGACGAAATGCTCGATCAGCTCGATGTAGAGGCCAAACGCGGTGACGCCGGTGACGTAGCCCTCGAACTCGTCGCCGACCTTGTCGGCCATGAAGCGGACCTTCTTCCACTGCACCAACTCGCGCTCGGCGTCGTCTGCGCGCCGTTCGCGATCGGACGTGTGCCGCGCCATGTCGGGGAGCTCGTCGATCAGCTCGTTCCGGCGCTCCTCGGTCATGCGTCCGTGCCGCGCCTCGCCCAGGGTGCGGTGGACGATCAAGTCCGGGTAGCGGCGGATGGGAGAGGTGAAGTGCGTGTAGCTCTCCGCGGCCAGACCGAAGTGCCCGAGATTGGATGCGTCGTAGCGCGCCTTCTGCATCGTACGCAGCATCAGGAACGCAATCGGCTTCTCCTCGGGCGTGCCCCGCATCCGCTCGACCAGCTTCTGAAAGTCGCGCGGACCGACTTCGGTGGTGGACTTGCCGAGGCTGTAGCCGAGCGTGGCGATGAACTCCTCGAACTCGCCGACCTTCAACGAGTCGGGCTCCTCGTGGACGCGGTAGAGCGTCGGCACGTCGTGCTCGTCGAGGTGCGCGGCGACCGTTTCGTTGGCCACCAGCATGAACTCTTCAATCAGCCGGTGCGCCACGTTCCGCTCGAGCGCGATGATCTCTTCGACCAGGCCCTGATCGTCGAGGACGATCTCCGGTTCCTTGAGGTCGAAGTCGATCGAGCCGCGGCGCCGGCGGCGGCGATTGAGGATGTCGAACAGCTCGCGCATCCGCTCGAACATCGGCACCAAGTCTCGGTAGGTGGCGATGGTCGCCGCGTCGCGATCGGTGAGAATCGCGTTCACCTCGGTGTAGGTCATGCGCGCATCACTGTGGATGACGCCGTCGTGCAGCTCGTAGCGCAGCACGCCGCCGCGCGCGTCGATCTCCATCAGGCAGGACTGGACCAGGCGGTCGACGTGGGGGTTGAGGCTGCACAACCCGGTCGACAGCTCCGACGGGAACATGTGCACGGCGCGCTCGGGAAAGTACACCGAGGTGGCGCGCTCGTACGCTTCTTCGTCGAGCGCGCTGCCCTCGGGGACGTAGTGGTTGACGTCGGCGATGTGCACGCCAAGCCAGTAGTTCCCGTTCTCGAGCCGCTCGATCGTGATCGCGTCGTCGAAGTCGCGGGCGTGCTCGCCGTCGATGGTCACCGTCTGCCAGCCGCGAAAATCCGTGCGCCCGGCGAGATCGCGCTCGCGGACCGACGGGCCGAGCCGTTTGGCTTCGGCAATCGCGGCCTCGCTGTGCGCGTCCGCGATGCCGTACTTGCGGATGATGATTTCGGTATCGACGCCCGGCTCGTCGATGTCGCCGAGCACCTCGACGATGCGACCGAGCGGACCGCGGGCGGGCGTCGGCCAGCGGGTGATCTCGACCGAGACCATGTCGCCCGACGCCGCGCCACCCTGATCGTCGTGCGGGATCTGCACGTCCATGATCAGGCGTCGATCGAACGGCACCACGAACCCCGGACCAGCGCCGTCGACCTCGAAGCGTCCGACAATCGTCGAGGCGCCGCGCTCGATGATGCGGACGATGCGTCCTTCGGCACCGCGGTCGGTGATGCGCTCGATCCGCGCCATCACCCGATCACCGTGCATGGCTTGATTCAGGTTGCTGCCAGCGATGTAGATGTCGCCCTGGACGTCCTCCGCGGGACGGTCCGGCACGACGAAGCCGAACCCGCGCGGATGGGTGGTGATCTTGCCCACGATCAGGTTCATGCGATCGGGCAGCCCGTAGCGGTCGCCGCGGGTCTCGATCAGGTGGCCGGACGCCGCCAGGTCCTTCAACAGGCGCTTGAGCGTCGGCCGCTGATCGCGGGGGATCTTCAGGCGCTGCAGGAGCTCTCTCGGCGTCGCCGGGTGCTCGACCTTGTCGCGGATCAGTTGGAGTAGTGTCTCTCGGTCCATGTCTCCTGGTTCAATTCTAGGCGTACCCTGATTGGGGTCAGACCCCGCCCGCGGGCCTGCCGCCGCGCCCGCTCGACTGGGGTCTGACCCCAGAGAGTTGCAGGGGGCGCGTACTTGGCGCCGAAATTAGGCAGTATTTGCGTACTTGTGGGGTCAGACCCCCGTCTTTTTGCTCGTTGGGCGGCTTGGGGACGGGGGTCTGACCCCGGAAACAGATTTTCCAACGGTGATGCGAGCGGCAGAGTCTACAGACTGTGTGACCGGAGCCGAACCCGCAGAGGCGTCCGACCTGGACCTGGTGCGCCGGGCGCAGGCCGGGGACGCCGACGCGTTCGGAGAACTGGTCGAGCGGAACCGTCGCGCGGTGTTCCGGGCAGCCTTGGCCGCCCTCGGCTCCGCCGCCGAGGCGGACGACGTGGCGCAGGACGCGTTCGTGATGGCGTACCGCAAAATCACGAGTTTTCGTGGCGACGCCGCGTTCCGGACGTGGTTGCTGGCGATCGCCTGGCGCAAGGCACTCGATCGCCGCAAGAGCCTGACGCGCTGGCTGCGGATCACAGCCGCCCCGCCGGAAGCCGACGCCGACGCGCCGAACTGGATCGAGCACATGCCCGCTGATCAACGAACCCAGGAAGAAGACCTCGCTGCCGCGCAGCTGCAGCACAAGGTCAAGCTCCTCATCCGCACGCTCCCGCGCAAACTGCGCGACGCGATCCTGCTCGCCGGGTCCGGCGACTACACCTACGAGCAGATCAGCCACATCCTCGGCGTACCGGTCGGCACGGTGAAGTGGCGCGTCTCGGAAGCGCGCCGTGTGCTGAAACAGAAACTGGCGGCGGTGGGACACGCGCATGACTGAACGACCACGGCGATTCGATGGCGACGGGACCGATGCCGCGATCGATCGCGCCGTACGCGAAATCATGCACCGTGACGCGGCCCCGGGCTTCAGGCGGCGCGTCCTGGCGCGGCTCGAGCGTGAGCCGCGCATCGCGTGGACGTGGGGGCAATTCGGGCTGATCGCCACAGCCGCCGCGGTCGTGCTGCTCGCGGTGTGGGCGCGGACGCCACAGCCGCTCCAGCAGCCAGTGTCAGAACCACGCCGCGCCGAGTTGGTGCGGCCGGTGGGTGAACCGACGCCGACGCCCACACCGCCGGCGACGACGCCGGCGGCGCCCTCGGACGTGAAGCGAGAAGCTCGCGCCGTCGCCGGGCGGCGGACGCAGACGCCAACCAGCGACCGGCGCGTCACCGCCGCCTCGATCGATCCCGCGGAGGAACGGCTCGAGCGTGGCGACGCGAATCCGCGCGTGTCAGACGGGCGCGTGGAGACAACCCGGCGGCCGTCTGGCGATCCGCTCAGCATTCCGCCGCTGCAGATTCGTCCGCTCGAGACCGGTGAAATCAGGATGAAATCGATGACGGTGGGACCGCTCGTGGTTGTGCCGCTGTTGCCGCCGCGCTGAGCGCGGCAGTCGTACCCTTACTGCGAAGACGCAACGCGAATCGCCTCGAGCGCATCATTGGCTTTGGCGTTTGCCGCCTGATCCAGCTTTCCTGTCAAACGTTGCCCTTCCTCGACCTGCGCCATCGCCGCCGCGATGCTGCCCGCGGCGGCGTTCTTGCCGACTCGCTGGTAACGCTCCCGCAGCCGCCGCAACGGCGCCTTCGATTCCTCGAAGTGCCGGCTGGCGTCGCCGAAATTGACGTTGTAGAGGCTCACCCGCGCCTCGAGCAATTGCCCTCGGGCTTCGGCGACGTCGAGCCGCTCCCGGCTTTCGTCGAGGGCCGTCTGCAACGCGAAACGGCCCGAGCCACCCATCGCGTACCCGATGCCGGCAACGACGATCAAAGCGACGATGGCGGCAAGGACGAGTTTGAGTCGGCTCATGGATCAGTCTCTCGAAAAATAGAGGATCACGCTCTCAGGAACAGTTGCACGTCTCCGACGTTCGTGCCGGTCGGGCCCCAGCGCACGAGATCGCCAAGCGGCGCAAAAAAACGATACGCATCATTGTCGGCGAGAAACACGTTCCAATCGAGGCCGGCCCGCGCGCCGCGCTCGAGCGTCGCCGGATCGACAATGGCGCCGGCCGCATCGGTCGGGCCGTCCGCCCCGTCCGTGCCGACGCTAGCCAGCACGACATCATCGCCGATTGCTGCAATGGCCGGCGCCGAGGCCAGCGCGAACTCCTGGTTCCGGCCGCCGCGCCCGTGTCCCGCCACCGTAACGGTGGTTTCGCCGGCCGCCAGAACACAGAGTGGACCCCGCGCCCGAGCCGCCAGATCGGCTGCACGCCGCACGAACAGCGCCGCCGCGCCGCGCGCTTCCCCGAACGTCGGTTCGTCAATCATGACGACCTCGTAGCCGAACGACTCCGCGGCAATTCGCGCGCCGTGCATGGCCGTCAGGCGGTTGCCGATGACCTCGTACACTGCATCGTTCAGCCGGGGATCGCCCGGCTTGACGGTTTCCGGAACACGGCCCGCGGCACCGCGCTCGAGATAGCGGCGCACGCTCGCCGGCAGGGTCTGCACCCGATTGGTGATGTGGATCGCCTGCACGAACGTCGTCGGGTCGCCGACGGTCGGCCCCGACCCGATAACCGATGGATCGTCGGCGATGGGTGTGTGCACATCGGAGATCGACAACGTCACGGTCCGCGACGCGGCCGCAGCGAGTTGGCCCCCCTTGACTCGCGACAGGTGCTTGCGGACGCAGTTCAACTCGCCGATGGCGACGCCGGCGTGCATCAGATCGCGCGCGGTCGCAACCTTGTCCGAGAGCGACACCCCGTCGACGGGCGCGGTCAGCATCGCGGATGCGCCACCTGACAGGAGGACGAGCAGCACGCCGTCGGCAGCACGGGCATCGCCGGCGATCGCCAGCGCGCGCTCCGCCGCGGCAACACTCGCCTGATTGGGAGAGGGATGGCTCGCGTCGAACCACTCGAGCGGCGACTGGACATCGCCCCTTGGGAGAGGGCACGCGATCATGCCGGCGTGAGGCGGCCGCGGCGCGAGGTCGAGGAACGCGCGGGCCATCGGCCAGGCGGCTTTGCCGACCGCAATCAAGAATACGGGTTCAGCGAGCTGAGCGAGTGGCGTTCGCGCGGAACTCAACAAACGTGAAGGCTCGACGGCCTGCACCGCGGACCGGAGGATGGTGCCGGCATGCTCGCGCAGCCGGGAAAGTGGTGACGTCAGTGCAGCTGCGACGGATCGGACCAGCCGGACAGGCCGGTAACCGCGTTGAACTTTCGAAGTAGTCCGGCAATCAACTGCTCGGCGTCGTCCTTGGCGCAAAGCTGCTCGAGTTGACCGATGACCCGTGCGAGCGCCGCGTCGGCATCGGTGATCGCGCTCTCCGAGAAATACTCGCGCAGCGCAGCGAGGCACTCACGGTGCCGCGTGAACTCGGCGCGGTAGAAATCGGTTGGGGTTGTCGGGACCGGTTTGATGGGTGCACTCAAAATCCTGGAAGGGCTGACAACGCGTGCCATGCGACTCCTTGCCTGGGACATATGAGGTGGGTGAAACGAGTGTAAACGTGCATGCAAACCCGTGTCAACCGACGGAATCGTATTTTGCCCGATCCGTATTGGACGATTGGCCCTGGCCGACGGACGAACCGCATTTCAGCTCAACGGACGGTACGCGCGACGATGAGGCCGCCGAGGCACCCAAGCAGCATGCCACCGACGAGCAACGCCGCAATCGCGCTGATCGGCAGGAAGATCAGGGTTGTCAGGCCGAGGCCCTCGAGCGCCTGCCGGGCATACCAGCCGCGCCCGGTCAGGAAGACCACCCACAGCGAAACGATGGCGAGCAGTGCGCCGATGCCCCCCTGGAGGACGCCCTCGGCGATGAAGGGGCCCCGGATGAACGCAAAGGGGGCCCCGACGAGCTGCATGATCTCGATTTCGTCGCGCCGCGCGTACGCCGCCAGCCGGACGACGTTGGCAACCGTGAGCGCCGCCGCGATCCCGAGCAGGAGCACGATGACCAGGCCGATCGTCCTGATGAACCCGACGGCGGAGCCGAGGCGGCTGAGCCATCGCCGGTCGTAGCGCACGTCGGCAACGCCGGCCATGGTCGGCAGTTTGGCCGCCAGCGTGTCGACCGCGTGCGCCGAGTCACGAGCCGTCGGGGCGAGCCGGACCTCGAGGGACGCGGGGAACGGATTACGTTCCAGCCGCTCCGTAGACGCGGCAAGGTCGGGGAAGTCCTCCCGGAACCGCGCCACCGCGTCGGCCTTGGAGAGGTGCGTGCGCTCCTTCGCGACTCCGGTCGTGTCGATCTCCGCTTCCAGGCTCCGCAGCTGCTCCTCAGTGATGTCATCCTTGAGGAAGACCGACATCTCCGCCGATTCGCTCCACCGGCCGACGACCCGCTGCAGGTTGCTGTTAACCATCAGGAAGAAGCCGAGCACGAACAGGCCGGCGGCGATGGTCAGGACGGCAAGCGCGGCGGATCGCCAGCTTCGCAGCAGGCTCTCGGTCGCCTCGTGAAGAAAGTATCGCAGGGCGCGCATGCGGGCTCAGTTCACCTCGACGATACGGCCGTGATCGAGGGTCAGCGCGCGCCGGCCAACACGGCGAATGAGCTCGCGGTCGTGGGTTGCAACCAGCACGGTCGTGCCGCGGGCGTTGATCTCGCGAAAGAGGTTCATGATCTCCAGTGACAGGTCCGGATCGAGGTTGCCGGTCGGCTCGTCGGCCAGAATGATCATCGGATCGTTGACCAGGGCGCGCGCAATGGCAATGCGCTGCTGCTCGCCGCCCGACAGCTCCATGGGATATGCATTCATCCGGTGCTGCAAGCCGACCCACTTGAGGACCTGGAACGTCCGGCGCTGCTGCTGGGAGACCGGCATGCCGAGCACGTGCGGCACGAACGCGACGTTCTCGAGGACGGTCTTGGATGGCAGCAGCTTGAAGTCCTGGAAGACGAACCCGAGCGAGCGCCGATAGGCCTGCACCTCGGCGGCGGTGAGCGTCGCCAGGTCGCGACCGCCGACGACGAGTTGACCGTCGGTGGGGACATCGCGCCGCAGCAGCAGGCGGAGGAGGGTGGACTTCCCGGCGCCGCTCGGGCCGGTCAGAAAGACGAACTCACCCTTGTCGACGCGCAAGGAGAGGTCGCGGAGCGCGTAGACACCGCGCCCATAGAGCTTCGACAGGTTGTGCGCCTCGATCACGGCGATGCAGTGAAAAAGTGTGAAGCCTACGAGTCCAGGATTCTCTTGAGCAGCGCGTTCACCGTCGACGGGTTGGCCTTGCCGCGTGTTGCTTTCATCACCTGTCCGACGAGGAACCCGAATGTCTGCTGCTTGCCTGCACGGTATTGCGCGACCGCCGTCGCATGGGCGGCGAGCGCCTCGCGCACCGCCGTCTCGAGCGCCGCATCGTCGTTCATCACGGCCAGCCCTTCGTCGGCGACGACGGTTTCGGCCGATCGTCCGGACGCGTACATCTTCTCGAACACGTCCTTGGCGATCGGTCCGGTAATCGTGCCCGAGTCGACGAGCCGAATCAAGCCCGCGAGCGACTGCGGACCGATTGCCGACGATTCCACCGCGATGCCGAGCTCGTTCATCTTGCGCGTCAGCTCGCCCATGATCCAGTTGCTCGCCGCCTTGGCGTTGCCGGCCGCGGCGGCCGTGGCCTCGAAGTAATCGGCCAGGGCCCGCGACTGCGTCAGCACGCCGGCGTCATAGTCGGGAATCGCGTATTGCGCGACCAGCCGCCGGCGCCGCGCGTCGGGCAATTCCGGCAGCGCGCCGCGGATTTCCTCCACCCACTCGAGGCTGACCTGGAGCGGCGGCAAATCGGGCTCGGGGAAGTACCGGTAGTCGTGTGCTTCCTCCTTGCTGCGCATCGAGACGGTTCGTCCCGCGCTCGTGTCCCACAGACGGGTCTCCTGGACGACGCGGCCGCCTTCGGTGAGGAGCGCCGACTGCCGTTCGATCTCGTACTCGAGCGCCTTCTGCACGTGGCGAAACGAGTTGAGGTTTTTCACCTCGGCTTTGGTGCCAAACGTCGTCGAGCCGGCCGGCCGCACGGAGACGTTGGCGTCGCAGCGCAAGCTTCCCTCTTCCATGTTCCCGTCGTTGACTTCGACCGCGACGAGGATGGCGCGAAGACGGCTGAAGAACTCGCCCGCGTCCGCGGCGGATCGCAGATCGGGAGCGGTCACGATCTCGAGCAGCGGCACACCGCTGCGGTTGAAATCGAGATAGGTGCGGCGATCGGAATCCGGGAAGCCCTCGTGCAGCGACTTGCCGGCGTCCTCCTCGAGGTGGGCGCGCACGATGCCGACGCGGCGCACCGATTCGCCGCTGGCATATTCGACGAAGCCCTCGGTGGCGATCGGCCGCTCGTACTGGGAGATCTGATAGCCCTTCGGCAAATCGGGATAGAAATAGTTCTTGCGGGCGAAGATCGACACCGGCTGCACGGTGCAATTGAGGGCGTGCGCGGCGCGGATCGCGAACTCGACGGCGCGCTGGTTCAACACCGGCAGCGCACCGGGCAGTCCGAGGCAGACGGCGCACACGTTGGTATTGGGAGGCGCGCCAAAACGCGTGCTGCAGCCGCAGAAGATCTTCGTCTCGGTGAGGAGCTGCGCGTGAATTTCCAGGCCGATGACGGGCTCGTAGGCGGGCACTGTCCCTCGCTGTTCGCCGTTCGCTGTTCCCGGCTACGCCTTCGGCCCCGCCGCCTTCACGTCTGGCGCGGCATCCCCTTCGAACGTCCTGAAGTTCTCGACGAACATCCGTGCAAGACGACGGGCCTGCTCGTCGTAGGCCGACTGATCTTGCCAGGTCTGACGCGGCTTGAAGACCCCGGCCGGCACATCCGGGCACGCCGTCGGCACCGCCAGATTGAAGAGCGGGTCGGTCTCGTAGGTCGTGTTGTCGAGCGCGCCGGAGAGCGCGGCCGTGATCATCGCGCGGGTATGCGCGATCTTCATGCGCGTGCCCACGCCGTACGGACCGCCGGTCCATCCCGTGTTCACGAGCCAGACGCGTACGTCGTGGCGCGCGATGCGCTCGCCGAGGAACTTCGCGTACACCGTCGGGTGCAGCACCATGAACGGCGCGCCGAAACAGGTGCTGAACGTCGCCTTCGGTTCGGTGACGCCTCGCTCGGTCCCGGCGACCTTCGCGGTGTAGCCGGACAGGAAGTGGTACATCGCGCCGGCCGGCGACAGCCGCGCGATCGGCGGCAGCACGCCGAAGGCGTCGGCAGTCAGCATGACGATATTGCGCGGATGCCCCGCCTGTCCCGATGCCACCCAGTTGTCGATGAACTCGAGCGGATAGGCGCCGCGCGTGTTCTCGGTCAGCGAATCGTCGTCGAGATCGAGCACCCGCGTCGCGGCGTCCATCTTGACGTTCTCGAGCACCGTGCCGAAGCGCCGTGTGGTGGCGTAGATCTGCGGCTCGGCCTCCGCGGACAGGCGGATCATCTTGGCGTAACAGCCGCCCTCGATGTTGAAGACGCCGTCCTCGCTCCAGCCGTGTTCGTCGTCGCCAATGAGATTACGCAGGGGATCGCTCGAGAGCGTGGTCTTGCCGGTCCCCGACAGGCCGAAGAAGAGCGCCACATCTCCGTCCGTGCCGACGTTCGCCGAACAATGCATCGA
>Ga0075421_100011264_pt1 | contig 11072 bp, 8 predicted proteins | sample SoiMetdeltSBSDD5_FD_75292 | JGI IMG/M metagenome (GOLD analysis project Ga0075421, IMG submission 75292) | Bulk soil microbial communities from a Populus tree surrounding site in Tennessee, USA - Soil MetaG P. deltoides SBSDD5 | ecosystem: Environmental > Terrestrial > Soil > Tree plantation...
CATGATACGCGGCAACGGCTGAACCGAGGGTGGGCTCACCCGCTGCCGGCGGGTGTTTTGCCCGAGCGTAACGTTCATCCGGCCTCGAGCATCGGAAACGCCAGGGGCCAGTGTGACGGGCCGGCGCCGCCGCAACCGCGCCGCAACCCCACCGCCCCGCCGCTCATCGAGAAAGCATGTGGATCGTCAAGGTCGCGCTCCAGCGCCCGTACACGTTCGTGGTGGTGGCGCTGCTGATCCTGCTCGCCAGCCCGGTCATCATCCGCCGCACGCCCACCGACATCTTCCCGAACATCGACATTCCCGTGATCGCGGTGGCGTGGCAGTTCACCGGCCTCAATCCGGAAGAGATGGAAGGGCGCATCACCACCCAGTACGAGCGGGTCCTCACCACCACCGTGGACAACATCGAGCACATCGAGTCCACGACCGTCAACGGCCAGGCGATGATCAAGATCTTCCTGCAGCCGAATGCGCGCCTCGACACCGCGAACGCGCAGGTGACGGCGGTGTCGCAGACGATCCTGCGCCAGCTTCCCGCCGGCACCCAGCCGCCGTTGATCATCAACTACAGCGCGTCCACGGTGCCGATTCTTCAGCTCGCGCTGTCCGGGCTGTCCGAGGCGGAGCTCAACGACGCCGGCCTCAATTTTCTGCGGACCCAGCTCGTGACGGTGCCGGGCGCATCCATCCCGTATCCGTACGGCGGGAAACAGCGCCAGGTCATGGTCGACCTGGATCCGCGTCTGCTCCAATCGAAAGGACTCTCTCCGGCCGATATCGTCACCGCCATCGGCCAGCAGAACATCGTGCTGCCGTCGGGCACGGCCAAGATCGGCCCGTTCGAGTACGACGTCGCCATGAACGCGAGCCCGCGCACGGTCGCGGAGCTGAACGACCTCCCCGTCAAGGTGGTCGGGAATTCGACGATCTATCTCCGCGACGTCGCCCACGTGCGCGACGGGTTCGCGCCGCAGACGAACGTCGTCCGCCGGGACGGCACCCGGGGCACGCTCGTCACCATCCTGAAATCCGGCACCGCCTCGACGCTCGATGTCGTGGCCGGCATCCGCGCCCTGTTGCCCCGCGTGCTGCCGACGCTTCCCCCGCAGCTCAAGGTCGAGCCCCTGGCGGACCAGTCGATCTTCGTGCGGGCGGCGGTGAGCGGGGTCATCCGGGAGGCCGTCATCGCCGCCTGCCTCACGGCCTTGATGATCTTGCTGTTCCTGGGAAGCTGGCGGAGCACACTGATCATCGCGGTCTCCATCCCGCTCTCGATCTTGACGTCCGTCATCACGCTCAGCCTCCTCGGGGAAACGATCAACATCATGACGCTGGGCGGGCTCGCGCTCGCCGTCGGTATCCTCGTGGACGACGCCACCGTCGAGGTCGAGAACATCAACCGGAACCTCGACATGGGGAAGCCGATCATCCAGGCGATTCTGGACGGGGCGCAGCAGATCGCGGTGCCCGCGCTCGTCTCCACGCTGTGCATCTGCATCGTGTTCCTGCCCATGTTCTTCCTGGGCGGAGTGGCGCGTTACCTGTTCGTCCCGCTCGCGGAGGCGGTGACGTTCGCCATGCTGGCGTCGTATCTCCTGTCACGGACGCTCGTGCCCACCATCGCCCGATATCTCCTCAAGCCGCCGGTCGAGGGCGCGGCGCCGTCACGGAATCCGCTCGCGCGTGCGCAACAGGCGTTCGAGCGCCACTTCGAGCGGCTCCGCCACGCCTATCAGCGGGTGCTCACGCGGCTGATCGCCCGGCGCGCGCTCTTCATCCCGGTGTTCCTGGGCGCCTGTCTCGTCGCCGCCCTCCTCATTCCTTTCCTCGGCCAGAACTTCTTTCCCGACACCGACAGTGGCCAGTTCACGCTTCATCTGCGCGCGGCCACCGGCACCCGCATCGAGGAGACGGCGCGGCTCACCGATCTCGTGGAAGGGACCATCCGGCGCGAGATTCCCGCCGCCGAGCTCGACGTGATCCTCGACAACATCGGGCTGCCCTACAGCGCCATCAACTGGATGCACAGCGCGTCGGGCGTCATCGGCGCCGCCGACGCCGACATCCTCGTGTCCCTGAAGGAAGGCCATCGCCCGAGCGCGGAGTACGTCCGCGTCCTCCGCGAGAAGTTGCCCCTCGAGTTCCCGGGCATGACCTTTTACTTCTTGCCGGCCGACATCGTGACGCAGATCCTGAACTTCGGTCAGCCCGCGCCCATCGATATCCAGATCGAGGGCGCGGACGTCCAGGGCAACCGTCGCGTCGCCAACCAGATGCTGAACGACCTCCGTCGTGTGCCGGGCCTCGTCGATCTCCGGATCCAGCAGCGGTTCGATTACCCGAAGTTCGACATCACGGTCGACCGCACGAAAGCCGGCCAGGGTGGCTTCACCGTGCGGGATCTCGCGAGCAGCCTCCTCGTCTCCCTCAGCGGGAGCTTTCAGACGACGCCGACGTTCTTCCTCAACTGGCAGAACGGTGTGAGCTACAACCTCGCCACCCAGACCCCGCAGTATCGAATCCAGACCCTCCACGACCTCGAGAACATTCCGATCAGCGCCCCCGCCACGACGCGGCCCGGCATCCTCGCCGACGTGGCGTCGATCACGCGCGCGAGCGAGATGGCCGTGCTCTCGCACTACAACATCCGCCGCGTCGTGGACATCCACGGCGCCGTGCAGGACCGTGACCTCGGCGCCGTCGGCCGCGATATCGCGCGCATCGTCGACACGACGCGGCCCCATCTGCCGCGGGGCAGCTTCCTCACCGTGCGCGGGCAGCTCGCCACCATGCGCACGGCGTACATCGGGCTGCTCGCCGGACTCGCGTTCTCGATCGTCCTCGTCTATCTGCTCATCGTCGTGAACTTCCAGTCGTGGCTCGATCCGTTCATCATCGTCACCGCGCTGCCGGGGGCGCTGGCGGGCATCGTCATCTTCCTGTTCCTGACCGGGACCACGCTCAGCGTGCCCGCTCTGATGGGAGCCATCATGAGCATCGGCGTCGCCACCGCCAACAGCATCCTGGTCGTGTCCTTCGCCAAGGAGCGGCTCGGCGAGCACGGCGACGTGGCGAGGGCGGCTGTCGAGGCCGGCTTCACCCGCTTCCGTCCGGTCTTGATGACCGCGCTCGCCATGATCATCGGTATGGTGCCGATGGCGCTCGGCCTCGGCGAAGGCGGCGAGCAGAACGCGCCCCTCGGACGCGCCGTGATCGGTGGCCTGCTGTGCGCCACCGTGGCGACCCTGCTCTTCGTGCCGTCGGTATTCGCGCTGCTGCACGGGCGGCGCGGGGCCGACGGGCGGCGCGCAACGGAGGCAACGCGATGACGGACGATTCCACGAGCGAGCTCGTGCCGCGGGCGCCGGCAGCGGTCGAGCGCGACCACGCGCCATCGAACCGCCGTCACCTGGCCTTCCTCGCCATGGGAATCGTGGCGGGCGCGCTCGGCCTCGGCATCGTCTCCGGGATCCGGGTTCGCAGCGCGGCCGACACGTCGCTCCGGCAAGCCACCGCCGCCGCCGCCATCACGCCCGTGAACGTGGTATCGCCGCAAGCGGGCGCGCCGACGCTCGAGATCCGCCTCCCCGGCACGACCCAGGCCTTCACGGACACGGCGATCTTTGCGCGGACGAGCGGCTACGTGAAGGGCTGGTACTTCGACATCGGCGCCCACGTGAAGCAGGGGCAACTGCTGGCCGAGATCGAAAGCCCGGAGGTCGACCAGCAGCTCCAGCAGGCGCGGGCGGACCTCGCCACCGCGCAAGCGAACCTCCGGCAGGCCCAGATCACCGCGGACCGCTGGTGGGCACTGTTGCAATCCGACTCGGTCTCCAAGCAGGAGACGGACCAGGCGATGAGCGCGCTCAGCGCGATGAAAGCAACGGTGGAATCGAATACCGCGAACGTCCGTCGCCTCGAGCAGCTCCAGGGATTCGAGAAGATCTATGCGCCGTTCGACGGCGTCATCACCGCGCGCAACGTCGACATCGGCGTGCTCATCAATGCCGGCGCGACCCCATCCACCGGCCGCGAGCTCTTTCACATGGCGGCCATCCACACGCTCCGCGTCTTCGTGGCCGTCCCCGAGATCTATTCACGGGCGGCACGTCCGGGAACGGGGGCGACGCTCACGTTCGACGAATATCCGGGGCGGTCGTTCCCGGGAAAGCTCGTCAGAACCGCCAACGCCATCGACCTCACGTCGCGCACGCTCCTCGTGGAGGTCGACGTCGACAACCCCGGCGGCGAGCTCCTGCCCGGCGCGTACGCTTTCGTTCACTTCAAGCTTCCCGCGCAGGTCGCCACGGTGACGGTGCCTGCCAACGCGCTGCTCTTCCGCGCGGAAGGTCTGCGCGTCGCCGTCGTGCGGAACGGTCAAGCGGAGCTCGTGCCGGTGACGATCGGGCGCGATTATGGCGCGACGGTGGAGATCCGCGCCGGCCTCGCGCCCACCGATCAGGTGATCCTCTCGCCGTCCGATTCGCTCACGACCGGCACTCGCGTCCGCATCGCGAACGCGCCGGCGCCCACGCCGCGGTGAGCACGCGGCGCGTCGTCCTGGCTGGTCTTGGTGTGCTGCTGGTCGGCGGCTGCATGGTCGGCCCCGACTACCAGAAGCCATCGGTACCGATGACGCCGACGTACAAGGAGGCAGAGGGCTGGAAGGCCGCGAGCCCGAGCGATCACCTCCCCCGTGGGCCGTGGTGGACGATCTTCGGAGATCCAGACCTCGATGCGCTCGAGGCCGAGATCACCCCCGCCAACCAGAATCTGAAGATCGCGGAGGCGCGACTCCGCGAGGCGCGCGCGCTCGTCCGCTTCAACCGGGCGGCGCTCTTTCCCACCATCTCGACGAGCGCGGGCGCCGCGTCGGTCCGCGAGTCGACGAACGCGCCGTTCCGGGGGTCGGGTACGAACCTGGGCAACAGCGGCGACTTGCTGCTCTCGCTCGACATGTCGTACGAGCTCGATCTCTGGGGCCGGGTGCGACGCACGGTCGCCTCCGCGCGCCACGAGGCCGAGGCGACCGCGGCCGACCTCGAGACGGCGCGGCTCAGCCTGGAGGCGGAGCTGGCCTTCGACTACTTCGAGCTCCGCGCGGCCGACGCGCAGCAGCGACTCCTGAACGAGACGGTCATGGCCTTCGAGGCGGCGCTTCGGCTCACGAGGAATCGGTTCGAAGGTGGCGCCGCCCCGAAATCCGACGTGGCCCAGGCGCAGACGCAGCTCGACACGACGCGCGCGCAGGCGACCGACATCGCCGTGCAGCGGGCGCAGTTCGAGCACGCCATCGCGACCTTGATCGGACGTCCGCCCGCGGCCTTCAGCCTGCCGCCTCGTCCGCTCGCCACGCCGCCGCCGAACGTGCCCGCGGGGCTTCCGTCCGAGCTTCTGGAGCGACGACCGGACATCGCTGCCGCCGAGCGCCGGGTCGCCGAGGCGAACGAGCAAATCGGCATCGCCATCGCCGCCTACTATCCGGTGTTCATGCTCAATGCGTCGGTCGGATTCGAGGGAAGCTCGTTCGGCAATCTCCTGAACGCGTCGAGCCTGCTGTGGTCCGTCGGCGCCACCATCACGCAGACAATCTTCGACGGTGGCCGACGGCGCGCGACCTCGGAGGCGGCGCGCGCCAGCTACGATGCGACGGTGGCGGCCTACCGCCAGACGACCCTGACCGCCTTCCAGCAAGTCGAGGACAACCTGGCCGCGCTTCGCATCCTCGAGCAGGAGGCGGAGCAGCAGCGGCGTGCGGTGGAATCGGCGCAGCTCTCGCTCCAGCTCTTCACGAATCGGTACCGGGGCGGGGTCGACAGCTACCTGCAAGTCATCACCGCGCAGACGGTCACGCTTGCGAACCAGCGTACCGAGATCGACGTCCTCCGGCGGCGCATGGACGCCAGTGTCCTGCTGGTGAAGGCCATCGGCGGAGGCTGGGACAGCGCCGCGCTGTCGAAGCTCCCGAAATAATCGCGCAATCGCGGCGGGGCCGGGCGTTTCGCCCGCAAGCGCCCGAAAAGCAACCGCGCGCCGACGTGCGGCGTCGAAAGAGCAAGGAGGGAACAAACGATGTTCAAGCGAATGTTCGTCGCCGCACCCGCCGTGGCCCTCGTCGCGGTGCTCGCCGTCGGCTGTGCCGGGCCGAGCTCGCAGGCGTCCGACTCCGTTTCCGCCGCCATCCCGCCCGCGAGCGATTTCACGGGCGACTGGTTCGGCACGTTTTCGTGGGTCGGCGCCTGGCAATACGCCGACGAAGGCAAAGTCGCCCTGAACATCAAGGAGGACGGCACGTTCACGGCGACCGTCGAACGGAACGGGGGGACGAACAACCTCGCGAAGCCCGCCACCTGGGCCGGGACCGTGATCGTCCGCAGAAACCGCGTGACCCTGGACAACTCCGGTGGGACCTGGCCCACGATCGAGCTCCGTCGTTCCGGCAACAATGTCCTGTTCGGCGTGGCCCACGATCCCGGCGTCGAAAACCCCGTGATGATGGAGTTCAAACGCGTCGGCCCGCCGCCAAGCTCGCCGCAAGGATAGACGTCGCCGTCGGGGCGGGGCATCGTGAGGCCCCGCTCCGTCCGTGAAACCATTTCGGCGTCCCGTCCATCTCAAGCGCGGAGGTTGACCTCATGGCCGCGAAAGTGCCGGAAACGACAACAACCAAGAAAGACACGCGCGCGGGGCGGACGCTGACGGCGGAGCTCCAGGCCATCGTGACGCGGTTACAGACGGACGTCGAGGTGCCGAAGACCAGCGTGGTCGGCGGGGATTTCCTCGATGTCGCCCAGGACATCGAGCATCAGGAGCTGGCGCGGCTCAGCGCCTCGCGACTGACGGAACGCGCTCGGCGTCTGCGCGTGGCGTTGACGCGGGTCTCGAGCGGTGAGTACGGCGTGTGCGCCGAGTGCGGGGCCGCGATCCCGCCGAAGCGCCTCCTCGCCGTTCCCGAGGCGACCACGTGCGTGCCGTGTCAGGAGCGCCTGGAGCGCGGCCGCGCCGCCGTCGCTTGACTCGACGGCCGGCGCGTCCGTAGCCGCGCCGGACGGCGGTGCGTCCTAACAAGTAGGAGCGGATCCAGGCATATGCCGGCACGTTCCGAACGGGGCTAACGGTGGAGGTCGGAGTCAGATGCGACGGAGAGAGCGTGGATTTCTCGGACTCCTGCACATCGCGCCTCTCCTGCTGATGGCTCCCGCCGTGGTGGCGCCCGCCGCCGCCGCTCCGCGCGAACTGCAACCGCTCATTGTAGGCTCCGAGCGGTTCTTCTCCCTCACGTGGGATGCAGCGCAGCGCCATGGCCGGCTCGAGGTCGAGGGGTATATCGGCAACAACTCGCCGTACCGCGTAGGGAACCTGCGCCTGCTGGTGGACAGCTTCGACGACGCGGGGCGGATCATCGACCAGCGGCTGAGCTGGGTCATCGGGAATCTCAGCGCCAACGACCGGCTCTACTTCGAGGTACCGGTTGCCCCCGCCTACCGATACCGCGTCCGCGTGTTCTACTACGATCGTATCGACGAGGCCAGTTTCACGATCCCCTGAGAGCGGGCGCTGTGCGCGTCCGCGAGGCGCTCCTGGCGACGACCGAGCCAGACCGCGTTGATCAGCCACAGTGCCGCGAGCGGGATGGCGGCGAACGAGACCTGCGCCGCCCCCAGCCCGAGCGCGCGCAGCAGCGTCACCGACCACGCGCCGAGCTGATCACCGGTCCGGTAGACGACGGTGTCGATGAGGCTCTTCGCCTTGTAGCGGTCCTCCCGGGACGCGACGGTGTAGAGCAGCTCGCGCGCGGGCCGCGCCACCGCGTAGTCGGCCGCCCGGCGGATCACCTGGAACACCGCGATCGCCATCACCGTCGGCACCAGCGCCAGCGCCCCGAAGCCAACGATGGTCAGCGCGGGAAGTACGGCGAGCGTCAGCGCCACGCCGAGGAGCAGGACGATCCGCGCCGTGAACAGGAGCTGGACGACGAGCGTGAGCGCGTTGACGAGCAAGTCGACGGTGGCGAAGAAGGCGGTCTGCGCCCCGCGATCACGAAACGCCCCGCTCACGATCGCCGCCTGCTGAAAATAGAGAAACGTCGAGGTGATCGAGAACAGGAGGAGGAACACCGCCACGTTCAACAGATAGGGCGAACGGACGACGTGGGTGATGCCGGCAAGGACGCCGCCGCCGATGGGCGCCTCCGCCGCGCGCGGCTCCCGGTGCAGCGTCGCCGACAGGCGTGAGAGGCGGCCGGCGCTGAACACCGCCACCTCGAGCAGCGCGGCCGCCCCGACAAGGAGCACCATGGGCGGCACGTGCCGCGCCAGCGACGCCGTCACCGCCGAGCCGACGATCGCGCCGAGCGTGGCCCCCGCCGCGATGAGGCCGAACAGCCGCTTGCCCTGCTCGGGAGTGAAGATGTCCACGTTCAGCTGCCAGAACGTCGAGACCACGAACAGGTTGAACGTGGAGGCCCAGATGAAGAAGATCCGCCCCACCCACACGATTTGCACCGCGTCCGCCGCGTGAAAGAGCACCGCAAAGAGCAGGATGTTGGCGGCGAAGAAGTGGTAGGTGATCGCGATGAAGCGCTCGCGCGGCAGCCACTTCACGAGGTACGCGAACGGGATGTTCAGGAGCAGCATGACCACGAGCGTGCCCGTGAACAGCCACTGGAGATTCTGCACGCCGCCGGCCACCCCGGCCTGGTCGCGGATCGGCCGCATGATGTAGTACGAGGACAGGATCGAGAAGATATCGAGCCAGCACCAGGCGACCACGGGCACTTCGCCGGGCCGCACGTCGAAGAGGCGGATCAAGCGGGCGTCAGCGCAGGCCGGCGGCGATCTGTCGGATGTCGGCCGGCGAGTGTTCGCCGCCGAGCGGCGTTCCCGGCACCAGGTGCTTGCCCATCGCGAGTCCGCCCACGAGCACCGGCTCGAATCCGACCTCGCGAATGAGCGTCTCCGCCGCTGCGATCGCTTTCGGGTCGTCACCCGCGATGGGGACGCCGACAGGGTCGCCCGTGCGATGCGCGATCGTGCCGAGCCGCGCGTAGCTGATGGCATTGAAGGCGCGCACGATACGCGCCCCCGGCAGCAGCTTGGCGGTCACCACACCCGCGCCGCCCTCGTCGTTGACCCGCTTGACGAACTCTTCGCCGTCACGCCGCGGAATAGGATTGCTCACGTCGAGCACGAGGACTTTCGTGGCGAGCGCGCTCGCGTGCGCCTTGCCGATCTCCTCGAGTGCCGGGTACGGCACGACCAACGCGACGACATCGCCGAACGCGACCGCTTGCTCGACCGTCCCCGCCTGAGCGAGCGGCCCTAGCGACGCCACGAGATCCTTCAATCGGTCGGGATTCCGGGACGAGAACATCACCGGGTGCCCGGCCCTGACGAAGAGCGCGCCCAGCGCGCCGCCCTCACGACCGGCGCCGATCATGCCGATCTTCAGCGGCCCGCCCGCCGGCGTCTGAGCGCGCGCCATGCGCGGTCCAACGGCGAGGGCAGCGAGGCTGCTTCCAGCGATGCGGAGGAACTCTCGGCGGTCTTTTGTCATCGTGCTCTCCCATCGGACGGTCGGTTGCTGACCCAGGCTACACCGGACGTCGAGCCGTCGACGCCGCGCGCTCGGCGCTTGCGCTCTCAGCGACGTCGAGGACGGCCGCGGGGCTGCTCCCGTTGGGCTGCACGAGCAACCGACGAGCATGGAACCGACGCAGGGTCGAGCGGTGGCCCACACTCACGACGGTCGTCGCGGGCAGCCGTTCTTCGAGCAGCCGATAGAGCCGCGCTTCCGTCGGCTCGTCCACGGCCGACGTGGCTTCGTCGAGGAAGAGCCACTCGGGCTCGTGCACGAGCGCGCGTGCAACAGCAATCCGCTGCTGTTCCCCCGGCGACAGCAAGAGTCCCCAGTTGCCGGCCTCGTCCAGTCGTTCCGCGAGCTCCGGCAATCCGACGGCGTCCAGACTTTCGCGCAGCGCCGCGTCGGTCAGGGCCGCGTCGGCTCCCGGATACCTGACGACGTGCCGCAGCGTGCCGAGCGGCAGGTACGGCTTCTGGGGCAGGAAGAGCAGGCGGGCGTCGCGAGGTGCGTGAATCTGACCGCGCCCGAACGGCCAGATCCCGGCGATAGCGCGCACGAGCGTGCTCTTGCCGACACCGGACGGTCCGGAGAGGAGCACGGTCTCGCCGCGCGCCACCGACAGTGTCACGTCAGCGACGAGAGGCCGGCCGTCGGGGCGGTCGACCTCTACGCCATCGAGGGTGAGGTGGCCGTCGTCGCCATTCGCGCGCGCGAGGCCACCGGCGCTCCCGAGCTCGCGCATTCGCTGCAGCGAAGCCTCGAAGCCCGCGAGCCGTTCCACCACCGAGCGCCATTCGGCGATGTCGGTATATGAGGACACGATGAAGCTGAGCGCGTCCTGGACCTGCGCGAACGCCGTGGCGGTTTGAACGAGACCGCCGAGCGGAATCTCGCCGCGGAAGTAGCGAGGCGCCGCCACCACGAACGGAAAGACGACGGCCACCTGCGTATAGCCCGCGGTCAGCCACGTGAGGCGCTTCTGGCGGCGCATGATTGCCCACCAGTTGCTCACCACGCTGGTGAAGCGCTCTCGGAACCCGCGCAGTTCCTCCGCTTCTCCGCCGTAGAGCGCAACCCCCTCGGTATTCTCGCGAAGGCGGACGAGACCAAAGCGGAAGTCCGCCTCGAAACGCTGCTGCTCGAAGTTCAGCCGGACCAGGGGCCGTCCGATGCGGTCGGTGAGCCACGTCCCGACGACGGCGTAGAGGACCGCCGCCCATACCAGGTACCCGGGCACGGTCATCGAGATCGCGCCCAGCGCAACATGGAGCGGCCCCGAAAGCGACCACAGGATGGCGACGAATGAGACCAGGGTCACCGCCGCCCGCAACCCGCCGATGGCGAGGCCAAGGGAGCCGGAGACGAAGAGTCGAACGTCCTCCGCGATGCGCTGGTCGGGGTTGTCGCTCTCGCCGCCGGCGAGCTGCATCCGGTAGTACGCGCGGTCGGTGAGCCAGGCCCGAAGATACCGGTCCGTCAGCCATTGC
>Ga0075421_100011267_pt1 | contig 11070 bp, 9 predicted proteins | sample SoiMetdeltSBSDD5_FD_75292 | JGI IMG/M metagenome (GOLD analysis project Ga0075421, IMG submission 75292) | Bulk soil microbial communities from a Populus tree surrounding site in Tennessee, USA - Soil MetaG P. deltoides SBSDD5 | ecosystem: Environmental > Terrestrial > Soil > Tree plantation...
ACCCGGCGTCAACTGCCGACTCGGGCGTTCGACAAACACTACGCCTTCTTGCGTACTGCTGCTGACAAATCGGAACGCATCTTGGTGGTCATGAACTTCCAGCCCGCGCTGCAAACCATAGAAGTCGATATGAGCGGGGTTGCCACGGCAGGACTCGTGGAAATGCGCAGCGGTGCTGCGATCTCGCGAAGTAATCCCCTGAAGCTGGAGCTTCCGGCTTACGGGTACCGCCTCTACAAACTTGAACCGGCCACGAGCGTTCCATAGCGGTGTGGCGCATAGCCGCAAAATGAGCCCTCACAGGCAACCTTAAAAAAGGCCCGGCTCAGTTGGCAATTCTCATCAAGAAAGGACCGCTTATGCAAAGCAAAGGACTCCGTTGGGGTGGAATCTTATGTGTCATCGCAGCTACGACTCTCAGCGCAGAGAATAGCGGCAAGACCCGGACGTTGAGCCTTTCGGTGTTCGAGGACAAAGTGCGCGGCGGCTGGGCCGCGCAGATGATCGGAGTTTCCTATGGCGCACCCACGGAGTTTCGCTCCAACGGGAAGATTATTGAGGACAATCTGCATGATTACCAGAACTGGACACCTCAGCGCATCGAGAATGCGATTGGACAGGACGACCTTTATGTCGACATGACATTTGCCGAGGTTATGGACCGAATCGGTTTGAATGCAACCACCGAGCAGTACGGAGAGGCTTTTTCCAAAACCGAATACAGCCTCTGGCATGCCAACGCTGCAGCGCGACGGCTGCTGAACAGCGGCATCAAGGCGCCTTGGTCTGGCCATCCCAAGTACAACATCCACGCCAACGACATTGACTTTCAGATCGAAGCAGATTTCATCGGGCTGATGACGCCGGGATTGCCGGGCGAGTCAAACAAGTATTGTGACCGTGTCGGACGGGTCATGAACTACGGCGATGGCCTCTATGGCGGCATGTTTGTCAATGGCATGTATGCTGCGGCATTCTTTGACAAGGATGTCCGCAAGATTGTGGAGCAGGGATTGGCCTGCATACCGTCACAAAGCGGCTATGCGAAAATCCTTCGCGATGTCCTGCAGTGGTCAACACAATACCCGGACGATTGGAAAAGGACCTGGCAGCTAATTCAGGATAAGTGGGACCGAGATGACTCCTGCACAGGGGGAGCTTTGCAACCCTTTAACATCGATGCTCGCCTGAACGGAGCTTACGTTGCTCTGGGGGTGCTGTATGGACGTGGCGACTTCGACAAGACACTCGACGTTTCCACGCGCAGTGGCCAGGATTCAGACTGCAATCCCGCCAGCGCGGCGGGTGTGCTGGGTGTCGTCCTCGGTTACTCAGGTATTCCCGAAAAGTGGAAGATTGGCATCCCCGCGATTGCCGAACGGAAGTTCCGCTACACGAACTACTCTTTCAACAGCATTGTCGACTCCACCATCACGCGGGCCAAGACTGTAATACGTCAGGCCGGTGGCCAAGTGACGGAAAACGAGCTGAGTATTCCGGTCCAAGCGGCACAAGCTCCCAGTCTGGAAGAGTGGACGATGGGCACCCCGGACAAGATGATTGCCACCAACGACGCAGCGTGGAGTTGGAAAGAAGGATGGACCGACAAACCGGGGAAGGTCGAGTATCGGACGGACATGGCAGGCAAGATCACGAATGGTGCGGGAGCTGAAGGCACACTCACGTTCACAGGCACCGCGGTGGTCTTGCTCGGACCTCATTCTGAAAACGGCGGCAAAGCTGATGTCTACGTCGATGGCGAAAGGTCGGGTGAGATCGATTTTTACCTGCCGAAGATCACCCACGACGATTCCCTGTGGCACGCCTATGGGCTCAAGCCCGGCGTGCACACGATTCGCGTCCTAGCTCGCGACGATGCCAATACCGCCTCTAGGGGCAAGGAAAAGTTTATCCTTGGAGCCATCACCTATAAGTAAAGAGCAGAGCCAATTCCTGTAGCGAAACGCCGGGCGCGTTCCCTCACGGAGGGCGAGCTGCTTGGAGCTCCAACGGTGGATTCGTTGACATCACAGGAGGAACTACCGATGCGATCTCGGTGCTGCATTGTCACTCTGTTGACGAGCCTGATTCTATCGGGCTGCCAGCCAACTCAAACTCAAAGCACAGCGTCAGGAGACTTCCGGTCGATTGATCTCTCCACACTGCGTGACAAAATTGAGGGAGGCTGGGCGGGTCAGATGATTGGTGTCAGCTATGGGTATCCTACCGAGTTCTGGTTCAACGAAAAGATCATTCCGGAGGAAAAGTTGCCTCAATGGACAACGGATAGTATCGCGAATGCCCTTGATCAGGATGATCTTTATGTCGACATGACTTTTGCCTCTGTACTGGACAAGAAGGGCTTGGGTGCCACGACAGAAGATTTCGGAGCTATGTTCAGGGAAGCCAAGTACCGTCTCTGGCACGCCAATCTGGCAGCACGCCGTGCCCTGAAGCGAGGAGTCCCAGCCTCTTTCACAGGTACCCCTCAGTACAACGTTCATGCTAACGATATCGATTTTCAGATTGAATCTGATTTCATCGGATTGATGACCCCGGGCCTGTTTCAGGCCTCCAATGACCTTTGCTATCGTGTTGGCCGAGTGATGAACTACGGAGACGGTATCTACGGCGGCATGTTCGTCTCCGGAATGTATAGCGCCGCGTTCTTTGAAGCCGATCCACGAAAGATTGTCGAGTCCGGATTGGCTTGCCTGCCGTCGAAAAGCCCCTATGCTCAGGCGATTTCGGACGTGCTCAGCTGGTCCCGCCAACACCCGACAGATTGGCAACAAGTATGGGATTTGATCGAAAAGAAATGGAACGTACCCGAAGCCTGTTCCGAAGGAGCCCGGCGCCCGTTCAATATTGATGCCAAGCTCAATGGGGCGTACATCGCTGTGGGTCTTCTCTATGGCAACCGCGACTTCGATAAGACACTTGAGATTACGACCCGCCTGGGGCAGGACTCGGATTGCAACCCCTCCAATGCATGTGGAATTCTTGGAGTTATGCAGGGTTACCAGTGGATCCCGGATACGTGGAAGGGCGGCATTCCTGCCATTGCGGACAAGAAGTTTAACTATACAGAATTCACATTTCGGACCATTGTGAAAAGCACTGAAAAGCGCGCCATTGCTCTCGTAGAGCAGAATGGAGGACGCATTGAGGGTGACAAGTTGATCGTCAAGCTACAACAGCCCAAGCCGGGCAACTTGGAAGTTTGGGACAACTACGGTTCTCCTGTCGAGCGCATTGTGTTCGACGATTCGCGCTGGGCCTGGAAGGGGAAATGGATCACCCAGAAGGATAAAGACCGGCGCGGCACACCGCGAGACAATAGAAGTACTTCAGAAAAGGGCGCTGAGGCTTCAATTCTCTTCGAGGGAAGTGGAGCGATCGTGGTTGGGCCATATTTGCCGACGGGCGGAAGGGCCGATGTGTTTCTCGACGGAAAGCTGGATCGAACGGTGGATGTCTATTCCGACGAAGAAAACAAGAAGTTTGGCGAGGCAATCTGGCATACCTTTGGTTTGGCGCCCGGAAAACACACGGTCCGCCTCGTGGCGAAGGGCGAACCCTACCCCGGCTCTAAAGGATCCGAAATCGCTATCACCGACCTGATTGTGTTCCGTTGAACTTGAATCCGGCAGTCGATTCACGGATTCTGAGTTCTGTGGCGAGATGAATCTTCACGGGCTTGGGAAGTTCTTTCTTTTTCTCGATCCTTTGAATAAGGAGTTCGGCACCACGATAGCCTATGGAATAAGCTGGTTGAGCCACCGCTGTGAGACGGGGACGAAAGGTTTCGGCCATAGGAAAGTCATCAAACATGGCGATTGCCACATCCTCAGGACAAGTTAGTCCGAGGTCTTCCATAGCGCGCAGGACACCGAGTGCCATCGTGTTGTTGGATACAAACACTGCGGTCGGCCGTTCTCCGCTCGCAAGCAATTCGCGACCCAAGCTATAGCCGCTTTCGACATGAAAGTCTCCCTCGCGAATCAGTTCTACCCTCGGGGATATTTTTGCCTTTTTCAACGCATCCAGATAACCCTGTAGTCGCGCACGGGCCGTTTGGAGCGTGGAAGGGCCCGTGATAATAGCAACCTTTCGATGTCCCATGTTGAGCAGGTGCTCGATACAAGTCCGAGTGCCTCCCGCGTTATCCACCGACACAGAATCCACGTTCACTCCCGTAGGCAAACGATCCAGGCAAACGGTCGGGAGACCAGCCTTGATGGCGTCCCGAATGTGGGTTTCGTTTCCACTGCTAGGGGCGACTACTAATAGAACCCCATCCACTCTTCTGGCGCGCAACACTGCAAGAACTTGTTTCTCGCGGTCAACCTTGTCATCTGTATTAAACGTGATCAGCAGATAATTGTGTTTGAGGGCGGCGTCTTCAGCCCCTCGGACCAACTGGGGGAAAAAGGGATTTGTGATATCAGAAATCACCATTCCCAGCATTCGGGTTTGTTTCAGTTTCAAACTCCGGGCAACATGGTTTGGGTGATAGTCCAATTCTCGAATGGCAGCCAAGACACGCTCTCGGCGACGTAAACTGACGGCCGCGGAACCGTTGATTACGTTTGAGACGGTTCCAATCGAAACTCGAGCGCGCTTGGCTATTTCCTTGATTGTCGACATGTGCCTGTGGTTTGAGTTATGACCAACCCACGTTCCTTAGTCTTGACAAAAACTCCCAAGAGCTCGAAAACAGACTTCGCAGTTGCCCACATTTCTGGCGGCCTGACAATGGGCTGGAGGCTACGAAATGGCAGGCTCGCCTCGAGGTCGCGCACCATTCATCCGATGCCAACGGCAGCTTACTGGCCGCGCTGGTTACCTGGCAACACCCTTTTAGTGAAGATCGTCCCAGCGGGCACTTGGCCTCCTTTCAGCCGATCGGACAGTTCTGTATCGGAGGTGGGTATTATGTCAGATCCTCAGCCCTCTGAGTATTTGATTTCGAGAACGGCGCCCGGTTCAAGGTTGAAGCAGTGGCGCTCTATGAGCGCCGAGGTGAAGCGCTGGCAGGAAGAGTGGAAGGCGGTGGCAGACCGCCGGTACAACCATCCCAGGGGCTCAAGGGGAATTCATAGGAGGTAGTCTGAGATGAAGATCAAACACGTAGAGGCCATGGTATTGAAGTCGTCGAAGGAATATTCAGCCCCGAAGGGAGCGGAGGAGCCCCATGGTGTCGGTTTCATGCTGATCATTAAGGTGACTACGGATAACGGCCTGGTCGGTTACTCAGACGTTGAAACACAGCCCCACGTCGCCAAGGCTGCTATTGATGCGCCTTTTGGAGGATTGGAACTCTTGGATGGGCTTCGCCACGCTATCTTGGGTGAGGATCCTTTTGAGGTTGAGAAGCTCTGGTACAAGATGTATAAGGCCAGCGTCTACTACGGACGGCGCGGCGTCGCCATACAGGCCCTTTCTGGGATCGACAACTGCTTGTGGAGTATTATTGGTCAAGCGGTGAAGCAGCCAATCTACAGGTTGTTGGGTGCCCATCGCCGGAATCGTGTGCGCGCTTACGCCAGTACCCTGTTTCGACCCACCCCGGAGGCCATGTCCGAGGCTTGTAAGACGTATTTGGAGCAGGGCTTTACCGCCGTGAAGTTTGGTTGGGGCGTCTTCGGAGAAGACCCTAAGCTCGACGTCGAACTTGTTAGGGCAGCGAGAGAGGCTCTCGGTCCTGACTGCGACCTGCTCATTGATCCTGGTTGGATGGTCGAGCGCACAGCCGAGGAGTGCATTCGAATGGTTAGGAGTATTGAGCCCTTTCGACCCTTCTTTGTGGAAGACTGTCTGCCGCCAGAAGACTATGAGGGATATGCCAAGCTCGCCGAAGCTGTTGAAACACCCATTGCCGCTGGCGAGCAAGAGGCGACCCACTGGGGATTCCGCGATTTGATTGAACGGGGAAAGGTCGATATTGTTCAGCCTGACTTGACACGCTGCGGCGGCTTGACCACCGCCCGGCGCATCGCGCACATGGTCGAGGACCACAACATCGGTCTCATCCCCCATGCGTGGAGTTCTGACCTCCTCACCGCCATAACTCTCCAGTTTCTGGGTTATATCAAGAAGGCATACTTCGTCGAGTTTAACGTCAGCACCGGCGAGATCAGCCGCAGGGTTGCCCGGAACCCCATTACGATGCAAGAGGGCTATGTCTCGATTCCAGACCGTCCGGGCACTGGAATCGAAGTCGATGATTCAATGATCGAGAAATATCGGGTGCTCTGACGAGTGCGAAAATTTCAATAGGCTTTTACCTCTAGGCTGTTTTGCCTTTCTTGGTTCCCTCGACACAGCCCACTGGGATGCTGGCTGGGTAAGGAGCCGGGCGGCGGCTCAACTTGATGGGTCCCGTTAAAGCCCAGTCAATGGGGAGACAATTGGAGTTTCAATAACGAGCTAACCATGGTACATAACTTGGCGCAAATGACCATTCTGCTTTTGATTTCTTTGAGCTGGATAGGCCTCGTCACGCTTGGGGAAGCCGAGCCGCCAGACCGTGATTGGCGTTCCTTGCCCCTGATCTCGGACGGCAAAGTGGATCAGAACTGGACTCACCTGGGGTGGGGTGGCTTTGCGGTGGACAACGGCAGTCTGCGTACCGAATGCGACGAGAAGGGAATGGGCCTTCTCCTGTATAAGAAAGAGCAGTTTGGCAACTGTCAAATCCGCGTCGTCTACAAGAGCAAGGATTCCAAGTCCAATGCCGGGGTATTTGTTCGCATTGATGAGGGTATTGTTGAGCGGTTGGAACAGAAGGCCACCGCTGTGAGAAGGGGTCCGGACGGAAGGCTTGTGGAAGGGTCGTTGGACAAACCGCGGGATGCGTCGGAGCGGGAAGAGGGAGTCTGGTACCCGGTGCACCATGGCTACGAAGTGCAGATTTGCGACGATTCCGACGAGTACCATCGCACCGGGGCTATCTACTCGCTTGCGAAGGCCGCTTCAGTGCCCAACCCGCGGCCAACCGACTGGAAAACCATGGTGATCACGCTCAAGGGGAACCTCGTCCTGGTGGACATCGACGGCAAACACGTCACCACCTTCGACCCAGAGAGTAAGGACATTCCCAGAGAAAGAAAGTGGTTCGAGCCAAAGCGTGAACCGAAAAGGCCCAGATCCGGATACATCGGCCTGCAAAATCACGATCCCGGCGACGTCGTCTACTTTAAAGAGGTCAGCATTAGACCCCTCGACGACCTGCGATGAGTGACAGGTTTAGTTCGGGTGAGCGAAAGAGCGCGAACCCTGCAGAGATGACCAGACCGGCGGCCGCCTTCAACCAGGAGAAGGCAGGAAAGCAAGGTGAAAGGCTTGGTCCCCACCTTCTCCGAGTGACGATCCTGAACTCCGAGGGATCTCTGTTTACTTTCGGTTTGCCGCTGCCGTAAGCTCGAGATGTGCCTCGACACGTGTGGGGGAGGGTCAGGACAACAGCTTGGATCAAAGGCACTGACTGTCCGCAAGCGAAACCCGGGGACGCCGCGGTCGCGATTTCTATCAAATCGGCAGAGGGTCTGTACCATGAAGCGCTTGAACTTGATTTCTATCTTTGCATGTCTCGCATTATTGTTCTTCCCTCACGATGCCGCGGCGTCGCAGTTTCCCCAGGCCGAGATCTCAAATTCACGTATCCGCGCAAAACTCTATCTTCCGGACGCTCGCGATGGCTACTATCAGGGAACTCGGTTCGATTGGTCGGGCGTGGTTGCTAGTTTGGAGTGTGATGGTCACAGCTACTTCGGGAAGTGGTTTGAGCATTACGACCCGAAACTCCACGATGCCATTACCGGTCCCGTGGAGGAGTTTTTCACCAACAATGCAGGCTTAGGCTACGATGAAGCGAAGCCCGGCGAGAGCTTCATCAAGATTGGCGTAGGCGTGCTCCGCAAGCCGGACGAGCAGCACTATAGTTCGTTCAATACCTATGGTTTCGTAGACACTGGTAAGTGGAGTGTGAAGAGGGGTCCGGACTGGATCGAATTCATTCACGAACTGTCGGACAGATCCGGTTACGCCTATACGTACCGGAAACGAATGCAGTTGCCGAAGGACAAACCGCAACTGGTGCTGGAACACAACCTGAAAAACACTGGCCGTAAGGTGATTGAAACCAGCGTCTACGAACACAACTTCTTTATGCTGGATGGTCAACCCTCCGGTCCGGATTTCCTGGTGAGGTTCCCGTTTGACCTGCGCGCCACGGCTGACTTGAAGGACCTGGCCGAAATCCGCGGCAAGCAGCTGGTCTATCTTCGGGAATTGTATCAAGGCCAGTCGGTGTACACACACCTTGAAGGATTTGGCGCGAGCTCGACGGACTACGATATCGTGGTCGAGAACCGCAAGACTGGTGCAGGGGTGCGGCAAACGGGAGATCGTCCGCTCTCGAAACTAGCCTTCTGGTCCATCCGCACAACCGTGTGCCCAGAGCCCTTCATTGACCTGCGAATTGAGCCGGGGCAGGAATCGACCTGGCGCATTTCTTACGAATTCTACACGGTTCCTACGTCACAGCAGAGATGAACAGTTTCTGGTGACAACCGGCCATCCGCCTCTGGCTCGACCCGAGTTACGGAGGGTACGTCTGGAAGGCCCCATTGGAGATTGCCCGCCATCACCGCGGTGACGCCATTGGCCTCGAAGCCCTTATCCTTCGTTTGGACAAGCAACTTAGTGAAGGGAGAACCTGCATGACCCGTGACGAAGCCAAGTCCTTTCTCGAAAAGAATCAGGTGAAGTTCGTGCTTGCTCAGTTTGTCGACATTCATGGGGTCGCTAAAACCAAATCGGTGCCGGTCAACCACTTTGAAGACATTCTCAATGACGGGGCCGGCTTTGCGGGTTTTGCCGTGTGGGGCCTGGGGCAGGAGCCGCATGACCCTGACTTTATGGCTGTCGGGGATCTCTCAACCCTAACCCTGATTCCCTGGCAACCGGGCTACGCTCGGATCGTCTGTAACGGACGAGTTCGAGGCAAACCGTACCGTTATGACACTCGTTACATTCTGGAACAACAGATCAACCGGCTGAGCAAGCAAGGGTGGACTCTGAACACAGGATTGGAGCCCGAGTTCATGCTGTTGGTGAGAAACCCTGACGGTTCGCTGCGTCCTGCCGACGACTCGGACACATTGGACAAGCCTTGCTACGACTACAAGGGACTTTCGCGGAGCCGGAGTTTTCTCGAGAAACTCGTGGGTGCTCTTCAAGCCACAGGTTTCGATGTCTATCAAATTGACCACGAGGATGCCAACGGGCAGTTTGAGATCAACTTCACCTATTCCTCTGCTATGACAACGGCAGATCGCTATGTGTTATTCCGCATGGCTGCGGGCGAGATCGCCCGCGAGTTCGGCATGATCTGTACCTTCATGCCCAAGCCGATGTCGAACCGCACCGGGACGGGATGTCACCTGCATCTCTCGATTGCAGACTCCCGGGGAGCAAATCTCTTCAAGGATGATACAGACAAGAACCAACTCGGGCTCTCCCAGTTGGCGTATCACTTCCTGGGTGGTTTGCTGGCGCACGCTCCTGCCCTGGCCGCGCTGGTGGCGCCCTCGGTGAACTCGTACAAGCGGTTGGTGGTAGGCCGCTCATTGTCGGGCGCGACCTGGGCTCCTGCCTACATCTCCTATGGTGACAACAATAGAACGTCTATGGTCCGTGTGCCGTATGGCCGCCTGGAATTACGGTTGTGCGATTCCAGCTGCAATCCCTATCTGGCCACCGCAGCCGTCATTGCCGCGGGTTTGGATGGAATCGAGAAGAAAACGGACCCTGGGCCGCCGCACAACATTAATCACTATAAGCACAGTCAGCGAGAACTGGAGGAGATGGGTATTAAGATACTGCCTCAAAGCATCCGTGCAGCGATCCACGAACTGGAGCGTGACAGACTCTTTCAGGAGCAGCTGGGTGCTGACTTTCTCGCAGAGTTTATCGATCTAAAGCAGATGGAATGGGTAGAATACCAGCGACATGTTTCCGACTGGGAGATTCAGCGCTATCTCGAGTTTTACTAGACGACCTGTGTCCGACTTTGTCGTCTGGAGTTTCCCGACATATACAAGGAGACCTTCATGTGTGGAATAGTCGGCTTACTGGCGAGAACACCTGAGTTCCGGCGCCGGCTGGGAGAATTGCTGACTCCGATGCTGGTCTGCATGGGCGACCGCGGCCCTGATTCTGCCGGGCTGGCCGTCTTTGCCTCAAAGACCCAGCCTGCCCTGCGGCAGTTCAGCTTGTTTTCTTCGCTTGGCGGGTTTGCCTGGCAAAGCCTCAGCGACCGCCTCGCCCGCGAGGCGGGAGAAGAGGCTGCAATTGAAGGTATTGAAAATCACGGAAAGCTGACCACCTCGATCTCGCCGGGAAGGGTCCGGTCTTGGCTAGCCGAAAATTTTCCCGAGATTCGTCTGCTGGCTGTAGGACGGTCGATCGAACTCTACAAAGATGAAGGTCATCCGGCAGAGATTGCAAAGAGGTATCACTTTGAGCAGCTCGCGGGAACCCATGCCGTGGGACATACGCGGATGGCGACCGAATCGGCCGTGACGCCTGCGCATGCGCATCCCTACACGGCGGGCGAAGACTTCTGCCTGGTCCATAACGGGTCCCTCTCCAATCCCTGGAGCCTCCGCCGCATGCTTGAGAAGAAGGGGATCTGCTTCGAAACGGACAATGATACGGAGGCCGCTTGCCGCTACCTGGAGTGGCGAATGAGTTCGGGCCAGACACTCGGGGAGGCTCTCCACCAAGCCTTCACCGAACTGGACGGGTTCTACACCTTGCTGATGGCAACCACGGACAAGATGATGCTCGTGCGCGATGCCTTTGCGTGTAAGCCGGCGATCATCGCCGAGACCGAAGACTATGTGGCGGTTTCATCTGAGTTTCGTTCGTTAGCTCATCTTCCGGGCGTTCACCAGGCCAAGCTCTTTGAACCTGCACCTGAGGAAATCTATTCATGGAACGTCTAGACCTCAGCCGGCTCAGCGTTCGGGAGCTGAACCAATACCTCCACCACGAGCTTCC
>Ga0075421_100011270_pt1 | contig 11069 bp, 11 predicted proteins | sample SoiMetdeltSBSDD5_FD_75292 | JGI IMG/M metagenome (GOLD analysis project Ga0075421, IMG submission 75292) | Bulk soil microbial communities from a Populus tree surrounding site in Tennessee, USA - Soil MetaG P. deltoides SBSDD5 | ecosystem: Environmental > Terrestrial > Soil > Tree plantation...
GTCAGGTTGTTCATTTGGTCGAGCAAGGATCGCATTTGTGATGCGGCATTCAACACCTGCTGAGCATGGTCAGAGAGCTCGCCTTGCGCTTCCTCCTGTAAAAAGGTGGCGTAGCCGATAATAATACCTAATGGTGTCCGTAGTTCATGGGAGGCCAATGCCAGGAAATGACTCTTGATGGAGTTGGTTTCTTTTACCTTGTCCAGCGCGTTTTGGGTCGTCTTCAGTAAGCGTGCATTGTTAATGGCGATGGCAGCATGTGCAGCCGTAACGGAGAGAATCGCCACGTCGCGATCGGTGAACACGCCATCGCGTTTATTGAGCGCTTCCAGCACGCCTACCGTGCGGTCTTTGATGGGCATGGGAACGCCCAACAGTGTCTTCGTTTGAAATTTAATTTGGTCCGAAACCTGGGAATAGTGACGCGGGTCCTGCTCCACGTTGTTCAAAATCAATGGCTGGTTGGTGCGGAAAATCGTCCCGGCGATGCTTCCCTCCATGGGCACCGGAATCTCTGCCAGCTTTGCAGGATCAGAACCAGTGGCCGCGGCAAAGTACAAGCGTGGATTTTTTTCGTCATACAACAAAATAGACGAGGCTTCACAATCTAACAACTCGGTCGCGGTGGCAGTGATCGTCTGGAGCAGTTCATCCAAATCCAGGGTGGAGTTCAGGATGACGCTCAATTCTACAAGACGAAGCAATTGCTGCTGCCGCCCCTCAAGGTCGCGGAGTCTGCCGGTAGTAGTGGGCATGGGTAGAGTTTACTCCTTTCCAAACAGAGTGCTAGTCCCCTGTTTGGGTACTTCATAAATTATAAATCTTTGGTTTTCAAACACGTTATTGAGCTTGAAGTTGCACTGGTCAATTTCCTCGAGTGGAACCTGGCTATTTTCCGCCTTTTTGCTGATGACCACATAATCACCCAATGGCAGGCGGTCACATTCCGTGCTCATGAAGGTGTCTCGGTCTGTAAAGAGGCGCATGGCACGGGGTTTCCAGAAGACAATCACACTGTCAGCGGAGGTCTCTGTTCTGATAAAGTTATACACATCTGAACTATATGGGTCGAAAGGTCCGTTGATCTTGCGGTTATCCAGCAAGTTAGCATAAGCCCGGGCGCTTGAATTAATAAGAAAAATCCCAACGGTCACTAGCCAGAAGCTATAAAACATTCCCTGACTGATTTGCCGGTATTGACCAGGTATCCTGTTGATAAAAAATCTAATTCCCTGAAATGCAAAATACAAAAAAATGGGCAAAAGCGGGAAGATAAAGCGGATGCCCTGCCATTCGGGCCAGAAGAGCATGGCTATGAAATATAAAGCAAAGTAAATCACGAGCGGCTGGTCTTGGCTGAAACGCGTCCATGCACCAATCAGGAAAAAAATTACCAACACATAGTACACGTATGTCCAGGCAAGCGCTGTACCGAAGAATGATGCAAACAGGTAGAAATAACTGCTGACGTTTTCTTTGAAGATCGCGAGAGTCAGACCTTTGAGTTGTTCAAGGTAGGAACCTTGTCCGCTTGGGAAGATCTGGGAAGTGCCGAGCCAGAGCAGGATGAATATAAGCAGGGTTGCCGCAGATTTTCCCAGAATTATTCTTCGTGATTCTTTGTTACGAAAAAAAGTGATGAATTGGTAAACAAGAAAACTGGCAAGCAGGATGATACCGGTCGTTCGAACGTAGAAAGCAAAAAACAAGACTGCCCCGAGAACAAGATACTTCCACAAAGGGTTTTCTGGCTTGTGGTTCAAAATCAACAGCAGGCTCAAGGAAGTGAAAAAGAGAAGGGGGATATCAGAAAGGATTTGGTCGAGAAATTTGACGAATATCGGGTTGAAGGCGAACAGGGAAACAAGGAGCAGGCTTTCGGTCCGCGTGAGGCGGTTCTTCGTCCAAAGATAAAGGCAGGCCAGGAATCCCGTAAAAAAGAATAGTCCGGGCAATTTTAGTGTCAGAGGGTGAACACCTTTGAGCAATAAGGCGGGCGTCAAAAGTAGAGGATAGCCCCATGGGTATGCCACTGGTCCGATTTGAAATGAAGACTCGAGAATCGTGAACGTGTTGTGTTCAACAAATCCGGCCAGGTCACCATCTAAGATGCTTTGCGCCTGCATAATATAGGATGCAAAATCATCGCCCCATTCGTGTCCGCGGGTGAGGGTGGAGGATCCTATCAAAAGACTCAACAAAATGATGAAAACGAAAAATGGATTTCGTAACTCACGCATCTGGAAATTGTATCGTTAATACTCCCGTAACGCCTGTGTCAAATTTCACAAATAAAATATCCGCCTGTTTTCAAGTGGACATTTATGTGCGTCTCGCGCAGCCGGAACTTGTTTCTGCTGCCCGACATATTTCTATGCTGAGGCTGCTCCCTGTTCAGGCAAATTGGCTGTTTCTTGAGAAAACCTGGGTCTTAATACAGATAGTATCCATATACTAATTAGTGCGAAGATGGCAACAAGGCCCTCCACCTGCAAAACGCCTATTTTCTGACCAACGTACACTGCGACGGCATCTACTAGTGCATGCCATAATAGAGCCAGCCAAAACCAAATGGGTTTTTGATAGGCAAGCGCATACAGCACCATAACGGATAGACTCACATGCAGGCAGATCGCGAAGACACGTTCAAAAAATCCCAGCAAAGCCATGTATGGTTGAGTCGACCAAAACGCATTTACCTGTTGTTTTGCTGCTTCGAGTTGATCCGCCGGGATACTTGGCACAGTAGACAAATCAATGCTGCGATAGGCCATCATATTGACTAGCGTCAACGCGGTAAATATGCCAATGAGGATTGCCTCTGTTCCACCATGACCCAGTCCAATGAGCACACCTTCCTTCCACGAACGTGAACGCTTGAGGACGAACTTGAATAGAATGTAACGCGCGGTCTCTTCAAAAATGCCAGCCAGTAAACCGAGAACGATGGCATTCACCAACAAGGATGCGTCTTTCAAAATATTGTTTAAGCCTATTACCAGAGGGATATGCAAAACCTGTGACCCAATGAACGTCAAGCCGCCTGCAAGAATCAACTTCCACGAGAGCGTAAATTTGCGCCTGAAATAAATCCACAGAATGATGGGCAACAGGATCATGCCCAGAAGACTAATGATGTACGCAGGGATAAGCATTTTTAACTCCTATGTTTATTGTGATGGCATGGAGCGTATCCGTCGTGCACGTTCAGTAAGTGGACGTTTCGCAACGATGGTGATTTTCCCACTTCCGGATGGCGTGAAAACGTTGACCGCTTCCCAGCCTTCCGATCCCCATTCATCCAGGGTTGCTTCGATCTGTTCGTCTTTCGTCCCAAAGACACTGCCAATCGTTTGAACACGATATTCCCATTGTTTGATTTCTTCTGACATGTCTGCCTCTTATAATTTTGCGATCAATGTACTCCGCTTAAAATTGCGGACACTTAAATAGATCAGTATGGCGTCCACGATCCAGATCAATGTCCCAATCAACATGACTGTGCCAACGCCCAGAACCATGACGCCTGTAACCTGCCCGACAATCAGCGCCAACACTAAGACGACCAGTGATGCAGAGAGTTGATAGGCTTCCATGAATGTTTTGACGCGTGACGAAATCATAACCGTGGCTGAAATTCCCAACAGCGCAAATGCGGGCGTCAACCAGAACATCATCGGCCACCAGGTGGACAGTGGGAACCAGACACGGTTGAATAACCAAAAGCTGGTAACATTCACCGTAATGATGTAAACAAGATATGTGAGCCAGGAAAGTGCGATGGCGGGAATCACTGCCGCCAGCACCTTGCCGAGGAAGAGTTCCACATCGGAGGTGGGGGTGTAAAGCAGGGCCTCCATCGTTTTGCGTTCGCGTTCGCCTACAAATGAATCGGCACCTACGACCGATGAAAACATTAAGGGCATAATTAAGAACAAAGGCGCAAGTAGAAACGCCGTCATATAGAGTACGAACATTTGTTCTAATTTCAAGCCATCAAAGATCATTCGCATGGCTGGAGGCAGGTTCTTCATTAAGAACTCTATATCCCCCAGTTCGCGTTGTAAATCTTCGGCAGGAATGAAGCGCGGCACAGATGAAAACAAGGTCGGTAGGACGATGGCAAAGATCAAGGGCATGGCAATCGCCGGCCCCCACGCGGCTTTGTTCTGCCTTACTTCCTTCCAGTCTTTGCGGGCAATCGCCCATATCGAACGCCAGTTCATGCCTCACCTGCCTGTAATGCAAAATATATATCTTCCAATGTGTAATCTCTTGGGTTAACTCTCAATATCGATTCACCACATTCAACCAGATGCTGAACGATCGCAGGAATGATCGCTTCATTTTCAACTTGAACAGATAAAGCTTTAGACCTGGCCTCAGTCGTAACTTGAATTACACCACGTTGAGATTTGAGAGTCTCTGTAAGGTCAATCTTTGGTGATGAATGGAATTCAATATCAACCCATGTGGCTGGCCATAATTTTTGGGAAAGTTCGTGCAAACTTCCCAGGGCCAGGATCTTGCCCTTGTTCATGATCGCGACACGATCGCACAATCGTTGCGCCTCCAGCAAGTTATGGGTTGCCAGGATTACTGTTTGTTCATCGGTGCGCCCAAGATTCGCAATCAGGTCATCCACCTGTTGTGCGGCCTCAGGGTCCAAGCCCGATGTAGGTTCGTCCAAAAACAGCAATGGCGGTTTATGAACGAGGGCGCGTGCCAGGGCCAAACGTTGCTTCATTCCTTTGCTGTAGGTCTCCACTTTGTCTGTGGCCCGTAAGGTGAGTCCAAAAAAATCCAGCATCTCATTGACGCGCGAATTTATTTCTGTTTGTGGGATCTCGTGAAGTGTGCCAAAGAATTCCAGATTCTCACGCGCAGACAAACGTTCATAAAGCGCGGGCGTTTCGGTGAGCACACCGGTTTTTCTGCGGACCGATTCTCCCTGTGTGGCCGGATCGAGGTCAAAGATGCGGACGCTACCCGCAGAGGGCGGCAGGATACCGTTGAGCAATCGGACAGTCGTGGTTTTGCCCGCGCCGTTTGGTCCGAGCAAACCAAAGACTTCACCTTGTTCCACGTGAAACGTTAATCCATCCAGTGCCTTACGATCACCAAACGTGCGTTCTAGATTTTTGACATCGACAATTGGATTCATATGCGCTCTTTTGTTTCACGTGAAACAGAGCAGGGGAGATCTGTTCTGTTCCAAATCAGGCTCTCGTCTCACGCTGATATAACACGTATGAGTAGACCAGCAGGAAAATTGTCGAACTAATCAGTGGCACAAAGAGGAACCAGAAGGCCACCATCCCGCCAAAGAGTCCACCAATGAAGGTCAACACGCCTGATGCCATAAACAGGACGGCGCCCAGTTGATGCGTTTTATCCCAAACATAGTCGCTACTCAACGTCCACGGCGTGCGGATGCCAATAAAGAAGTTGCGTTTGGCCCTGCGCAGGATGAACCCGATGAAGATAAAGAGTAATCCCATCGCAGGTAACATGGAGGTGCTCATCTTGAAGCCGGTGTAACCCAGGTTCCACGCCAGGGTAAGTGCGTGAATGTAGAGCATGAACGCCACGAAGAGCACGATGAACAGATTGAACGTCTCACGGAATTTGGCGATGTTCGCCTTGAGCGGGTCAATCGCTGGAATCACGAGGAACAGTAGAAAGATTCCCAGTGTCATGAGTGGAACCATAAGAACACCCCAGAACCGTGACATGTAGCCGTCGACCTGGTCGTTGACATTCCAGTGTGAAGCCATCTGCTCAGGTAATTGGTTCCAGAACAGAAGGCCTGCTGCCGTGGCTCCAATAATCAAAACTAATACCATAATGGTGGTTGTACGAGTATTCATTCTTTATCCTTATATTCTCTCTGTCATTGCGAGGGTTGAGATGCGAAGCATAGAAATCCCGAAGCAATCTCCAACAGGTCTTGGGGATCGCTTCGCTCGGGCTCGCAACACTTGCACCTGACGCAAGTGCAGGTGTGACAGTACTCTTACTTGTTTTCCTTGGGCGAATTATTCTGAGCAATCGAAACGATTCCGCTCATGGCGCCGAGATTCATCGTATCCACGGCAGAACTGGGGACAATTACCAGAGCACCTTTTTCTTTCAAACCTTCGAAGAGCATATTCATCGCGCGCAAGTGTAAGGCAGTGGGGTTATCCTTATATGCCTGTGAAGCCTCAGCAAACGACGCGGCAATTTGTTTTTCAGACTCACCGAGGATCACGCGTGCCTGTCGTTCACGTTCCGCTTGCGCCTCACGGGACATGGCATCTTCGAGATCCTGTGGAATGATTACATCCCGAATTTCCACAGATTGGACCGTGATACCCCAGGGCGTTGTGCGTTCATCGATGATTTTCTGCAGGTCGGCATCCATTTTCGAGCGGCCAACCAAAATATCTGCCAGTGTCATCTGGCCGATAATTTCACGCAACGCCGTTTGGGAGGCCCAGGAAATGGCCATTTCATAGTCCTTCACTTCGAGTGCAGCCTTTTCCGCGTCCCAAACAAACCAAAACAGCACAGCATCCACATCCACCGGTACAGTATCCCGTGTGAGCGTTCTTTCAGCGGAAAACGATGTCACCATCACGCGATGATCGATCCACGATGGGATCGTATCTACGATTGGGATAATCCAAAATGCGCCAGGTCCGCTCAGTCCGTGGAATTTTCCCAGTCGAAGAACGACAGCCTTTTCCCATTGTGATGCAACCTTCAGCGCAAACAACACATAGGTACCAAGTAGTGACACCGCAAGAACATATAAGCCAATCCATCTTCCATCAATACGGTTGTCCATTATCACGCCGCCAGCGATTGCCGCGGTCAAAAACACACCAAACAGTGTTCCCGCAATCCCTGAGATGTGCGGGTCATAATCCTTTGATTGCTTTTTTTGACTCAGGTTTTTCATAAATTTCGTATCCATTCATTCTCCTTTATCATTCACTTTCAGACTGGCTCGATTCATTCCAGGCCTTGAGCTGATCACTGACCATTTGGCGGATTTCACTCTTTGAGAATTCCAGTCGCATGGCTTCGCTGATATATTTTTGTGTAAGCGCTTCCAGTGTTTCTTTGCGCAATTTCTCACTGACATTCGGGGGGGGAATTTCGGTGATGTATGTGCCGCGTCCTTGTTGTGTGGAAATAATGCGAGCTTCGTCTAATATGCGATACGCTCTTGCCACTGTATTGAAATTGACACGCAATTCTTCAGCAAGTGCTCGCACAGTCGGAAGCTGATCTCCGTGTTTGAGAATTCCACTTACCACTTGAGCCTGTACCTGATTCACAATTTGGGTGTAGATAGGTAAACCTGAGCGGAAGTCAATTTGGAGGGTAAGCATCCTATTTGCCATAAATTGTATCTTTGTATGATTGTACTAATTGTATCATTGTCATAATTGTATACGAATAGCCGTTTTTGTCAAGAGGCCAGTGGGCTTTCGCATCCTCACTATGGAAGAAAACAGGCGTCCATCTGAACGCCTGTGAAAGTTTCTTAATTGTCATAGGTCTATTTGCTGGTTTTCATCTTACGGACCGCTATCCCCAATCGTCTGATACCTTCTTCGATATCCTCAACAGGTTGGGATGCAAAGTTGAGACGCATCCATTCACCGCCACCCGAGTTGTCAGAAAAGAAAAATTTACCAGGCGCGAACGCAACGCCTTCCTTGCATGCAAAAGGTAATAACTCATCTGTGGACAAGGGCCCGGGTAGCCGTAACCAGATAAATAATCCGCCACTGGGCACAGCGAAAGACACCTTGGATGGTAGATGACGGTCAATGGCTTTCAGCATGGCATCGCGCCGTTTGCGAAAGGTCTGACAGGATCGGTGTAGATATGTTTGATATCTGCCAACGTTTACAAAAGCATCCAGAGCACGTTGGATCAAAGTAGAGGTTGCCAAATCGCTAAGGCGCTTGTAGTTAAGCAGGCTTTCATAGACGGGCCCATCCGCTACAATGAATCCAACCCGCAGACCGGGCACCAGCATTTTGGAGAAGGTGCTGACATAAATCACCTGCCCTCCCGGATCCAATGCCTTCAATGAAGGCTGAGCATGTCCCTCATATCGTAGATCACCTACAAAATCATCTTCTAAGATTGCAACATTGTATCTGTTGGCCAGCACAATCAATTGACGGCGACGCGCGCTGTTAAGGCAGGTTCCGGTTGGGTTGTGAAAATTGGGAATTGTGTAAATTAACCTGGGATGATGTTGCTGCAAGAGTTTCTCCAACTTTTCAATCTGCATCCCCTGATTGTCCATCGGAATCCCAACGATTTGGTACCCAAGTGTACGAAAAAGATCAACGGCTGCAGGGTATGTAGGATTTTCCACAAGGACAGTGTCGTTGGGTTTTAACAGCACTTGTGAAGCCAGGAAAATTGCCTGCTGTGAACCAGCCGTGATAAGGATGCTCTCCGGACGGGTTTGTAATCCCTGACTGGCAAGGATACGCGCAATGCCCTCCCGAAGCGGGGAATATCCGTTCGGCTCCCCATACTCCAACGCCGAGATTTGATCACGTCGCATAACAGACTGCAATGTTTTGCGAAATTCTTCAGCCGGAAATTGCCGGGCATCACTAATGCCACTGGCAAAATTGATTGGGTGTGGATGACCTGCTGCTTGCAGCAGGTCATCCACCATGTCTGACGTAGAGATACTGTTCTGGGTCTGAAAGTTTTGTTGCCACAAAGGCAGATGAGTGTTAGGGTTATTCTTGGGAAGGCTTGCAATGATGTCCTGCTGTAAAACGTACGTGCCACTACCCATTCGAGAGAATACAAGTCCTTCGGCTTCCAAGGCTGAGTAGGCGTTTTCAACAGTTGACCGATTAACACCCAGATCATTTGCAAGCTGGCGACAGGCAGGCAGACGTGTATTTGTGCTTAGGCTTCCTGAAAGAATTGCCTGTCGCAGATAGGATCCAATTTGCTGATAAAGTGGAATCTCGCTTTGCCGATCAAGTGGGATACGCATTTTTATCACTCCGTCAATATTGGTATGGTGAATATATCATCATGCTCTATTTAGAAATAGAGGCAATTCTCCTTCAACTCAACCAACCATGGAAATTGGATGGCATCTTAATTGAATTTATTGGCTCTTAACATAAGCCAATTTTTCTCTACAATTGAAAATAAAACACTATGGAGTAAAAAATGGAAGTAAAAACTGGTACATGGACGGAGAAGAAAGGTCTGGCGCAGATGTTGAAGGGTGGCGTCATCATGGATGTGGTGACAGCTGAACATGCCAAAATTGCCGAAGAGGCCGGCGCTTGCGCGGTAATGGCGCTCGAACGTGTGCCTGCCGATATCCGCGCGAACGGCGGCGTGGCACGCATGAGCGACCCTGAACTGATTTTAAGCATTATTGATTCCGTTTCGATTCCTGTGATGGCAAAATGCCGCATCGGGCATTTCGTGGAAGCGCAGATTCTTGAGTCACTCGGTGTGGATTACATCGATGAATCGGAAGTGCTTACACCGGCTGATGAGGAACATCATATTTTGAAGCACAACTTCAAGGTGCCATTTGTATGCGGATGCCGAAATATCGGCGAAGCGTTACGGCGTATCGGTGAAGGCGCGGCGATGATCCGCACCAAAGGCGAAGCTGGAACAGGCGATGTCGTTGAAGCGGTGAGGCATGCACGTTCAGTAATTGGATCGATCCGCCAGTTGCAGGCCATGGTCGATGAAGAATTGATGGCTTTCGCGAAAAACAATGGCGCACCGTATGAAATGGTAAAAGAGACCAAGGAATTGGGTCGGCTGCCGGTTGTGAATTTCGCAGCGGGCGGAGTGGCGACCCCTGCCGACGCGGCGTTGATGATGCAACTCGGTGTGGACGGTGTGTTCGTTGGGTCTGGCATCTTCAAGAGTGGCGACCCGGCCCGGCGCGCGGCAGCCATTGTCAAAGCTGTGACGCATTATCAGGACGCGTCCATTCTCGCGGAGGTCAGCAAGAATCTCGGCGAAGCCATGGTTGGGCGAAATGTTTCGCAGATGCCTGAAGCCGATAAGATTGCAGGACGAGGGTGGTAATTTCATACATGTCGTTGCGAGGGCGGTGATCGTGCGCCCGAAGCAATCTCACAATAATGGGATTGCTTCGCCATCTCGCCGTTTCAGGCTCGAGGCTCGCAATGACATAAAAGTATCATTATGAAAATTGGCGTCTTAGCGTTACAAGGTGATTTCTCTGAACATATCGCAATGCTCAAGCGCCTTAAGGTGGATGCATCCGAAGTTCGCCTGCCTGAACATCTCAAAGGACTGGATGGTTTGATCATCCCTGGCGGTGAGTCGACGACGATTGGCAAGCTTGCGGTTGCCTATAACTTGATGGAGCCGTTGAAGCTTTTTGGTCAACGCCACGCGATTTGGGGTACCTGTGCGGGTGCAATCTTTCTTTCAAAAGATGTGAGTCGTGACCAACCTCTGCTGGGGCTTATGGACATTAAGGTGCAGCGCAACGCGTTTGGACGTCAGATTGATTCCTTTGAGACCGACCTGGATGTTCCCGAACTCAAACAGGTGACAGGGACAAAGGAAGATTATCATGCTGTCTTCATTCGTGCGCCGATCATTGAATCGGTTGGAGAGGCTGTCAAGGTCCTCGCTTCAGTTCCCGACGGGAGAATTGTCGCGGCGCAACAAGGCCACCTCCTTGCTACCTCTTTTCACCCCGAATTGACGAGCGATACGCGCTTCCACGAATATTTTTTGTCGCTGGCTGATTAGTCTCACTCATCATTGCGACCATTTGTGAGCAATCTCCGGTTCATACTGGAGATCGCCTCACCGCCTTGGTTTTTGGGGCGCAAAGAACGTTAATCAACCGCTACCCCGCAATGACGTATAATTTCATATATGTCCATTCGACCACTTGCGATTCTTGATTTGCCTTACCTCTATAGCTTCCGCGACGAAGCCATTGGGTTGGATACAGCACGGACGCTGACACGCGGGAATCCGCTGGGCGCGGCGGGATTGCTGGCGTATGTTAACCC
>Ga0075421_100011271_pt1 | contig 11069 bp, 9 predicted proteins | sample SoiMetdeltSBSDD5_FD_75292 | JGI IMG/M metagenome (GOLD analysis project Ga0075421, IMG submission 75292) | Bulk soil microbial communities from a Populus tree surrounding site in Tennessee, USA - Soil MetaG P. deltoides SBSDD5 | ecosystem: Environmental > Terrestrial > Soil > Tree plantation...
CGAGACCTTCATGACCGAGCTCAAGCGCATCCCGGTGGGGGTGGGGCCGCGCGCCGTTGCGGTGAACCCCAACAACGAGGACGTGCTCATCCTCAACTACCTCGCCAACACGGTGAGCATCGTGGATGTCGGCACGCTCAGCGTGCGCCACACGCTGTCGCAGAACGGCATCGACCGGCCGTACGACGTCGCCATCGGCGCGCGCGAGGGCCTCAACATGCCGGGCTTCTCGCAGGGCACCTACCACGCGTTCATCAGCAACTTCGGCGGCGACAACGTGCTGATCTACGAGTCGGGCCCGAGCGGCCTGGCCGGCATCGGCTTCGACAACATCATCGGCAGCGTGCGACCCAACGAGCCGCCGCAGGTGGGCGTGCCGCTGTTCAAGGACATGTTCCAGCCGCGCGGCATCACCTACGACCCGGTCCTCAACGCCACCGACACCTTCGGCAGCGCCAACGCCTACACGCCCGCCTGCTTCGTGGCGCACAAGGACGAGTCGGGTCGCGCCATCGTGTCGCGCGTCGGCTACACGAAGGACACGGCGCCCGGCCAGCAGACGGGAATCTTCACCGGCCTGCCGTCCTTCGGCGAGAAGGTCTTCGAAGTGGTCTCGCAGTTCGAGTCGGACTTCGTGGGCGTGGCCTTCGACGTCGCGCTGCCCGACTTCAACCGGCAGCGCCTCGAGAACGAGGACTTCGGCACCTACTACAACCTGTTCAACGCCGGCTGCACGCCCAAGTCCATTCCGCCCTTCGACCGCAACGCGAAGTTCATCACGGCCGACAACATCCTGCCGACGACCTTCAACGGGCCGCGGTGGGAGCCCGACCGGCTGTACCTCTCCATCGGCGGCCACCTGATCGAGGTCTTCGACATGGACACCGGCACGCACCTGAAGACGATCACGACGCCGCAGGACGTGGCCGTCATGACCTCGTACTTCAGCCAGTGACCCCCTCCGCCGGATGACGCGCACCGCTCCGGACCCGTCGGCCCCCGACAAGGGTCGCGACGTCCAGCGCATGTTCGCGTCGATCGCACCGCGCTACGACCTTCTGAACCGGCTGCTCTCGGCCGGACAGGACCAGCGCTGGCGCCGGCAGGTCGTGGCCTGCCTGCCGCGCCTCGCGGCGGGCGACCGGGTGCTGGACCTGTGCTCGGGCACGGGGGACCTGGCGCTGGCCATCGAGCGGGCCGCGCCGGCCGGAACGCGCGTGCATGCGAGCGATTTCTGCGCCGACATGCTCGCACGGCTGCCGGCCAAGGCCGCGCGCAGGAGCTGCGCCCCACGGCTGGCCGTGGCCGACGCGCTCGCGCTGCCCTACGCCGCCGGCCGCTTCCGCGCGGTCACGGTGGCCTTCGGGCTGCGCAACGTGCAGGACCCGCCGGCCGCGGTGGGCGAGATGGCGCGGGTGCTGCAGCCGGGAGGCCGGCTGCTCGTGCTGGAGTTCAGCCGCCCCGACGGCCGGTTGTTCGCAGCGCTCTACCGGATGTACGTCTTCGGCGTGCTGCCGCGCGTGGGCCGCCTCCTGTCCGGCAGCGAGATCGACGCCTACCGCTACCTGCCGCACTCGGTGTGGGCCTTTCCGCGCCCGCGCGAGCTGGCGGCCGTGCTCGTGGCCAACGGCCTGCGCGTGGTCAGCCAGCGCCGGCTGCTGGGCGGCGCCGTGGTGCTCCACGTCGCGGACAAGCCCGAGCCGTGAAGCCTGCGACGGCCATCCGTTCGCAGGTGGCCGTGTACCTGGAGGAGTCCCGCGACATCGGCCTGTCGCTGCTCATGGTGCTGCCGCTGCTCCTGGCCTACGAGATCGCGCTCCTGCTGCTGGCCCCGCCGGTGCGCAACGCGGCGGACCTCGCCGTCTCCGGCCTGATGGCCCGGCTGCCGCCCGAGCTCTTCGCCTGGCTGCGGCGCGGCCTCATGCTGCTGCTGCTGGCGCTGGCCATCGTGCTGGCACGCCGCCGCGCGCCCAGCGTGGCCCGCGCGCGCTGGATCCTGCTGGAATCCCTGGCCTTCGCCCTGCTGCTCGGCCCGCTCGTGGGTTTCCTGCTGGGCGGCTTCGGCCTGTCCATGCGCGCGCAGGCCGAGGCCGCGGACGCGCCGGCGTGGCTGCCCTTCCTGCTCTCGGTGGGCGCCGGCCTGTGGGAGGAGCTCGTGTTCCGGCTGGCGCTGCTGGGCGGTGTGGCGCTGCTGCTCGTGCGCGGCCTGAAGCTCCCGGCGCCGGGCGCGGCGACCGTGGCCATTGCCGTCTCGTCGCTGGCGTTCGCCCTTTACCATCATCTCGGCGCGCACGGCGAGCCGCTCGACGCCGCGCGGTTCGCCTACCGCGCGCTCGCTGGTACGATCCTGGGCGTCATCTTCGTCACCCGAGGCCTCGCCGTGGTCGTCTACATGCACGTCTTCTACGACGTCCTCTGCGACCTGCGGGCGCTGCACGGCTGACGCCGTGACCCGCGTCCTCGTCGGCATTACCGGCGCGTCGGGCGTCCTGTACGGCGTGCGCCTCGTCGAGCGGCTGCTGGACGAGGCCGTGGCCACGGAGGTCATCGTGAGCGCGGCGGCGCGCCGCGTGCTGGCCATCGAGCACGACCGGCCGGGCGATCCGCGGAACTGGCTGCGCGGGCGTGGCGGCCAGGCGCCGCAGTTCCACGACGATGCCGATCTCGCCGCCCTGCCGGCCAGCGGCAGCAGCGCTCCGGACGCGCTCCTCGTGGTGCCCTGCTCCATGGGCACCGCCGGGCGCATCGCCGCAGGCCTCTCGGAGACGCTCATCGAGCGCGCGGCCGACGTCATGCTCAAGGAGCGCCGCCCCCTGGTGCTGGTGCCGCGCGAGACGCCCTTCTCCACGCTGCACCTGCGCAACCTGCACGAGCTGTCGCAGCTCGGCGCGCACATCGTGCCGGCCATGCCGGCCTTCTACTTCCGGCCGGCGGGCATCGAGGAGCTGCTGGAGTTCGTGGTGGACCGCGCGCTGCAGGCGGCCGGACTGCGGCTGCCGCTGCGCCACCCCTGGCGGGGCGCGGACGGCGGAGGACCGGCTTGAGCCCGCTCGGCCAGATCCTGTTGGACATCAAGCTCGCGCATTCGGTGTTCGCCCTGCCTTTCGCGCTGCTCGGCCTGCTGATCGGCACCCGCGGCGAGCTGCCGTCGCCGCTGCTCGCGCTGCAGGTGCTGGCCGCCATGGTGCTGGCGCGCTCGGCCGCCATGGGCTGGAACCGGCTCGCGGACCGGCGCTTCGATGCGCGCAATCCGCGGACGGCCGCGCGGGCGCTGCCCGCAGGCCGCGTCTCGCCGCGCGCCATGGCGCTGTTCGTGCTCGTGTGCGCGGGCGGCTTCCTGGCCGTGGCGGCGTCGATCAACCGCCTGTGCCTCCTGCTCGCGCCGCTGGTGCTGGGCGTGCTGTGGCTGTACTCGCTGGCCAAGCGGTTCACGTCGCTGGCGCACCTCCTGGTGGGCCTCGCGCTGGCGCTCTCGCCCCCGGCGGCCTACGTCGCGGCGCGCGGCTCGCTGGAGGCCGACGTCGTGCCGGTGCTGTGGCTGGGGCTCGCCGTCATGCTGTGGGTCGCGGGCTTCGACGTCATCTACGCCTGCCAGGACGTGGACCACGACCGGCGCGAGGAGCTGCGCTCGCTGCCGGCGCGCCTCGGCGTGCGGCGCGCGCTGCTCGTGGCGCGCGGGCTGCACGCGGGCATGGTGGCCGCGCTGCTGCTGGCGGCGCGGGCGGTGCAGCTGGGGCCGCCGTCGTGGATCGGCATCGGGCTCGTGCTCGTGCTCCTGGTGGTCGAGCACGCCCTCGTGCGCGACGGCAACCTCTCGCGCGTCAACGCCGCCTTCTTCACCGTCAACGGCGCGGTCTCGCTGGTCTTCGGCGCGCTCGTGGCCACGGACCTGCTGTGGCGGTGAGCCGCGGCAGGTCGCCTGGGTTCCTGGAGCTGCGCGACGCGGCTCTCGAGCGCCTGGTGCAGGCACCGCTCCCGCCGCTGCTGGTGGTCGCCGGCGAGGACGCCTTCGTGAAGGAGCGCCTCCTCTCGGCGGCGGCCGCCACGGCCGGCGGCGCGCCCGAGTCCTTCGCCCCGCGCGCGGGTGAGTCCGAGGCCGCCGCGGCCGAGCGCCTGCTCGGCGACTGGTGCACCGCCACGCTCTTCGGCGGCTCGAGGCTGATCGTCGCCCGCGGCGCGGACAAGCTGATTTCCGGCCCGCGGCTCCAGCGCTTCGAGGCGCTGCTGGATGGCGAGCGCCCGCCGCACACGCTGCTGCTCACCGTCGAGGCGCTCGACGGCCGCTCGCGGCTGGCCAGGCGCCTCAAGGAGCAGGGCGCGCTCATCGCGCTGCCGCCGCTGCGTGATGCGCCGCCTCCCTGGCACGCGGGCGGTCCCTTCCTCGAGACCGACCTCAACCTCTGGATCCGCGACGAGGCCGGCCGGCTCGGCCTGCGCTGCGACCTGCCCGTGGCCGACGAGCTGGCGCGCCGGGTCGGCAACGAGCCGGCGGCGCTGGCGCACAAGCTCGAGCAGCTGGCGGTGCTCGTCGGCGGCGCACGCCCGATCACCGTGGACGACGTGCGGCGCCACGTGCGCCGCAGCAGCGCGCGGCTGCTCTCGGCCTACGAGGACGCGCTGCGCTCCGGCGCGACCGGCGCGGCGCTCGATCTGGTGGACCGCATGCTGGCGGAGGGCGTGTACGACCATGCCGGCCGGCTGGTGGACGGCGCCGAGGCGGCCGACGCCGTGCTGCGCGGCGTGGTCTTTGGCCTCGCCCGCCTGTTGGAGGCCCACGAGCGCCTGACGCCCGCGCTGCGTGACGCCCTGCTGCGCAAGCCCTGGCAGCGCAGCGAGGAGCAGGCCGCGGCCCTTTCCGGCGTGCTCGGGGCCGGAGGGCGGCGCTTCTTCCTCGAGCGCGATCTGCGAGCGGTGCCGCCCGAGGCGGCGCTGGCGGCCTTCGGTCTGGCGCTCTCCGGCCTGCGCGCGCTGCGCGACGGAAGGGGCGTCTCGTTGCACGCCCTCACGGTGCGCCTCGCGCGCGCCCACGCGCCCGCGCGCCGGGCGGCCTCGTGATCCGCCGCCTGCCGCGGGACGTGGTCGACCGCATCGCCGCCGGCGAGGTGGTCGAGCGTCCCGCCTCGGTGGTCAAGGAGCTGGTCGAGAATGCGCTCGACGCCGGGGCACGCCAGCTCGACGTGACGGTCGACGGCGGCGGCCAGGCGCTCATCCGCGTGGCCGACGACGGCGGCGGCCTGCAGCGCGCCGACGTGCCGCTGGCCTTCGCGCCGCACGCCACGAGCAAGCTGCACGACGTCGACGACCTCTGCCACATCGCGAGCTACGGCTTCCGCGGCGAGGCGCTGGCCAGCATCGCGGCCGTCGCGCGCTGCACGCTCGACAGCCGCCCGCCCGGGGCGCCGTCCGGCCTGCGCATCGAGGCCAGCGCCGGGCGCGTGGGAGAGCCGCAGCCGGCGGCCTGCGCGCCGGGCACCGTGGTCGAGGTGCGCGACCTGTTCTTCAACGTGCCGGCGCGGCGCGCCTTCCTGGCCTCGGCCGCGGCCGAGACCGCCCGCTGCCGCGAGCTGCTGGCCCACCTGGGCCTGGCGCAGCCCGGCGTGCGCATCACGTTCCACGCGGACGGGGCCACGCGGCTCGTCGGCGACGGCGCGGCCACGCTGCGCGCGCGCGCCGCGGCCGTCTTCGGCGCAGACTTCGCCGCCGGGCTGCTCCCGGTCGCCGCGCGGGGCGGCGGCCTGTCGGTCGAGGGCCTGCTCGCGCCGCCGGCCGACGCCCGCTCGCGCGCCCGCTGCCAGCTCCTCTTCGTGAACGGCCGGCTCGTGCGCGACCGCGCCGCCGCCGCGGCCGTGCGCGTGGGCTGCCAGGACTTCCTGCCGGCCGCGCTGCAGCCGTCCTTCATCCTGTCGCTGAGCATCGACCCCGCGCTCGTCGACGTGAACGTGCACCCGACGAAGGCCGAGGTCCGGTTCCGCGAGGGCGATGCCGTCTTCCACTTGCTGCGCTCCGCCTGCCGGGCCTCGCTGCTCGCCGCGGACCTCGCGCCGCGCGTGCGCGCCGAGCAGGTGCTGCCGGCCCTGGCCGGCCGCGTGGCCGAGGGACGGCCCGCCAGCGGAATCGCGGCGCTGCCGGGCGTCGCGCCGCCGTCCGTGACCCTGCCCGCGGCGCACGGCCTGCGCCCGGCCGCGCGCTTCCTGCAGGTGCTGGACACCTACATCGCGCACGACGCGCCGGAGGGCCTCGTGCTCGTGGACCAGCACGCGCTGCACGAGCGCATCCTCTATGCCCGGCTGCAGCGCGAGCTCCTGCTTGGCCGCGTGGACAGCCAGCGGCTGCTGCTGCCGGAGACGGTGCGCCTCGCGCCCGCGCTGCACGAGCGCGCGCTGGCCATGGCGGACGAGCTGCAGCGCCTGGGCCTCGAGGTGGAGGCCTTCGGCCCGGACATGCTGGCCGTGAGCGGCGTGCCAGCGCTCCTGCGCGGCGAAGCGCCGGGGGAGCTCCTGGCGGCGCTCGTCGATCCGCCGGATGCGCACGGCGGGGTCCCGCACGGGCTCGACCGACGGCTCTTCACCATGGCCTGCCACGCGGCGGTGAAGGCGGGCGATCCGCTGGACGAGGCGGAGATCGAGGCGCTGCTGCGCCAGGGCACCGAGCTGGAGCACGACGCCACCTGCCCGCACGGCCGGCCGACGCGCTTCGTCATCGGCCGCACCGAGCTGGAGCGGCTCTTCAAGCGCTCGGGCTTCTGAGGCTCACTTCGCAGCCGGGGCCGGCCGCGCGAAGAGGGCGTCGTCGACGGGCACGTCCACGTCGAAGAGCAGGTGGCCGGCTTCGTCTTCCTCGATGGCGAGCGACAGCGCCTCGACCGGCTCGCCCTCGCGGAAGAGCTTGATGTTGGCCGGGACGTTGAGGCCGCTCTCCGTCCGGCCGTGGAAGGCGAAGACCAGCAGCATGGGCGAGAGGTCGGGCCGGTGCGGGGCGCGGACGCGCAGGGAGCGGAGCGCGCCGTCCTGCTCGTCGATTCCCAGGCGCAGCTCGATGGGGGGCAGCGCGCTGCCGGGCGGGAGCGGCGGCGCGCCCGGCGCCGGACCGAACAGCTCGTCGGGTGCCATGGCCTCCACCAGCACGATCTGGTGCTCGCCGCCGTCCGGGTCCTCCACCCGATCGTGGCCGGTGACGTGCGGCGACACCAGCCGCGAGCGCAGCGCGTCGAGCACACAGGCATCGAGCAGCATGCGCGTCAGCCGGAGGTGCTCGCGCTGGAGCTCGAGGTCGACCTCGTACACCGCGGGGTTGTCGCTGTACACGTGGATCGAGCCGTCCCCGTCGTCGCGGAGCCAGACGACGCCCCCGTTCGACACCACCGAGGTCGAGAGGCCCGAGACGAGCTCCTTGCGCGTGGTGAGCATGGCCTCGGGGGCGCGCCGGTACCAGCGCTCGACTTCGGCTTTGACGAGGTTGCCCTTGTCGTCGCGTGCGCTGACGTGGAAGCGCCCGTGCAGGCTGGCCGGCGCCGCGCGCGGCGTGGCGCCGCGCTGGAAGCGCGCGGCCAGGTCGAGGGCCTGCGCCGCCTTCTGCGCGGAGTCGTCCGCGACGGCAGGCTGCGGCGCGGGCGCGGCGGCCGCCGCGTGCTGCGGAGCGGCCGTCGCGTCCTGCGCGCGGAGGGCCGCCGCGAGCGCGAGCAGCAACGAAGCGGACGCGAGGCGGAGCATCCGACCAAGGTAGAATCGCGCGGCCCGGCCGTCCACCGGCGGGGCGGGAGGTGATGGTTGGGTCGGTGGGCGGGCGTGCTCCTGCTGGCCTGCGCGCTGCTGCCGTTCGCCGCGAGCCGCAACTACCCCTTCGTGCACGACGATCACGACCTGCGCGGCCCGGGCAGCCTCGTGGCCGATCCGCGCGCGGACCTCTTGCTGCTGCTGCGCGCCGACCCGTTCGGAAGCGTCGAGCGGCCGTGGGGACACAGCGGCTTCTGGCGGCCGGCCGTGCTGCTGCTGATGCGCGCGGAGTGGTGGCTCACGGATGGCGCGGAGCTGCCCACCGCGTGGCTGGCCCACCTGGTCTCGCTCGGGCTGCATGCCCTGTGCACGTTCGCCGTGGCCTGGCTGCTCATGGCCATCGCATGGCCCGTGGCCCTGGCGGTCGGCGTGGCCGCCGTGTTCGCCGTCCATCCGGTGCACGTCGAGTCGGTGGCGTGGATGTCGGCGTACGGGGACACGGGGGGCGCGGCGTGCGGCCTCCTGGGCGCGAGTGCGCTGGTGGCTGCCCGGCGGCGGCGTGACGAAGTCGTCTCGGCCGGCCTGCTGCTGCTGGCGCTGTTCTTCAAGGAGAGCTCGCTGCTGCTGGTCGTCCTGGCGGGGGCTCTGGCGTGGGGCGCCGGGCAGCCGCTGCGGCGCGCCGTCGCGGCACCGCTGGCTGCGCTCCTGCTCTACGCGGGGCTGCGCGCGCTGGCCTTCGAGGGCGGCATCGATCCGGCGGCCTTTTCGGGCCCGACGGAGGCTGCGACACGCTGGCTCACCTGGCTCTCGATCCTGCCCGACGTCGTGCGGCTCTCCGTCTTTCCCGGCGCGGCGACGCCGCTGCATCCGGTGGCGCCGGCAACCGGCATCTCGGCGCCGGGCGTGCTGCCCGGCGCGCTGGTCCTGGCGCTGCTCCTCGCCCTCTCCGCCGCGGCCGCCTGGCGGCGCTCGCCAGGAGGCCTCCTGGCGAGCCTCTCGATGTTCGGCAGCATGCTCCTGCTCGCGCCGTGGACGCGCGTCGCGACGGGCTTTCCGGAGCTGTCTGCGCCGCTCTACGAGCGACACCTGTACGTGGCGGCCCTGGCGGCTCCGGCAGCGCTGGGCCTCGTCCTGCGCGGTCCCGCCGAAAGGGCTCCGCGGCGGACGCTGGCCGCCGTGTTGCTGCTCGTGATCCCGCTGGGCTTCGCGACGCACGCACGCCTCGAGCCGTGGCGCTCGGACGAGGCCTTCGCGCGCGCCGGCCTCGCCGCGGCGCCGGAATCCGCGACGCTCTGGAACCACCTGGGCGTGGCGCGGCTCGCGGCGCTGCGCGACGAGGGCGACGCGGCGGCCGGGCGCGAGGCGCTGGCGGCCTTCGAGCGCGCGCTGGAGCTGGATCCGGGCGCGCTGCTGCCCTCGCTCAACCGCTTCATCGCGCTGGCCAGCCTGGGTCGCGAGGACGATGCCGCCACCGCGGCGGCGCACCTGGTGCAGCGCTTCGCGCGCGAGCCGGCCGTGCTCGACAACGTGGCGCACTGGCATCTGGCCGAGGGTCGCCACGAGCAGGCCGCCGAGCTGTTCGCGCGCGAGATCGAGACCGGCCGGCCGCTGCCCGGAGCTGACGAGGCGCTGGGCGAATGCCTGCACGAGCTGCAGCGCGCCGATCGTGGCAGCGGGAAGGACGCCTCCCGTGCCCGGCCGCCCGAAGCCGCTGGTGCCGAAGGGGGGACTTGAACCCCCACTGTATTGCTACAACTAGACCCTGAATCTAGCGCGTCTGCCAATTCCGCCACTTCGGCACGGAAGGAGGGGGGATTGTAGGAGCCGCGCGACGCGGCGCAAGCCCGGCGCCCCGCCCGGAGCCGCCGCCCGACCACGAGGATCCGCATGGCTGCCCGCGGCGACGACGATCGCAGGACCGTGTGCGTGAACCGGAAGGCGCGCTTCGACTACGAGATCGTGGACCGCGTCGAGGCCGGCCTGGTGCTGACAGGCGCGGAGGTGAAGGCCTTGCGCGAAGGCAAGGGCAACCTGGTGGACGCCTACGTGATGGTGCGCGACGGCCGCGCCCAGGTGCACAACCTCGAGATCAGCCGCTACACGCACGACCACACCGAGGACAGCCAGCCGCGCCGCACGCGCGGCCTGCTGCTCAAGGCCCAGGAGATCCGGCGCCTCCAGGCGCGCGTGCGCGAGAAAGGCCTGACCATCGTGGCGCTGTCGGTCTACTTCCGCGGCCCCTGGGCCAAGCTCGAGCTGGCCCTGGCGCGCGGCAAGAAGCGCGCCGACAAGCGCGAGACCCTGCGCCGCAAGGAAGCCCAGCGCGACATCGACCGCTTGCGTCGCCATCGTCGGTGAGCCGGCGGCGGCAAATCGCGCGGGGCGTCGTTGCACGGCTGCGGTTGATCCTCAGCGACCCCATGAGGGGTCGCCTGCGGGCAACCACACCCATGCGCCTAGCCCCGCGCGATTCGACACCGCCGACGGCGCAGGTTCGGCCATGATCGTCCGGGGCCTCGGCGGGGTCATCGGAGCGGGCGCATGGGGTCGCTGAGGACCGAGGGTGGTCCCGCAACGACGCCCGGCGCGATTTGCCGCGCCCGTGCTAGATTGCTCACCGATTCGTGGGGGCGACCTGGTTTCGACCGAGTGGCCGTCCCGGACAAGTGGCGTGCCGAGGTTTCCAGGAGGCCTCGTAAAACACCTGGAAAAACACAACTGCCAACGGCAGTTACGCTCTGGCGGCCTGAAAAGCGCCGCCCGTTCCTCCGGTCCTCGCCTGCGGGGCCGGAGGAACGCCAACAGCAGGCTGGCCCGTGACCCTTCTGCTCGGAGGGAATCGGGCGAGAACCAATCGGGCTGGTTGCCCAGCGGATCCCGCCGGCCGGAGCCGCGGGCAACGACGACAAACGGCCGGATACGCACGTAGAGGCTTGTTCGGGGGCGCTTTGGGACGCGGGTTCGATTCCCGCCGCCTCCACCATCCTCCGCTGGTCGCGCTTGATGGGGCAGGTCCGGAGTCGATAATCCTCCGGCCTGCCCCGCGACCCCTGCGGCGCGACCCGTGGTGATTCCGATGCCTCGCACGAACGCGCCGGCCGTCCTGCTCCTGGGCCTGCTGGCCGCGACGGGCTGCACCTCGCCTTCCGAGGAGCGCGCCGAGATCATCCGCCTCGACGCCCAATGGCGCCTCTCCTCCATGGAGGAGGACTCCTTCGAGGCCATGGTCGAGGCCATCCGCGGTGTCGCCGACCAGCCGGCCGACGATCCGACGCGCGTGGCCGCCGTGCCCGAGCTGCTGCGGGTCGTGGTCAAGAACCCGTCGGCGTGGGTGCGTCGCGAGGCGCTGGCCGCGGC
>Ga0075421_100011274_pt1 | contig 11067 bp, 7 predicted proteins | sample SoiMetdeltSBSDD5_FD_75292 | JGI IMG/M metagenome (GOLD analysis project Ga0075421, IMG submission 75292) | Bulk soil microbial communities from a Populus tree surrounding site in Tennessee, USA - Soil MetaG P. deltoides SBSDD5 | ecosystem: Environmental > Terrestrial > Soil > Tree plantation...
GCGAGGGACAGAGCGACGACGAGCCAATGATTGATGCGCATGTTGCGTGGACTGCACCCCGGAGCTGGCAGATAGACTATACCGGCTTGAGGATCTCGTGAACGACCGCTCGCGCGAACGACACGTGTATTGGCTTCTCGTCGTGGCGGCAGTGATGCTGCTCTGGGCCCTCATGGTGGGCATCACGGGGGGCTTCGTCCTGGCGGCTGGCGGATTGCGGCTGTCCTCGCGCGGCACGCGCAACGTGATGATTGGGTTCAGTCTCGCCGTGGCCCTCGCGTGGGCAATCGCACCGAGCGGAAGGCGTTGGCCTGCGCTCTCGCAGGCATGGGCGCGCCTGGCAGGCCCTGTGGACGCGGCCGTCGCGTCGTGGGATGCGCGCATGCTGCATCGCATGGCGGACGTGCTTGCCGCCGCGGTGATCGTCGCAGTAGTCGTCCTTGGCGTGACGAAGGGCGCGTTTGTCGTTGGTGGCTCCGATTCGTACGGCTATGTGAGCCAGGCCCACCTGTGGGCGACAGGAACGCTGCGCGTCGAGCCGCCGCTCGCGGGCCAGCGTCCCGACGGTCTTTCGAACGCCGCGTTGACACCGCTCGGATATCGACTCGCGCCGGATGAGCAGTCATTCGTCCCGACGTACGCGCCCGGCTTCCCGATGCTCGCCGCCGTCTTCGAGCGCGTGGGCGGACCTGGAGCGGTCTTCTACGTCATGCCCCTGCTGGCCGGCGTCACGGTGGCGGCAACGTACCTCCTCGGCATCGCGGTCGCAGGCCGAGCGGTGGGCCTGCTGGCAGCAGTGCTGATGGCACTCAGCCCGGCATTCCTCTTTCAGCTGACGCATGCCCCGATGAGCGACATCGTGGCAGCCTGCTGGTGGACATTGACGCTGGTGCTGCTTCCGCGCGCATCTCCCACGTCCTCGCTGTTCATGGGTATCTGTGCCGCGGCCGCCATATTGACTCGGCCGAATCTGGTGCCGCTCGCGTTGGTCCCTGGCGGCTGGTTGCTGTGGGATGTCGTGAAGAATCAGATCAGCCGGCAATCAATGATCCGGCTGGCTCTTTATGCTTCTGGTCCAATCGCGGCGAGTCTGATCATCGCCGGCCTGAATCGCTATTGGTACGGTTCAGCGACCGCCTCCGGCTACGGCGCACTGGCCGGTGAATTGTTTCGTTGGGAGTTCCTCTGGCCGAACCTCGTCAACTATTCGCGCTCGATGCTGTCCACGCAGACGCCGGCAATCGTGCTCGCCGCACTTGCTCCGTTCCTGGTTCGGAGTTCTCTCGTCACGACGTACGCAGTGTTTGTCGTGGTGATGTATCTCTGCTACGCCGTGTACCTCCCGATGGAAGCGTGGTGGGGGTTGCGGTTCTTTCTGCCCGCCTTTCCTATCGTGATGGTCTTTCTGAGCATTGCCGTCGTGCACGGGGCAGCGCTCGTTCCGCTCGCGCCGCGCGTGCTGTGGCCCATCGTGATCGCCGCCCTGATCGTGTCACAGACACGCGTATTCATTCGCGAGACGAACGTGCTGGATTCGACAGGAGAGCAGCGGTTCGCCAGGATCGGCAGATACATCGCCGACGCGCTGCCACCGCAGGCGGTCGTCTTCGCATCCATGCACAGCGGCAGCGCGACGTACTACTCCGGCCGCGTCACCGTTCGCTACGATGCCTTGCAGCCGGAGCAGTTCACGACGGTCGTGCGCGACTTTCAACGACTCGGGCGGCCGGCGTTCCTCCTGTTGGATACCTTCGAGGGAGAGGACTTCGCCCGAAGGTTTGGCGCCGCCGGCAGCCTCGGCACGCTCGACGTACGGGCGTCGAAGCTGGTGCCGAGCGTCGAGCTCTATCAGGTTCGTTGAGGCTCGCTCCCTTGACCCTTCGTGGCGAGCGGGTGTAAGTACGCCGCCATGTTCAGCATCCTTGCCGTCATGCTCCTCAGCGCGCAAGCCGGGTCAGCGCCATCCGTGTCGTCGGCCTGTGAAAAGCTCGCGGCGCTCGCGCTGCCGAATACAACGATCGCGTCCGCTCAACTGGTCCCGGCGGGTCCGTTCACGCCGCCGGCTCCGCAAGGCCCGCCAGGAGGTCCGGTCGCACCCAATCCACAGGCCGCCGGTCGCGGCGGGCCTGCGGGTGGACGCGGCCAGGGGCCCGCCGCACCGCCAACCGTGCTTCCCGCGCATTGCCGCGTGCAAGCAGTCCTCAAGCCATCGTCTGATTCGCACATCGAGATGGAGGTGTGGCTGCCGGCTGAGAACTGGAATGGCAAGTTCCAGGCGGTTGGCAACGGTGGATGGGCGGGCACCATCAGTTACCCCGCGCTGGCGTCGGCACTGCAGGAAGGCTATGCGACCGCCTCGAACGACACCGGCCACAAAGGCGGCAACGCGCTGTTTGCCATCGGTCATCCCGAGAAGCTGACCGACTTCGCCTATCGCGCCGTTCACGAGATGACGGTGCAATCGAAAGCGATCGTGTCGTCCTACTACGGCCGAGCGGCCCGGTTGTCGTACTGGAACGGCTGCTCGACCGGCGGGCGGCAGGGGCTGATGTCGGCACAGAAGTATCCGGAGGATTTCGACGCGATTCTTGCCGGCGCTCCGGCCAATTATCAGACGCACCTGCACGCGTGGGACCTGTCGGTGGCGGTTCCCGTGCTCAACGATCCGGCCGCGGCGATTCCGGCGAGCAAGCTCGCGATCATCAATCGAGCGGCGCTCAACGCCTGCGATGGCCGTGACGGTGTCACCGATGGCCTCATCAACGATCCGCGAACGTGCTCGTTCGACGTGGCGAAGCTGCAGTGCACGTCAGGCGACCCTTCGACAGGCTCAGGGCAGGGCGAAGACTGTTTGACCGCCGCGCAGGTCGGCGCAGCCAAACGTGCGTACTCGGCGGCCAGGACGGCGAGCGGTGAGCTCGTCTTCCCGGGCAAGGATCCTGGCAGCGAGACGGGATGGACGGGATTCGTCGGCGGCCAGCAAGCGCCCGGCGTATCGGTCGGCTCGTTCCAGGTCGCGTATCAGAATGCGAGCTGGGATCCGAAAACGTTCGACCTGAACAAGGATCTCAAAGTCGTCGACGAGAAAGTTGGTTCCATCGTCAACGCGGTCAATCCGGATCTGCGCGCGTTCAAGGCACGCGGCGGAAAGCTGCTGATGTATCACGGCTGGAACGACACCGCGATCTCCGCCGGCAATACCATCAACTACTACCAGAGCGTGTTGGCGAAGATGGGCGGCAAGCAGGACGATTTCATCCGTCTGTACATGGCGCCCGGCATGCAGCACTGCGGCGGCGGGCCAGGGCCGAATCAGGTGAACTGGATGGCGGCGCTCGAACGCTGGCGCGAGTCCGGCACAGCACCCGATCGTCTGGATGCGGCGCGCGTCACCAACAACCGCGTCGACATGACCCGCCCGCTGTGCCCGTATCCACAGGTGGCGCAATACAAGGGCGTGGGCAGCACGAACGACGCGGCGAACTTCGTTTGCAAAGTGGAAAAGTAGAAGAAGTGGAAGAAGTGGAAAAGTAAGTTTTCAAGTACGCCCGCATACTTTGAACTTACTTTTCCACTTTTCCACTTTTCAACTTTTCCACTTTTCCACCTGGTTAGAACAGCCTGATCCCGCCGAGGCCGACACGACTGCGCCAGGACCGGATGGCGGTTGGCGCGTGCAGCCGGCCCTTGCTGACTTCCCAGGACACCCACACACCGCTGCCTGCGGCGTCGGCCGCCTGGGTGTTGGTAATGGTCGTCGTGTTCTCGGCGAGCATGGCGGCGGTGCCGGCCGCCAGTGGCGTGCTGAACGACGTGCCCCATGCCGCTGCATAGGCGCCGAACGGATAGGGGCTGACGATGGCCTCGCCCGGTGCCGCAATCCAGGCGACGTTCGTGCCGTAGTTCGAGAAGTTCGACAGGGTGTCCCAGTCCGTCGTCGAGGCGACGCCCATCACTGTCGAGTACGACGCGGGGTAGACGTTCGTCTTCAAACCGTCATTGCCGGCCGACGACACCGCGATGGCGCCCTTCGACGTGACGTAGGTGAGGGTCCGTTCGAGCTCCCGTGACTTGCTGGTGAAGCTGAAGCTCATGTTGATGACCTTCGCTCCCTTGTTGGACGCCGTATACAGCGCCCGGACGACGTCGGACAGATAGCCGCTGCCGTCGGCGCGGAATGCCTTGAGTGGCAGAATCTTCGCGCGCGGTGCGGCAAGATGCACGACGCCGGCGACGATGGTGCCGTGGCCGAACGCCGAGTATTCGGGATGGCCGTCGAGCACCGCCATCGTGGACTGATCGAGCACCGCCATGGTGGACTGGTTGACGAACCCCGGGTTGCCGTCGAGCACCGCCATGGTGGACTGACTGATGTCGCCTTTCTCGTCGGCCCCGTCACGGTTGCGTGTGAAGTCGTAGCCGGGCAGCAGCACCGCCTTGAGCACCGGATGACTCGTATCGACGCCGGTGTCGATGACCGCCACGGTCACGCCGCGGCCGGTGAGGCCATATCGATCGTGGGCCTCCGCGAGACCGAGGATCTCGAATGCTGGCTGCTGCACGTAGCCGCGGCGCACGATCGTCCCGTAGTAGTCCACCGGTGCCTTGTCGAGCAGAGCTGCCGGGACTGTGTTTCCGCCAGTGCCTTCGGTGAAGACGACCTGATCCAGCTCGACATCGACGATGCCCGGGATCAATGACAGCAGCTGGATGAGCAGCTTCGTGTCAAGCAGATCGGGCACCGCGACGAGGATCACGTTGTTCAACGTTCCGTCGAGTGAATACAGCACGTTGCACCCGAGGAGCCTGCACGTGCTCTTGACGACCGGGAGACCACCGAGCAGGCTTCCTGCGCGGATGATCAAGCGATCCTCAGCCGAGGCGCGTGCGGGCGTCATACCCAGCAGGAGCACCGCAAGCAGTACCGTGGAAATCAGTCGGGACAATGGGAGGCGACTCATTATCAGGACCTTTGCGAATCAGTCGACGACGTATCCGGCGTCGATGGGTTGAAGAGGACATCGAGCGGAAGTGCGACCTCGCCGCTGTCGAGGGTGAATAAGAGCAAGAGATCCTTGCGACGATCGAACGTGCATTGAAACTCGCCGAATTCATTGGTCTGGAACGCGCTGATCTCGGTGTCCCCATCGATCAGGGATAAATCGATCCGCCGCTGCAACTGATGGGGCTTGTTGCTATCGGCGATCTGGCCGGCGAGCAGGAACCAACCCGCCTTCGACGCGGTTTCGACGTGCAGGTCGATGGCCAGCGACTGCGCGGCAAAGAGCAGGTGCCGCGAGTAGGCGCTGCTCGCGCGAACGCCAGCCGGGGTGGCTTGAAGACTATCGAACACGAGCGTGGCCAGCATCGACGGCCTGGCCCGGGCGATGTCGAGGGGGCCCCAGGAGCGGCGCCGCGCGCGCGCGCTCACCGGCCGGGTGTCGCGAAGCCGCTGTTGCGCGAGATACGTCTTCACCACGCGAACCGCATCGTGGGGGGGATCGAAGCCGCGCTCGGCCTCAGCAAACGTCGCGAACCCTGACCACGCGGCGAATGCCGTGCAGCACTCCTCGCAGCCGGATCGCAGATGCCGATCCATCTCTGCCTTCTGGTCCTCACTGAGCAGTCCCCTCACCAGGTCCGCCCATTCCGCCGATGAAAAGTCGTTACTCATCGCTTACACCGCTGCTCATTGATAGGGACCAGAAGCTGAGCTGGAAATAGAGGGGCCCACAAAAAAAGTTGGCGCTGCGCAAATTTGCCTGGAAGGACAAAAGGAGGATGTTTTTCAGAGAGGTGTCGCCGGGCCTACAAGGCCGACGCCAGGCTTGCGCCGGTGGCATCGAACACCGTCGATGCGCCGCCGCGGGCCATCGCAATGAACTTCGGCGTGACGATGGGATCGAACTGCGTTCCGATCCCTGCCTCGAGCCGGCGGATCGCTTCCTCGAGCGGTAGCCCTTTGCGATACGGCCGCGACGAGATCATCGCGTCGAACGAGTCCATCACCGACACGATGCGCGAGCCGATCGGGATCTCGTCGCCGCGCAGCCTGGCCGGATAGCCGCTTCCATCGAACGCTTCGTGATGGTGCAGCACGAAGAGACTGACACGCTCGAAGCCGGGCACCGCGCGCAGCACGGCCCAGCCGTACTCGGGATGCTTCTTGATGACGGCGTACTCCTCGTCGGTCAGCCGCGCCGGCTTTCTCAAGATGCTGTCCGGCGTGCCGATCTTGCCGATGTCGTGCAGGATGGCCGCGGCTTCCAGATCGCGCAGGCAGTCGTCATCGAGGCCGAGGTCGCGGCCGATTCGAACCGCCCACTCGGCGAGCCGCGTCGAATGCACGCCGGTGTTCAGATCCTTGAGATCGAGGAGCTGATTGAGTGCACAGATGACGGACGTACGGATGGCCAGGAGCTGCGTCTGCAGCTCCTTGACCTTGATGTTCTCGGGACTCCAGGACGGGGTAGTGAGCATAAAGGTTAACGAGACCGGATCGCCGACGGCGCGTGCAGACGGCCTTTCGCGATCTCCGGCGAGATCCAGACGCCGCTGCCTTCCGCTTCCGCGGCCTGTGTGTTGGTGATCGAGCTCGAGCGTTCCGCGAGCAACGCAGCTGTGCCCGCGGCGAAGGGCGTGCTGAACGACGTCCCCCACGCGGCAGCCCAAGTTCCGAAAGGATAGGTGCTCACGATGGCTTCACCAGGAGCCGCGATCCAGGCCACGCCGGTGCCGTAATTCGAGAAGCTCGACAGCGCATCCCAATCGGTCGTCGACGCGACGCCCATCACTTTCGTGAGCGATGCCGGATACATGTCGGTCTTCAGACCGTCGTTGCCGGTCGAGGCCACCATGATTGCGCCCCTGCTCGTGACGTAATCGACCGCCTTCTCGACCTCTTTCGAAGACTCATCAAAGCTGAAGCTCATGTTGATGACCTTCGCGCCCTGAGACGACGCTCGGTAGAGGGCTCGAAGCACGTCGGATTTGTATCCGCGGCCGTCGGCGCGGAACGCTTTGAGCGGAAGAATCTTCGCGTTTGGCGCTGTGAGGTGAATGATGCCCGCGACGATCGTCCCATGCCCGAATGCCGAGTACTCCGGGTTGTCGAGCACTGCCATCGTCGACTGATCGAGGACTGCCATCGTCGACTGATTCACCCAGCCAGGGCTGCCGTCGAGCACCGACATCGTGGACTGACTCACATCGGCGCGTTCCGACCCGCCGTCGCGGTTCCGCGTGAAGTCGTATCCCGGCAGAAGCACGCTTGCGAGAACAGGATGGCTCGGGTCGACACCGGTGTCGATGACGGCCACCGTCACGTTGCGTCCGGTGAGGCCGTAGCTGTTGTGAGCCTCGTCGAGGCCGACGATCCCGACGGCGGGTTGGCGTACGTAGCCTCCGCGAACCGGTGTGCCGTAGTAGTTCACCGGATCCGTGTCGAGCAGCGCCGCGGGGACATCGCCCCCCTCGTTCTGCGCCGCCTCCGTCCAGACGGTGCGGTCATATTCCACGCCGACCACACCAAGGACGCCACCGAGCAGATTGAATACGAGCGAGGCGTCGAGTGAGTCGTCTACAGAGACGAGAAACAACTTGCCCAGCGTGCCATCGAGGCCATACAGGACCTGGCATCCGAGGAGCGCGCACGCCGACTGGACGACGGTGAGGCCACTCAGCAGGCCTCCCGTTCGTACGATGATCCGCTGTTCGGCGGATGCCCGCCCAGGCATCATGCCGAGCAGGAGTACGGCAAGCAGCAGTGTACAAACCAGTCTCGAAAGCGGGAGGCGCTTCATGATCTGGACCTCTGCGAATCAGTGGACGACGACCCCGGACTCGTGGGGTCGAACAGCACGTCGAGCGGGACGGCGACATCGCCGCTCTCGAGGTTGAACCGCAGCGTGAGATTCTTGCGACCGTCGAACGAGCACTCGAACTCGCCGAACTCGTTGGTCTGCAGGGCGCCGATCTCGGTGTCTCCCTCGAGGAGTGACAGATCGATCGGGCGCGGCAGCTGATCGGGCCGGTTGCTGTCGGCGATCTGACCGGCGAGCAGGAACCAGCCGGCTTTCGACCCGGTCTCGACGTGCAGGTCGATGGCCATGGACTGAGCGGCAAAGAGCAGGTGCCTCGAATAGACACCGCTGGCACGCACCCCCGCCGTCGCTGCCTGCATGCTGTCGAACACCAGAGTGGCCAGCATCGACGGCTTGCCGCGCGCAATGTCGAGGGGCGCCGTCCATCGGCGGCGACGGGCGACCATGCGGCCATCGCCGGCGTGCGGCTGCGCGATATAGGTCTTGGCGACGCGAACGGCGTCGCGGGGAGGCTCGAAGCCCGCCTCCGCTTCCGCGAACGCCGCGAATCTGGACCACGCGGCGAACGCGTCGCGGCATTCCTCGCAGCCGGCACCGAGATGGTGGTCCATTGCCGCCTTCGTGTCCTCGCCGAGCAGCCCCCGCACCAGGTCCACCCACTGCGCAGACGAAAAATGGTCAGTCATCTGAACACTGCCCTTCACGCCTGCGCGGACTTGCCGGTGAGCACGAACGGTGCCCAGTAGTACGGATGCGGATGCTCGGAGCGGACGTCACGCATCGTGTCGCGCAACGCGTCCACCGCGGCTACGCCCTCGGCGACCCGGCTGTACAACCGCGTCATCAGCCTCGCCGTGCTCTCGTCGTGCACGTTCCACAAGCTGAGGAGCAGCGTGTGCGCGCCTGCACAGAACAGCCCGCGCGTAATGCCGAGCAACTCGTCGCCGGCTGCTGCCACGTTCGCGCCGGTGGCGCAGCCGCTCAGCGTGACCAGGTCGGCTTTCAGCCGCAGGCGGTACAGGTCGTAGACGTTCAGATACGTGTCGCCAAGCCGAATGCCGGAGAACATCGGGTTCTCAGGCCGGAAGTAGCCGTGCGACGCGATGTGGACGATGCGGCTGGTGCGGCCGGCCGTGCGCAGCGTGTGCTCCGTCGCTTCGGATCCGATGCACAGCCGCGCATGTGGCAGCACCGCGGCGACCGCTCTGGCTTCGGCGTCGATGAGCGGTGCGTGATCGTCGGCGACGCCGAGCACGAGTGCGCCTTCACCACCACCGGCTGCCTGCTGCTGGCATCGGGCGTAGATACTCGCGCTCGGCGCGTACGACACGGGACAGGCATCGGTGACGTAGGCCTCGCCGTCGAACAGCGCGTGGAACGGCACGTAGTGCAGCGCGCCATGCGGCACGATGACCAGGCGGCGGCCGAGGAGCTGCGGCCAGACCGGTGCCAGCAGCTCCTTGAAGATCTCGTGCAAGTGCGCCTGGGTCGTCGTGAGCAGCGTCTGGTGGAAGGTCTCGAGGTAGTCGGCGCCGAGCCGGAACTTCGAGAACTGGAACTGCAGCATGTGGATCTGCGAGGCCATGCGCGACATCAGCGACACCGGCGCCATTTCGACGCGATCGCGGTCGACCAGGCAGAGAATGATGCGGTCCTCGATGGTGAAGAATTCGACGAGCGTGGTGTCGGCGGGCAGCGCGGCGCGGATGGCGTCGAGCGAGTACACCGACGGCGCGAGGAGATCCGACTGCGGGGCGCCGGTCAGCGTGAGCTCGCGCACCGTGCGGGCCATCTCTTTCTCGCGTGCGCCGATCTCGCGGTGGAACGTGGACAGCCGCTCGTCCGAGTTGTCGCCCGGGCGCAGCTGCTCGAGTTCGACCAGGTGGTAATACCAGTTCAGCTCCTCGCGCAGCTCGCGGATGTTGAGGGCGAGCTGGCTCTCGGAACCCTCTTCGCGGGCCAGCGCGTGGACCGGCTGGAACATCAGGTCGAAGAGCGTTCGTGACTTGGCCTGCTCGATGAGCGTGAACGCCTGCTCGTAGCCGCCGGTTCCTTCCTGGCCTTCGAGACACAGCTGAACGAGCCGTTCGTAGACTTCGCCCTTGTTCTTGACGAACGCGATCTTCAGCTCCTCGCCGTTCAACCGGCTGCGCAGCGTCTCGAGCGCGTCGCGCGCCACCTGATACGAGGCATAGGCGCCCGCCGAGTCGCCGCTGCGCGTGAGCGCATGGCCGAGCAGCAGACGCGCGTGGTAGATGAGGATCGGGCTCTCGACACCCGATAGCTTCGCCAGCGCGGCCTCGCTTCGCCGGCGTGCCTCGACTGCATCGTCGAGCCGCATGGCGATGCGCGCCAGCAGCAGCAGCGAGAGCGCCGCCTTCCCGGAGAGCCCCGAGGCCTCGAACTGTTCGAGCGCGGCAAGCCCCAGACGGCGGGCTTCGAAGAGACGGCCTTCGTCCACCAGGAGAATGCCCTGATAGAGATCGATGAGCGACGGCCAGACCTGGTTGTTCTCGCGCACCATCCGTTCGCGCGCGTCGGTGAACAGCTCGATGGCGCGGAAGACTTTGCCTTCCTGGCCGTACGAGGTCGCGGCGTTGGCCAGCGCCTTGGCCGCCTCGTAGCCCATGCCCAGCTCGTTGAAGCGCGTGTGAGCCTGTTCGGCCATCTCGCGCGCGTCCACACTGAGGTTCAGCTCGAGATAAATCTCGGACAGGTCCAGCAGCGACAGCGCCCCGTGGTAGCCGTCGCCGGTACGCCGGGCCACGCCGGCTGCCGCGTGCAGCAGCTCGATCGCGCGGCTGTATTCACCGCGCAGGTAGTAGAGCCATGCGGTGTTGTAGTCGGCCTGCCCGACTGCCTGATCGAGACCGCGGTCGGCGGCCAGGCGCCGCGCTTCGCTGTAGGCCGCCAACGCATCGCGGAAGTTGTTCAGCGTGGTCAGCGTGACCGCTTTGTTGTGGATGACGGTGAGAATGCCGTCGGCATCTCCCAATGCTTCGAGCGCCTGATGCGCACGCTCGTACCACGACATCGCATCGGCAAAGCGATCCTGCCGGTGATACAGGTTACCGATGGTGATGTCGAGCCGTGCGATCCGTACCGTGTCGCTCTGCTTCGTGAAGAGCTCGCGTGCACGTTCGGCGGACGCGAGCGCATCGCCGTATCTGCCGAGCAGCAGCAGTGGCTGTACCGAGGCGCTCAACGTGCGGGCCAGCTCGGTCTCGTCGCCCAGCCGCTCGAA
>Ga0075421_100011279_pt1 | contig 11065 bp, 4 predicted proteins | sample SoiMetdeltSBSDD5_FD_75292 | JGI IMG/M metagenome (GOLD analysis project Ga0075421, IMG submission 75292) | Bulk soil microbial communities from a Populus tree surrounding site in Tennessee, USA - Soil MetaG P. deltoides SBSDD5 | ecosystem: Environmental > Terrestrial > Soil > Tree plantation...
CTTGTAGCCCAGGAGCGCATCGCAGTTGGGCGTGCGGGAGCGGTCCCGCATGCAGGCGATGAAGTCGGTCATCATGTCGTCGCGGGGCAGCGGCTGGAGGGGGATCCCCTCGGCCGGCCCCGGCGCCTTCCGCGCCCCCTCCGGATACTCCGGCTGCGGGCGGATGACGGCGGGAGCCTCGCCCTCATCCTCGGTGTCCTCGCCGAAGTGGATCGAGGCCTTGGTGCCGCGGATGACCTCGGGGATGCGGGTGTCGTTGGCCATCGAGCCGGCGATGATGATGGTGTGCCCGCTCGGGTAGTCGATGGTGGTCGCGTAGGTGTCCGGCACCTCGCGGCCGTCTTGCTGGACGTAGATGCCGCCGCTCGAGCTGACCCGCGAGGGGAACTCCTGTCCGATGGCGATGAGGAGCGGGGCAAGCCGATGATAGAAGAGGTCCGTGGCGATGCCGCCCGAGTAGTCCCAGTACTTCCGCCAGCGGAAGTAGCGCTCGGCGCTGAACTCACGCGCCGGCGCAGATCCGATCCAGGCCTTCCAGTCGATGTTCTGCGGGCCGGCGTCCGGGTGGATGGGGTAGTTCCATTCTCCTTCCGGTGAATTCCGGCAGTAGCTGGACTGGCTCAGGACCACTTTCCCGATCAGGCCCTTCTTTATGGCCTCGGCCACCGCCCAGTACTTGCCTTTCCCGGTCGCTTGCGGTCCGACCTGGACCACGCGTCCCGTGCGCTGCGAAGTCTTGTAGACATCGCGCGCCTCTTCGAGGGTGAGGGTCATCGGCTTCTCGAGGTAGATGTCCTTCCCCGCTTCCATGGCGGCGATGGCCATCGGGGCGTGCCAGTGGTCCGGTGTGGCTATGACCACGGCGTCGAGGTCCTTCATATCGAGGAGCTTCCGGAAGTCATGATGGACCTCTGCCCTGGGCGCGATCGCCTTGGCTTGCCGCTTGTGGCGTTCGTAGATGTCGCAGACGCCGATGACTTCGACGTTGTTGCGAGTCGCACCGGTGTCATTCTTCTCGCTGCGCCGCACGAGGTTCTGGAGGTGGTCCGTACCCCGGCCGCAGTGATCGCCTCCGCATCCGATGACGCCGAAGCGGATGCGCTCGGCGGCGCCGAGTGGCCGCCCCGGAGCGACGCCAGGCACCGCGAGCGTCACGGCTCCCAGTCCGGCTGCCGTCTGCCTCAGAAACCGCCTCCGACTCACTGCTCTGGCTTCGCGCATGGTGCTCGCCTTTCGGGGATGGAGAGAGGGGGACTCTGGCCACAACCCTAACTCCACGACGCGCCCCGCCCGCCGGGAAAACCTCTCCCGGGGTTGAGTGGCCCGAGCGAGAAACAGCACCACCAGTGGTGCCAAGGGCTCCTCACGGACCGAGATCCGCCCCGCTCCTTACCTGCACGCGACCGGAGGCGTTATGCAGCCCAGCGTCGGGTCGGAGGCGCGGGGGGAGGTCCTGCAAGCGGGATAGGGCGGGGGCGGCGGCGGACCGTCCGCGAAGGCGTGTCGGAGGAGATACAGGGCGTCGGTCACGCCGACCGTCTCGCCGTCGCCGTCGGCGTCGCACGCGGCGAGGCAGGGGATCGGCGCGCCGGCGAAGTTCGCGAGGAGGGCCCGGATGGGGTCCGAGATGGAGACCGTTCCATCGCCGTTGCAATCGCCGCGGACGAAGGCGGGCCCGGCCCCGCCGCACTCGCCGGGGATGGACACGAACACGTCGTTTGGCGCCCCCGGCGTGCCTCCTCCCCCGGAAGCGGACCAGTTGCGGGCATCCTCGTTGTCGAGGCTCGGATTCTCGAGCGCGAGCGTCGCGCCGCCCCCGTCGGCTTCCGGGGGCCAGGGCGCGAAGTCGTCGTACTCGACCACGTCCACCAGGTTGCCCGCCCCATCGAGGAGGCCGATCGTCTCCCCGCCGCCCGCGAGCGAGAACCCCAGGTCGCCGAGGACGGCGCCCGCGGCCGGATGGACGCGCGAGAAGGCCACCTTGTCGGCGCAGAGGACCATGTAGCCTCCGCTGGGGAGGAGCGTGCCCTCGGGGATTGTGTAGGCATGATCCGGGTCGGAGTCGCCGAACGTCCAGCCGCCGAGGTCGAGGTCGACGCCCATCGAGTTATGGATCTCCACCCAGTCGCCCGGGTCGGCATCCACCGGCGCGTTGTACTGGATCTCGTTGATGACGACGGCGCCGGCGGGCACGCAGTCGAGCTCGAAGCGGGCGCTCACCGACAGGACCGATGCAGTGACCAAGGCGGTCACCTTCTCCTCATCCGCGGGCTCGATGCCGTTCCAGCCCGTGAACCGGTACCCCGGATACGGCTTCGCCTCGAGACGGACGGGGAGCGCCTGGAAGTAGGTGCCGTTGAACGGATACTGCCGGATCGGCACGCCCTGGACCTCCACGATGCCTCCCCCGGGCGAGGCAATGTCGATGCGCAGCTGTCCCCTGGTGCCGAGGCCGAAGGCGCCGGCAAGGTGGTTCTGCACCTGGGGAATGCGGCGGCTGGCGAAGTCCCTCAATACCTGGACGCTCGCGCGCCAGGCCGCGACGGTGTTCCCCCAGCGATTGCGCTGGGCCGGCATCTCGGGCTCCAGGCGCGCGGCCATCTCGTTGATGACGGCGATGACCTTGCTCGGCAAGAAGATGGTGTTCAGGTGGGTCATGAACCGGTTGACGAAGTCCTCGACGAAAGTCCTGTTCGTCACCAGCCGCCGGAGCATGAAGGTCGACCAGGGCGGATTGGGCCAGTCGGGCCCGTTGGGCTCGAGCGCGAAGGCCACCGTGTTGTTGACGTAGTTGCCGGCGTTCCAGATCCCGAAGCCGAAATCGGTGTCGAAGAGGATCCATTTCCAGCGCCCGCCCTCGACCCGCGGGCGCCAGAATTTGATGTTGTTCCCGGGCCAGTCGGTGTTGTCGAAGTAGATCTGCGCGGCCTGATAGTCGATGAAGTTCTCGATGTCGACCATGCCCACGACCTGCTCGTAGACCGACGCGTCGGCGAGGTTCTGCTGGAGCAGCGATAGCGTGGCGTTGTAGTGGTCCGTGTCGCCGTGAATCGCCGAGCCGTTTCCTTCCAGCAGGTCGATCTGGTCGGGAGAGACCTCCGGGTGGTTCGCGGCCAGGAAGTGCTCGTTGACCTTCTCGCGCAGGTTCAGGATGCCCCAGTACTCGCCGTTCAGGAAGACGACCGCGGGGCGGTACGCCTGGCGGTCGATGCCGAGGTCCTTCACGAGCGAGGTCATCATCGCGTCCCGGAAGTGAGTGATCTGCCAGTCGTTCCCCGAGTTCCTGAGGACGAACGACTCGAAGCTCTTCAGGTCCTTCTCGGGAAGGATCCGGTAGTCGAACTCGGTGGGGCCGTACTGGCGCCGGGCGAAGAACGCCAGCGAGCGCTGGGGGTTCCCGCGGCTCCAGCCGCCGAAGATGCTGGCTCCCGCATCGGCGCTGAACCCGTGGCTCCCGTCGGGCTCGTAGAGCTCGAGGTGCACCGGCCGCTCCCAGTCCTCCCAGAAGTTGGCGCCGAAGTAGGGAAACGCCGGATCGTAAGTCGTGCCGGTCACGTAGATCCCGATCTCGTCGTCGAAGAAGTTGGCGGGGTCCGTGGAGATCGAGACGACTGGCAACGTGGATGTCCGCCCGATGATGAAGGTGTGCGTGACCGTCTTCCCCGGGAAGAGCCCGGCGCCCAGGACCCTAGCCCGCACGACGGTCGTGGATGTCAGCTGGAGCGGCTGGCCGTACGTGGGAGAACCCTCCACCGGCACCGATCCATCGGTGGTGACGAAGATGGTCCCCGCGGGGGAATCCTTCGCCAGGGAGACGCTGACCGGACCCGGATGGAACCCTCCGGTGCGGGAAAACGTCACCGTTCCCCCGATGGCCGCGTAGCCCGGAGCGTCGTTCGCAGCGCCCGGAGTCGCCGGCGAATGGAAGGAAAAGGCGCCCGTCCCGTCTGGAAAGCGGCCGATGGAGACATCCACGGGCAGGGAGCCGGTGACCACGGAGTCGAGGAGGGCTCCCCCCGGTAGAGCGAGCGTGATGGTCTCTCCCTCCGCCGCGAGCTTGAAGGTCGCATGGAGGCCCGGCAGGGAGGGCTTGATCAGATCCGCGGGGCCGCGGGCGTTCGGAGGAGGCCGGGTCATGCCCAGCGTCAGGAACGGAATCAGGCTCAGGTCCGATGAGGCGGTGCCGCTGTTGTGCACCTGGATCGCCAGCACGTTCTCGCCGGTCCGGAGAAGCGTCCGAAAGCGCTCCTCGCGGTGGTGGGAAAGCTCCCCACCCGTGAGCAGCCGGGACTCGGTGGCGGTCGTGGCCAGCTCGTCGAAGGCCGGCGGGCGCCCCGGGTCCGCGATGTTCTCGCGGGCGACCTCGACGCCGTTCAGATAGGCGACGAACGCGTCGTCGAAGTCGAGGTCGAGGAAGACGCTGAGCACCTCGGCGGGATCTTCCACCAGGAACACCTTGCGAGCATAGACGGAGACCGTGCCCGCGGGGACCTGGCTCCGGTCGTCGCCATCGCCGTAGCCGATCCCCGTCGGCCCGGTCGTCCAGCCGGCGTCATCGAACCCGGGCCTCCGCCATGCGGAGTCCGGCTCCGAGGCCGGAACAATGTACTTCCACGAGTCGCCTTCGGTGATGACCGTCTCCCAGTGGGAGGGCACCGCCGATGACGGTTTCCCCGTGCAAAACACGACCAGCCGCGCTCGAGGCGCGAGGAGGATGTCCGGGAAGACCCACTGGAGCGGATTCGCGCTGTCGGACAGGCCGTAGCCTTCGAGCCGGACCTCCGCGGACCCGGTGTTGAGGATCTCGATCCAGTCCGAGGACTCACCGGCGTCGTCGCGGAGGGTCGAGCCGTTCGAGCTCATGACCTCGTTGATGACGACCTGCGCCCGGGTGCCGGGCGATAGAAGGAGAAAGGCCAGTAGCCCGTATAGCGGGCTGGGGATACGCAATGACAACGACCTCCGGTGTGCCGGCCCGACGCTCGACCACGGCCAGTTTCCCGCCTCTCCTCGGGGAATCAAGGCTGCATTGCCTCCGCGGCCAGAACCTCTTCTCGAGGACGAAGCGGAATACAATCGGGGCCGGATGATGACGGCTCACGGAGACCCAGGATCGAGGACGATGGCGAGGCGCGGGTGGAGTCTCCTCGCCGCCGCTCTCGCCTGCGTTCCCACCCACGCTGCGGATCCGCCCCCGGCGGACGAGTGGCCGCGGTATGGCCACGACGCGGCCCTCACGGGTCGCACTGCGCTGCGTGGCGACATCGAGTCGCCGCGGGCGGCCTGGTCCATCTCCCTCGGCGGGGAGGAGCTCTCGGTGGAGATCCGCCCCGAGGCCGGAGACCACTCCCTGGAGCTGCCCGCCCCGACTCGGGACCCAACCTCGGTTCAGGTCGCCGTCCAGCCTGCCCGCGATGCCGATGGCACCGGCAAGCTCCGCACCCTGGCCGAGAGCTACCACGAGCGCTGGGCCGACATCCTTCCCGGTGTGAGGGGCCTCGAGCGCGTCGCCTGGGACCAGACCTGGACCACGGCCCCGATCTGCCGCCTGGAGCTCTTCGCGCACGATGAGGGCTTCGAGAAGCCCCGCCGCGTATGGCAAAGCGAGCCCGAGGGCGATGTCTTCATGCCCCTCTGCGTCGTGCAGGACATCGACCGCGACGGGACGCAGGAGGTCGTGGTCGCTCTCCACTACCGGGTCCTGATCTACGAGGGGACCACCGGCAGGAAGGAGACGGAGCTCCGGTTCCACTCGAGCCGCAGCTACGGATGGTTCGGGCTGGCGGAGCTCGACGGGGACCCTCCGCTCGAGCTCGTCGTCCTCTCGGACTTCCAGAGCCACTTCGACGTCCTCGACCTGGACGCCTCGAAGCCCGAGGCGGAGCGGCTGAGCGTCCGCTGGCGGCGCGACATCGAGACGGCGATCGAGGAGCGCACGAAGTGGCCGCAGGTTGGCCCGCGGCCGCTCGCGGACCTCACCGGGGACGGCCGCCCGGAGATCGCCTTGAACTTCTTCAACGATACCGGCGACGACGAGTGGCACGCGGTCGTGATCGACGCCCTTTCGGGCAAGACCCTCGCCGACCTGCCGCGCCGGTACGTTCACGGGAGCGCGGATCTCGACGGCGACGGCAGGTCGGAGCTCCTCTGCGCCGCCACGGCGGGCGTGCTGGTCCCCGAGCTGGGGCGCATCGAGGTCGTCGCCCTCGAGGGGAGCGGCCCCTCCGTCGTGTGGTCGCTCGAGGACGCGGGCTTCGAGAGCGCCGACCTCCCCGGCCCCGGCGACACGTGGACCACGGGAGCCACCCTCGGCCTCCGCCACGCGCTCCTCACGGGCGAAGCGGTCCGCCCGTCCTTCCTTGTGAGGCGTCTCGAGCGCGAGGGGACCACGGTGCCCACGATGGCATCCCAGGCCACGCTCGCGTTCGCAGCGATCCGTCATGACGGCAAGGCGACATTCCGCGTCCTCTGGGAGGCGCGCGGGTTTCCGGATGGGAGCCGCGCCGCCGCGCTGGCGACATCGAACCAGAGCGCCGTGGCCATGGTTCGGGTGCCCCTGGCCGCACGCGCGCGCGCCCGCATCGCCTCGAGCGGCGCGAGGGCCGTGCCGGTCGGGAGGGCGAGCCCCGGGGCGGGGCCGTTCGCTCCGATCGCCGCGCGCCCGGCACCGGGGGAGCCTCTCCTCGTCTTCGCGGAGGGAGCCGGGGAGACCGTGTATGCGATCCGGCCGCCGGCGCGCGGTGGGTCCCCGGAGATCGCGCGGGAGCTGCCCGGCCGGGGGCTCGGCGATGGTTCGCTCGGCCCCGTCGCGGCCGACCTCGATGGCGATCGCAGGATCGAGATCCTCACGGCCGGCCGCACGCGTCCCGGGGCCGCGGCGCTCTCCGCGGCCAGGGCCGACGGCACGGTCCTCTGGCGTCGGGTCTTCGATCGCGTGCCGGGAGCGCGTCCGGTCCACAACCAGGCGGCGCTCGCGTTCTTCTGGCCGGGCCGGTTCCGGGACCCCGGAGCTCTCGATGTCGTCGTCAATACGCGGCGCGGGCTCATGCACTCGGATGCCGGCCACCTCATCGACGGCCGGACGGGGGCCATCATCTGGACTCGCGAGAGAGCGATCGTGCCCGGGGAGTTCCGGTGGGGCTTCCTGGGAGCCCCGATCGCCGCGGCCGATCTCGTCGGCGGAGATGGGCTGGATGAGATCGTGAACCTCTACCCGGTCTGCTACTGGGCCGCGTCGGGAGCGACGGGGGAGATCATCCGGGCGCGGGAGCTCGCATCGAGGAAGACCCTCCCTGCCTGGGCGGCGTACGGCGAGCCGATGGTGAGCGACTTCACGGGAGATGGGACCCTGCAGGTCCTCCTCGACAGCCCGTACCTCCTCGCGCTTCTCGACGCGGGAGGAAACCCGCTCTGGCACGGCAAGGCGCGCCGCGACTATCCGTCGGGAAAGGAGGACGACAACATGGGCGAGACCACGTCGACTCGACATGCCCTCGCGGACCTCGATGGCGACGGTCGACCCGAGATCGCCTCCGCCGGATACCGAGACGGCGTGCGTGCGATCGACCCCCGCGACGGGAAGGTCCTCTGGACGCTCGAGGCGCCGAAGCCCACGGGAGCGAGGTGCGCGGCGGCCGACATCGACGGGAAGCGGGGAGACGAGCTGATCTATCCCGCCGGGGACGAGCTCGTCGCGGTGACGGGTGGACGGGAGAGCGGGCGCATCCTGTGGCGGTGGAGGGGGCCGGCGGCCCTGTCCCTGCCCGCGGTCGCCGACCTCGACGGCGATGGGCTCGCGGAGATCGCCGTCCAGTCGGCCGATGGAGCCGTGCACGCGATCGACGGACCGGAGAGATGATCTCCGGTCTCCGGCGCTCTGGACTGCAGGTCAGGCAGTGGCGAGCTTCAACCATGGTGCCAGTCGCCGGTTAGGGATCCATACGGCGGGTCGTTGGAGGGCTCGAGCGGCGCTCTTTGATATACTTGCCGCGCCGACGAGCGATAGGGCCGTCGTATTCTTTCGCGTCTTGCCTTGCGCTCGGGGTGTTCACAGGGGGCCTTGGCCTGGAGACCTCGAGACGGAGAGACCCCCATGCACGAGCGCTTGCTCCTTTTCTTCCTGGTGCTTTTCTCGTCGACGGTGGCTCGAGCACAGGTGTCCTTCCCCGTCAGGAACCTGGGGGCGAGCGACGCGAGCTTCTTCCACGGACACCTCGTCTCCTCGCTCTGGGAAAGCTTCGCGAAGCGTGACCTGAACGGAGACGGCGATCGCGCGGACTCGGTCGTTCAGATCGAGGACTTGAAGAGCGGCGATGTGACGAACCTCGGCCTCACCGGGTCCCGGGGGAGGTTGTCCGGGGCGGACAAGTTCACCATCGATGTCCGGGAGGCTCAGCAAGGGAAGGACCTGAACGACGACGGGGACCTCGAGGACACCGTACTCCACATCCACGACGTCCCCTCCGGAACGACCACGAACCTGAAGCTCGCCGTGCAGCAGTACGCCGCCTTCAAGCAGTCGGAGCGCTTTGGCGTCTACGGCGTCCACGAGGGCTGGCAGGGCCGTGACCTGAACGGGGATGGGGCCGTGCACGAAATCCAGGTCATCCTGGACCTGGCCACGGGTGAACTGCAGATAGTGCCGTACATCCTCCAGTGGAGGTGGATCTCGGGGAGCTGGTTCGTGGGACTCGCGATCGAAAGCCCTCCCAATGCGGACCCCCAAGACCTGAACGGCGACGGGGACGTCGCGGACCACCTGAAGTACGTCCGCGACCTTTCCACTGGACAGGGAAGGATCCTCGAGTTCGCCGATCCGGGGAATCGATGGCCCTATCCCATCTCGGGCCACTGGTTGGTCCTCGAGGTGCCCGAGAAGGAGCAGGGAGAGCAGGACCTGAACGGCGACGGGGATATCGATGACACGATCATCGTCGTCCATGACCTCTCGACGGATACCACCCTGGACCTCCGGCTGGCGGGCCGCTTCCAGGGGATCTTCGGGGACTGGCTCGCCTTCCAGGTCTCCGAAGAGTCCGAGAGAAGGGACCTGAACGGTGATGGGGATGCCTCCGACCTGGTCCTCCACGTGCACGACCTCTCCCGGGGAAAAACGACCAGCCTCGGCCTCGCCGCCGACATCCTCGGTCTGCGACTCTGCCAGGACCAGGATCTGGCGTCGGCGGAATGCCGGCAGCAAACCTGGATCCCGCTATCGGTCTCCGAAAGCGCCCAGGGTGAGGACCTGAACGGTGATGGGGACGCCTCCGACCCGGTCGTCCACGTGTACGATGTGCTCCAGGAGAGAACCACGAACCTGCGCCTCGTGGCGTCCCCGCGCCTCGTCGACTCCAGGTACATGACTCTCGCCGTCCGCGAATCCGCTCAGGGCTCGGACCTGAACGGCGACGGCGATCTCGACGACGACACGGCCCACATCTATGACCATGTCTCGGGCGCGGTGACGAACCTCGGTCTGGCAGCGCCCTGGATCTTGCCTTTCGAGCGCCACGTCGTCCTGGGAGTGCTGGAAGAAAAGCAAGGGAACGAGGACCTGAACGGCGATGGGGACCGCCAGGACTCCGTTCAGCACATCCACACCCTTGCTTCCGGCCGGACGACGAACCTCGGTGTCGCGGGCTTCGTCACTCCTCTCTTCGATGAGTGGCTTCACCTCTCGGTCTCCGAGGGGGCTCAGGGAGCGAAGGACCTCGACGGCAACGGAGTCCTCCGCGGCGATGTCACCCATTACCACGATCTCGCCTCCGGGAAAACGGCGAACCTGCGGATCGCCGAGTACATCGGCGCTGCACCGCCGACGGAGAGCTCGGGGGACTGGTTCCTCGCGTGGGCCAACGAGAGCATCGAGATAAAGGACCTCAACGGGGACGGGAATCTCGATGGCTGGATCGCCCAGCTGGTGGATGCGAGCGACGCCTTCGGGTCCCTGCGCTTCACCCGCGGGGATTGCGACTCGGGCGGCGATACGGAAGGGATCACGGATCCCGTCTTCCTGCTAGGGCATCTCTTCCTGGGAGGGCCCGTGCCTTCCTGCAGGGCGTCCTGCGATGCAGATCGGGACGGCGCCGTGGGCATCACGGACGCCGTGTACACACTGAACCATTTCTTTCTTGGAGGGGCGCCTCTTCCGTCGCCATTCCCCCGGTGCGGCCCGAGCGCGGTCGCATCGGACGAGGCACTGGGTTGCGAGACGCCCAAACAATGCCCCGGAGAGGAGCACGCGTGAGAAGGATCGTCTTGCGCGACTTGCGAAGAAGGGCGACGAGCTGATCTACCCTGCCGGGGACGAGCTCGTCATGGGCTCACGACGTCCCGGGTCGGTCCTGACTCTCCATCTTCCCGGGTGGCGACGCCAGGAGCTTCAACAAGGTCTCAGGATCCGCGGGCTTGACGAGGTGCGCATCGAAGCCGGCCTGGGCGGTGCGCCGGCGATCTTCATCCTGTCCCCAGCCGGTCAGCGCGACCATGAAAACCGCCTGGCCCCAGGGCCGTTCCCGGATGTGACGGCAAGCGTCGAGGCCGTTCAACCTGGGCATGCCGATGTCGAGCAGCACGACATCCGGGCGGAACCGCTCCGCCGTCGCGATGGCCTCCTCGCCATCGTATGCGGTCTGGACCTCGTGGCCGAGCATCCTCAGGAGCATGGCCAGGCTGTCGGCGCTGTCCTTCAGGTCATCCACGACCAGCATGCGTCGCTTCGTCACGGTCTTCGCTCCGTCACCGGTTGTCGAGGGGAGCCCCCCTCGGGGCTTTATTCAGGACTAAACCGGCAAACGGACGGCGAATTCACCCGCTTGGGGAAAGGAGGGGAAAACTGGAGATTGGGCGGGCCCTGGTGCAGGGGACGGGGGAGTGGGAGTGGGATCAGGGGACCGGGCGCGCGTGGGCCAGCCGCAGCTCCCGCAGCATGGCTCTAGGGGAAGCGAGCCGGTTCGGGGTGCGGCGCCATGAAGACGAGGCAGACGACGTCCTCCGCGGACTCGTTCGCGATCCCGTGCGGCGATCCCGAGGGCGCGAGGACGACATCGCCTGCTCGGGCCGACTT
>Ga0075421_100011280_pt1 | contig 11065 bp, 6 predicted proteins | sample SoiMetdeltSBSDD5_FD_75292 | JGI IMG/M metagenome (GOLD analysis project Ga0075421, IMG submission 75292) | Bulk soil microbial communities from a Populus tree surrounding site in Tennessee, USA - Soil MetaG P. deltoides SBSDD5 | ecosystem: Environmental > Terrestrial > Soil > Tree plantation...
TCAGCTCGATGCCGCCCTCGACGCCATGCTCGACGCCGCGCGCCTCGCCGCCTGATTCCTCACGAGGCTGCAACGCCGTGCAGACTTTGCCTCCTCAAGGAGGCTAGCTGCGGCGGACTCGCCGCCGGCCGCCTCCGACGCATTCGCGTGTACGGCAGCCGCCGAGGCAGCCTGCTCCCGTTCGTCGCGGGCGACCCGCTCGTACATCCCCCAGGAGGCGGAGACGCGTAGCACCTCGACGGCCCCGTCTACCGCGAACGTCATGCCAAACGCGGATGGGAACATCCAGTCCGGGCCGCTGACCTCGGCCTCGGCGCCACCCTCCTCGGGAGCGCCGCCCTCCTCAATCGCGAGGTCGTCGTCCTGGGCAGGATCGCCATGGGAGCGCCGCGGCGCGAGCATGCCGACCAGGTACCGGTCGCGGACACTGCTCTCGTCGACGATCTCCTCCGGGCCACCGGCCGGGCCGAGCAGATCGGCCATGACGAGCCGCTCCAGCTCGTCACGGATCTCCACTTGCGACACGGACGTAAGGATGCTGCTTCCCGCCTCGCCTGTGGATGGCGTCGCTGTGCCCATCAGCTGCCCATCGCCATTCACCTCGGGCGCGCCGTCCTCAGTCGCCAGCTCACTGGATTTATCGGTCGGGCCACCGGCGCTCCAGACGCCCGGACGACTTCCAGTGGCTTGAGTCGCCCCCCCTTGTCGACGGCGCCTGGGTGCGGGCGCGGCTCGCTGCTCGTCGAGACAATTGAGGATGCGGTTTTCCAGCGTTTCCGGCACCGTCTCGACGCCGAGGACATCCTCGTCTCGCACGAGGTCAAGTCCGCTCAAGAGCTCGCGTAGCGTTTCGTCGCCGACTGCGCGGACGCCAGTCCAGTCCAGGCGCACCTGGCCGGCCCGTAGCGATGCGTTGAGCTCCGCCAGGGAACTACCGTCCGAAGGTCTACCGACTCTGTTGGCGAGGACGTCACAGAGTCGAACGATGCGAGGTGATGCAGCATCGGTCATGCAAGATTCCAGTAGCGGGCGTCGAAGCCGTCCAGCAGCTCACATCGTTTGTCGGCTGGTGTCACCAGGAGGAGCGCCCGCATGGCGCGGGTCATGCCCACGAACATTGTCCTCCGCTCACGCCGAAGCGCTTCCAGTCGCTCCTCGGAGTCGCCTCGGCGCGGCACGCCGGGCTCGGGGTCGTCAAGAAAGCCGGCAAGCGTAACGATCGGGAACTCGAGGCCCTTTGCCGACTTGAGCGTCAGCACCTTGACGCACGGGGCATCAAGCTCGAGACTGTCGCCCGGCATGAACGTCGCGGGGACGTCGAGCTGCGAAAGCTCGCCCGCGATCGCCCGCCCCATCTCCCGACTTGGGGCGAGCACAGCGCAGGCGCCCAGACCGAGTCGCAGCTCTCTCGACGCACCACGGAGGTAGCGGGCCAGGAGCTGAATCTGATCGTAGGCGCTCGCGACGGCGCGTACGGCAGGCAGCACGCCGCGTTCGGCATACTCGCGCCGCTCGCCATCCTCATCGATGGCGCCGCCGGCCAGATACGCGTGGGCCGCCTCACCGATCTCCTCGGTGCTGCGATGATTGGTTCGCAGCAGCCCGGTCCGCCCACGGAAGCGGAGATCTTCGTGGACGTCGGTCCAGCGAAAGCCACTGCCGTAGATCGACTGGTTGGCGTCGGCCGTCACGAAGAGGCGGTCAGGTGAGCGGGACAGCCCGACCAGCGCGCGAAGGACGGTCGGTTCGAGATCCTGGGCCTCGTCGACGATCACACCGTCGTAAGCGGCAGGCCCGGCCCCGGAACGGATCAGCTCAGCGGCTCGGGCGCGAAGCCGGGACCAGGTGACCTGTCGCCGCGCCGCCAGGATGCGTGTCAGGGCCTCGTGGACGCGCCAGACGGCCGTTCGAGCCCCGCCGTTCAGTCCAACCTCACGGCCCGCGCGTGGTGTCTCCAGGTACTCGTCCAGCGTCGTCAACTCGCGCGCCACGATCACCGTCTCGATCTCTTCAAGCAGATAGCCCGGTGTGAGACGCTCCAGCGCCAGTCCTTGAGCACGTCGCTGCAGCGCATTCCCATCGAAGCGGGCTTCCGTCACGGCGCGCTGAACCAGGCCGGGCAACTGCTGGTGATCGATGATGTCCGGGCGGCCATCCGCGCGTTCGACGATCTCGCGTACGAGGCCGTCGGCCGTGCGGATCTCGACGTGCGCGGCATCCGAGCCAAGCAGCCGGGTGAGGAGCTGGCGAGAGAAGGAGACGAGGGCGTTGGTGTAAGTGGTGAATAGGATCCGCGGCGCGCTGACCCCTTCCGCTCGCAAGCGCTCGATCAGCGCCTTGGTTCGGTAGAGCGCGATGGTGCTCTTGCCGGTACCCGGCCCGCCCTTGACCAGCGTCGGACCGGATCCGCGCACCGCCCACGTGACGAACTTCTCCTGCTCCGGGTTCAGCTTCAGCAGAAACCCAAGTAGCTCGCCCTCGGCGAACTTGAGCAGGTCTGAGACATCGCCCGTCACGTACGTCGGTTGTTGAAGGACGCGATCCAGGTCCGGCGCCGTCACCGCCTCGAAAACGAGCATCCGCACAGATTCCGGGACACGAGCGTCGAGGAGGTCGGTCAGCGTACGGCAGGTGCTTAGCGCGGGGATGCACTCCTCGGGGACTCGCAGCCGGCCGAGCAGCTCGGCGTCAAGTTGGACCGGCAGGAGATCATCGTCGGTTTCCGAATCAGTCTGCGGCGGAGACGTGAAAGTCGCCGCCGGTGGTGGATCGGCCGGGCGCAGGAGGTCGTCGAGATCTGGGACGCCCTTGACGGTCGCTGAGGGAGCCTCGACGAGCAGGTTGCCCAGGTTGTCGTACACGTCGTCGCGTTTGTCTACGCCGAGGAGCGCCACCCAACCATCGCCGTAGGTGTACAGCACACGATAGTCACCTGAGCGGAGGCGGTAGGCGTTCTTCGCGGCGTGCAGACGCTTCTTGACCGGGGCGTGCGGCGAGGGGTCCTCAGCGAGGAGCTGGATCTTCTCCATAATCTGCGGCCAGACTCGAGGCGGCAATGCCAGGAGCTGGGTCGTGAACTTCGGCTTGTGGACGATCTCGAACCTCATACGCCAAACGCCTCGCTCACGAGCGCTTCGATCTTCGCCGAGTCGATGCCGCCCTGCTCGTCGTCGCGCGTCACGATCAACGTGCCGTTCTCGCCCTCACCCTCCTCGCGCGGGAGGATGCCGTTTGCGCGGTACCAGGCGAGCTTGCGCTCCCAGCGCGCTCTGTACGCCGGCAGCTGGAGCATTCCGAGGTGCTCCCAGTAGACCACGTTCCCCATCTCGGCGTCCTCGATGGTGAAGTCCGGGTAGCGCGTGCCGCCATCCCCGAGCGACAGAGGCTTCTCGTACTGGTACGGCAACCCCTTGCTGAAAAGCAGATCCGCGATGATGACCTCGGACTTCGAGCGCACAGCCTCGCCGCGCCGGGTGCGGTGGATCAGTGCCTCCTCGAAGAGCACGTCCGGCCGGTCGGTGAGCGCCACCAGGCGCGGCGGCGTGAACAGGTTGGTCAGCCGACGTGCTGTCTCGGAGTAGGCCGGGGTCGCATACTGCTTCAAATCCGCGAGGTCGCCCTGGTGCAGCACGACCAGATTGCGGCGCTGCCGCGTTAGGGCGGTATAGAGCAGCTCGCGGGAGAGGAACCCGCAGGCGGCTGGCATGACCAGGATCGTCGTCTGGAACTCGCTGCCCTGCGACCGGTGCACCGTGATGGCATACGCGAGCTGGAGGGCGGGCTCACCCTCGTCGCCGAATTCCGAGGTCTTGAAATCGTACGCATAGCCCGGCTGGGAGGAGAGCTCCACCTCCAGCTTCCAGGGGCTCTTGTAGGTCGCCTTCTGGCCCTTGTACTGGCCGACCACCACACCGGTCTCGCCGTTCGCGACGTACTGGAGCGCACCGTCCTTCGGCCAGACGTCCGCGCGGCGGCGGTTGCGCGTGGCGATGACCTTGTCCCCGTAGACGACGCGGTCCGGGCCGACCGGATCGAGGTAGCGCGCATCTCGGCGGGAGCGCTCGATTCGCTTGCTCCGGAACGCCTCGTGCAGGAAGCGGTTCAACTCGCCCACGCCGTGCCCCCGGCCGTTGACCGGCGACAGGATCTGCCACGACTCGGCCTTCTCGGCGGCGCCCGGCTGCCCGTTTCGACCCGGCCAGAAGTAGACGTTGTCGCCGTACGGCGAGCCGCCGAGCGAGAGGTCGAAGCCTCGCACATCGTCCCGGCCGGACAGGCCGAGCTCGGTCACCAACACGTCCAGGAGCGCTTCTCGGAGGCCGTCGCCGTCCTCCCAACGGACGAAGCGGAGCGTCGGCGACAACGTGCCGGCCAGCACCCGACTCCAGACCTCGTCGGCGCCAGCGCTCTTCGCTGCGCCGCCGAACCAGTCCGCCAACAGCAGATCGTCGCGATCCTCGCCGGTCTGTCGGCGGCGGATCGTCAGCTCGGCGTAGCCAGGACCGACGCGCGGGAAGCGATCCTCGACGTCGGGTGGCGCGAGCTGCGCGATGATGTCCACGAACGGCCGCCCACTGCCGATCGGGGGGAGCTGACGCGGATCACCAACCAGGATCAAGCGGTGGACGTCGTCGAGGGCGTCCAGGACCGAGCCAAGCTGCTCCTCGGTCAGCATCGACGCCTCGTCGATCACGACGGTGCGGTAGCCGGTCGCCTTCGGGGCAGTCGGGTCAGCGAGGATGCGGTGGGCGCCGGTCTCGATGTCGAAGCGCTTGTACTGGAGCAAGAACTGGGCGATCGTCTTCGCTTCGCGACCGGTGCTCCGGCCAAGCTGCACGCGCGCCTTGCCAGTCGGCGCGAGCAACAGGACACCCTGGTCCCCGATTCCTGGCACATTGCAGAGCACTCGCAGCAAGGTCGTCTTGCCGGTGCCGGCCGGGCCGATCAGGACCGAGATCCGCGAGGCCGCCAGCTCGGCCAGCGCCGCCACCTTCTCGACGCGCGCCGGTTTCTCGTCCGGATCGTCGGCATTACCGGCACCCTCCAATGCCTTGTCGAGGAGACGCGACCACTCGGCGGTGACGGCGAGCCGCTTGCCGGCGCTGCGTCGCTGGACCGCCCGCTTGATGACGGCGCCGGCGTCCGCAAGGCGGCCAAGCTGGTAGGCCGGCTCGCCGCCGTGCATCTCGACGCACCTCACCACCGGCGCGAAGAACGGCTCGACCACCGCTCGGAGATCCTCGTCCAGCACGCACGGCGGCTCCAATGGCTGCTCGGCCGCTCGTTGGAAGAGGTGTGCCGCCGGCTGGAGGGTGTGTCCCTCATCCAGGGCGGTCTTTTCCAGCAGCGAGACGACGTAGGCCCGGACCCGGCGACGGTCGATCGGCCCCGTCATCGCCGACGGCGCGGGGAGTGGATGCTTGGCCCGCACGGCATCGTCCGGGAACGCGCCACGGTCCACGACGTCGAACGGCACCGGGCCGGGCGACAGCCGGTCCAGCTCGTAGAGCAAGTACGGGTTCGCCAGCAGCTCTGCGTCAGAGATCGTGATGCCGGCCCTTTCACGTGGCGTGTGGTTGAACAGCCGCCGAGCCTGGTCCGTGGTCAGCGCGAAACGTGAGAGCAGCTTGAGCAAGGCGCGTCGCTCGTCCGAGAGCAGTCGCCATTTCTCGCCGATGTCCGATTCGAGCTGACCGGCCAGCTCCGGTCCGAGCAGCGACGGATCCCGCATCGCCTCGTCCACGACCGGCCACGGGTCCTCGTTCTCGCGCAGGTACTCGGCGATGGCGTAGGCGACGAGCGGCCCCTGCTCCACGCCGAACGCGCAGAGCGCGGCGCCCAGGCCGGGGCACGGCCCACGCATCTCCCAGAGGCGGCCCAGCCACTCCGAGATCCAGCGCAGGTGCGGCCCCCAGGTGCCGGGGACGATCTCCGCGCTGGCGCGAAGGGCGCGCTCGCAGGCGAGGAGCGCCGCGATGGCCCGGTCGTGGTCGACGTGCTCCGAGGCGTACGAGAACTCGTCCCAGCCCTCCTCGGGGGCGAAGGCGACGTACCGGGACGGGTCGATCGACTCGTCCTTCGCGGCCAGCTCCAGGATCTGGTGATACGGCAGCAGGAAGCCATCCGTGCCCTTGGGCATAATCGAGTGGCGGACCGGGCGCTCCCAGAGCATCGAGCGGACCTGGCCCGGCCGGGCGCTGCCGCCGGCGTACTCGTACTCGGTGGCCGCGCCGACCCCGAGCACCCGCCCGACGCCGACGATGACCCGACGGGGATCGTCCGCCAGCGGGGTGCGCTTGGCGTAGAAAAAGACCAGCGACTCATTGGGCCGGATCGCGCCGAAGAAGGCGTCCCCGAGGGCGCGATGGTTGTTGGTGTGCTGGACCCAGATCGGGAGCCTGTTCCAGCCGAGCGCCCGGTCAACGGCCGCCTCGCACTCGTCGTCGTAGCGCACGCCGCAGGCCGCCAGCTTGGCCGGGGCGTTCTCGCGCATCATCCAGCGGAACGGCGTCGCCAGGGCGGAGAAAGCCGGCTGCCGCTGGGTGGTGGGCCGAAAGTGGGCGTGCGAGGCGTTCCGGCCACCTTCGGCGTACGGGTGCTCGGCGATGCGCACCTGCTCGACCGGGATCATGAAGCCGGCCCGCTCGGCGACGCAGGGCGGCAGGTCGGCGGGCGCAAGCTCCGTCCAGGACTTGCCGGCGTTCGCCTCCTCGCGGTCGTCGTTGCGGTTCTCACCAATCCGCTTGAGGGTCAGGCAGGAGGCGTTTTCGCGCGGGCGCTGGCAGATGGTGCCGTTCCAGCCGTTGTCGTGCCAGGGGACACGGATCGAGATATGGCGATGGGGCAGGGTGCCCGGTCGGGAGGATGCGGCAGTCGATACGTCGGCGGGCGCGGTCATACGGAGTCCTCTGTCAGCGATGGTCGGCGGAATCGATGCGGATCGAACGAGCTACATGCTGGAGGGCAGGCACACTCCCCCACCACAAATCGCGGCAGTCGCGGTAAGATGTAGGTGCCGGGGCGTGGCGTCCCGAGGAGCCATCGGTGCGCAACAGGATCAAACGAGCGTCCATCGACATCCGGGCCGGGTCGCCGAGCCGAGTCGAGCATCGGCCCCCGAGGACGGTCTCGACCTCATCTCGCGCATCGGGGACGGCAATGATGCGGAAGTACCTCCGCGAGAACCTCGGAGGAGCGCTGGCATCTGCGTTGACTCGGGCGGATGGTACTGACACGATCCCCGCACACCAGGCGTTGCGCGATGCGTATGAGATCACTCGAACGCTCCGTGCGGTCGAGTCGCCGGAGGTCGTCCAGGCCTGGCTCCTCGGCATGAACCCGATGCTCGACGATCGAGCGCCGGCCGTCGTCCTGCGTGAGGATCCGGCCGCCGTGCTGCGGGCTGCTCGGTTCTTCGCCGCCAACGGTTGAGCGCGGTCGTTCAAGCGGTCCCGCCGACCGCTCCGCTCTACCGTGTCGGACGGAAGCCAGATCCACGTGCGTTCCCTCCACGTCATGTCGTGGGCGGCAACCGCTTCGACGATCCGCTCGGCGGCTTTCGCGTCCTGTACGCCGGTGAGACCCGCCTCGCGTGCTTCGTCGAGACGCTCGCCCCACTGCGCCCGTCGGTGGCCGACATCGCGGCCCTGAGCGCGGCTGCCGGTGTCGCCATCCGTCCTTCCCGACAGATCCCGGCCGACTGGCGCAGCGCCCGCCGCATCGCTCGCCTGGAGCTGTTCTCGGGCCACCGTTGGCTGGATCTTCGCGCTCCCGAGACGTGCGAAGTCTTGCGCACCGAACTGGCCGGCGTGCTGTTGCGACTTGGCATGACTGATTTCGACGTGAGCGGGGCACGTGGCCCGAGTCGCGAGCTGACTCAGCGGATCGCACGTTGGGCGTTCGATTGGGGATTCGCGGGAATCGCCTATCGGAGCCGCTTCGATGACCGCCTCGACTGCTGGGCCATCTTCGACGGCGGCTACTTCGCGCCCGTCGGCTCGCCAACGCCGATCCGCCGCGACAACCCCGAGCTGCGCACCGCCGCGCAACGCCTCGGACTGGTCGTCGCCTGACGCCTGGACTCGTCCGGCCGACGCCCGAAGCATGGGGCAGGTACGTAAGGCGGTGGGAGCGGTCATGGGGTGTCCCCTGTCGGCTACAGCAACGCGGCTTGTGACGTTGGCGGGCGGCCCCGCCGGGCGGGCTTGCTGGACTCGGCTCCTTCTTTGCGGGCGGCGGCTTTGGACTTGCCCTTGCCCTTCGGGCCGTCGTGCAGGCCGGCAGCGACCTCTTCGGCGTACCGCTCGTGGTTGAGCGCAAGCAGCCGCCCGAGGACCTCGCGGCGGGCCTCCTCGGAGATGGTGAAGCGGAGGCCCTGGGCAGTCTGGTGGAAGCCGTGCCCGAGGTCGAGATCCGACCAGCCGTAGGCGGCGGCGACGGCGTTGTCCATCTCGACGCGCAAGTCGCGAAGCCGCTGAATGTCGTCGGCGTTCTCATTCGGATCGTGGACGCGGTTGTAGGTCTTGGTCAGCCCCTCGCGCCGCGCCACCATGATTCCCTGACGATGAGTATGGTACCGCGCCCCGATATCCTCCAGGCTGTCGAGCGATTCAGGGAATGCAAAAGTGCTAAAGCAGCTCACCGGCGTATATCTGAGGTCGTTCCTCATGGAGGAACCGTAGCGACGCGCCCACGTTTCGTGAATAGATGACTGCAAGAGAGACAAGGCACCATATGTATCAAATGCAAATACAATCGTCATGTGTGAAAACACCGAGTTATTTGCTACCATGGCGAATGATACTATGTTACTTACCTCTGCCTTGACAATCACGTGAGCCATGTGCGATGTTGCCTCAATAAGAGTCGGACGATATGCTGCAAATTGCCACCAACGTTCACGAATGCCTCTATCCCAGGCGTTCTTCGGAACTTTGGCGAGTCGCTCCGGCCTCACTCGATCTTGAATAATAGCTAAGCACTCGGGGTAATCACTGGCAACTGGACCACTATAGCCCGGCGGAGATGAGTCGCGATCTATCGGCCATTGCGAAAATTGATGACGAATCTACTTGGAACTTGATCTGGAGTAGAATTAAGATCTTGTCCTGTCATGTATCGGAATAGAACGTCTGAGTTCTTGGTATTCTTGCCGATCAGGCCCGCTGCCTCTTCCGGTGTAATAAGGAATCCTTCCCCATGCACGAATGATCCAACGATACCTCTCTTTTCATTTGCTAGAAGCCTGAATGGATCGAGAGATATTTCGCTTGACGCGGTCAAGCTACTTGAAATGAATTCAACCGCTCTGTCATCTAGAACTGCCTTGGATTGCCATCTCTGTGAGCCTATCCATATGACCGAAACCTCGATGCTGGCGGCACCTGGCCACTTCTGGCTTGCGTTAGCGCGAATTATCTTCATGCCCAGGCTACAGATTTGATCCAGTCCAACTGTCCGTGTATCACCTTGGGCAATCGTATTCGTCGCAAGGAATGCACAAACGCCGCTCTTGTTTAGGAGTTGCGCGCCCTGGAGAAAGAAATAGGCACACAGATCGGCTGTGCCACGAACTCCACGGACGTTCCCCGCCAGCGACTCCACAATATATTCTCGCCATCGCTCGCCAAACGCTGTATCTAGTCGCAGGCCGCCCATGAAGGGTGGATTCCCGACAATCGCGTCAAAACCACGACGGGCCGAGTCTTCCACGGCGAAAACCTCAGGGTATTCCAGAGGCCAGTGGAGTGGAACCGGAGCCGGGCCATCCTCGTCATCGCCGCGCCCGAAGGCCGGCAGCAGCAGGTCGGTGGCACGCTGCTTCAGGCCGGCGAGCGGATCGTCGACGCTGTCAGTGTCAGGCGATGGCGTAAGCAGCGGCCCGCACAGATCCGGGTTGTCAAGTGCATCCAGGACGACCGGCGTCAGCAGGCCAAGCTGCTCGTTCCGGACCCGCTCGCTCTTGCCAGCCGTTGCCACCGCCGCGCCGGCCACCAGATCGCCCAGCAGCATGACCGTCGCCATCTTCGCCCTGGCCTGGGCCAGCAACGCGTACTTCGCCCGGACGTCCGAGATATCGCGGGTCGGCATCCGCTCCAGGTGCTCGCGCAGCGCCACCGCCTCGCGCACCGCCTGGTCGGTCAGATCGGCGGTCAGCGAGTAGTTGTAGGTGGTGGATGTCGGCTTCGGGTGGAGCCGCCGCACCTGCTCCAGATCGGAGACGCCGACCAGCGAGTCGCCGGCCTTGAGCGCGTGATCCAGGAAGGTGAACGGCCGGCCCTTGTCGAGCGTCGTCAGCCACAGCGAAAGCTTCGCCATCTCGACGGCCATCGGGTTCTTGTCCACGCCGTACAGGCAGCGGTCGGCCACCAGCCGGCGCGCCAGCGCCAGCCGCTCGGCCGGCTCGCGTGGGATCAGCGCCTCGGCCGGACTGCCTTCGGATGGCTCGCCGTACGGCGTGATGCCCGGCACGATGCCGTCCTCGGGCCGGGCCTGCCGTCGCACGCGATCCTCGGATTCCTCCCACGCTTCGACCAGGCGCTCGGAGAGGTAACGGCAGGCCTGGACCAGGAACGCGCCCGAGCCCATCGCGATGTCGCAGACTTTCAGCTCAAGGAGTTTGCGCGGCGGGTGGAGGGTCCACTGCTCGGCCGGCAGACCCTCGGCTGGGCCGTGGTAGACCAGCGGCTCCAGCGTGTAGCGCACGATCGGCTCGGTCAGGGAGCGCGGCGTGTAGTGGGTGCCGGAGCTTCGACGGTCGGCGCCGGCGCCCACGTAGAGGCTGCCGGCCGTGACGATGGCCGGCTCGCCGGTCTCGGTGCGGTCGAGCAGCCCGAAGAACGGCACGAGACGGTCGCGCAGGGTGGAGTCGTTGTCGGCGGCCTGGAGCAGCCGGCCGGCCTGAAACATGTCCGGCTCAACGGTGAGGTCGCGCTTCAGGGCGCCCTCGGAGCGGCCGGTCGCCGTCTTCAGGGCGGCGAGCAGGGTCGTCTGGCCCGTCGCGGCCTCCGCTTCGAGGCGGGCCAGGGGAACGATCGGGTCGGTTCCCCGAGCGCTCTTGCCGCCG
>Ga0075421_100011281_pt1 | contig 11065 bp, 9 predicted proteins | sample SoiMetdeltSBSDD5_FD_75292 | JGI IMG/M metagenome (GOLD analysis project Ga0075421, IMG submission 75292) | Bulk soil microbial communities from a Populus tree surrounding site in Tennessee, USA - Soil MetaG P. deltoides SBSDD5 | ecosystem: Environmental > Terrestrial > Soil > Tree plantation...
CGTCTGTGCGGCGAGAAACGCGATGAACCGCCGGAAGTCCGGAACCCGAAGCGCCGCGTACGGATCGGTCATGCCGCGGGAAAGCATAACCGAAAACGACGATGACCACGGGGCCCGTGGTCATCGTCCAAGTCAGCCGGCCCGCTTACTGAACCGGCAACCCGCTTGGCACACTCGGCGGCACCAGGGAGCTCAGGGTGCGCGCCGACGGGTCGGTCAACGACTTGAGGAATGCCACCAGATCGGCCCGCTCGGCCACGGTGAGGTGGAGCGGCTGGGACAGCCGGAAATCCAGCCGGTCGAGCACCGCCGCGATCGTGGCCGCGTCCCCGTGGTACGTCGGTCGAACGTCCGGAGCGAGCTGCATCGAGTCGAAGGTCGTGATCGACGTGCGCACGTCGTTGTAGTGGCTCACGACGGACTCCAGCGTCGGGTACGCGCCATCATGGAAGTACGGAGCGCTCAGCTCCACGTTCCGCAGCGGCGCGACCCGGAATGCGAACCGGTAGAACTCGTTCCCCGCCAGATCGCCGCGCCCCAGATCCCGGGGCGGCTCCGTCGCGCCGCCCGGCCCGATTTGCGGCACCCCGACATCCACGAAGCCACCCGTGCCGATGAGCGGGCCGTTGTGGCAGCTCGAGCAGGTGGCCTTCCCGAAGAACAGCAACGCGCCCCGCTTCTCCGCCTCGGTCATCGCGTTGTCGTCCCGCCGCAGATAGCGATCGAACGGCGAATCGATCTTGGTGAGCGCCTGCGTCTCGAACGCCGCGATCGCGGTCGCCGCGTGCCGGAACTCGAGCTGACTGGCCGCGACGCCGGGGAATGCCGCGTTGAACTTCGCCACGTACGCGGGGATCGCGACCAGACGGAGCATCACGCCCCGCCACATCTCGGTCCACTGGCTGTCGCCGTACTGCGCCAGCTCGTTCGGCTTCCCGAATACGTCCGTGTCGCCCGGCACGCCGCGCATCTCGCGCCGGTTGGTGACGGGGAACATCGCCTGGGCAGCGAGGATGTTCGGCAGTCCCGCCGGCAAGGCCGAGTCGGCCGGCGATTGGAAAAACCCGCCGAATCCGGATACCCGGCCGTCCCAGAAGGCATACGGCAGGCCCAGGGCGACATTGAGGAGAGTCGGGGCATTGCGAGGAATGAATTGCCGGCCGGGACCCAAAGTGCGACCAGGACCGACACCCGTGCCCCCGGTCCCGACGGCGAGCGATCGCCCGTCTCCCATGGCGTTGGCTGTCGTGTGGCAGGTCGCGCACGCGATATCGCGATTGCCGCTCAGCTCCTTGTCGAAGAACAAGGCCTGACCCAGCGCCACCAGCGCCGGGTTCTGCGGCGCCTGTGGAAGAATCGGCACGACACCCCATTGTCCCAGGGTTTGGCGCAGCTGCGCGTCCAATGAGGGCGGCTGTGGCAGCACCCGGTCGGTTTCCACACAGGCGGCCGCGACGGCGAGCAACCCTACGCCCAGCGCTCTCACCATGTGCTTGGTCATGGTCGGTCTCCTAGCGCAGGGGGAGAGACAGGGAGATTTGATGCGTGATCGTCGTGACGCCGGCGAGGTTGATGGTTTCACCGGGGTTTACCACGAGGTTGTTCGGAGCAAAGGAATCCAGCGGAACCGGGCCGCCGAAGTTAAACGACGGGGAGGGCCGGCCGGTGCCGTTGAGCACCCGACCCCGGTAGCGCAGCTCGAGATCCGGGAATCGCAGGCTCAAGCCCCAGGTGGGGGACCATTCAACCCAGCTGTTCCTGAGCGGGTGTTCCGTAGCCGCGAGCCGATCCTCCTGCGTCAAACGGTAGTGCATCGAGCGCACGCCCAGGCCGAGATCCAGGCGGACGGCCTTCTGTAGATTTGTCAGAGCCATTTCCTGCGCGACGCCGAGGCGCAGGACCACATTCGAGAACCGAAACCGGTTTACGATGGTGCGCCCGCCGGCGGGGATGGTTTCTCCTCCCACGGTTACCATCGGCACATCCGCTACCGCCCAGCTGTTGCTCCAGATCGGCTCGTAGACAACGTCGAGGCCGAACAGTGCCAGACCGCGGGTCTTGGAAAACCCGACCCCGAGGTTCAGCGCGGTCGCCCGGCCCTGGTCGCGCGGCACCGTCACGATCTCATTGGTGGCGATGCGGGGGCTGGAGACGATGTTCGCCGTCCCGATCAGGCCGATGCGCCACCCGGTGCTGGTCAGCGGACGTTGGTAGGCGACGTGCAGGCCGGTCGTCCGGTTTCGATCGCGATTCCGTTCCACGCGGGGCGCCTGAACGAATTGCTGGAGCCCCGGATCCCAGAACACATCGATGTACGAGACGTCCTGGGTCATCGCGAACCGGTCGTGCAATGCCAGGATCTCGAGCGAGCGATTCCCGGACCATTCCTTATTCAGTCCCAACCGAAGGTCGAGGACATGACCCGATTGGGAGAGCCCCTGGCTGCCCGGATACAGCAGATCGACGCCATCCAGGGCGTGGAGCGTCGACCACTGGACACTGCCGCCTACCGACACGCCGGTCACACCGAGGGACTTCCCCAGCGTCGCAAACGCATAGGAATTGCCGTGCGAGCGGTTGTCCGAAGCCACATCCTGCGTCGCGACTGGACCGCCTCTGGGCAAGGCCACGGCGAACGGCGGCGAGAAGGAGAATGGCTGGCTGCGCTCGATCTGCTGCACGGCACCCGCAAACCCGCCGAACCAGGCACCGGCCCGCGTTATGAGCGCGATCGGGAGGGTCCGGCCGCCGCCCGTTTCTCTCGAGCTGCTGTAGGCCGTCGGTGCTACAAAGAGACGCGCGGCGTCGACCCTGACGCCCAGGGCAGGATTGCGGAACGGGTCGAACAGCGAGTCGGAAAGAGCGATGGACACGCCGCCCATGCCGAGATTGCTCGAAGGAAACAGCAGGAACTGATCCCCTTGCGCGAGGGGAACCGTGCGAATGGGGATGATCTGAGCCGACGCCCGTCCGCCAAGGACCAGGAGGAGGGCGCCAAGCATGGCAACACGCTGACCAAGCAGGTTCATTCGTCACCTCGTCGAGGAGGGTCGCTACTGTCTACCCTGCGAATTGTGCGCCACGTCACACGGGATCCCGTTTGGGTCTCACTTCCCGCAGCACGCCGAGGGTGGCCAGGATGGCATCCTCCGTCTCGTCGCGTCGCCACAGCAGCTCGAAGCCCCAGGGAATGTGCAGGCCTTCGATCGGGACTGCGGTGAGCTCCGGCGGTGGGTTGGCCCGTTGGGCCCGGGAGCCGATCGCCCAGCCCATACCGTTGGCGGCGAGCATCCAGACCGTTCGCAGGCCATCGAATGTGGCGTCGATCCGCGGCACGAGCCCGATCTCGTCGAACGCTTCCATGACCGCGTCATAGAACCCGGGGTGGAACGATCGGGGCATGAACAGGAACGGCTCGTTCGCTAGATCGCTGGCCCTGACCCAGGAGCGCCCGGCGAGGGGATGGGTGCTGGCGAACAGCGCGCACTCCAGGGTGTCCTCCAGCAGGCGAACCGCGGTAATGGCCGGATCATCGACCAATCCGGGATAGGCGTGGGCGATACCCACATCGATGCGCCGCGCCCGCAATGCGGCGACCTGCTGTGGCGTGGGGATCTCCTCCACGATCGTAGAGAGCTTGGGAAACCGCTGCCCCACCTCCCGAACCACGCTCGAGACTAACCCATCGGTGACGGCGGGCGCGACGACGCCGAGGACGCAGCGGCCCTGCACGCCGCGGTCGACCCGGCGGGCATGGGCCACCGCGTCGTCCGCTTCGGCGAGCAGGACCGCCGCTTCGTGCTTGAGCAGGTCGCCGGCATAGGTCGGCACGACACCGTGCGCTCGGCGTTGCAACAGCCGGCATCCCACCTCACGCTCCAGCTCCTGGATCTGGCGCGACACGCCCGATTGGGTCACTCCCAGCCGTCGAGCGGCCCGGCTCAGGGACCCTTCCTCGGTCGTGACGATGAGCGCCCGCAGGTGCCGAAGCTCCAGGCCGCGCGGCACGCCCGCCGCTTGCCGGCGCGTGCGCGGCGCTCGTGTCGTCGTCGCGCGAATCGACTTGCGGTCCCGCGCCTCCCGCAATACGTCGAGAACGTTGCGGACAACCGGAGATCCATCTTCCCCGCGCCAGACCATCACCATGTCCAGCGGGGCGCGGAATCCCTCCAGCGGAATTGCGACCGTGCCTTCCGGCGGGTTCTTGCGCATCGACCGCGTCCCCACCGTCCAGCCACGCCCGGCCGCGACGAGCGCGAAGAGCGATTCGATCGACTCGTGCTCCTCCCACTGCGTGATCCCCACCCGCTCGAGCGCGTCGGCGATCCGCTGCATGATGGGAGGAAGGCTACCGGCTGGCATGAGCCACAGGACTTCGGTCTTGAGCTGCTCGGCGCTCACCAGGGTCGCCGACGCCAGCGCGTGCGAGGTCGGCACGATGGCGCACTCGATCGGGTCCGCGTACAGCGCTTCCCATTCGATCCCTGGATCGTACGGCGATTGATCGGCCCCGATCGCGAGATCCAGATCCGCCGCGCGCACGGCCCGGACCTGCGCCGGCACGTTCATCTCGGTGACGATCAGCTGAAGGTTTGGAAAACGGTGGCGGATTCCCGCGATGCCTCGGCTCACGAGGTCATTCGCCAGCGCCACACGCCCGACGCCGAGACGACAGCTGCCGATCTTCCCATCGTGGGCGAGATGGGTGCGGTGCATCGCCGCCTCGAGCTGGGTCAGGAGCGACAGACTCCCCTGCCGCAGGATTTCGCCCGCCGCTGTGAGCCGCACGCCCCGGCGACCCCGCTCCAGGAGCTGCGCCCCCACCTCACGCTCGAGTCCACGCACCTGACGCGAAAGCGCCGGCTGAGCGACGTGCAACCGCGCCGCCGCCCGGACGAAGCTGCCCTGATCGGCCACCGCCACGAAGTACCGCAAGTGCCGCAGGTCCACCTTCACCACCATGCCTCAGGGGCATATCAAATATGCCGCAGAAGTAAGGTGCAGCCCACTCGGGCGATTATCCAGCACAAGCATCGCCGGCGAGCGTGCCCACCGGGCACAACCAACTGCACGACAAAGTATTGGCTCCGATTGCCACGGCTGGGTTAGCCTCCGCGCCAATGGAAATGAAAGCAGCCTCGAATGGCGGTGAGCCGGAGCGGGACCTGGGTTCACTCACCACCCTGCTCGACCTGTGGCGGCTGTTCGCCGGGGGTGTGCCGGACATTCTGTTGTTGGTGAATCGCGCGGGCACGATCCTCTTCATCAACCGGACCCCGGTTGGGATCGACGAAGACGCGATGCTGAATACGAACATCTTCGACTTCGTGCCGGTCGACCGCCGCTCGGAGCTGCGGTTGTCGCTCGAGGACGTGTTCGCGGCCGGAATGGCGCACAACGGCGATCTCCCGGTGACGCTACCCGACGGAGCGGTCCGCTGGTACGCCACGCACGCGGGTCCCCTGTATCAGGAGGGAGCGGTCGTGGCCGCCACGATCGTCGCCCGAGATGTGACCGATCAGAAGCACGCCGAGAGCGCTTTGCGGGAAAGCGAGGAGCGCTACCGCACGCTGGTCGAGCACGCGCCGGAAGCCATCGTCGTCATGGATGTGGACGAGTGCCGATTCGTCGACGTCAATCGCAATGCGTGCGCGTTGTTCGGGATGCGCCAGGAGGCGCTGTTGCAGGCGGATCTGCTGCAGCTCAGCCCGCCCACCCAACCGGACGGCCGTGCCTCCCGCGATGTGGTCTGGGAGCGGATCCATGAAGCGCTCGCGGGCGGCGTCCCGACCTTCGAATGGACGCATCGCACGCGGAGCGGTGCCGATCTCCGCTGCGAGGTGCGTCTGGTGCGGCTGCCGGCCCGGGGCCGCCGGTTGATCCGCGGCAGCATCACCGACGTGACCCGACAGCGGCACCTCGAAGAACACGTCCAGCAATGGCAGAAGCTGGAGACGCTGGGGCAGCTCGCCGGGGGCATCGCGCACGATTTCAACAACATCCTGACCGTGATCAGCGGAGCCGCCGAGATGCTGAGCCATACGCTTCCGCCCAACTCCGAGCAGGTGCAGGACGTAGAAGATATCCGCGGTGCCGCGCGGCAAGGCGCCGCGCTGACCCGGCAGCTCGTCGGCTTCGCGCGACGGCAAAAAGGCGACCACGAGGTCCTGGACTTGAACGCGATCGTGGACCATGTGCTGGTCATGCTGGGTCGCCTGCTGGCGCATCGTGTCACCCTGGTCCGCGTCCTCGATCCCACCGGCGCGCCGGTTCGGGGGGTGCGCAGCCAGCTCGAGCAGGTTCTCATGAACCTCCTCCTCAATGCGCGCGACGCGATGCCCGACGGCGGCGCCGTGACGATCCGCACCATCCGCGACCGGTCGCACGCCGGGCAAGGGGTCGTCCACCTCCAGATCGAGGACACCGGGATCGGCATGGACGACGCCACCCGGCGACGGTTGTTCGAGCCGTTCTTCACAACCAAGGAGCCCGGGAAGGGTTCGGGGTTGGGTCTGTCAACCGTGGCGGCGATCGTGCGCCAAGGCGGCGGTCGTGTGGAAGTGACCAGCCGGTTGGGAGCCGGGACGACGTTCGATGTGATCCTGCCGGAGGCCTGCCCGGGCACGCTGTAGCCTTGCGCGACGCGCCCACGGGCTTCATCCTAATAGTCCGGGCGGCGATTCACGCCCAACCTCATCGACCTTCCCCCAGCGAGGGTCTCCGTGACCACCACCGCCCGTGCCCAACTCCTCAACAAGAAGCTCGCCGCCCCGGTCCCCACGAGATCGAAGATCGATTACGCGAAGCTCGCCGGCATGAGCGACGCGTCGATCAAAGCCAGGACCGGCTGCACCTGGGAACGATGGGCCACCGCCTTGGATTACGTCCACGCCAATACGTGGCCCCATCGCGAAATCGCGGCGTATGTAGTCGAGAAGTACAAGATCTCCGGCTGGTGGGCACAGACCGTCACCGTCGGATACGAGCGCATCAAGGGACTCCGCGCGGTCGGTCAACGGCGTGGAGGGGGATTCGAAGCGAGTAAGAGCCGGGTGATGGCGGTCCCGATCGGCCGGCTGTACCGGTCCTTCTCTGACGCCCGGTCACGCGCCCGGTGGCTGCCTGGTGTGAAGCTCACCGTTCGCTCCGCCACCCGATTCAAGTACATGCGCCTCCTGTGGCCGGACCGCACCCTGGTCCAGATCGGCTTCATCCGGAAAGGACCGAAAAAGAGCCAGGTCGCCATCCAGCATGGCAGCCTTCCCGACCGCCAGTCCGCAACCCGTATCAAGGAGTTCTGGGCGGAGCGCCTGGCCGCGCTGGAGCAGGCCTTGACGCCCGGCCGCCTGACCGGTTGACAGACGAACGATGACTGGCGATGGTTCAAGGAAGCGCAACGAACCAGTGGCTGTTTCCGGGACCTGGGCTAACGCCCAGGTCCTTTGCTTTTTTCGGGGAGGCCGGTGTGGAAGTCACCTTGGGCGAGAGCGACCGCCTGGAATACGTGCTGAAGAAGTTCAGGCGGCAGATCGCCAAGTCGGGTTTGTTGCAGGATATGAAGCGGAAGCGGTTTTACGAGGCCCCGGGCGCCCAGCGACGGCGCAAGGAGAAGGCCGCGGCGCGGCGCAAGTCGAAGACCGCGCATCGTCGCGAACATCCATACTAGTAAGGAGTGGCACCAGATGGCACGCATCATTGGGACCGTGAAGTGGTTCAACGACGCGAAGGGGTTTGGCTTCATTACTCCTGAGAACGGCGACAAGGACTGCTTCGTGCATCACACCGCGATCCAGGCCGATGGGTTCAAGACCCTGGCCGAGGGTCAGCGCGTCGAGTTCGAAGTCGTGCAGGGACAGAAGGGCCCAGCGGCGCAGAACGTCGTCAAGCTCTAACGCATCCCGGCCCCAAACGCGAAACGGCGCCGTCCCGTGAGGGCGGCGCCGTTGTTCGTCGCGGGAACGAGCGCTAAGGCTTGAGCTGAATCTTCATGGCCTGACTCTCCGGATCGATCTGCCAGGTGGCGATCCGTGAGGTCACGAAGTCCTCGCAATCCTGCGTCGTCAACGAATCCGGTACGACGTCCAAGAACTCGAGCAGCCGCATCCGGACATCCAGGTAGGGACGGCCCTCCCGCCCCGCGGCGACTCGCAGGCCGACCTCATCGTCGAGCTTCCGGCTCACGAATCCCCGCGCCACTTCGAGCAGACGCCCGACGACCACCCATTCCAGCTCGGCCCCCTCGGGGCGCGCGAAACGGCGTTCGATCGCCTTGGCGTGTTCCGGATGGCAGATGTCGAGCACTTTGCGACGCACCTCCGGCGCCGCCCGGCCACCGGGACGCTCAGCGGCGCGCTCGGCGCGCGCACAGGTGGGAAGGTCATCCCGATGCAGTCCGAGGAACTTCCCCATCGGTCCGTACACGGCGCTCCCCGGACTCGGCGCGCGCCTCCGCCCGGCCACGAGATCGGCGATATAAACCTCCGACACGCCCACCGCCTCGGCGAGCTCGCGCGGTGTACGCTTGAGCTCGCGCAGGCGTCGCTGCACGAGCCGACCGACTGGGACGGGATCCTTGAGCCGTACCGCTGCTGGCACAGTGTCTCCTGGTGAAGCGGTTAAGGAAAAGACGGGTGCCGGAAATATCGCTAGGGAGGGCTCCTAAACACAGCGCCCACGCCCGGTTCGCCCCCCCTTGGCCTGCTTGCCAAGGGGGGGTCCGGGAGGCACCTTGAGGAACCTGACCCTAGTGAGGATTGTGGCCAAGCTCCGCATCGGAATCATTGATCTCGTCGCCCGAGGCCCCAGCCGCGCCATGTGGGCGCGCGCTATGAACGCCAACCTCGCCAGCATCATGCCTCAAGTCGTGGGGGTATGGTGCGAGGAAGAGGGGCACGACGTCACCCTGGCCTGCTACACCGGGTTCGAGAACCTCGTAGACGAACTACCCCCAGACGTGGACCTCGTGTTCATTGGGGCCTTCAGCCAGGCCGCCCTCACCGCGTACGCCCTGAGCCACATGTTCCGGTCCCGGGGGGCTGTGACCGTTCTGGGTGGTCCGCATGCCCGGTGTTACCCGGAGGACGCTCGACGGCACTTCGACTACGTCCTGGGGTTCACCGACCGGACCGTGGTCCGTGATGTGCTCGCGGAGTGCGCCCAGCACCGGCCCTACGGCGTGCACCTGGCCGCCGCGCGGCAGCCGGCCGCTCTCCCGGGGATCCGGGAGCGCTGGAAATTCATCCAAGCCACGATCGACAAGGCGCCGGTCCTGAAGCTGGTGGGCATGCTCGGCAGCCTGGGCTGCCCGTATACGTGCAGTTTCTGCATCGACTCGGTCGTCCCTTATCAGCCACTCGACTTCGGCGAGATCACCAAGGATCTCCAGTTCCTGCTGCAACAGCAGAAACGGCCACGGGTGGGCTGGCACGATCCCAACTTCGGCGTGCGGTTCGACGACTACATGGAGGCGATCGAGGCGGCGGCGCCCCCCGACAGCATCGACTTCATCGCCGAAAGCAGCCTGTCGCTGTTGTCGGAGCCCCACCTCGAACGGCTGCGCCGCAACGGCTTCAAGGCCGTGCTGCCCGGCATCGAATCGTGGTACGATCTGGGCAACAAATCGAAGACGGGCAAGCGGACCGGGATGGACAAGGTGCGCGACGTGTCCGAGCACGTGAACATGATCTTGCGCTATGTGCCCTACATTCAGACGAACTTCGTGCTCGGGCTCGACGGAGACTCCGGGTCGGAGCCGTTCGAGCTGACGAAGCGGTTCGTCGACATGTCCCCGGGGGCCTTCCCCGGCTATTCCCTGCTATCGGCATTCGGACGGGCGGCGCCGCTGAACCTGGACTATCAGCGCGCCGGTCGCGTGATCGGGTTCCCGTTCCATTTTCTGGACAACCACCACGCGATGAACGTGAAGCCGAAGAACTACACGTGGCCCGAGTTCTACGACCACGTCATCGACCTCACCGGCTACACGTTCTCGTGGCGAGCGATCGCCAACCGGTTCCGGGCCAACCGCACCACGATTCCCAAGTGGATGAACGTACTGCGCGCGACCTCGTCGGAAGGGTTCGGGCGGTTCAAGTACTACAAGGAAGTGCGACGGCGACTGGACGTCGATCCGGCCTTCCGCCGCTATTTCGAGCAGGAGACCGACGAGTTGCCGGTCTTTTTCGAGAACCAGGTGCGCCGGGAGCTCGGCGCGTTGTATGAGTGGCTGCCGGCCGGCTCGATCTACCACGACCCGCATGCCTATCTCAAGGCGGAGGTAACGCCGGAGGTCGCGGTCGCGGGCTAGGGCCTCTGGAAATCATCGTGCAGGCAGAGGTGCGGTCAGATCGATCTTCAGGAGATCGGTCGGATCGACGCTGATGTCGCCGTAATCGGCGAGCCAGTGCAAGTGCGGTCCGGTGACGCGCCCCGAGGCGCCCACGCGCCCGATCAGCTGTCCGGGCGCAACCGTGTCGCCCACCGCCACCAGGACACTGCTCAAATGCAGATAGGCGGTGAGCAGCCCTGCCCCGTGATCGATGAAAATGGTCGTGCCGCTGTAGTACAGCGCTCCGGCATATGCCACGACTCCGCGATTGGTCGCGAGCACCGGATCCCCTACTTCCCCATCGAAATCGACGCCCAGGTGGCGGTTGTGCAGCCGGCCGTTGAAGATCCGGGCCGTCCCGAAGCCACTCGTGATCGGCCCCGGCCGAGGTCGCACGAACGCCGCCTGCCACAGACGCGGGGCATCGTGTGCGTGGCGTTTGATCTCGCGCACCAGGACGCGCTCGGCCTGAATGCGCGGCAGTACCGAATCCGGCGGTTGCAGAAACCTGGGGTCGGTCCGTAGCCGCTCGCTCCCCGTGCGGCGCGGACCCACCGGCAGCCGTCGCGTGAGCGTGTCGCGGGCGCCTCCCGCCCGCTCGATCACGATTCGCGCGGTGAGGCGTTTCACGGCTCCGAGCGGCACGCCACCTATCGCGCGGAACCAGCCACGGTCTAGCTCGAAATGCAGCGGCTCCCCCGCGAGCTCACCGCCGATTACCCGCACGCTGTCCATCTC
>Ga0075421_100011282_pt1 | contig 11065 bp, 10 predicted proteins | sample SoiMetdeltSBSDD5_FD_75292 | JGI IMG/M metagenome (GOLD analysis project Ga0075421, IMG submission 75292) | Bulk soil microbial communities from a Populus tree surrounding site in Tennessee, USA - Soil MetaG P. deltoides SBSDD5 | ecosystem: Environmental > Terrestrial > Soil > Tree plantation...
GGTCGAGGCCGAGCGGATCGCAGTGCTGCTCGTCGAGCAGAACGCGACCATGGCGCTCGCGCTCGCCGACCACGGCTACGTGATCGAGACCGGCCGCATCGTGCTCGAGGGCAAGGCCGATGTGCTGGCGCAGAACTCGGACGTCAAGGAGTTCTATCTCGGCCTGAACGAGGTCGGCAGCCGCAAGTCGTATCGCGAGGTCAAGCGCTACCGCCGGCGCAAGCGCTGGCTTTCGTAGTTACGATATGAGTCAATTTCGCCGCAGGCGGGTCTTGATCGCGGCTGGCGCGCTGCTCTGTGGGTCGCTTGTCGCGGAGGCGCAGCAAGCGCCGAAAGTGTACCGGGTCGGTTATCTGGGAAACTCAGGGTCCACCCCTCAGGGCCTGGCCATTCGCGAAGCGTTTCGCCAGGGGCTCCGTGAACGCGGCTGGGTGGAAGGTTCGAATATCCTCATCGAGTACAGGTGGGCGGAAGGAAAATTCGATCGGCTGCACGAACTCGCAGCCGAGTTGGTCGGCCTCAGGCCGGACGTCCTCTTCGCGCCGAGCTCAATCCAAGTGGAGGCCGCAAGGAAGGCGACTGCAACGATTCCGATCGTTTTTGCGATCCATGCCGATCCTGTCGGGTCGGGCCACGTGGCGAGCCTGCGGCGACCCGGCGGCAACATCACTGGGCTCGCTTTGATGCAGTCCGAATTCACTGCCAAGGGATTGGAGCTCCTTATACAAGCGGTTCCCCGCGCAACTCGCATTGCCGTCTTGTGGCACCCAGCGACGCCCTCGCACGGACCGGGAATGCAGGCAGTCAATTCGGCCGCCTCGGCTTTAAGGATACGAGTTCAGTCTCTGCCCGTGCGAAGTCCGGATGACTTCGAGGACGCCTTTTCGGCCATGGTGCGTGAGCGAGCCGATGCAGTCCTCGTCATTGCGGGATCCCCTTTCTTTACCACCCCGCATCAACTAGCAGAGCTCGCAGTAAAGCACCGACTCCCAACAATGTTCGGAGCGCGGATGCATGCCGAAGCTGGGGGACTAATGAGTTACGCGGCAGACTACGAAGATCAAGTCCGTCGCTCCGCAACCTATGTGGACAAGATCCTGAAAGGTGCCAATCCCGCAGATCTACCCATCGAGCAGGCGGCGAAGTTCGAGCTCGTGATCAACCTAAAGACCGCCAAGGCGCTTGCGATCACGATTCCTCAATCAATACTGACACGGGCAAGTAAGGTGATTCAGTAGTCTGCTAACCTAGGCAAGGTACGTTTGCATCAGCTGAGATCAACTCTTCGTACTCCGCGAACAACGCGGCGCCGATGAGTGGCTCGTATCCCCCCGTCAGACAGCAGCGAAGCACGCTGCGCGCAGCACCGCCTGCGCGCAGGAGCGCCCGACCAAAATGTTCGTGTCGATCACGAGAGGGATCACGAGGGAATGATAGCGTTCAACGGGAAAAGTCACGCCCTCCCGGTGACGTCGCGGTTTCCGGAGGCGGAGCACATGCTCTTGTGATAGCGTGGCCGAATGACGGTGGGTCGCCGGTTTTCTGCGGCTTCTGGGTACGGATTGCCTGCAGCGGTGCTTATCCGTGACGACACGCCGAAACGCGCCGCCTGAGCCCGTGCCGCCCTCGTTTCACGCCGAACATATCGGCAGCCTGCTGCGGTCGGATGCACTGAAGAAATCCTTCCAGCAGTACCGCGCAGGCGCGATCCGCGCGGACGATTACGAGACCGCACTCGCCGATGCGATTCGCGGCGCTATCCGCTTGCAGGAGGAAGTCGGGTTGCAATCGATCACCGACGGCGAGCTCGGGCGCAGCTCGTGGTTCGGGTTTTTCTTCGAGCGTACGGGCGGCTTTCGGCTCGAGCCCTCGGCGTTCCAGTTCCGCGACGCCGAAGGCGGACGCTACGAATGGCCGACCTGCTTTGCCTGCCAGCGCATGCAAAGGCGGGCGCCGATCGCGCTGGACGAGTATCGGCGCCTCGCGTCGCTGACGCGGCGCACGCCGAAGATCACGCTGCCGGCGCCGAGCGCGTTTCATTTCTTCCGCTTTCAGGCGCCGGCCGACCGCAGCGTGTATCCGGACGAAGAGGTCTACTGGAACGATCTCGTCGAGGTGTACCGCGCGGAGATCGCCGAGCTCGGCGCGGCCGGCTGCCGCTACCTGCAGCTCGACGAAGTGCCGCTCGCGATGCTCTGCGATCCGCTGATCCGCGAGCAGGTCAAAGAACTTGGCGGCGATCCGGAGGCGCTCGCAGCGCGATACGTCCGCGTGCTGCAACGGATTCTCGCGGACAAACCCGCCGCGATGACGCTTGGCCTGCATCTGTGCCGGGGAAATTTCCGCAGCCGCTGGATGGCTTCAGGCGGGTACGAGCCGGTGGCGGAGCGGCTCTTCAACGACGTACCAGTGGACGCATTCTTTCTCGAGTACGACAGCGAGCGCGCGGGCGACTTCTCGCCGCTGCGTCACGTGCCCGCGGGGAAGCACGTCGTTCTCGGCCTCGTCAGCACGAAAAGCACGCAGCTCGAATCGCCGGATGCGCTGCGCCGGCGCATCGACGAGGCGACGCGCTACGTGCCGATCGAGCGCCTCGCGCTCAGTCCGCAGTGCGGCTTCGCCTCGGTGGCGGGCGGGAATCTGCTGTCGGAGAAAGACCAGGCGGCGAAGCTGCGTCTGATCGTCGAGGTGGCGGCTTCGATATGGAACTCATGAAGCGCGCGTCGCTGGCGCTCGCGTTGCCAATTCTCCTGCTCTCCGCGCCGCCTGCTGTTGCGGAATCGAACGCCGCCGAGGAACACCAACACCGCGCGGAAGTCTTGCGAAGCCTGCCGCAGAACGCGGCGCGAAGATTGTTCTCGATTCCGGCAAGTCCGGCGCAGCTTCCGGTCGCGGCGATCGGCGCGTATGGCAAGGGTTGCGTCGCGGGCGCGACACGGCTCGCGCCGGACGGGCCGGGCTGGCAGGTCATGCGCCCCTCGCGCGGACGCAATTTCGGTCACCCGAAGCTGGTCGCCTCGATCAAGGCACTTGCTGCCGGCGCGCAGCAGGATGGCTGGCCAGGCCTGCTCGTCGGCGACATGGCGCAGCCGCGCGGCGGACCGATGCTGACCGGGCACGCCTCGCATCAGCTGGGGCTCGAGGCCGATATCTGGCTCACGCCCGCGCCCGCGGGAAGGCGCCTGACCGTCGACGAACGCGAGGAGATGTCGGCCGTTGATCTGGTGCGGCCCGACCTGCTCGACGTTTACCCCGAGCGCTTCACTCCGGCGCATCTGGCGTTGCTGCGCCGGGCGGCGCTGCTGCCGGACGTCGATCGCATCTTCGTCAACGCGGCGATCAAGCAGGCGGCCTGCCGCAGCGAAACGGGCGACCGCGGCTGGCTGCGCAAAGTGCGCCCGTGGGAGGGGCATACCTATCATTTTCACGTCGCGCTGAAATGTCCGGATGCCGGCTGCACGCCTCGCAATCCGATCCCCGCCGGCGAAGGGTGCGGAAAGGATTTGGCGCATTGGTTCCGCCAAGAGGTGCGCTTTCCCAAGCCGAAACGGGATGCGCGGCCGAAAATCCTTACGCTTGCCGATCTGCCGAAAGCCTGCAGCCAGGTGCTGGCGGCGCCATGACGTAGCATGTCAGATGTGGGGGGCGTAGACTCCCCTGCACGCTCGTCCAAAAGGGGGGACATGAGCCAGGCTCAGCGTCGACGATTCCTGGTCGTCACGGGCGTATTGCTCGCCGCACCCTTTTTTTCTTTTGCGCAGCCCGCGCAGAAAGTGCGCCAAATCGGATTCCTTTCCCCGGATGCCTTCGCTTCAGGAACTGGGGACGAGGCTCGCAAAATGTTTCCTGCGTCCCTGCGGAAATTCGGTTACGAGGAAGGCAAGAATCTCGTCATTGAGTGGCGTTGGGGAGACGGAAAGGTTGAAAATCTGTCTCGAAGTGATGCTCAACGGAAATTTTCCCGTTGAAAGTGGTCTCGTCGTGAGTCTCGCTCGCCCCGGCGGAAATGTGACAGGGACCTCGTACTACTCTAGTGAGCTTGTCGGAAAGCAGTTGCAGATCCTGAAGGAGGTGGTCCCGAGCGCGATCCGGGTGGCGATCTTGTGGGAGTCCAGCGCTCCACGTGACAAAGGCTTTGGTCTTACGATTCCGCAGGCGATCCTGCTGCGCGCCGATCGCGTGATCGAGTAGCTAAGCGAGGTATGTACCGAATCCAGCGCAGGGACTTCCTGATCGCTGCCGGGGCGCTACTCGCCACGCCGCTCGCTGCCGAGGCGCAGCAAGCGAAGCAAGTTTCGCGGATAGGTTTTCTGGGATCTTCCTCGGCGGAACGCGACGCGAGCCGTCTCGCTGCGTTTCGACAAGGGCTGCGAGAGTTGGGATACCTGGAAGGACAAAACATCGCAATTGACCAACGATATGCCTCAGGAAGGTCAGAAGATCTTCCCAAACTGGCACAAGAGCTGGTCCGTCTCAAGGTAGACGTCCTCGTTACGGCAAGCACGCCGGCGGCCCGTGCGGCGAAAACCGCGACGAGCACGATCCCGGTGGTCATGGGAAGTGCCGGCGATCCTGTTGGCAGTGGTCTCGCTGCCAGCCTGGCTCGGCCAGGAGCAAATGTCACCGGGTTATCGAACTCCAGCTTCGATCTTGTGACCAAACGGCTGGAACTACTTAAGACAGTGGTTCCTTCAACGTCTCATATCGCTGTGTTGTTCAACCCGCTCAACCCCTCGAACCCGCTCGAATTGAGGAAACTGCAGTCCGCAGCCCCCGCTTTAGGCGTGACTCTTCTTCCCTTCGAGGTCAGAGGAGTTGACGACATCACGCGAGCGTACAGCGAGATTGGAAGAAGACTGCCACGCGCTGCTGTTCTTCTTGCCGGGGATTCGATATTCGGTCTTCACCGGGAACGAATTGTGGCGCTCGCGGCCAACAACGGCTTGCCCACGCTCTATCCAGCAAAACACCATGTTGAAGCTGGCGGCCTGATGTCGTACGCGACAAATTTCGAAGACCTGTTTCGTCGTGCGGCCACGTACGTGGACAAGGTGCTCAAGGGCGCGAAGCCCGCCGACCTTCCGATCGAACAGCCGACGAAGTTCGAGCTGGTCATCAATCGAAAGACTGCTATGACCCTTGGCATCACAATCCCGCAGGCCGTCCTGCTACGTGCCGACCTGGTGATCGAATGAACCGGCGCAGGTTTGTCGCTATGATCGGCAGCACAGTTGCTGCGCCGCTTGCCTTCGCGCAGTCGCCCTATGCAGGATAGCGTGCGCCTCTTGGTGCGCGCGGGGCGGCCAGTTAGGCAACCGTCGGTGCGTTGGGTCTGAAACCCATGAGCCGGATTGATCCTACCTATCCGTCACAGTGGACGCTGTGACCGCGTACCTCGATCTCTACCAGAGCTTCGATCCGCCTTACGAGCGCTTCGACAACACGCTGCTCGGAGCGGATTTCCCCGCCGAGCTCGATCTCGTGAGCCGGCTGTGGTTTCGCTGCGGCTACCGCCCTGGCATCGCCGCGTACCTCAACTTCTTCCTGCTGCGCGATTTCATTACCACCCACGATACGCGTTTTCCGCCGCGCTTCAAATCGCTGCGCTCGATGGCGAACTCGTTCTATCAGACCGATCTCTTCATCCGCGAGGTGACCGATTCCGGAGCGAGGCCGAGCGGCGGCATCTCGAGCCGCAGAGTGCGCGAACAGCTGAAGGGAATCCAGCGGCGCCACGACAGGATCGGCATTCCGCCCTGGATGCAGACTTACTTCGGCTTCAGCCTGCTCGAAAACGTGGAGAAGCAATGCGCGCCGCTGTCGCAGGAGGAGCTGCGCCTGCATCTCGCCTACATGGCCAAGACCTACCGCATCATGGGATTCCGGTTCTCGCAAAGCCGGCCCGACCTCGAAAATTTCGCGCGGCTGATCGAAAAGGAGCAGGCGTCGCTGACCGAGCGGGTTCCGGCGCACTCGCGCCATATCCTGAGGATCGGAGAGATGATCGGCGTTTCATCCGCCGAAGAGTCCGTGCTGCCGATGCTGCCCGCAGCGACCCGCGCGGTTTTCGAGCCGCTCTATGCGAAAGTGAGACCGGGTCCAGCACAGCGGCTGTGGTCCCGCTTCCTTGGGCGCTTGCTGCTGCCGAAGGCCGTCGGCGAGCCGCGCCGCGCAGTGCCGGTGGAAGGCTAGGCGCCGATCTACATCTTGCGCGCCTGAGACATCAGCCCTTCCATCGTGATCGAGTCGCGGAACGGCAGTCCCGCGGCGCGCAGGGCCTGCGCCGTCCAGACATTGCACGTGCGGAACAGGTGGAACGACTCCCACGCAGGGTAGAACCGGCTATCGCCATAGAGACCCGGCCCCAATGCTGCGGCGGGCAGCGCACCCGCGCGTTGATGGGCGTCGTGGATGTAACGAACTAAGCGCTCGAAGCCGTCCAGCGGGACCGCCAGTTCGACGATTTCGTTCGCACGGAAATAATCCACCGGCGAGCCGCGAAAGCCGGCGACGTGCAGGACGCTCGGCGAAGGCAACACCGCACTCAGCGTTACCCACAGGCCTTGGTTGCGGCCGTAATAGTAGTCGCGGTTTCCCCAGCCCACCTCGAGGTACTCGGCCTGCGGGAAATCGCGGCTCTCCGGCCAAAGCCCGGCGGGGATGTCCGCGCGCGGCACCGCAATCCCGGTGTGTCCGTCATGGGCCACCAGGTAGACCGCGATGACCCGCCCGCCTTCGCGCGTCTGAGCCGGGCCGGCCGGCGGCGCGGCACAGGCCCACAGCACGAGCAGGACTGGCGCCAGCAGGATCAATCTCAGCTGCAACATTGGATCAGAAACCAAGGTCAAGGGAGCTCAACTCGGAAAAAGCATGTCAGATTCTGCATGGCAGGGCTGGAGCGGCGCCCCGTTAGCGGCGGACAGCCGCGCTCGCAGGCAACCCGGAGGAGTAACATCTCCCAGTAGCCGGTCACCAACAGAAAGATTGCGATGAAGCTAACCGAGCCTGTGATCATCTCGCGCAGAATTGTTGCGGCGAAACGGCGGGCCGCAGGTAGGCGAATCGCCGCGAACATTCGTCGGCTTCAGCGGATCCGCAGAATGCGCACGGCCGGGCAAGCGCTCGCGGAGGCCCGCGGCCAGCGACTCGCGCGCTGATGGCGATCGAGCTGGTGCTCGACGCCAGCGTTTCCCTCGCATGGTTTCTCAAAGAAACCCCTGAACGCGCGGCCTACGCCGCAGCGATCAGTGCGGTGGCCGCAGACGGTGCGATCCTCCACGTACCCGTGCAATGGGGAATCGAGATGGGTCATGTGCTGCTTCGTGAGCACAGGCGAAAAGTTCTGAGTCGTGGAAAGCTGGAGCAGGCGTTCGAGGATCTCGACAGTTTTGACATTCGAGTGCACCTCGAATTGTTTACCGCGCGCCGCGTCGCGGATCTTGCGCGACGCTATCACCTGCAGGGCTATGATGCCCTGTACTTCGATCTAGCAAAGACTCTCGACCTCCCTCTCGCCACCCTCGATCACGGCCACCGACAGGCGGCCAAGGCGCACCACGCGATGGTCTTCAAGCCCTAAGGCTACCTACACCCGCCTAGGCGAGGTACGTCTCGACCAGTCTCGCCCAGAACGCCGCGCCGACCGTCAGGTTGGCGTCGTTGAAATCGTAGCTCGCGCTGTGCACCATCGGGCCGTCGCCGTTGCCGATCCGCACGAAGCTTCCGGGCCGGTGCTCGAGGAAGTAAGCGAAGTCCTCGCTGCCGGTGACAGTGCCGAACGGGAAGATCGTCCGCTCGGGGCCGACGAGGTCCTCGGCGACCTGGCGCGCGAACTCGGTCTCGGCGGGACTGTTGACGAGCACCGGGTAGCCGCGGATGTATTCGAGCTCGACGCTGCCGCCGTAGCCCTGTACATGCGCGTTGACGAGCTCCGTGATGCGCTGCTGCAGCCGATCGCGTACTTCGTTGCTGAACGAACGCACGCTCAGGCTCATCGTCGCGCTTTCCGGAATGACGTTGCGCACGGTGCCCGCGTGCAGCGTGCCGATCGTCACGACCGCCGCCTGCCTCGGATCGACGTTGCGCGAGACCACCGATTGCAGCGCCATCACCAGGCTGCCGGCGATCAGGATCGGATCTACGGCGAGGTGCGGCCGCGACGCATGCCCGCCTTTGCCCCGGATCGTGATGTTGACGGTATCGGAAGCGGACATCGATGGGCCCGGATTGAACATGAACGTGCCCGTCGGGTAGCCGGGCGAGTTGTGCATGCCGAAGATCGCGTCGCACGGAAAGCGCTCGAACAGGCCATCGGCGATCATGCGCTCCGCGCCGCCATTGATGCCGGCTTCTTCCGCAGGCTGGAACACGAGGTTCACGGTGCCGGAGAAATTCCGCGTCTTCGCCAGATAGCGCGCCGCGCCGAGCAGCATGGTCGTGTGGCCGTCGTGTCCACACGCGTGCATCACCCCGGGATTGCGACTCGCATGCGCAGCACCGGTCGCCTCCAGGATCGGCAGCGCGTCCATGTCCGCGCGCAGGCTCACGCTGCGCGTGCCGTCGCCGGCCTTCAGCCTGCCGACGACGCCATGGCCGCCGATGCTGCGCGTGACTTCGAAGCCCCATTCTTCCAGCCGCGTCGCGACGAGCGCGGAGGTCGCGGCTTCCTTGAACGAAAGCTCGGGGTTCTGGTGGATCTGGTGGCGGATCTGCGTCAGCAGCGCGCGCGACTCGTCGAGGTCGCCGACCGCGCAAAAGACCTTGTAGCGTCCGTTCATCATTTCGGAGGCAGGATTAATCCTTGCTTGCCGCGACGAAAAGACGACAGAAATTGGTTCCAGGATACCAAGGCAGGGCCGTCTTTAATGATGAATTTCCGGTTGCCGCCGGAAGTCTTTACAGCAAAAGCCCCTGTTCCCTTCATCCGCTCGGTTTCACGCAGCTTCGTATCAGACTCCAATCGGAGGATCCGTTGCCACACCTCCTCAACTTGCCTTGGGTTCAAGACCCCGTTCGCCGACTCTCCGCCGCTATACATCCCGGTCGAGCTCTCTTTCGGTTGAACCGGGGAATACTCAAAATGGGCCGCTTCGCCTTCCGAATCTCTCCAGAAACGATATCCATTTGCGCTTCCGTCGGAGTACGTCACAAGCCAGGGAGCTTTCGGCACCGGGCTCGAACCGGCGTGGCTGGTCGACGGAGCCAGGCCAAGCAAGGCAATGGCAAAAATGAACGTTGCTGGAATAGAGAATGTTTTCATCGCCGCTCAATCAACTAGCCAGCGCAATGCGCAGCCGCTCGTGGAAATGAATCAGCGCAGGCTCGTTGCGTCCGTACACCACTTCCGCCTGCAGCCCGCTCATGAACGCGCGCTGCATTTTTTCGCCGAGCGCGAAGTCCTCGTCCTTCACGGTGCGCACCGCTAGATCATAATTTTTCTGCCAGTAGGCGCGCGCCTTGTCGGTCGCTGGCGGCTCGGGCGCATACAGCGCGAACTCGACCGCGCTTCGATCCGGGGCGTCCCCGGGCAGCATGCGCCACGTCTCCAGGTGATCGGACTGGAACACGATGATGCTGTTCGGCATCAGCCGGTAGATCGGCAGGATGTTCGCAAGGACGTCCCAGTCGCTCTCCGTCTTTACGTCCCAATCGGTCGAGCTGTAGCGCAGCATCGTCAGGCGGCTGTGGTCGCCGAACGCATCGAACGCGCCCGTGTTGCCGCGAATCAGCGGCGCGACCGTAGCGCGGTGCAGTGCCGGCAGGTGATAGCTTTCGAGAAACGTGTCGATGCCGAACTTCCAGTTGATCTTCGGCGTAAGCAATTCCGAGGCGAAGAAACTGTAGGTATCGAAGCGGTACGCGCCGAAGTCCTCGCCGAGCCCGGCAAGATGGTCGTCGACGTCGACTTCCAGCGACTCGCCAGGCGCAAGGCGCACGAAGATCATGCCGTGGCCTTCCCCGGCCGGAAGCTGCAGCAGGCCGTGCGTGGCCTTCTCGATCCCGGTGAACGAGCGCTCGTCGGGAATCCCGGCGAGCTTGCCGTCGAGCGCATAGGTCCAGCCGTGGTACGGGCACGAGAACACGCGCGTGCGTCCGCACCCGCTCGCGACCGGCGCGCCGCGGTGGCGGCAGATGTTGGCGAACGCGCGCGCCACGCCGTCGCGGCCGCGTACGAGCAGCACCGGCACGCCGGCGACCTCCTCGGCGATGTAGTCGCCCGGCTCGCGCAGGCGGCACGACATCGTCATGAAGAGCGGCATGCGCAGGAAGAGCCGCTCGCGCTCGAGCTTCAGGCGCTCGGGGTCGCCGTACGCCGTCACCGGATTGCGAAAAATTGCGGGCGCGAGCGCGGTCGAGCCTTCACGCGCGTACGCTTGCAACGCGCGCGCTAATTCGAGTTGCGTGTCGCGTTTCACCGGGGCTTCTTGGCCGTATGCAGCTCGCGCATGAACGCGGGCTGCTTGCGCCAGGGCAACCCGGCGGTAAGGCCGCCGTCGACTGCGAGCGCTTGGCCGGTGACATAACTCGAAGCATCGCTTGCGAGCCATAGCACCGCGGCGGCGATCTCCTGCGGCAGTCCCATGCGATCGATCGCTTGGTCGTCGCGCTTGGTCGGCCGGATCTTCGCCATGCGCTCGACCCACCGCTCGTCCGTGACGCCGGTGTGAATCGGCGTCTCGATGTTGCCGGGACACACCGCATTCACGCGGATTCCGGACTCGGCGAGCTCCAGCGCTACCGATCTCGTCATCGCCACCACCGCCGCCTTGCACGCGCTGTAGACATGCGGCCCATAGCCGCCGGCAAGGCCCGAGATGCTGGCGATGTTGACGATCGAGCCGCTGCCGCGCGGCTGCATCGCGCGCGCGGCCTCGCGCATCCCGAGGAACACGCTGCGCTGGATAACGCTGCAGGCGTGCTCGTATTCCTCGAGCGGGATCGCGGCGATCGGCCCGAGCACGCCGGCGATCGCAGCGTTGTTGACGACGCAATCGAGCCGCCCCCAGCGCTCGAGCGCTGCGGCCACGGCCTGAGCAAAGTCGCCCTCGACGCGCACGTCGAGCTC
>Ga0075421_100011283_pt1 | contig 11065 bp, 8 predicted proteins | sample SoiMetdeltSBSDD5_FD_75292 | JGI IMG/M metagenome (GOLD analysis project Ga0075421, IMG submission 75292) | Bulk soil microbial communities from a Populus tree surrounding site in Tennessee, USA - Soil MetaG P. deltoides SBSDD5 | ecosystem: Environmental > Terrestrial > Soil > Tree plantation...
ACCGTCATGTCGAAGTCGCCGTCGACGCACGGCGGGTAGACCCCTCCGGCGACCGGCTGCCACAGGAACATGTTCGACTGCGGCTGCAGACCGTCGCGGGGCGCGTTCTGGTTCGCATTGTTGCGGCTGCCGCCCAGGGCGTTGGACTGGGCGCGGCCCGACTCGGAGTCGCCCCCGAGCCCGTCGGGCGTGAGGTTGACCGCCTGCATGTTCCAGGCCGCCTCGGTGAACCCGAGGTGGTAGGACCAGTCGTGCATGCGGTTGTGCATCGCGAACAGGTTGGCGACCGCGGCGTCGGCGTCGTTGCGCTGCGCGCTGAGGAACACCGAGGGGTTGCACTGCGCCTGGTGCCACTGGTCGGTGAAGGGGTAGACGTACTCGCGGTCGAGGCTGGGCGTGGCGGGGGTGATCGGCGTGCCGGCGCCCCACCGAACCGTGTTGTCGGCCGAATTGCCCCTCGACGTGAAGGTCGGCAGGCCGGTGAGCAGGTCGATGTCCCACGCCTGACCGCTGTTCGGGTCGTGCACGGTGGCCTTGCACCCCGGCGCCGGGTTGAGGCACCACAGCACCCGGGGGTCGGTGCCGGGCGCGATCACACTCGGCGGGGTCGCCGGGAAGACGGCCCAGTTCGGGTTGTCGGAGTCGAAGTCGACCAGATCCTCCCGCACCAGGATGTCGCCCGTGCGAGCGTCGACGTAGGTGGTGACCGCGGTCGGCTCCGCGGCGTTGGTCGTGGAGATCGTCACCGCGTAGGCGGCCCGTGGCCCGTCGAGCGGGGTCGGCACGGCGACCGTCAGCACGTCGGCCGGTCCGATCTGGTCGGCGGTGAGCCCAGCGTCACGCAGCGCCGCGGCGACCGCATCGTCGCTGCTGAGCGTGGCCGGCTCCGGCGCACTGGTGTCGCGGGAGAGCGAGGAGGTCACCCGCAGGACGGTGCCCCCGTTGACCAGGATTGCCGCCAGCCCGTCGTAGCCGGCCGGCAGGCTGCCGAAGCGTTGCCGCAGCAGCACCACCGACGCGTCACCGATCGGTCGCACAAACAGCGTCTCCATCGAGGCGACGCTCGCCTGGTCGAGGCCGAACAGGTCCTGGTTGGCGGTCAGGAACTGACGCGCGGCGGCGTCGGGGTCGGCGGAGAGCCCCGATGCCAGCGCCGTCGACTGACCCAGCGTGCGGGGGGTGCCGAGCGCGTTGAACCGCACGGTGCCGAACTTCGTGGCCGCCGCGGCCTGGCGGGCCGAGGGCAGCGCCACGCCGCCGCGGTTGTCCTTGTCCTTGGCGGCAGGACCCTCGCTGTGCGATGGTTGCGCGCGATCCGGCGCCGGGGCGCCACTCGCGGGACCGGTCGTGGTCAGGCCCACGACGACCGCGACGGCCGTCAGCACGAGCGCTGCCTGCCGTCGGGTGCTCTTCTTGATCCAGCCGCGTTGTTGGCTGGTTCCTCTCGCAAGTTTCGAGAAACTGCGCACGCCGGAACCTCCTCGGGTCTCGAGCGACGTCAATGTCGGCCGAGCGGGGGCCACCAGCGGGGCCCGGGGTTCCCGCGCGGGAGACGGTCAGGTACGTAAGTCTGTGGATATCAAACAATTGGTTGCGGGCACAAGGACGCCGGACCCGCGCAAGGCCCTTGACTTGGGTCGCTGGCGGGCGAACGCCGTCGAATGTCGATAGCATTGACGCCGGTCACGCTCCGCAGAGGCGGCCGGCTGGAGTTCGGGAGCGATGCCACCTCAGCGGAGGCAGCATGGAACAGGCGCGGAGCGGGCCGCTGTGCTGGGCGCAGCACTGGTTCTGGCTGACCGATCACGTGCTCGACGGTGGCGCCCTCCAGGGTCGGATGATGCACACGGACGTGGCGATTCCCGACGGCGTTCCCGTGCCGGTGGTGCGACGGGCGCTGGCGCAGCTGGTGCGCAGGCATGAGGCATTGCGTACGGTCTACCGACGCGGCCCGGACGGGTCACCGACCCAGGTCGTGCTCACCGACTTTGAACCGCGCACGGTGGTCGTCGAGCTCGACGGCGATGACCGGTACCGGCGCGGAGATGGGCGCGCGGCCCGGGAGCGGGTCGACCTGGCCGCGGAGCCGGCGCTCGTGGCGGTCATCGGGGTCCGCGACGACCTGGCCCGTCGAGTTCACCTCGCCGTTCACCGGATCTCGGTCGATGGCGCGGCGACCGGCGTCCTCCACGACCAGTTACGCGAGCTCCTGAGGCCAGGTCCCGGTTCCGAGAGCGCCACCGCGGCGAGCTTGCGAGCCGCCCAGCCAGCCGAGGCGGCCGCGCCCGCTCTGCAGCCGCTCGATCAGGCCGCCATCGAGGGTGCCGAACGGGCGTCGGGCGCCGCGGACCGTTCGGCGAGGTTCTGGGAGAACGAACTGGCGACCGGTCCGCACGCGTCCGTGCCGATCTACTGGGAGGGGAAGGGGGCGCCCAGCTACCAGACGTCCGCCTTCCTGGGCGCGAAGGAACTGCTGGCCATCGCGAGTCGACACCGGGTGACCGTCCCGACGGTGGTCCAGGCGTTGCTGGCGGTGATGTGCACGGCGTGGACGGGCCACCCGTCCTGTGCGATCGGGACGGTGACGGCGAACCGGGTGCGGCGGTCGGCAAGGTCGAGCGTCGGGCGGTACGCGAGCATGGTCCGGGCCGTCCTCCCCGTCGACCGGGAGCTGGATTTCGCGGCGTTCGTCAAGGTGATCCACCAGAAGCTCATCGCGGCCTACTACTACGGTCGCCACGACCTCGGCGAGATGACCATGCGGGAGATCCGCCACTCGGCCAGCATCGGGGCGCGGATCACACATTCGATCTTTTTCGAGTACCACGACTACTGGCGAGCCGACGGCCGGCCGGTCGCTGCGCCGCTGCCCGGTGAACCATCCATTCACCAGGTGAAGCTCGCCGGCCACATGCCGCAGCTGCGGTTTGACTTCTACCCGTACGCGGCCGCGTTCGAACTGTCGATGCGAGGCCCGTCCTCCCTGCTCGACGACGAGGCCGCCCGGGCGTTCCTGACCCAGTTTCACGGCCTGGTCGACCAGGTCGCGACGACCGACCCACCGGTTGACGAGCTGCGCAAGCTCGTGAGCCTGCCGGCCCCGTGGGCCAACGGCGGCTGGGTGAGCATTCGCCAGGCGTGGGTCAGCCTCGACGACGTCGTGGGACTGCTGGTGCAGCATCCGGACGTGCGGTCGGCCGCCGTATCGGTGCAACCCTCGGACGCGGTGGGTGACGCCCGGCTGGTGGCCCACGTCGTGCCGCGCAGCGCCGCGCTCTCGGTGGAGGACCTCGACGACTACCTGCGGGACGTCGTGTCGCATCATCCGTCCACGATGGTCCCGCACCGCTACGAGATCGGTGAACCGCGACCGGACTCCGGGTCATCGCCGGACCGCCCGCGCCCGGACGCTGGCTTCTCCGAACTCCTGGCCGAGGTGTTCCGCGCCTGCCATCCGGGCCGGTCGGTCCGGATGACGGACTGCTATGCCGAGGCCGGTGGCGAGTTCTTCCGCATTCCCGAGATGCTCGAACGGATCCAGCGAGCGGGCCTGGAGGGCCTGTCCTGGCGGGACTTCGTGGGGTTCGCGTCGTTGCGGACCCTGGCCCGAAAGCTGACGAGACCCTAGTCGGCGAGCTCGAGGGCGGCGTCGTCGGCGGAGAAGTCGGTGCTGGCGTCCGCGGGCGGATGCGCCAGGTGCCAGCGCACCGACCGGGTCAGCGCCTCGGCAGCGTCGCCGGCCCGCCAACCGAGCAGGTCGGCCGCCCGATGGCTGGTGAAGAGCAGGTGCTGAGCGACCGACCGCGTGATCCACATGTCCTCGGTCACGCGCTCATCGGGCACCGTGACGAGCTGCGCGTCGTGGCCCGCGGCGGCGATGATCTGCTCGGCCCACCCGCGCATGCTGCGCGCGACCGGCTCGCCGACGTTGAAGATGTGCCCGGCGCCGGCCTGTGGATGGTCGACCGCGGCAAGCACGGCGCGAGCCACGTCGCCGACGTAGCAGCGGGTCCACAGCCACGACCCGGACCCGATCGGGATGCGCGCGCGGCCGGCCCGAACCCGCCGGAGGATGAACTCCTCCCGCCGCTGGGGGTCGTGCTCGCCGTAGATCATCGCCAGGCGGAGCACGGCCGCGCCCCGGGCGAGGTAGAGCGGTTCCACGTCGAGCTTGTCGTAGTCGTCGTCGCGTTCGCCCCGGCCCCGGTACGGGTAGCGCTCCGAGCGCACCGGAGAGTCCTCGTCGACGGGCACCGGCTCACCCTCGCCCTCGGAGAGCACCAGCCCGAACGCCCGGTAGACGTCCATGCTGGACAGCATCACCAGGGCGGCGTCGGGCAGGTGCGGCAGCACGGCCTCGGCGCCGGCGCGGGTCATCGCCAGCGTGTCGACGATGGCGTCGGGGCGCCAGGCCCGGATCCGGTCGGCGACGCCCGCGAAGTCCGCGCGGGCGCAGTGCAGATGCTCACACTCGACCAGGTCGGGCGGCTCCGTGTCGCCGCGGTGCACGACCGTCACCTCGTCACCGCGCGCAACCATGTCCTCGACGATGCGTCGCCCAATGAACCGGGTACCCCCGATGACCAATGCCCGCACCCCGACAGCCCACCAGCCGCCCACGGTGCCGGGCTAGAGGTTTCGCGCCTGGCAGAATCGGCGCATGCGAGTCGAGGAGCACATCGAGGCGCTGGCCCGCGAGGGCGACCGTCTGGCGGCCGCCGTCGCGAAGGCCGATCTGGACGCGACCGTCCCCACCTGTCCCGAGTGGACGGTGCGGGAGCTGACCCACCATGTCGGCCGGACGCAGCGCTGGGCCGACGCCCACATCCGCGATGCTCGGACCGATCCGGTCGCGAAGGAGGACGAGGACGCGGTGTGGGGCGTCATGCCGGCCGACCCCGATCTCGTGGGTTGGTTCCGGGAGGGGCTCGATCGGCTGGTCGGCGACCTGCGGGCCGCGCCGGCCGACGTGGCGTGCTGGAGCTTCCTGCCCGCGCCGACGCCGCTCGCGTTCTGGGCCCGCCGGCAGGCGCACGAGACCGCCATCCACCGCGCCGACGCGCAGAGCGCCATCGGCGACATCGACGGCGTGCCCGCCGCGTTCGCCGCCGACGGCGTCGACGAGCTCCTCATGGGCTTCTTCTCCCGACCCCGCAACCGGGTGCGCGCCGAGGCCACGCGTACTCTCCAAATTTCAGCGACCGACGCGGACGCCGCGTGGACCGTCCACATCGGACCAGACGGTGCTCGGGCCGAGCGCGGCGCGATCGGCGCCGACTGCTCCCTAGCCGGTCCGGCGAGCGACCTCTACCTGGCGTTGTGGAACCGGCGCGGCCTCGACGACCTGACCGTCGAGGGCGACCGCGGCCTGCTCGATCTTTGGCACGAACGCGCGACCGTGCGCTGGGCCTGATCGGTCAGCCCGTTCCCAGCAGCTCTTTGGCCCGGTCGGCGTGCGGCTGCGCCTCCGCATCCCGGCCGAGGGCGCGCAGCAGCTCCGCCAGCTCCTCCTCGACGTAGCCGTCCTCGGGGCCGTTCGCGTGCAGGTCGCGCTGGATCTCCAGCGCCTCGTCAAGCTGGCCCAGCGACCGCAGACCGCGGGCGACCGTCCACCGTCCGATTCGGATCAGCTCGGCGTCGCCCTGCTCGACGCGGGCCTGCAGCGCCCGCTCGAAATGCTCCTGAGCCTCGGCGAACCGGCCGAGGTCGTGCAGCGTCCAGCCGAGGTTGTTCTCGACCGACCCGATCCATCTGCGGGCTCGCGGCTCGGATGACGCGTTCGCGATCGCCAGGGCCCGCTGGGCCCAGGTGATCTGGTCGTCGCCCTCGCCGACGATCGCCATCATGTGCGCCGCGTCGGCGGCGACGTGGTCCAGCCCGGCCGACTCGCTGACCTCGAGGGCAGCGAGGAAGTGCGGGACGGCCTGGTCGGGCTGCCCCGACGATCGGTGCATCCGGCCCCGTTCCAGCCTCTCGTAGGCCCGGACCAACGGGGTGGCCTCCGGCGCGTCGGCCGCGACCCGGTCCGCCACGGCGTCCAGTTCGACCGCGCATTCGTCAAAGCGGTTCTGGAGCCCGAGCGCGCGGGCGAGCTGGGTGCGCACCAGCAACGCTTCCTCGCCGTCGGCCCCGGCGAGCTCGGTCCGGAACCGTTCCTCGCTCACGTCGGGCTGGCCGAAGTCCCACCGCTGCCACAGCCGCTCAAAGACCGCCGCGTCGATGTCCATCCCGCCATCCTGCCGACGGTCGAGTCTCGCGTCGACCCTGGACCGCCGGTGGTAGGGTCGCCGACGCCTCACCCCTCGCCGAAGTTCATAGCCGAACCCATCACCGCTTGTCGCCGTGGAGGCGTATATGACGATCGACGAGCACCTCACGCAGTTCGCCGGACTCCCCGTCGCCGCGTTCGACCCGCAGGGCGACGCGCCGGCCGATCCGAGCGGTTTCGCCTGGCGTGTGAGCACCGACTACGACGGCGGCAAGGAGGAGTTCCGGGCGCGGTTGTCGGGCCTCGTTGACTCCGATTGGGCCGGCTCGGTGCGGGCGCTCGTCCTCGGCGAGTGGGGCGAGTCCTACGAACGCGCCGCCCCGATCGGCAGGCTGGTCAAGGCCGCCGACCGCCTGACCGGCCTGCGGGCGCTGTTCATCGGCGAGATGATCTCCGAGGAGTGCGAGGTCTCCTGGATCCACCACCGCGACATCACCCCGCTGCTGCAGGCCTATCCCCGGCTAGAGATCCTTCGCGTACGCGGATCGGACGGCCTGGAGCTGGCGCCCACGCGGCACGAGGCGCTGCAGGAGTTGGCGTTCGAGTCGGGTGGCCTGCCCGACCACATCGTGCGCTCGGTCGGGGAGTGCGACCTGCCGGCCCTGCGCCATCTCGAGTTGTGGCTCGGCACCGACGAGTACGGCGGCGATGCCGACTCCGACGACCTGGCCGGCGTGCTCGGCGGCGCCCGGCTGCCGGCGTTGCGCTACCTCGGCCTGCGGGACGCGGAGATCGCCGACGAGGTCGCGGCGGCGCTCGCATCCGCGCCGGTGGTCGCGCGCCTGGAAACGCTCGACCTGTCCCTCGGTGTGCTCTCCGACCTGGGCGGCGCGGCGCTGCTCTCGGGCCAGCCGCTGACCCACCTGCGCAAGCTCGACCTTCACCATCACTACCTCAGCGACGACATGGCCCGGCGCATCGTCGACGAGTTGGGCGCGGCGGGCGTCGAGGTGGATGTCTCCGACGGCCAGGACGAGGACGACGGCGACCGTTACATCGCCGTCTCGGAGTGACATGCCCGGCGAACGGCCACCGCCTCTGACGGTCGTCGGCAACCCCGACAACCGGCGTGTGCGCCTGTTCCTGGCCGCCGCGACGGCGCAGCGCTGCCCACCGCCGCGCGTCGTGCCGTGGCTCGACGTCGCCGCGGGTCGACCGGTCGAGGTGGCGCCCGGGTCGCTCGTGCGGATCGACTCGCCCGGAGAGGATGCGGAGGTGGAGCGGGCGCTGCGGAAGGCGGACCGGCCGGCCGAACCGGGTGAGATCGTGGGGTTCTCGGCCTGGTACGACGGGTTCGCGGCGGCCCTGCTCCGGGTGGCCGAGGCCGCTCGGTTCGCCGGGGCCGATCTGCTCGCCGACCCGGCCGACCTGCTGGTGCTCTTCGACAAGCGGACCTGCCACGCCCGGTTGGCCAACGCCGGCCTGGCAGTGCGACTAGCCCTGCCCGGTGCCGTGGTTTCCTACGAGGCGCTGCGCGTCGCGCTCAGGCAGTACGGCTGGGCGCGGGTGTTCGTCAAGCCCGCCCACGGCTCGTCGGCCTCGGGCGTGATGGCGCTCCAGTTCGCGCCCGGACGGGTGGTGGCCACGACCTCCGTGGAGCTGGTCCGTGCCGGCGGCCGGGTGCGCCTCTACAACTCGCTACGGGTGCGCCGCTACCGGGACGAGCGGGACGTTGCGACCATTGTGGACGCACTGGCTCCGGACGGACTGCACGTCGAGCGCTGGTTCCCCAAGGCGGGGCTCGCGGGCCGGGTGGTCGACCTGCGGGTGCTCGTCGTGGCGGGGCGGCCCACCCACGTCGTGGTCCGCGCCAGCCGGACGCCGATGACGAATCTGCACCTGGGCGGCCAGCGCGGCGCCCTCGACGCGGTCCGGGCCGCGGCCGGGGAGGGCCACTACGCCGAGGCCCTGCGCACCTGCGTCCGGGTCGCCGCCCAGTTCCCTAGCTGCCTGCACGTCGGTGTCGATCTCATGTTCTCCGCGGACTGGCGCCGCCACGCCGTGGCCGAGGTCAACGCGTTTGGCGACCTGCTACCGGGGCTGCTCGCCGACGGGCGCGACCCGTACGCCGAGCAGATCCACGCCGTCGCAACGGGACGGTTCGCCGCCTGGCGCGCCGCTGAGGCGGTGGCGGCGTGACGACCCGCGACATGACCCGCATCGTGGGCGAGTGGGACCTGCTGTTCGTCACGCTCGACACGCTTCGCTACGACGTGGCCGCCGAACTGGCCGCCGCGGGGCGCACACCGCACCTGGGCCGGGCGTTGCCGGGCGGGGCGTGGGAGCGCCGGCACACCCCGGCGAGCTTCACCTACGCGGCGCACCAGGCATTCTTCGCGGGCTTCCTGCCGACTCCCGTTACGCCGGGCCCGCACCCGCGCCTATTCGCCGCGCACTTTCCCGGCAGCGAGACGGTCGGCGACGGTACCTGGGTCTTCGACGCTCCCGACCTGGTGACCGGGCTCGCCGCGGCGGGCTACCACACCGCCTGCGTCGGTGGCGTCGGGTTCTTCAACAAGCTCTCGCCGCTCGGGTCGGCGCTGCCGGGCCTGTTCGCGGAGAGCCACTGGGAGCCCGACTTCGGTGTCACCAACCCCGCGAGCCTGCAGGCGCAACTGGAGCGGATCGCCAGCGTTGTGACCGCCGCACCGGCGGAGCGGCCGCTGCTGCTGTTCCTCAACGTCTCGGCCCTGCACCAGCCCAACCGCCACTACCTGCCCGGATCCAGTGAGGACAGTCGAGCCAGCCACGCCGCCGCGCTTGAGTACGTCGACCGGCACATCGGCCGGCTCTTCGCCCTCGCGACGGCGCGCGGACGGCGCTGCTTCACAATCATCTGCTCCGACCACGGCACGGCGTACGGCGAGGACGGGCACGCCGGTCACCGCGTCGGGCACGAGGTCGTGTGGACGGTGCCCTACGCCGAGTTCGTTCTGACACCGGGGGAGTGGACGACATGACCGGCCTGGATGGCTCGCCGTACCAGGGGTACTTGTACGCGTACCCGCACAAGACGGCGTACCGGCGGCTGGTCCCGCGACCGTCCCTGACCGACGTGTGGGCGAGCGAGCGGACGGAGACGCTGCTGCTCTACCTGCACCTGCCGTTCTGCGAGATGCGGTGCGGGTTCTGCAACCTCTTCACCCGGGCCAACCCACCGGCCGAGCAGGTCGGTGCCTACCTGGCCCAGCTGCGTCGCCAGGCCGCCGTCGTGCGGGCGGCGCTGCCGGGGGCGTCCCGCTTCGCCGGCGTCGCGGTCGGCGGGGGTACGCCCACCTACCTCACCGCCGGCGAACTGTCACAGCTGCTGGACCTGGTCGGTGAGTTCGGTGTCCCCGCCGGGGCTCCGCTGTCGGTGGAGACCTCGCCGGCCACCGCGACGCCGGACCGGCTCGCGGTCCTCGCGGCACACGGCACGACGCGCATCAGCATCGGCGTGCAGAGCTTCCTCGACCGCGAGGCCCACGCCGCCGGGCGGCCGCAACGACGCTCCGATGTGGAGGAAGCGCTCGAGGCGATCCGCGCGTCGGGCATCGAGGTGCTCAACCTCGACCTCATCTACGGCATCGACGGGCAGACCGCCGACACCTGGGCCCACTCGCTGCGGTCCGCGCTCACCTGGCAGCCGGATGAGCTCTACCTCTACCCGCTCTACGTTCGGCCGCTGACGGGCCTCGGTCGCCGCTCCTCCGGTGGTCCCGACGCGGCGTGGGACGAGCAGCGGGCGGGGCTCTACCGCCACGGCCGCGACACGCTGCGAGCCGCCGGCTACGAGCAGCTGTCAATGCGGCACTTCCGCCGCCGGGGCGCGCCCGCCGCGTCGGACCACTGCTGCCAGGACGACGGGATGGTGGGCCTGGGCTGCGGCGCCCGCTCGTACACGAGGAGCCTGCACTACTCGTTCGACTACGCGGTCGGCGTCCGCGGGGTGCGGGCGATCATCGAGGATTACCTGCGCCGGCCAGCGGAGGACTTCGCCCACGCGGAGGTCGGGTTCTGTCTCGACGGTGGCGAGCAACGCCGGCGCTGGCTCGTCAGGTCGTTGCTGCGCACCGAGGGAGTTGATGGGCAGGCGTACGCGCACCGGTTCGGCACCACGGTTACGGAAGACTTCCCGCAGCTGTCGCGACTCACCGACCGCGGCTGGCTGCGAACGGACGGCGGACGGCTCACCCTGACCGACGACGGGCTAGCGCATAGCGACGCCATCGGGCCGTGGCTCGTCTCCGGGCACGTGCGCGCGGCCATGGCGGGGTACGGGCTGCGATGACCGGGCCGACGCTCACCATCCTCTACCGCGGCCCGCTCGCGAGTTGCAACTACGACTGCCCGTACTGCCCGTTCGCCAAGCGCCGCGACAGTCGCGCGCAGCTGCGCGAGGACCGGGCCGCGCTGCGGCGGTTCGTCGACTGGGTCGACCGCAACCCCGGCGGTGACCAGATCTCGGTGCTGTTCACGCCGTGGGGGGAGGGGTTGACCCGCACCTGGTACCGCGAGGCGATGCTGAGGCTGTCCCATCTGTCGCATGTGGACAGAGTGGCGATTCAGACGAACCTCGCCTGCCGGGTCGACTGGCTCGCAGGCGCCGATCTCCGCACGGTTGCGCTGTGGGCGACCTATCATCCCGGCCAGGTGCGGCGCACCTCGTTCCTCGCGCGGTGTAACCGGCTCCGTGAGATCGGCGTACGCTTTTCCGTCGGCGTGGTCGGTCTGCCGGAACACCTCGACGAGGCGTGGGCCCTGCGCCGCGCCCTGCCCGACGACGTCTACCTCTGGGTCAACGCCGCCGACGGCCAC
>Ga0075421_100011287_pt1 | contig 11064 bp, 7 predicted proteins | sample SoiMetdeltSBSDD5_FD_75292 | JGI IMG/M metagenome (GOLD analysis project Ga0075421, IMG submission 75292) | Bulk soil microbial communities from a Populus tree surrounding site in Tennessee, USA - Soil MetaG P. deltoides SBSDD5 | ecosystem: Environmental > Terrestrial > Soil > Tree plantation...
CCGGTGCGACGGTGACGATCAAAGAGAACGCCACCGGTCGAACGTTCGAAACCGTCAGCAATACCGCTGGCGCGTTCTCGATGCCGGCGCTCGATCCCGGCACCTACACGGTGACGGTCGCGCTCGAGGGCTTCAAGACGGCCGTCGTCAATGACGTCCGGCTGCTGGCGGCGACGCCCGGCAACATGAAGGTGTCGCTCGAAGTCGGCAACCTCACCGAGACCGTGCAGGTCACCGGCGGCACCGAGCTCGTGCAGACGCGCTCGGCAACGGTCGCGTCGACGATCACCACCGAACAGATCACCAACCTGCCGCTCGTCTCGCGCAACGCGCTGAACTTCATCGTCTTCATGCCCGGCGTGGAAACCGCCGCCGGGCCGCGCGCGTCGACGATCAGCGGGCTGCCGCAGAACACCATCAACGTGATGCTCGACGGCGTCAACGTCAACAACAACTTCCAGTCCGGGGACGGCTTCTTCTCGATGATCACGCCGCGGCTCGACGCGGTCGAAGAGGTCACCGTCACCGGCGCGACGCCGGGCGCCGATCAGGCCGCGCTCGGCGCGGTCCAGGTCTCGTTCGTGACCCGCTCGGGCACCAACAACTTCGACGGCAGCATCTATCACTACTGGCGCGATCCGCGCGTGAACTCGAATTACTACTTCAACGAAATTCGCGGCCTCGAGAAGAACCAAGTGACCGTCCACCAGTACGGTGGCCGGCTCGGCGGGCCGATCGTCATCCCCGGTCTCTTCAACGGCCGCAACAAGGCGTTCTTCTTCTTCAATCTCGAGGAGTTCTATCAGCCAACCGAAGCGTCGCGCACCCGGACGATCATGCATCCGCGCACGCAGGAGGGCTGGTTCCGCTACAACGTCACCACCGGCGGCTCGACCGAGGTGCGCGAGATCAACCTCCTCACCCTGGCGGCGCAGAGCGCTTTCGCGTCGGCCCTGGATCCGACGACCCGCGCGGTGCTCGCGAACATCCGCGCCGCGGCCGGAACCACCGGGGCGATCACCGATCTCGCCAACCCGACGGTGCAGCAGTACTTCTATCAAAGCAGCGCCAAGGGCAAGCAGCACGCGCCCACCGGGCGCGTCGACGTCAATCTCACCAACAATCACCGCCTGTCGGGCTCCTATTACTGGGGCCGGCTGATCACCAATCCCGACATCCTCAACAACAACGACGCGCCGTTCCCGGGCTTCCCCAACTACGGCATCAGCCCGTCGTACCGGACCGTCGGATCGACGAGCCTGCGCTCGACGCTGTCGTCCTCGATGGTCAACGAGCTCAAGGGCGGGTGGCAGTGGTCGCCGCTCGACTTCTCGTCCAACGTCGACGCCGGCATGTTCGCGCCGCAAGGCGGCTTCGCATGGACCTTCGGCACCAACGGCGCCAGCATGGCGGGCATGACGACGCCCGGCAATCTGACCGGTGCCGAGGTCCGGAACACCACCAACTGGAACATCGACAACACGCTGAACTGGCTGCGCGGCAATCACAGCTTCAGCTTCGGCGGGTCGTTCATGCAGATCAATCACGTGCGCACGGTCTGGAATGCCGTCCCGCAAATCCAGTTCGGCGTGGATCAGAACTTCGACCCCGCCAACGCGATGTTCAGCACCGCGAATTTCCCCGGGGCGTCGACCCAGAACCTCACCGATGCGCGCAACCTGTTCGGGCTGCTCACCGGCCGCGTCATCGCCATCAATGGCAACGCGAGGCTATCCGAGGCGACCAACCAGTACGAGTATCTGGGGCCGCGCACCGAGCGTGTCCGCCTCAACGAGGTCGGGCTGTTTGCCCAGGATGCCTGGCGGATTACGCCCACCGTCACCTTCAACTACGGCCTGCGCTGGGAGCTGCAGCTGCCGATGGAACCGCGCAACGACTCGTTCTCGATGTCGACCTTCGCCGATCTCTGCGGCCGATCGGGCGTCGGCTCCGGGCCTGGCGGACGCGGTTGCAATCTGTTTCAGCCCGGCACGCTCGCTGGATCGGTCCCGCAGTACGTGCAGTACGACAGCGGCCGGCCCGGTTACGACACCGACTGGAACAACGTCGCGCCCAACGTCGGCCTGGCCTGGCGGCCGAACGCCCAGGACGGATGGCTGCGGCGTCTGCTCGGCGATCCGGATCAAGCGACGATCCGCGGCGGCTTCTCGATGGCCTTCACCCGCGAGCGCATGGACCGCTTCACCAACCTCTACAGCGCGAACCCAGGCGCGGCCATCAACGCCAACCGCACGGGCAACCAGAGCAACCTCGTCCTGGCCGGAGAATCGTGGCCGGTGCTCCTCAGCCAGACCGGCCGGCTCGGACCGCCGCCGATCCCATCCAGCCCGAACTACCCGCTGACGCCGTCACTCGTCAACGGCGACGACATCAACATCTTCGATCCGGCGATCAGCGTGCCGGCCACACGTTCGTGGACGATCGGCGTGCAGCGCGCGCTCTCGAAGGACATGGCGATCGACGTCCGCTACGTCGGGACGCGTCTGGTGAACGGCTGGACGACCGAGAACTGGAACGAGATCAACGTCTTCGAGAACGGTTTCCTCGACGAGTTCAAGAAAGCCCAGGCCAACCTGCGCGCCCATGTGGCCGCCGGGTGCGGCGGCGCGAGCAACCCCTGTTCGTTCGCGTATCGCGGACCGGGCACCGGCACCTCGCCGCTGCCGACCTACCTGGCCTACTTCAGCCGGCTGCCCGCCGCGCGCGCCAACGACGCGTCGGCCTACACGGCGACGCAGTTCAGCAACAGCGCGTGGACCGGACATCTCAGCGAATACCGTCCCGATCCGATCGACGCCGGGAACGACCTGCACGCCAACGCGACGTTCCGCGCCAACGCGATCGCCGCCGGCCTCGCGCCGAACCTCTTCGTGCTGAACCCCGACGTCGACCAGGCCAACATCACGCGCGACGCGGCGCGCACCAAGTACGACGCGCTGCAGATCGATCTGCGGCGTCGCCTGTCGCGTGGCCTCACCGTCACCGCCAACTACACGTTCGCGAAGACCTACGAGACCGACCTCGATACCACGCGCCGCGACCGCTTCCTGATCCTCGCCGATGATGGCGTGCCGCATGCGTTCAAGACCACGTGGTTCTACGAGCTGCCGTTCGGCAGCGGCCGGCGTTTCGGCGGCGCCACCAACAAGTGGCTGAACGGCGTCATCGGCAACTGGGAGTTCGCAGGCACGGGCCGCGTGCAGGTCCGCGATTTCCGCCTCGATGACCCGGGCCGGCTCGTCGGCATGACCGAGCAGGAGTTGAAGGACGCATTCAAGGTGCGCACCGCGCGCGATGCCGCCGGGGCGATCGCCGTCTGGGGGCTGCCGCAGGACATCGTCGACAACACCCGCCGCGCCTGGGCCACCGACCCGACGTCGCTGACGGGATATTCGGCCGAGGGTCCCCCGACCGGACGCTACATCGCCCCCGCCAGCCAGCCCGGGTGCGTCGTCGTCTATCAGTCCGACTGCGAGACCCCGCATGACATCTACGTGCGCGGACCGCTGTTCACGCGCTTCGACTTCACCTTCAAGAAGCGCTTTCCGTTCGGCCGCGGCGCCAGCTTCGATTTGCAGATCGATCTGCTGAACGCGTTCGACAACGTCAACTTCTCGCCGACGTTCGACGTCACGCCGGCCAACAACGGCACCGCCTTTCTGATCACCAGCGGCTACACCGACATCAACACGACGTTCGATCCGGGCGGTCGGATCGGGCAGATTGTGTGGAGGGTGAATTGGTGAAGTGACGAGGTCCGGGATCCGGGGTCCGGGATCCGGGGTTGTACTAATGACGTCCGATTGCTTGGAGCACTCTCGAGTTAGCTCGATGTTGCTCCAAGCAGCACGACCGATCTGGTACGTTCCGGATCCCGAGCCCCGGATCCCGGATCCCGAAACCCGTCACGGAGGCCGCTTCAGCGGCCGACACTCCAAATGCCGCTCCCGCGCGCCGCGATGTAGAGAAACAGAAAACAGAACAGCACCGACGGCTCGCCACCGTTCTGAATGGGAAACGTTGCGCGAGGCGCGTGCGCCTGAAAGTAGGCGACGGCCATTTCGCCGCTCGCGATGAACGCGACGAACCCGGTCAGGATACCGGCCGCGATCATCAACCCGCCGAAGAACTCGATCACTCCCGCCAGCCCCCTCTGACTCATGAGGGTGACCTGCTCCCCGCCCAGAACGCCAAACAGCTTCTGCGCCCCATGGCAGGCGAACAGTAGGCCGGCGACGATCCGCAATAGTGCGTAAATCTGCGGGGCGAACCGCCCCAGAATCTTCTCCATCTACCTCCTCCGTTGAAGCTCTGCCGGTGTTGCCGATCGACTACTCTCCATCTCGCAATCTCCGCGCCGGGGGTAACGTTATCGAGTCCACATTCGTATAAGCAGCCGACTCGTCCCAGTCGTGACGGGACGGACTTTTCCGGGAGGCTCCGATGGAGAGGAAAACGGCGAGCGACTTCGATCAGGATCTGTTGATTCTGTTCGATGCGTATGTGCATGGAGCGATCGATCGGCGTGGGTTTCTCGACAAAGCAAAGAAGTTCGCCGTCGGCGGCGTCACGGCGACGATGCTGCTCGATCAACTCAGCCCCAATTTCGTCGCGGCCCAGCAGGTGTCACCCGAGGACAAGCGGCTCAAAACCGAAGTGCTGGAATACGACTCACCGAACGGCAACGGCAAAATGAAGGGATACCTCGCACAGCCGGCCGCGCGAAAGGACAAGTTGCCGGGCGTGCTCGTCGTGCACGAGAATCGCGGCCTCAATCCTCACATCGAGGACATCGCCCGGCGCCTGGCGCTCGACAACTTTGTCGCGTTCGCGCCCGACGCGCTCGCGCCGCTGGGCGGCTATCCGGGCAATGAAGACAAGGCGCGCGAGCTCTTTCAGAAGCTCGATCAGGCGAAGACCCGCGAGGATCTCGTGACTGCATTCAACGTCCTCAAGGCGCGTCCAGAGTGTACCGGCCGCGTCGGGGCCGTAGGATTCTGCTACGGCGGCGGCATTGTAAACATGCTCGCGACCCGCGTCGCCGAGCTTGGCGCCGGCGTGCCGTTCTACGGGCGGCAGCCAGCCGCGGCCGACGTACCGAAAATCAAGGCGCCGCTTCTGCTCCAGTACGCCGAGAACGATCAGGGTGTGAACGCGGGCTGGCCCGAATACGAGGCAGCCCTCAAGGCCAACAACATCAAATACACGGCTTACATCTACCCGGGGACGCAACACGGGTTCAACAACGATACGACGCCGCGCTACGACGAGAAATCGGCCAAGCTGGCGTGGCAGCGGACCGTCGACTTCTTCAACCAGAACCTTCGCAAGTAACAGTCACCGGCGCGAGCGGCCGATATGCGCCGCTCGCGCGCTCAACCAAGGAGAACACATGCGGGTTTCACGGGTGGTCCTGGTCCTGATCGCAACGCTTGGCGTGCCGGCGGCGGCCCTGGCGCAAGACACAGGCGACGCCGGGGTGACCATGGGCTATCCCGGCGCGATTGGCGTGATCTACCACGTGACCGACCGCTTCGCGATCCGCCCCGAAATCACCTTCGCCATCACGAACGGCAAGAGCGAGTCTTCGATCTCGACGACCGAAGGCGACACCGCGACCATCGGTGTCGGCGTCAGCGGCATCTTCTATTTGCAGCAGGCAGACAAGCTCCGCACCTATCTTTGCCCGCGCTATACCTACACTCACAGCGACAGCACGACCACATCGTCGGTTCTGGGTCCGGTGTTCGGCGATAGCGAAACCACGACGACCAACAACGCCCATGCGCTGGTCGGCACGTTCGGCGCGCAGTACTCGCTGCACGAACGGTTCAGCATCTTCGGCGAAGTCGGCGCCGGCTTCACGCACACCCGCAGCCAATCGGACCTGAGCGGCCTGAGCAGCAGCTCGAACCAGTTGTCCACGCGCACGGGGGCGGGCGTGATTCTGTACTTCTAAAAGCGACGACTAAACTTATAGTTTGTTCATGAGAAGCGCTGTTCTCGTGTTCGTGGCTCTCATGTGGCTTCCGGCTTTAGCCGGAAGTCCGGATGTCGCAGAAAGCTCGGGCTTCCGGCTGAAGCCGGAAGCCACGCAAGCGAGCGTCGTGACCGATCGCCGCGCGAAGCTCGCCCCGGCCTTCGCCGACATCGATCGCCTCTTTACCGAATTTGCCAAAACGGCCCACGCCCCTGGTGCGGCCTGGGGCATCATCGTCGATGGCCAGCTGGCGCATTCGGGCTCGACTGGCGTTCGCGACGTGGCGAGCAATGCCCCCGTGGACGCCGACACGGTCTTCCGCATCGCCTCGATGACCAAGAGCTTCACCGCGATGGCGATCCTCAAGCTTCGCGACGAAGGCAAGCTGTCGCTCGACGATCCCGCGGAACGCTACGTGCCGGAGCTGAAGGGGCTCGCGTATCCAACCAGCGATTCACCGCGGATTACGATTCGCCATCTGCTCACCCACTCGGCGGGCTTCCCCGAGGACAATCCGTGGGGCGATCAGCAGCTGGCTGACACCGAAGACGACTTGTCGCGAATGCTGCGCTCCGGCATCCCGTTCTCCACCGCGCCCGGTACCGCCTACGAGTACTCCAACTACGGCTTCGCCATCCTCGGGCGCATCGTTTCGCGCGTGTCGGGTATGGCGTACGACGACTACGTCGCCGGAGCGATCCTGAAGCCGCTCGGCATGACCTCGACGACGTTGCATCCGTCGCGTGTGGCGGCGAACCGGCTGGCGATCGGGTATCGCTGGGAAGACGAACGATGGAAGGAAGAGCCGGCGTTGCCTCACGGGTCGTTCGGGGCCATGGGCGGAATGCTGACGTCGATCCGCGATCTCAGCCGCTACGTGGCCGCGCATCTCGACGCCTTTCCGGCTCGCAGCGGACCGGAGACGGGCCCAGTCCGGCGCGCCTCGCTCCGTGAAATGCAGCAGGCGTGGCGGTCGTCGGCGATGTTTGTCACGCGCGATCCGGCCACGAACGCACCGAACCTCACCGCCTCGAGTTACGGCTACGGGCTCAGCGTGACGCAGACCTGTCAGTTCCGCACCATGGTCGCACACGGCGGAGGGCTGCCCGGATACGGGTCGTTGATGCGGTGGCTCCCCGACGCCAACGTCGGGATCATCGCGTTCGCCAACGTGACCTACGCCGGCTGGGGACGCGTGTTGAACGAGGCGTTCGATCGTCTGGCGTCGACCGGCGGCCTTCAACCGCGCGAGGAGCGTCCGTCCCAGGCACTGATCGACGCGCAGCGCTCGGTTTCGGAGCTGGTGGAGGGCTGGCGCGACGATCTTGCCGATCGGGTCGCGGCCCAGAACTTGTTCCTCGACCGCTCGAAGGATCGCCGGCAGCGCGAGATCGACGACCTGCGGACGAAGGTTGGTGCGTGCAAGCCGCCCGATCGCTTCGACTACGTGGAGAACGCGTTGCGCGGCCAATGGACCCTCTCCTGCGAGCGCGGCAACCTGCAAGTCCGCATCACGCTGGCGCCGACGATGCCGCCGAAGGTGCAGGCGATGGTGGTGCGGATCGCCCCGCCGCAGCCGGCCGGTCCACCGCGGACGTGCACGGGCTTCTGACGCATCGCACAGCACGGATCATGGCGGACCGCACAATCGACGCACGGTGGACTTCGGTCGACGACTACATCACCGGGCTCATGGCCGGCCACGACGCGACGCTGGACCACGCGCTGGCCGCGAGCCAGACGGCACACCTGCCGGCCATCAACGTCACCGCGCCGCAAGGCAAGTTTCTGCATCTGCTGGCGCGGATCGTCAGCGCAATGCGCATTCTCGAGATCGGAACGCTTGGCGGTTACAGCACGATTTGGATGGCGCGCGCTCTGCCGCAGGGGGGACGCCTGGTCACCATCGAAGCGGACCCTCGCCACGCGCGCGTCGCCCGCGGCAATCTCGACCGCGCGGGATTGTCGGAGATCGTCGATCTGCGCGAGGGCAAAGCGCTCGACGTCCTGCCGTCGCTCGAACGCGAGCACGCCGGACCATTCGATCTCGCGTTCATCGATGCCGACAAACCGAACACGGCCGAGTACTTTTCCTGGGCGCTGCGCCTGTCGCGGCCCGGCGGCCTCATCGTGGCCGACAACGTGGTACGCGACGGCGCGGTGGCCGATGCCGGTGACCCCGATCCCTCGGTGCGCGGCATGCGTCGGGTGCTCGAGCTGATGGCCGCGGAACCGCGAGTCTCGGCCACCGTCATTCAGACCGTGAGCGGCAAAGGCTACGATGGATTCGCGGTCGCTCTGGTCCTGAGCTGAGTCGCGTCCGTGCCTCCCTCATCACCCAGCTCGATGCCGCTGCGACACGGCGTGTCGCTGTGGTTGTCGACGCCCGAGGCACGTAGCGCACCGCGCTATCCGGTGCTCCGCGGGTCGCACGAAGCGGACGTCGCGATCGTGGGTGGCGGCATCACCGGTGCCGTCGTCGCCCAGCGGTTCGCCGCGGCCGGAATACGGGTGGCGATCATCGAGGGAGGGTTGGTGGGACGCGGCAGCACGGCGGCAAGCTCCGCGCTGCTCCTGCAGGAACCGGATCAAGGATTGACGGAGCTGGCGCGTCGTCACGGACCTGCCGCAAGCCGTCGCGTCTGGACGTTGAGCCGCAAGGCGGTGGAGGCGTTGATCGACGTCCTCGCGCGCGTGCGGGTGCAATGCGATCTCGAGCGGCGCGAGACCGTGTTCGTCGCGCGTGATCCTGAACAAGCCCGCCGCCTGCGGCGCGAACTGCGTCACCGCCGCGCAGCCGGGTTTCGGGGCGAGTGGCTGTCCCCGTCGCAGCTGCAGCGCCGCAGCGGCATTGCCGCGTGCGGCGCGATCCTCACCAGCGGAAACGCGCAGCTCAATCCCTACAAAGCGTGCGTGGGGCTCGTCCGCGCGGCGGCACGCGACGGCGCCGACGTCTACGAACGATCGCGGGTCACGCGCATCGACACGATCCGCGGTGGTGTTCGCGTCCGTACCGCGCATGGCCGCGTCGACGCACGCCGCGTGATCATTGCGACCGGCTACGCGACCGCTCGCTTTCGGCCTCTGACCGGCCGGTTCCGGATGTACCGAACCTACGTCGCGACGACGGCGCCGTTGACGCCGCGGGCGCGACGAAGGCTCGGCTTTGCCGACGTCATGATGTGGGACGCCGGGCGCCCGTATCATTACGCGCGATGGACGGCCGACCATCGGTTTCTGATCGGTGGCGGGGATCGACGCGCGCGTGGAGGGCCGGCGCGGCAATCCCGGCTGGCGGCAGCGCTGCGCGGCTTGCGAGACGAATTCTCGGCGCTGGTCCCCGGGGCTGAGCCTCCGGCGTTCGAGCATGCGTGGGAAGGTCTGTTCGCCCTGACACCCGACAGCCTGCCCTACATCGGACCCCATCGGCGCTATCCGCGCCATCTGTTTGCGCTTGGCTACGGCGGCAACGGCATGACGTTCGCCGCGCTGGCCGCGGGGATTCTGCTGGAACAATTCCAGGACGTGCGCTCCCCCGATCACGCGCTGTTCGCGTTCGGCCGGTTCAGGTAGCACTCGCTGGTGGGCGCGCTGGTCTAGGTTCACTACTCAGCGCGGATCTTCCGGCTCGGCGCGCCGGACTATGGCGACGAGAACAGCGCCGGCAGATCTCGCGCGGCGAGCCGCGACTCGCCGGCCAGGCCCGCGAGCTGGGCGGCCCGGCCAATGATCTGCTCTGCGCTCCATCCGGCGGCGCGCAGCTCCCTGATGCCGGAATCGCGGTCCGACTTGCTCAGTTTCTGCGCCTGCGATTTCATGACCAGGGGGTGGTGGGCGAACAGCGGGGGCTGGACGCGGCCGATCAAGCGTGCGAGCCGGATCTGACGCCCGGTTGACGGCAGCAGATCCTGACCGCGAACCACCACCGTGATCCGCTGCACGTTGTCGTCGATCGTCGCCACGCACTGATAAGTCCAGTTGCCGAGCCGATCGCGCAACAGCAGATCGCCGCATTGCGACTCCGGGTCCTGCTCCTGCCAGCCGACGATCGCATCCTCGAAGCGCTCGATTCCTGGCTCGAGCCGAATGCGCCAACCGACGCTGTCGTCCAGCGGGATTCCCCGTTCGCGGCAGGTTCCGGGGTAGCGCCGTTCGCCGCCGATCGGCGACGTGGGCAATGGAGCTGTCGCGGTCTGCCGCGCGCGCGAGCAGTCGCATCCGTAAACGAGCCCGGCGGCAATCAGCGGCGCGAGCGCCTGGCGATAGATGGTGTCGCGCTCACTTTGCCGGCCCTCGCAGCTGCCGGCGCGATAGCAGGATGTCGGATAGTGGTCGGCCTTGAAGCCAAGCCAGTCGAGATCGTCGAGTAGATCCCGCTCGTAGTGCGCCCGCGAGCGCTGGCGATCGTGATCCTCGATACGAAGCAGCACCTCGCCATCGAGCGCGCGGGCCAGCCCCCAGACGTACACGGCGTTGACCACGTGTCCGAGGTGCAGCGCGCCGGTCGGCGCCGGTGCGAACCTGGTGAGCGGGCGAGTGACGCGCGCGCGAAGAAAAGCGTGGACGTCGGTAGGCACGCGAGCCGAATGGCCGGACGCGAACATGCGTAAAAGCTATCGCATAATCTCAGTCGGGTAACGTTCGCTTGTCGTTCTCATCACGAAGCGCACGAGGGCCACGAGGACACACGGAGACACTTGACGCAGCTGTGGTCGCGCCGTCGGCCGACAGCCGACGGCATGAATCATGAGGAAGCGCTGATCGCAAGCGACCACACACCTTCGTGAACTTCGTGAACTTCGTGAACTTCGTGAACTTCGTGAACTTCGTGATGAAAACGACAAGTGGCTGCGGCGCGGCGACCCAGTCTACTCGTGCCGAAGCAGCACGAGCGGATCGACGCGTCCCGCCGCGGTTGCGGGCTTCGAAGCGGCCGCGATCGTCACCCCTGTCAACACCAACGCCACAGCGGCGAGGGTCGACGGGTCATCCGGCGTCACGTCATACAGCTGAGACGCGAGCACGCGGCTGGCCGCCACGCCAAGAGGAATGCCGCATAGCAG
>Ga0075421_100011288_pt1 | contig 11063 bp, 12 predicted proteins | sample SoiMetdeltSBSDD5_FD_75292 | JGI IMG/M metagenome (GOLD analysis project Ga0075421, IMG submission 75292) | Bulk soil microbial communities from a Populus tree surrounding site in Tennessee, USA - Soil MetaG P. deltoides SBSDD5 | ecosystem: Environmental > Terrestrial > Soil > Tree plantation...
GGCCGACGCGGTGGCGGCGTTCGTCACCGCGTACCGCGGCTGAGGGTCAGTCCGCCGGCTGAGGCTCAGTCCGCCGGCGAGGCTCAGTCCGTCGGCTCCGGTTCGGGCGCCGGGCGACGGCGGATGATCGCCACATTGCGATCCAGGTCGATCCCCTGGCCGTTGGCCTCGTCCCCGCGCAGGAACTTCTGGTGCTCGATGTGTTCGGTCTGCTTGTGCCGGGTCGGCTGGAAGAGACCAGCGATCTCGGCGAGGCCCGCCGACAGCATCGCCGTGGAGGCCTTGTCGTCGTCGCCCCCGCGCAACCAGCGCATCAACCCCACGCTGTCGCCTCCCTCGATTGCCCCCCGAACGGAGCGCCGTGACGCCAGTGTCGCACTCCAGTGGCAGGATCGGCCACGTGCTGGCAGCCACCCCGACCGGTCCCGCGGAGCAGATGGGCCTGTTCTCCGAGCCCGCGCGGCTGTTCGTCTGCACCCCGAGCAAGCTCGGGGCCTTCGAGGAGTGCCCCCGGCGCTACCGGTTCAGCTACCTCGACCGGCCGCCGCCGCCGAAGGGTCCGCCCTGGGCGCACAACTCCCTGGGCGCCAGCGTGCACACAACCCTGCGCGGCTGGTTCGACCTGCCGGCGGCCCGGCGCCGCCCCGAGGTCCTCGCCACGCTGCTGCGCGGCACCTGGGTGCGGGAGGGCTACCGCGACGAGGAGCAGGAGCGGGCAGCGTTCCGGCGCGCGCTCGGGTGGATCGAGTCCTACCTGACCGGTCTCGACCCCGGGTTCGAACCCCTCGCCGTCGAGCGCACGGTCGGCGCCAAGACCGCCACGCTCGCCCTGTCCGGCCGGGTCGACCGCATCGACGAGCGCGGCTCCGAGCTGGTCATCGTCGACTACAAGACCGGCCGCTGGGTCACGACCAGCGACGACGCTCGTGGCTCGCGGGCGCTCGCGCTCTACGCGTACGCGGCGGCCCGCCTGTTCCGCAAGCGCAGCAACCGGGTCGAGCTGCACCACCTGCCGACGGGCACGGTCGCGGCGCACGAGCACACCGAGGAGTCGCTCGCCCGCCACGTGACCCGGGCCGAGCAGACCGCCGCCGACATCGTCGCGGCCGAGAGGTCCCTCGCGGCCGGGGCCGACCCGGATGCCGCCTTTCCCACCAACCCCGGCACGATCTGTGGGTGGTGCGACTTCCGCCGTGCCTGCCCGGCCGGGTCGCAGCGTCCGGGCCGCGAGCCGTGGGAGGCGCTGGAGCGCGACGACGCCCCCGCCGGCGACCCCGAGGATCAGGCCTGACGCCGAGCGGCGCGCCGGCCTGCGGCCGGTCCGAGCGGCGGCTTGCGGCGGGGCCCGGCGGAGGCTTGCAGCCGGGCCTGGCGCGCGGGAGGATTCGCCGGACGTGAGACAACCTCACGATTAGTGCCGGTCGGAGGAATTTAGTGAGCGAGCGAGCCGACCCCGAACAGATCTTGGATGATCTCCGGGCATCCAGGCCCGAAAACCATCCAAGATCCGCAAGAGGGGGCGTTGGCGTGGCCGACCGCCGGGCGCGCGTGGCCGCGTCGGGGGCGTTCGCGATGCAGGGGTTGTGCTTCGCCGGCGTCCTGACCCAGGTGCCGGCCCTGCGCGACCGGTTCGGCTTCTCCGAGCTGGCCCTGTCGCTGATCCTGCTCACGGTCCCGGTCGTGGCCGGGCTGGGCAGCGTGCTCGCCGGTGCGCTCGCCCCCCGGGTCGGCAGCGCCGCCGTCCTGCGGGTGGCCGGCCTCGGCGTCTGCGCCGGCGTCGCCGGGATCGGGTTGGCGAACCAGCGGCCGGCGCTCTACATGGCGGTGACCGCGTTCGGGCTGGCCGTCGGGGCGGTCGACGCGACGATGAACATGCAGGGCGTCGCCGTCCAGCGCCGGTACGGTCGCAGCCTCATCGCGTCCTGCCACGCCTGGTGGAGCATCGCGGGCATCGCGGGCTCGCTCGCCACGGCCGGCACGGCCCAGCTGGACTGGTCGCTCGCCGCGTCCCTGGGCCTGATCGCCGTCGTGGGCGCGGTGATCTCGCTGGCGTCGGGTCCGTGGCTGCTTCGAAGCGACGGGAGTACGCCGTCAGCCGCGTCGCCCGCCGTGGCACCGGAACCGGGCGGTGCCTGGAAGGCCACGAAGATCCCGTGGCGACCGCTGTTGCTGCTCGGTCTGGCGGTGATGCTCGTGTTCATCGCCGAGTCGTCGACGTCGAACTGGAGCGCGGTGTTCCTGCGCGACGCGCTCGACGCGAGCCGCAGCGTCGCCCCGCTGGGTCTCGCGGCCTATCTCGCGTTCCAGCTGGCCGGGCGTACTGTGGCCGACCGGATCGTTGGGCGCTTCGGCGCCGTCACCACGCTGGCCGTTGGCGGGCTGCTCGCGGCGGCCGGTTTCGGGATTGTCGCGGCCGCGTCGGTGCCGGCGGTCGCGATCGGGGGGTTCGCGGTCGTGGGCGTCGGGCTCTGCGCCGTGGTGCCATTGTCGTTCTCGGGCGCCGGCGCACTGGACCCGCACGAGACGGGCGTGGCGATCGCGCGCGTGAACCTGTTCAACTACGCCGGTTTCGTGGTGGGCGCCGCCCTGGTCGGTGTGATCGCTGAGGTGGCGGGCCTGCGCGTGGCCTTCGCGGTGCCCGCCGTGCTGGCGCTCGGCATCGTCGCGCTGGCGCCGGCGTTCAGGGTGGTCGACCGGGCGCGCTCGAGCCGCTCCATCGCGTTCTGATAGATCGGGCCCTCCATCACGGAGTCCGGCACGAGTCGAAGGGTGAGCCGCACGGCGCGCGAGGTGAGCGTCGCCGAGAGGTCGGTGGTGGGCAACCCGGGCAGACCGTAGAGGCGGCGCGCCCACGGTGGCAACAGGCTGAAGCCGTACGCCGCGACACCCATCCACAGTGGACGCAGTGGCGTGTATCCGAGGCCAAACGGGAGCGTTGGTACGGCGAGGAAGCGGGCGGTCTCGCGCGCGTCCCGTCCCACCGACAGGCGTGGCCGCATCGCGCGGTAGTAGTCCTCGACGTCGGTGGCAGTCGCCGGAACGGTGCCCGGATCGAGCCCCACGAGAGTCGCGATGCGCAGCTGCTCGTCGTAGTACCGGTCGACCTCGTCGGCGGTCAGCCGCAGCCCTCCGCGCCGGGCCGTGGTGCAGAACGACTCGGCGGCGGTGACGTGGATCCAGCGCAGCAGGTCGGGCTCGTCGATCCGGAAGCTCTCACCGGTGTCCGGGTCGACGCCGCCGAGGCGGTCGTGGATGCGCCGCACGCGCCGGCCGGCCGCCTCAGCGGTGGCGTTGTCGCCGTAGACGACCTGGCCGAAGAACTGGGCGGTCCGGAACAGCCGCCCCCACGGGTCGACGCGGAAGTTCGAGTTCTGCACGACACCCGCGATCGCCCGGGGCAGCAGCATCTGCAGGTACAGCGCCCTCAGCGCCGAGAACCACAGAATGGGTTCGGCGTGGACTCGCCACGACACGCTATCCGGACCGAACAGCCCGAGGTCGGTGGTCGGTTCGGTGCCGGTAGGGGTGACGGCGTGGGCAGGGGTGGCCATGCGATCTAGCCTGCCACGGCGCCGTCGGGCGCGCGTCGCGCGTCAGCCGTCGGGGTCGCCCTGACAGTTGGGGCATAGACCCCAGAACGTCACCTCGGCCTCGTCCACCACGAAGCCGAGCGTGGCCGAGGGCTCCAGGCAGGGTGCGTGGCCAACGGCGCAGTCCACGTCGGCGACCGCGCCACAGCCCCGGCAGACCACGTGGTGGTGGTTGTCGCCGGCTCGCCGTTCGTAGAGCGCGGCGCTGCCAGCGGGCTCGATGCGGCGAGCGAGACCCACCCGGGCCAGGGCGCCCAGCACGTCGTACACGGCCTGGGTCGACACCGACTCGAGACGGCGGCGCACGCGGGAGGCAATCTCGTCGACCTCCAGATGCCCGCCGCCATCAAGAATCTCCAACACAGCCAGCCGCGGCCTGGTTACGCGCAGGCCGCGGGAGCGTAGCAGAACCTCAGGTGACATCGCCCATCTATCACAGCACGCCACTGCGAGGCCATCAACAACGTGTCGCAGATTTGGGCGTTCGTGCCGAATGAAAGGCTGAAACCCGCCACACTGCGGGAACCTGGGCTACCCCGAGGGGCTCTGTCCCGCGACGCCCCCCGAGGGCTCGGCTGGGATGAACCTGATCCACTACCGGCTGCGTGTCTGGGGGCAGGTCGGTGATCGCGAACCGGCGGCGGGTCGCAGTCGCGCGTACCCTGATCGGCACCCATGGAGCACCACAACTGTCGAGCACCCGCCCGCCGGGTGAGAGCCAAGGAGGCATACGGCCGTGTTCGAGGAGTTTCTCGGTATCCCGATGCATCCGCTGCTGGTCCACGCCGCCGTGGTTTTCGTGCCGCTCCAGGCGCTCGCCGCGATCGCCTACGGGGTGTGGCCGTTCGCCCGCAAGCACATCGGTTGGCTCATGCTCTCCCTTGCCGTGATTGGGCCGGCGTCCGCGTGGCTGACGAGGTGGTCGGGTGAGGCCTTCGAGGCCCGGCTCATCCGCAACGGGACCTCCGACGCCGCCGTTCTGGCGAGGATCAACGAGCACCAGAGCCTCGGCGACATAACCTCCTGGTTCGCCCTGGGCCTCGGCGTACTCATGATCGTCATGTTTCTGGTTCGCCGTTCGGCCGACGGGTCGGCCGGGGGTGGCTCGCCGCTGCTCACCTGGATCGTGACCGGCCTGACCGTGCTGGTCAGCCTGGGCGCGACCTACTACGTCGTCCGGACGGGCGACACGGGTGCGCACAGCGCCTGGATGGGGTTCTGACGGCCCTGGACGGCTGACCGCCCAGACCGACCGCCAAGAGCACCGCCTAGAACAGGAGCCGCCCGCACAGCAGGCAGCTCAGGACGATCATCAGGGCCGCCGCCACCAGGGCGACCCCATGGGTGACCGTCCGGGCCTGCGCCTCCTCCGCGTCGATCCGGTCGTGGTCCTGCGTCGGCAGGCGGCGCGGCGGCGCCGGCTCGGTGTGGTGGGGCGGGCGCCAGTGGGCCGGTGGCGGCGTCATCGGCGGCGGCCCCTGATAGGACGGGCGGTCGGCCCGCGCTGGCGACCCGAAACCGTCGACCGGGCCGGGACCGTTGGGCCGGCGCCAGTACGCGTCGTCGGGCTGCACGCACCGACGGTACACGTGGACCGTGCCGGCCCGATCCCGGATCCGGTCGGTTGGTCAGGCGTCCGGTCGGTTGGTCAGGCGTCCGGAGTGGTGCTCAGGCGTCCGGAGTGGTGCTCAGGCGCCGGCCGTGGTTGCGCGACCCCGGCCGCCGCGGCCGCGCCGGCGGCGACGGGTCGGCTTGGCCCCGTCGCTGGCCGATTGGGCCTCGTCGCTGGTCGTCTCGGCCAGCGCCGGGCTGCGCTCGGCCGCACCGGGCGCCGTGAGCTCGGCCGCGGAGACCGTGACGACCTCGCCGATGCGGCGTCGCCGGCGCGAGCGGGGAGCCTCCTCGCCGGTGGCCTCGGCCTCGTCGGCGGGCGGCGCAGCGGCTTCGGAGCGCCGGCCTGCCGCGCCGCGGGAGCGCGGACGGGCGGAGCGATCCTCCCCGGTGCGTCCCCGGCGACGGAGGCCGACGTTCTCCTCGACCTCGGCGCCGAGCCCGGCCCGGGTGCGCTCCGCCGTGGGGAGCGTGCCCGTCGCGCCGTCGGCGATCACGAGATCGGTGAACAGGTGCAGCGAGGTGTGGTAGGTCTCCGGCGGCTCCGGCATGTCGAGCCCGAGCGTCTTGTCGATGATGCGCCAGCGGGGCATGTCCTCCCAGTCCACGAACGTCACCGCGACGCCGGTGGCGCCGGCCCGGCCAGTCCGGCCGATGCGATGCGTGTACGTGTCCGGGTCCTCCGGGCAGTCGTAGTTGATCACGTGAGTGACGCCGGAGACGTCCAGTCCGCGGGCGGCGACATCGGTGGCGACGAGCACGTCGACCTTGCCGTTGCGGAAGGCGCGGAGGGCCCGTTCGCGGGCGCCCTGGCCCAGGTCGCCGTGCACCGCACCGACGGCGAAGCCCCGGAAGTCCAGATCCTCGCTGACCCGGTCGGCCGCACGCTTGGTGCGCGTGAAGATCATGGTGAGGCCCCGGCCGTCGGCCTGCAGGATCCGGGCGAGCACCTCGAGTTTGTTGAGCGGGTGCGTGCGGTAGACGTGCTGCAGCGTCTGCGGTGACGGGTCGGTGGCCGCCGAGTGTCGCGCGTGGACGGTCACCGGCTGGCGCAGGAACCGCCGGGCCAGCGCGACGATCGGGTCGGGCATGGTCGCCGAGAACAGCATCGTCTGCCGGTCCTCGGGGAGCATGGCGAGGATCTTCTCGACGTCCTCGAGGAAGCCCAGGTCGAGCATGCGGTCGGCCTCGTCGAGCACGAGCGTGCGGACGCGGTCCAGGCGCAGGTGCGGTTGGGCGCCACGGCGGGCCGGGCGGGCCAGGTCGAGCAGGCGACCGGGCGTACCGACGATCACCTCGACGCCACGCTGAAGCGCCTCGACCTGCGGCTCGTACGCGACCCCGCCGTAAACGGGCAGCACCCGCACGCCGCGGGTCCGCCCCGCCGCCTGCAGGTCGCGGGCAACTTGGAGCCCGAGCTCGCGGGTCGGCACGACGACGAGGGCCTGCGGCGAACCGTCGGCGCCCTCGGCCGGGTCCACGACCCGCTGCAGGATCGGTACGCCGAAGCCAAGGGTCTTGCCGGTGCCGGTGGGAGCCTGGCCGATCAGATCGGCGCCGCGCAGCGCGATCGGCACCGCGTACTCCTGGATCGCGAAGGCCCGGGTGATGCCGACGGCCTCCAGGGCGGCCACGGTCTCGGCTCGCGCGCCCAGGTCGGCGAAGGTGGGGGAGTCGGGGCGCACCGGGGCGCGCGCGGTCAGCTCAGCTTCCACAATTCTGGCTGTTTCGCTGGCAAGCGTCGCGATGTTGCTGGCTGTTTCGTTGACGGAATTGTCGGAATTCTGCGTGTTTTCAGTCTTCATTCGGTTTTGGGGTGTCCCTGCTTCATCGGGAGCGCCCCCGCAACATTCCGACCATCGGTCAATCGGGCGGCGCTCGGTTTTCTCGGCGCGGGCCGCACGCGACCGGGGTTGGTCGCGGGCTCTCGCGCGGCGCGGACGCCAGATCGGCTCCTACCGACCCTGCATCCGCGGCAACGTCACCCATCCTACGGGCAACGTCGGCAAAAACGGAAAGCTCACGGCCCATGTGGGACATGCCACCCCCGCCGACGGGTAGCCTGCGGACGTGGCCGCCTCTGGGTCCGCGTCCGCCGCCGTGGTTGATCTTCTGGGCATGCTCGCGTACGGAGAGCTGCTCGCCTTCGACCGGATGGCCGCCGACGCCCGCCTCGCGCCCGATCTGCCCCGCCGGGCCGTGCTCAGCGAGATGGCCGGCTCGGAGATCGCCAACTACCGGCGGCTGCAGGACCGGCTGGTGCAGCTGGGTACCGATCCCGAGGCAGCGATGGCGCCGTTCCGGGCCGCGCTCGACAGCTACCACGACCAGACCGAGCCCAAGGACTGGCTCGAGGCTCTCACCAAGGCCTACGTGGGCGACAGCATCGCCGATGACTTCTTCCGCGAGGTGGCCGCGTTCCTCGGCCCCGAGGACTGCCAGCTCGTGCTCGACGTGCTGCACGACTCGCGCTACGCCGAGTTCGCCGCCAACGAGATCCGCGCCGCGATCGCCGCGGACCCCAAGGTCGCCAACCGGCTCTCGATGTGGGCTCGGCGCCTCGTCGGCGAGGCCCTCTCCCAGGCCCAGCGCGTCGCCGCCGAACGGGAGACCTTCACGGACCTGATCATCGCCGGGACGGGCGACCTGGTGAGCGTGGGGGCGCTGCTCAAGCGGCTCACGTCCGCCCACACGGCCCGCATGGGCGCCGTGGGCCTCAACAACTAGATCGCCCCGCCGCATCCGGGCAAGATCGCTGTTTTCCGTGCAAACGCGCAGTCCAGCTGCACGCAGTCCAGCTGCACATTTGGTACGGAAAACCACGATCTTGAGGCGCGAGCGGGGGGTGGGCGGGCGCAAGATCACAGCTTGGGGGTGCAGGTGACGGCCGTTCGTCCGCTTTGTGGGGGTTAGCTGGGTCGGCTGCTCCCCCAAGCGGGGATCATGACGCGGTGAAGCCCACGATGCGCTGCGCCTGCTCGGCGATCTCCACGTAGGCGAGCTTTGCGACGGGCACGATCACCCGACGGCCCTTCTCATCGACGAGCGTGAGCACGCCGGACTCGCTGGCCATCGCCTCGGTCACGGCCGCTGCCACGTCGGCGGGCGTCTGCGCGCTCTCCAGGACCAGCTCGCGCGGCGCGAACTGTACGCCGATCTTGACCTCCACGGTCTTCCTCTCCTCGAGTGGCAGGGGCTGACTGGCAGGTTAGCTCAGGCGGGGGCGTCGCCCTGCAGCGGGAAGCTCGCGATGCCGCGCCAGGCCAGCGCGTTGAGCAACTGCTCGGCCTCCTCCTTGGGCACCTGCCGCCCACCCGCGAGCCAGAACCGGGCCGCCGTCTCGGACGAGCCGACAAGGCCCGAGGCGAGCAGCTCGGCGCGAGCCCGGGTCACGCCGGTGTCGGCCATGATCGTGTCGGTGATGGCCTCGATGCAGCCGCGCTCGGCCCGCTCGACGCGCTCCCGGACGGCGGGCTCGTTGCGCAGGTCCGACTCGAAGACCAGCCGGAACGCCTCGCTCTCATGGTCAACGAAGTCAAAGTAGGCCCGGGTGGCTCCGGCGACCCGTTGCTTGTTGTCGGTGGTGGCGGCCATCGCGGCGCGGACGTTCTCGACGAGCTCGTCGCAGTGCTTGTCCAGGAGGGCGAGGTATAGCTCCAATTTGCCGGGAAAGTGCTGGTAGAGCACTGGTTTGGAGACGCCCGCGCGCTCGGCGATGTCGTCCATGGCGGCGGCGTGGTAGCCCTGCGCGACGAAGACCTCCTGGGCGGCGTCGAGCAGCTGCTTACGCCGGGCCGACCTCGGTAGACGGACCGGCCGGCCGGCCGTATGCGTCCCGCTCGCCGGGGTCATCGACACCCCTCCCTGCCTCGCCGTCTGGCGACCGTCTCGCGCAAGCGTCGAAGACTACGCGCGGTTTCTCACGCAAGCTTCGAAGACTACGCGTTGGTTTCTCTCGCAAGCTTCGAGAAACTGCCTGAGGCGTTCACTACCTGCACACGGTAGCCTCACGACAGGCGATCGAGGAGCACGCGGTGGAGGAATTGGGACGAGCCGATCCGGCGACATTGGCCGACGGGTCGACCTACCCCGACGGCCTGGCCGCTGCGCCGTCCCGAGACCGTACGCCGAGCCGCGAGCCTGAGCTGACGCTGGCCGAGGCGACGGCGGCCCTGGTCGCCGCGCGCTGGAGCGGGGGCAACGGCGCGCGCCCCCACGGCCCGGCCTGGACTCCCGCGGAGCCACGCGAGCCATCCGCCCGATATGACCCGTACGCGCCGGCGCGCGGCAGCGCACCCGTCTCGCCCGCGGGCGCGCACGCCAACGGCAACGGTCGCGGTCGCGCCGCCGAGGTCCCGCCCGTCCCGGCGCCGGCCACGATGCCCTACCCGCCGGTGAACCCGCGGGCGCCGTACACCGCCCCGCCCTTCACTCCGACGCCGTACCCGGGCTCTCCGCCGCAGTCGCCCGCCGCCCCGTACTCGCCGTCGGCCCCGTACTCACCCTCGGCCCCGTACTCGCCCTATTCGCCGGCGAGCCCGCCGTATTCGCCCGCCAGCCCGCCCCATTCGCCCGCCAGCCCGCCGTACTCCGGCCCGACCCCCGCGAGCCCGCCCCACCCGCCCGCCACCCCGTATTCGCCAGCCATTCCTTACGGGCCCGACGACCTGCCGGTCACCCCCGCGGTGGACGGCTGGCGGCCCGTCGGCTCCGGCCTGGAGACGGTGGAGCCGCCGCCGGAGCGCGACCTGCGGGAGCCGGCGGTACGGATCGATCCGGACCTGCTCGAGGCGGCCCGGCTCGACGCCAACCAGCTTGACGACACGCGGCTCGACGGGGTGCGCGACCTGCCGCAGCGCGTGCCCAACCAGCCCGACGTCCCCGACGTGCCGCTCGCGCCGAACGATCCGCTGGCCGACCCGATGTCGACGCCGCTGGCCAACCGCACCGAGCTGTCGCGTATCGCGACCTATCTGCGCTATGACGACGCCGAGGAGACCGGCGAACGGCGGGAGGGCTTTGACGTCGCGGCGATCCTGACGGCCGTGCGCGATGTGCCCGACGTGGCCGACGCGCACCTGCGCTGGAGCCCCAACGGCGTGCACGTGCTTCGCCTGGAGTTGGCCGACGGGGCCGATCCGGGCGAGGTGAGCCGGGCGGTCGTCCGGCTGCTCAAGGAGCGCATGGGTTTGGCCGCGGAGCCCAACGCGCCGCCCTACGCCGACGAGGGCCTGGAGCGGACGGGCGGCGGCACCGAAGCGTCACGGTTGCACCGGCCCTACGTCACCGACCACAGCCGGGTGCCGCGGCCCGTGAACACGCTCTCGGCCCCGACCGACCCACAACATGGTCGGCTCGCGAGCGTCGCCGACGGCCCACCCCGCCCCCGGCGTCCGTCCGGCCTGGGCCAGCCCAACCGGGTCATCATCGACCACGTGCAGGTGACGACGCTGGGCCTTGAGGCCACAGTGGACGTTCGCCTAGCGGTCGCCGAGGGCGGGTTCGCCACCGGCTCGGAGAGCGGCCCGGCGGTGGACGCGTACCTGCTGCGGCTCGCGGCCACGGCGGCGGTCAACGCGGTCGGCCAACTGCTCGTCGATCCCCGCACGGGCCAGGAGCGGGGGCGCTGTTTCATCGAGCACGCCGCCGTGGTGCCGTTCGGCAACTGCGAGGTGGCGACCGTCGTCCTGTTGCTCGTGTGCGCCGGGGTGCCCGAGCAGCTCGCCGGCGCGGCGATCGTCGGCGGCGACCCCCGGCACGCCATCGTGCGGGCCACCCTGGCCGCGCTCAACCGCCGACTCGAGTCGCTGTTGACCTGAGCCGCGGCACAATTGGCCGATGAGAGCAAGCTCCGCTCGGCTT